>Ga0105045_10006041_pt1 | contig 10713 bp, 8 predicted proteins | sample MAT02_FD_78089 | JGI IMG/M metagenome (GOLD analysis project Ga0105045, IMG submission 78089) | Freshwater microbial communities from Lake Fryxell liftoff mats and glacier meltwater in Antarctica - MAT-02 (megahit assembly) | ecosystem: Environmental > Aquatic > Freshwater > Ice > Liftoff... | reverse complement strand
CCATTTTATTCACACGAGAATAGATGGCTGCATGTAAATTGATACCAAAACTAGGACCTTCTGGGGTATTTACAGGACAAATTCTACCATAATAACTTGGCTGTACGTCACGAACTTCAAAACCAGCTCTTTCTCGGGTTAAACCACCAGGACCAGAACAGGTCATAAACTGTCTTTGATCCATTTCTGAAAGCAAATTGGTTTGATCCATGTACCTAGATAATTGAGAAGTGTTGAAAAAATCTTCAATCATGGCAGCCAGAGGTCTCATGTTTACCAGTTGAGCAGGAGTAAATTTGTTGTCTTCATTTAATGTCATTTTATCTTTTGTGTTTCGAACAACTCTACTTAAACCAGCCTTGAAGGTATTTCCAAGCCATTCACCAACGCCACGAACACGACGGTTAGCAAGTGAATCAATATTATCTGGTTCGGATCTATCTACAGACATTCTAATTAATTCTTTCATTACAGCGATAATATCTATTAATTCCAGAGTTTTTTGGTATTCGCTATCGGCAGTTGGTTTACTTTTAACATTCAAACGAAGGTCAAATTTGTAACGACCAACATTTCCAAAATCGTATTTAGCTGGATCTGTAAACAATGAAATCAAGAATTTTTTACCTTGTTCAATGGATACTATGTCACCAGGTCGTAATTTTTTATAAATTTGATTAATCGCGTCTTCTACACCAAAAGCAGTGTCTTTAGCTAAAGTAGATTGGATATAACTAATTTTTTCATCGGTATCTACGTCTTTAAATAATTCTGCAATTTCCTCTTCTTTGATTATTCCAAATAATTTTAAAATTTGAGTGGCTGGGAATTTTTTCTTACGGTCAATTCTTGCGTAAATAACGCCATCCGCGCCTACAGCAAAATCTATCCAAATACCTCTGTTTGGAATTACTTTGGCAGAATACACCATCACACCTTTTTCAACGTCTCGGGTATACAACAAACCTGGTGATTTAACTAGCTGACTAACTACAATTTTTTGAACACCGTTGATAATAAAATTACCTTTTTGAGTCATTAAAGGTGTATTTCCTACAAAAACGCGTTGGGATTTTTTTTCTTTTGTAACCAAATTTTCTACAGTAATGTTCATGTATAATGGAGCATTGAAAGTAGTTCGGTGTAGCAAAGCTTTGGTTTCGGTAATTTTTGGATCACGTTCTAAATAAATATCTGGCCCTAAAGTTACTCGCCATCGACCGCCTGCTGTATCTTCTATTGGGCTGAATTCGGCTAAGATTTTTTTGATTTCATTATCCCAAAAGTTGTTGTAGGAGTCTACCTGCATGCTGTTTAGATTGGGAACTGGAAAAGAACGCTGATTGATACCAAAGCTTTCACGTTTCGTTTTTTGTATAGCCATAAATTAAGTTGTAGAGAAGGTGTGTTGTAGTTACTAAAAATAGAGCCTAGTTTCCTGGCTCTTTAAAGTGATTAGAGTATTGATTGCAAAATAACCAAAGTAGTTAAATTTAACATAAAAATAATATATGAATTATCTGGGTTTTGTCAATAAAAAATTAGGCTGCGATATACGAAAAGTTTAAAATTTAGAATTAGCCAGTTGGTAGGGTTAATCCAAGACTCTGAAATCGCATAGGCGGTAACGGTATTGAAATAGAAATTTGGCAGTGCAAAATCACAGACATAATTTAGAACAGTTGAAAAATTATAAGTGAGAACATTTGTTTATATTCACATATTAACCGCTTATTTTTCTAAAAAATAAAACCAACTTCCAATTATCAAAAAAAGTCCAGATAAAGTTAAAAAACCACTTAAAAAACCTATTGTAGGTAAATATTCATTAAAAGCTGGCATAGTTTCAACTTTTTTTCTTTATAAAGTACAAAACTGGTAAAAAAATACTAACGATTGCCAGCACTAGTTGGACAATACTTAAAATATCTAAAACAGTCGCATTAATTAAATTATTTTCAGTGTAATTGAGCAAAAATATATCTATTAAGATATTGACTGTGGCAAAACCCACTGAATACAGGCTAATAATTCTAATTTTTTTAAAATAAAAGGAAGCTGATAAATATATTAAAGACAATATAAATGAAATAAAAGGTACGAGATAAATAAAAGGCATAAGGATTTGTTTATTAGGTTGGATTACAACGCGCCCTATACATTCCTGATAAACCAACATTAGGTCGCCAAGGTTCTAAATTCCATTCAGATTTTGTAATTTGAGCTAAAGGATTAGCATAATGACATACAAACTGATTATACATAGACCAATATTGACTTGTATTCCACTGTTTATTCCATGGAATTGTTACACAAGTATTGCCTGAATAACGTGAACAACGTGGCGTTAGGTTGTATACTTCTGTCCAAGCACCCCAAGTATCAGTAGCTAAAAAACGACCACACCATGTTGGCGAAACCTCAAGAGACCAATTATGTCTATTACTGTAGATATTTCTCCAAACCCATTGCACTTTGTTAACTTGATTCCCACACCAAGCTGGATCCGCAACCACAGGAAACACTGCGTTTTTAAGATCTAGATTTTGTCTTAAAGTATTACTATTTTGGATTGTATACCAAGTCTTTAACTCCTTTCCATCAGCATCTCGTGCCCAGGGTTTGGCTACAACGACTTTGGTTTTATTATCTTTATCTTTTACTACTGCGCCATTTTCGCTTGTTAGTTCCAATTTATCACCTGGACTTAATTCCACATTAAAATCATAAAAACTAGGTGCAGAACTATCTTTAATATTAATAATCTGCCTGACACCGCCATTTACACTTTCTACAATAATATCTATTTTAGAATTAGTTCCTGAATAGATTAGTTTATTATCAACCTCATCTACACTATCAAAACTATCTGGGTTTGGTATTCCAATCGTAATATCACCTTTATCTTTATTTTGTAGTTTTACTTTTTTATCTTTTAAATTAAACTTTATTTGTAAATTATTTTGATCGGAAGTTAATTCATTTAGATTATTTTTATCTTTGGTTAGTTTTTGTGATTTTGGTTTTTGGGGATCTAGTCTGTCTAGATTTTGAAGTGTTTTAGAAAAGTTCGTGGTGGATTTTTGGTTTATTTTTAGGTTTTTTGCAGGTTCTTTAGCTAAAGCGAATAAGGGTAGTGATAAAAATATTAAAGCTGCTAGGGTAAAAGCTAGTAGGATTTTTTTGAACATATAGGGTTCGGATTGATAAAATCTGTAGGGAAAATTAAACTGAAAAACTTTTAAAGTCATTACATATTTTTGTCAAGCATATAAAACATAAACTAAACTAGGATTAAAATAATTAGAATGTACAATTACTACAATTAGGTCTTAATATCGTTTATATCAAGAAAAGTAGTAAAATAAACTTTATCAAAATTACTATTCAATAATTTCTAATTTATTACATAATTTCGTTAAGCCTAGGTTATTTTGGCCTGTGAATTTAACCCTATTTTATACTAAATTTGACAGGTGTGTAAAAAAAACCATTGCTAGAGTATATTGTTAAAACCAAAGCTAATATTAAATATATGATAATTAACCCTGCTGGTCAGGACTATTACAAAAAGCAAGTAGAGCTCGCAAAAATTTGTGGAGTTTCTGAAGGAACTATTAGTAACTGGATTAATAAGGCCAAAGACAGTAAAAACTTGTTGCAATTAATTGAAATTAAAGACCGTTTTTACATAGCCAAAAATGAGCATAATATTAGCGAGCTAAAAAAACTAACCGAAGAAGCTACCAATTATCAAAATATAGTTTATAAAGACATTTACCCAAAAGAGGAATTGTATGACACTTTAAGTGAAAGCCAAACCATAAGCCTTATTAATTCATTGAAAACTAAAGGTACCGCACCTTGTAAATTTGTATTCATGGGTAATGGTGCTGAAAAATGGGATAAATTATACTCTAAAATTCATAATTCTGACAATTATGGTTCTCCAACAAAAAGATATTTATTTGAAAAAACTATTAATTTTTTTGAAGAATATATTAGCAAATTTGATTCTGTCATTATTACAGATTTAGGTTGTGGGAATTTTAAACCTGCCAAACCTTTGCTTGAAAAAATAGAGAAAAGTGGTAAATTAGATAAATATATTTGTATAGATATTTCTAAAGATATGATAGAGATTGCTAAAACCGAATTTAGTAAAGATTTTGATGAAAATAAGTTTGTAGGACATGTACTTGATTTGGAGTTACACTCAACTGAAGAGGCTTTATTAAAACAAAAAAATAATGCTAAAAAGAGTGTTAATATACTATTAATGTTTGGTGGCACTATTGGTAATATCGAAAATCAAGTAAAAGTTTTTAATCATATTAAAGACGGAATGCACCCAGAAGATTTGTTAATGATTGCAAACGCCTATGATGAGATAGATAGAAGGACTGTATTTCCAGCTTTTGATTTTGAGGAAGGTTTCGCTCATGTTTCCCATGCTGCCTGTATGTTGAATATTGATAAAGGTGTTTCTATTGTTGAAAAAATCTACAATTCTAACACGACAGCACGAGAAGTAAATCTAATAATAAAAGAAAATATAAAAATTAACTTTACTAGATATAATGACTCAATAAATATTAAGAGCGGGGAATCTATAAATATTTGGAAGCATAAACGTGATACTTTTGAGCTTGTGTCTAATAAAATTCGTGAGTCTGATATGGAACTTCAATTTATAGTTAAACATCCAACAGAAGCCCAGATGCTCTATGTAGCAAGATTAGCTTAAAACTTATTCTGTAGGATAAAAATCAGTTTCTTCGTGGTCACGGACGAAGTTTAGGTAGCCAAAAGCATATAGGGCGGCAATTTGATTTGTTAGGCCTGTGTAGTTATTTTTTACTGTTTCCAAATTTAGCCAGTTGGTGTCTTTTAGATCTGGTTTATTGGGTTTTGATTTGGTTAAAAAGAATAACTCCAAATCATTGGTTTTGGGATCCTGATATTTATAAACCAAACCTAGAATCTTATCTGTGGTTAAATTTTCTTTTAAAAGCTGGTCTTCCAAACTAGTGCTAAATTGATAATCTATTTCTATAAAAGTTGGGTTTATAGCGTTTTGATCTAGGTTCAAAATTTTATCGCAGCTGCTGCCAGTAATTACAAAATGCAGTTTTATTTTGTGGTCTGTATCTCTAAATTTAGCTAAAACTTGGTTGATATTCATATATTTTTTGGTTATAACTTGTTGATGAGCAATTTAATTTTTTGATTTAGAATTTGTTTTTCTTTTGAGCTCAGATTGTTACCCAAGTTTTTAATCAATTCTAGCTCTTTTATTTTTTCTAAAACTAGCTGTAATTTGGTTAATTTTTGGTTTGTCATATTTTGGTATTAAAATAAGAAGTGATTTTTTTTAAAGGAAAATCTTTAAACTGTCAAGTTATGGTAACGCATTTTAATTATAATTTTTTATCTGAATTGTTAAAATAGCTTATAAATTAGGGATAAATAGAGAATTTAAGCTAAGTTCAAGAATAATATATTTATCAAATATATAAAGAAAAAACTTTAGAGTTAGAAAAGAGATTCTGAAATAAGTGAAGTAATGACAGCGGATGAGGTTTAGGATTACAAATCCTTTACAAGGTTGGTTTTAAATATCATAATGTGGGTTATTATTTTGCCAATTTATTTACCCCAATTTATGCTTAATCAATCTCTCACTTCGTTTACAATTCCGCAGCAAATTGCTTATTTTTCTATGGAAATTGGTTTGGATAAATCTATGAATACCTATTCTGGAGGTCTTGGAATTTTGGCTGGAGACACTTTAAAATCGGCTGCTGATATGGGTTTACACATGATAGGTATAACGCTTTTAAGTAAAGAAGGCTGGTTAAAACAAATTTTAGATCTACAAAAAGGTCAACTAGAGCTGCCAGATAAATGGGACTATGAAAATATTTTAAACTTAAGACCAGAGCGATTTAACCTAGAAATTGCAGGTGAAGATGTTGCCGTTCAAGTTTGGGAATATATGATTTTAGGTCAAAACGGGCATATTGTACCAGTGTTTTTTTTGGATGCTGATGTGGCAGGCAATTCCGATTTGGTTCGTAAAACTAGTCAAAATGTGTACTCCGATAATTCCGAGGTGTGGTATCGTCAAGAAATGCTACTAGGTTTGGGCGGTCTAAAAGCTTTGGAAATTTTGGATTATCCTGATATCAAAACTTATCACCTAAACGAAAGTCACGCAGCTGTGTTAACCCTGGCCTTAAAGGAAAAATTGGGTTCCTGGGAAGATGTAAAGTCTAGAATGTGTTTTACTACTCACACACCTTTACGTGGAGCTCATCAGATTTTTTCTACAGAACAACTGCAGCAGTTTTTACCAAAAAAATATTTTGATTTAATCCCAAAAGAATTAATTACAGATCAAGGTCTTGGTTTTACAGATTTGTGTATTTTTGCTTCCAAATTTAGTAACAGCGTGGCCAAAAGGCATCGCAAAACCAGTCAAGAAATGTATCCAAATCACAAAATTGAATATATCACAAACGGTGTGCATTTACCAACTTGGGTTAGTCCGTATTTACTAGAAATTTTTGACGCTCAGATTCCAGATTGGCGAGGAAACCACGATTATTTAAGGCAGGTTTTAGGATTAGATGGGGAAATTATTAAACAAGCTCATTTAAAAAGTAAACAAAATTTAGTTGATTTTATAAACAACGATCAAGAATTTTTGGGTGAAAAACGAGATGAAAATTTATTTGATACCAAGACTTTTACAATAGGTTTTGCCAGACGAGCGGTGCCATACAAACGAGCTTCTTTAATTTTTACCGAACTTGAAAGACTAAAAAAAATTGCGACAAATTTTGGTGGCTTACAAATTATTTTTGCTGGAAAAACTGGCAACAACGACTTTGAAGGAAAAAAAACCATTGCTGAAATTTTGGCTTTTTGTAAACAATCAGATTTACATTTACGAATCACTTATGTAGAAAATTACAATATGGACATTGCCTCCAAATTGGTTTCAGGAGTTGATTTGTGGCTAAATAATCCACTGCCGCCGCTAGAAGCCTCTGGTACAAGTGGTATGAAAGCTGCTGCAAATGGAGTGCCTAGTTTTTCTATTTGGGATGGCTGGTGGCCAGAGGGCTGTATTGAAAACGCTACAGGTTGGTCTATCGGTCAAGATTTATGTGTGGGGGATCACTGCCGTTTAATTGAAATTGAAGATCTTTATTCCAAATTGGAACATATTATTTTGCCACTGTTTTATAATCAGCCAGACGAGTGGGTGCAAATCCAAAAAAATTGTATTGCCCTAAATGGTAGCCATTTCAACACCCAACGAATGCTGCTAGAATATCTAACAAAAGGTTATCTAAAAGGGGTTATATAGATATTTGCTCTTTAATTTGCATAGATAATAACTCGCGAGGTCGACTTCAAAAATAGATAAGATTAATGATTTTAAGACTTTAACTAGTGTAGTTTTGTTTATTCCGCCGCTAGATTTCATTTAAATTTATAACCAACTAGAAATACCGATATAACTATAAACCCTTTACAACAAGCGATATCTAATTCTTGCTTAAATTTATATTAACTAGTTCCAGTTTTGGTTTTTCCAGGTGGCATTACAAACTATTATTATGTCATTTGAAGACCTTAACCTTATCAGACCCATTTTGCAAGCCTTAAAAGCCGAAGGTTATACCAAGCCGACCCCAATTCAAGCTCAAGCTATTCCCCAGATTTTAGCCAAACGAGATATTCTTGGATGTGCCCAGACTGGTACTGGAAAAACTGCAGCTTTTGCAATTCCTATTATTCAACTGCTCCATGAAGACAAAAAAAGAACTGAATCTAAGCGAGTTATAAAGTGTTTAATCCTGACACCAACCCGCGAACTAGCAACCCAAATTGCCGATAATTTTCACAGTTATGGCCGAAATGTTAGCCTAAAAAGTAAAGTAATTTTTGGTGGAGTTAGTAGCCACGGTCAAGTGGAATCCCTCAAAACTGGTATAGATATTGTAATTGCAACCCCAGGCCGTTTATTAGATTTAATGAGTCAAAATTTGGTAGATTTACGACATTTGCAATTTTTTGTATTAGACGAGGCCGACAGGATGCTGGATATGGGTTTTGTAGCAGATGTCAAAAAAATTATTCAACACTTGCCAGCTAAAAGACAAAGCTTATTTTTCTCGGCTACGATGCCTAAAGCCATTGTGGAATTATCCAAAAGTATCTTGGTTGAACCTGTCAAAATTGAAGTTACACCTGTTTCTAGTACAGCCAACACCATAGAACAAACCATCTATTATGTAGATAAAGAAAACAAAAAATATTTACTTTTAGAAGTTTTAAAAGATACTAAAATTGAAAGAGCTTTGGTGTTCACTAGAACCAAACACGGAGCCGATAAAGTTGTAAAAGATTTACTAAAATCTGGAATTACAGCCGAAGCAATTCATGGAAATAAATCTCAAAATAATCGCCAAAGAGCCCTGAATAATTTTAAAACTAAAGCCACTAGAATCTTGGTTGCTACCGACATTGCAGCCCGCGGAATAGATATTGACGAACTTACTCACGTGGTAAATTTTGAATTGCCAAATATCCCAGAATCCTATGTTCATCGTATTGGTAGAACGGGTAGGGCTGGTAGTAGCGGAATTGCCATAGCTTTTTGTGATGTGGATGAAAAAGAATATTTAAAAGATATTCAAAAATTAATTGGTAAAAATATTCCAGTAATTAGTGAGCATCAGTACCCACTTTTAAACAACACTCCAACCAAAACTGACGCTAAATTCAAAAAGTTTAACGCCGAAAATAACTCGACCAAACTCTTTGCTAAAACTAGTTTACCGCCCAAAAAACCTAGCAATTTTAGAGCCCCAAACGCAGCTAAACAAAAATCTTTTGCTCAAAGACGCCAGGGGCCATAAACAAAATCGCAATCAATAAAACAGTTAAAGCAATTCCATGTGTTTAATTTCACTTTTTAAAAAGGCGTGGCCGCAATAGCTGACAGGGTGTGCCTTTAACTTGGAATATTATTACTCCCGTCCAATTCTTAATCCAAACATCCCCAACCCCTTGAAAGGGGCTTAAATTGAATGAAAAATGATCTGTTAGTTATTGTTTTTTTGAATGGGAAAGGAGTAACTTGGAATATTTTAGCCAGAATTGTAGAGGATCTTGAAACGAGTTCAGGATGACAGGCTTCCTAATTTACAATTATTTAATATTGCAGGCCAGGTAATTAAGCTAATTTCTTAGCACTTTTTGACAAATAACATCAATCCAATCTCAGTAATTATAACTTAATTTTTGCTATGTTTTATGTTTAGTTTTGGCCAAAAAATATTTGATGGTTTCTAAGAAATTTTTAGAAAAAAGTTTGCGATAGCTTTATCTAAATTAATCTCAACAACCGTTTTACTCGTCTAAGTAGACACAAAATATTATGCACAAAATTTTACAACTAACTACCCAGGAATTTGACCGTCAAAAAAATACTCTAAATTTAATCGCTTCAGAAAATTATCCAAGCCCAGCTACTCTAAATTTATTAGGTTCCGTTTGGTCCAATAAATACGGTGAAGGTTACCCTGGAAAACGCTACTACGCGGGTAATATTCATACTGATGAGCTAGAATTATTTGTTCAGCAAAAAGCCCTCGAGGTTTATAAAGCAACCGATGAATATGGGGTAAATGTTCAGGTTTTGTCTGGTTCTCCAGCTAATAGTATGGTGTTTTTGTCTATCCTAAATGCGGGGGATACAATCATGAGTTTAAACATTGCCAACGGTGGTCATATTTCCCATTTACATCCAACCAGCAGCTGGAATAAATTTTTTAAATTGGTAAATTACGATGTTATAGAAACTGCTCCAAATACTTTTGAAATAGATCAAGCCGACTTTGAAGCTAAGTTAGTAACTCATAAACCAAAGCTTGTTATTATAGGTTTTTCAGCCTATCCCAGGCAGTACGAATTTAGTAAACTTATAACATTAGCTCATCAAAATGGGGCTTTTGTCCTGGCAGATATTGCCCATATAAACGGTTTAGTAGCCGCTGGGTTACATCCAACTCCATTTGGTACAGGCATAGAGTCAGCTGATTTTGTGTCCATGACAACCCATAAAACTTTTAGAGGGCCACGAGGTGCAATGTTATTTGCTAAAAACTATATTCCAGAGTATCTAAATCATCACTTTTTGGATTACAAAAAACAACCCCAAAGCCTAATTCAATTAATCAATAAAACTGTATTTCCTGGTAGCTCAGGTGGGCCGCATTTTAACCAAATGGCAGGTATTGGCCAGGCTTGTTTAGAAATTTTAGGCCAGGAAAATTATCCAGATAATATTAGTTTTAAACAGTATTCTCAAAACGTTTTAGACACTTGTAAAGCCCTAGAAAATTCGTTGGCAGCAAATGGTTTGGAGGTTATTTCCCCAACTCAAAATCACCTGTGTTTAGTCAAATTTCCTGATGATATAGACAGTCTTGAAGCTCAAAAAATGCTGGAAAATATTGGCGTTATCACCAATCGTAACGGAATTCCTTTTGATAAAAAAACTCCTTGGAGGCCTAGTGGAATGCGTTTTGGTACCGCTGCCCTAACTTCACGCGGACTGACTACACAGATGGCTACAACTTTAGGAAAAATTATTTGTGATTGCGTTTTCATAAAATCTACAACCCAGGAATT
>Ga0105045_10006040_pt1 | contig 10714 bp, 9 predicted proteins | sample MAT02_FD_78089 | JGI IMG/M metagenome (GOLD analysis project Ga0105045, IMG submission 78089) | Freshwater microbial communities from Lake Fryxell liftoff mats and glacier meltwater in Antarctica - MAT-02 (megahit assembly) | ecosystem: Environmental > Aquatic > Freshwater > Ice > Liftoff... | reverse complement strand
TGCCGGCGGGCAGCAGCTCGTCGTCGTGGACCACGGCCAGGACGAGCGGGCGGCCTCGACCGGCGGTACCGACGGCCAGGCGGGCCAGCGCTCGGTCGTAGGAGCCGCCGCCCTGCCCGAGCCGGGTGCCGGCGCCGTCGACGGCCAGGGCCGGGACCAGCAGCAGGCCCACCTCGCCCACCGTCCCCGGGCCGAGGCGGGGTCCGGGCGGTCGCATCGGGTCTCCCTCGGTGGCGGTCCCGGTGGCGTCGTCGACCACCCAGTCCAGGTCGCGGTCCTCCTGCAGCCACGGCAGCAGCACCCGGTGGTCGAGCTGCGCCAGGCGGACCCGCAGCGGCCCGGTCCCCGGCTCGCGCGGCAAGGACACGTACAGGGCGACCGTCCGGCTCTGCGACCCGGGGGCCGAGGCCGTCATGAGGGCAACCAGGTCCGGCGCCAGGGCCGCGAGCGAGTAGGCCACCACGTCGGAGTCCTGTACACCCCGGCCCGCCCGGGTGAGTCTCACGCCGCGGCGCGTCACCTGCTTGGCGGAGCCCGGGTGGGGGTGCATGGGAGGATCCTGGCTGTTCGGACATGGGGCCCACCAGCGGGCCCGGGTATGGAGGCGCGATGAGCGTGCGGGCGAGGGTCGCGGTCGCCCTCGTCGTCGCTGCCGTCGTCCCCCTGCTGGGCGTGTTCACCGTGGTCGGGGTGCTCATCCCGCAGCTGGTGGGCAGCGAGCGCAGCATCCGCCTGGGGGAGGCCGCGACCGCGACCGTCTCGATCCTGGTGGGCGACTGCGCCGCCGTGGGCGACCGTGCGGCGCTGGTCGCCTCGCGGCTGCAGCTCGCGGTGTCCGTGGCGGACCCTGCCGTCTCGCCGCAGCAGGCGGTCGCCGACGCCGCCGGGGCGGTGGTCGCTGTCGCGGCCCCCTCCGACGAGCCCTGGGCCGTGGTCCTGCTCGACCCGGACGAGCAGGTCCTGGCCTCGGGCGGCCCGGGGGCCGCCGGCATCGTCGCGGACCCCGAGGCGTACCTGAACCGTTCTTGCGGGCAGGGTCGGATCGGTGGCCCGGCCGCGCTGGCCGTGGCCGTGCCGTTCGCGGTCCAGGGTGAGCAGCTGGGCACGGTGCTGGTGGTCTCGGCGCTGGACACCGCCGCCGTGGACCGCCTGGTCGAAGCCGTGGGCCTGCAGCGGGGGTCCCTGGTGCTGCTGGACGGGGACGGGGTGCTCGTCACGTCGTCCTCGTTCACCGCCGACGACCCCGGCGCGCAGGACGCCTCGGGCGAGGCGGAGGTGACGGCGCAGTTCGAGGAAGACCTGCTGGACGAGGTGGGCACGTTCAGCGCGGGGGAGATCGTGCCGGAGGGTGACCCGCGACGCACCGGCAGCGTCGGCAACCGCTCGTACGTGCTGGCCGGCCCGGTGCTGACCGGCGACCCGGCGGCCGGCCCGGGGCTGCGCGTGGCCGCCGTCGGGCTGCCCCAGCCGTCCATCGACCGTCGCCTGGCCATCGTGTTCGTGGTGACGGCCTTCGGCGCCGCGGTGCTGGTGTGGTTGCTGTCGGCCACCCTGACCCGTCCCCTCACCGAGCTGGCGGAGCTGGCGCGGCGGATCGCTGCGGGCGACGACCTGCTGGCGGCCACCGGTACCGGGCCCGACGCGGACGCGGACGCCGACGTCAAGGGCGTCTCGGCCGTGCTGGGGTCCCTGGCCCGGGACCTGCGCGCCAGCGAGGCCGACGCCGAGCGCCGACGCGGTGCGTTCCTCGACGCGTTCAGCCGCTTCGGCGACGCGCTCCAGCAGACCCACGACCGCGACGGCCTGCTGCAGACCGTCCTGCAGGCGGCGCTGCTGGCCGCCGAGGCGCCGATGGGGCTGGCCCTGCACAACGACCGTTCCTCCCGGCTGGGCCGTCGGGTGCTGTCGCTGCGCGCCCGTTCCCGCGACGACGGCCCGGACAAGCTGGACGAGGCGACCCGGCAGGTGCTGCAACGCCTGGCCGAGCGGGCCCTGGCCGAGCGGGCCGTCATCGAGCTGGTGGGCACGGACGACCTGGGGCCGGTCCTGGCCGTGCCGCTCGGCAGCACGAGCCGTCCGCTGGGCGCCGTCGTGGTCGCCCGTGACCCCGGTGCACCCGGTTACGACGCCGTCGCGTGCGAGGCCATCGGCGCGCTCTCGACCAGCGCGGGCACCGCGCTGGGCAACATCAAGGAGCACCAGGAGGTCGAGCGGCTGTCCGTCACCGACCCGCTCACCGGCGTCAACAACTTTCGTCACCTGACGACCATGCTGGCGCGCGAGCTGGAGCGGGCCAGCCGGTTCGGGCATCCGCTCGGGGTGCTGATGCTGGACATCGACCGGTTCAAGCCCGTCAACGACACCTACGGCCACGCGGCGGGGGACGCCGTGCTGCGCGAGCTCGCCCGCCGGATGCAGGAGTGCGTGCGCGAGGTCGACACCGTGGCGCGCTACGGCGGCGAGGAGTTCGCGCTGCTGCTGCCCGAGACCGGTGTCGAGGGCGCGGCCAAGCTGGCCCAGCGGGTCCTGACGGCGATCCGCTCCGAGGTGTTCCACCTTCCGGACGGCCCCGACATCGTCGTCACCGCCTCGGTGGGCGTTGCCGTGTTCCCCGACCACGGCAGCACCGCCACCGACCTCATGCGCTCGGCGGACGACGCGTTGTACCAGGCCAAGACGGGGGGGCGGGACCGGGTCGAGGTCGCGGCGCCGGTGCACGTGCCCAGCCCCGCTGGTCTCACCGGCTCCCCCGACCGGGACTCCGCCCCATAGGGTCGGGGCCATGACGTCGAAGCAGCCCCGAACCACCAAGGCGGTCATCCCCGCCGCAGGCCTGGGCACCAGGTTCCTGCCGGCCACCAAGGCCACCCCCAAGGAGATGCTGCCGGTCGTCGACCGGCCCGCGATCCAGTACGTCGTCGAGGAGGCCGTGCAGGCCGGCCTGGACGACGTCCTGATGATCACCGGGCGCAGCAAGCGGGCGCTGGAGGACCACTTCGACCGCAACGCCGAGCTCGAGGCCTCGCTGCAGGCCCAGGGCAAGAACGAGCTGCTGCGTCAGGTGCAGGCCTCCAACGACCTGGGCGCGATCCACTACGTCCGCCAGGGCGACCCGCGTGGTCTCGGCCACGCCGTGCTGTGCGCCGCCCAGCACGTCGGCCACGAGCCGTTCGCCGTGCTGCTCGGTGACGACCTGATCGACCCGCGCGACCCGGTCCTGCCCCGCATGCTCGACGTGCAGGCCCGCTACGGCGGCAGCGTCGTGCTGCTGCTGGAGGTCCCGGCCGACCAGATCAACCTGTACGGCTGTGCGGCGGTCGAGACCACCGATGAGGAGGACGTCGTCCGCGTCACCGGCCTGGTCGAGAAGCCCGCGGTGGACGAGGCGCCCAGCAACCTGGCGATCATCGGGCGTTACGCCCTGGACCCGGCGGTCTTCGAGGTGCTGCGCCACACCCCCCTCGGGCGCGGCAACGAGATCCAGCTGACCGACGCGCTGCAGACCCTCGCCACCACCGACGGCGAGGGCCACGGGGTCCACGGCGTGGTGTTCCGCGGCCGCCGCTACGACACCGGGGACCGGCTGGACTACCTGAAGACGATCGTCAAGCTCGCCAGCGAGCGGGACGACCTCGGGCCGGAGTTCCGGGTGTGGCTCCAGGAGTACGTCGCCGGCGGCGGCGCCGACGCCGCGTCGTGAGCCCCGGCGCGGGCGGGCCGGTCCCGGTCGAGCAGCACCTGGCCGACTGCCTGGCCGTGCTCCGCCCGCTGGAGCCGGTGACGCTCCCGGTCACCGCCGTGCTCGACCGCCTGCTGGACGAGGACGTCGTGGCGCTGGCGCCGTTGCCCGGCGACGACAACTCCGGCATGGACGGTTACGCGGTCCGCTGCCAGGACGTGGCCAGCGCCACGGCCCACGACCCCGTCGTGCTGCCGGTGCTGGGCGACGTGGCCGCAGGCGGCCGGACGCCGGACCCGCTGGCGCCGGGGACCGCGGTCCGGATCATGACCGGTGGGCTGCTCCCCGCCGGCGCGGACGGCGTCGTGCCGGTCGAGGACACCGACGGCGGGACCACCGAGGTGCAGGTGCGGACCCCGGCCGAGCCGGGCCGGTTCGTGCGTCGCGCCGGGGACGACGTGCAGGCGGGGGAGACCGTGCTGCGGGCCGGCGTCCGGCTGACGCCGCGGACCGTGTCGCTGCTGGTCGCCGTGGGGCGCGAGCAGGTCAGGGTCCGCGCCGTCCCGCGCGTCGTGGTGATGTCGACCGGTGACGAGGTCGTCCAGCCGGGCGCCACGTTGCAGCCGGGGCAGGTCTACGACTCCAACGGCATCGGCCTGACCGCCTACGTCGCGGAGCTGGGCTGCGAGGTGAGCCGGGTGCCGGCCGTGCGCGACGACGCCGACGGGCTGCGCGCGGCCGTCGAGGCCGCCGTGGCCCGTGCCGACGTGCTCATCACCTCCGGCGGGGTGTCGATGGGGGCCTTCGACGTGGTCAAGGCGCTGTTGCGGGAGACCGGCACCGTCGAGTTCCGCACGGTCGCCATGCAGCCGGGCGGGCCGCAGGGTTTCGGCGTCCTCGGGGAGGGGCGCGTGCCGGTGTTCTGCCTGCCCGGCAACCCGGTCAGCTCGATGGTGTCCTTCGAGGTGTTCGTCCGACCGGTGCTCCGGACCCTGCTCGGTGAGACGGAGACGGGCCGTCCCCGGGTGCGGGCGACGGTGCGCGAGGGCTGGCGCTCCCCGGCCGGCAAGCGGCAGTACGCCCGGGTCGCCCTGTCCCACGACGGCGACGAGGTCGGCTGCTCCCCGGTCGGCGGGCAGGGCAGCCACCTGGTCGCGGACCTCGCGGTCGCGGACGCGCTCGCCGAGGTCCCCGAGGCGACGACCGGCGTGCAGGCCGGTTCCGTGCTGGACTGCCTGCTGCTCGGCAGGGGCCGGGCGTGAACGAGGAGACGTGATGACAGACAGACCGGGTTCCACGGGGCCGTCGGGGTTCACCCACGTCGACGCCGCCGGGGCGGCGCGGATGGTCGACGTGACGGCCAAGGCCGTGACGGTCCGCGAGGCGACGGCGACGGGTCTGGTCCGCTGCTCCGAGGTGGTCGTCCGGGCGCTCCGTGACGCGACGGTGCCCAAGGGCGACGTGCTGGCCGTGGCCCGCCTGGCCGGCATCCAGGCCACCAAGCGGACGCCGGAGCTGGTGCCGCTGGCCCACCCGGTGGCCATCCACGGGGTCGTCATGGACGTGGCGGTCGTCGACTCCGGCGTCAGCCTGCGCGCCACGGTGCGCACGGCCGAGCGCACGGGCGTGGAGATGGAAGCCCTGACCGCCGTCGCGGTGGCCGGGCTCGCGGTGGTCGACATGGTCAAGGCCCTCGACCGGTACAGCGAGATCACCGACGTGCGCGTGGTGGCCAAGAGCGGGGGGCGCTCGGGTGACTGGGTCCGGGACTGACGCCCCGACGGCCCCCGACGAGCGCCCGCGGGGGCGCGCTCGCGTCATCACGGTGTCCACGTCCGCGGCCGCCGGGCAGGCGGAGGACCGCTCCGGACCGGTGCTGGTCGAGGGCTTGCGCACCCTGGGCTGGGACACCCCTGCACCGGTCGTCGTCGCGGACGGGCCTGCGGTGGCCGGGGCGCTGCGGGGCTGCCTGGCCGAGACCGTCGACGTGGTCCTGCTGACCGGTGGCACGGGGCTGACCGCCGACGACACCACGCCGGAGCAGGTGACGCCGCTGCTGGACCGGCTCGTCCCGGGCATCGCGGAGTCGCTGCGCGCCGACGGCCTCGCCCGCGGCGTGGTGACCTCGTCGTTGTCGCGCGGCGTCGCCGGGGTGGCCGGGACGACGCTCGTGGTCACGCTGCCCGGGTCGACCGGTGCCTGCCGTGACGCGCTGCAGGTGCTGGGCCCGCTGCTGCCCCACGCGGTCGCGATGCTCGTCGGGGCGGCGGCGGCGCACGGTCACGGGCGCGGCGAGACGTGACCCCGCTGTGGCCGGTCGAGCTCGAGCACGACCGGCTCCGGCTGCGACCGCTGCGCCGCCGCGACCTGGCGACCTGGAACGACGTCCAGCTGCGCAACCGGGAGTGGCTGCGCCCGTGGGAGGCGACCTCGCCCGACGGGGGGGCGGCGCCGAGCTTCGCGGCGATGGTGTCGGGGCTGCGCCGGCAGGCGCGCGAGGGGCGGGCGGTGCCGTTGGTCGCCGAGGTCGACGGTCGCCTGGCGGGCCAGGTGACGGTGTCGCTGATCGCGTGGGGCGCCTACCGCAGCGGCAGCGTCGGCTACTGGATCGATCGGCGGGTCGCTGGGCAGGGTCACGTGCCGTGCGCCGTGTCGATGGTGGTCGACCACTGCTTCGCGGGTGGGCTCAACCGGCTCGAGGTCAACATCCGGCCCGAGAACGGCCCGAGCCTGGCCGTGGTGCGCAAGCTCGGGCTGCGGGAGGAGGGGCTGCGGCGGCGGCTGCTGCACATCGACGGCGCCTGGCGCGACCACCTGTCGTTCGCGGTCACCTCCGACGAGGTGCCGGGCGGGCTGCACGAGCGGTTGCACGGGGGCTGACGGGGGAACTGCTCCGGCTGCCTCGGGCGACACGCGCTCGAGGTCCGGGGCGGCGGCGGGCCTGACGCCTACCGTCGTGCCGTGGGCACCGGTGGGATCATCTTCGTCGCGATCCTGGCACTGTGGGGGCTGTACCTGGTCCCCGTGCTGGTCAAGGAGCGTGCGGCCAGGCTCGACCACCGCTCGGGTGAGGCGAGCTCCGGCGCCGTGCGCGTGCTGCATCGCCCGCAGGCCCAGCGCCCCTCGCGCCGCGTGGTCCTGACCGTCGACCGTCCGCTGGTCTCCGACGACCTGCCGGCCCTGCCCACCCGTGACCTGGCGCAGACGCTGGGACGGGACGCGCGCCGGGCCCGCCTCGGCGTGCAGGTGCGTTCCGGGGCCGCCCTGCTCGGTGTCGTCGCGATCCTCGTCGCCGCGGTCGCCTCGGCCGCAGGGTCGTTCCCGGTGTGGTCGGTGGCCGTCGCCGGTGCCTTCCTGAGCGGTGTCCTGGCCAGCGGTGCCGTCGCCGCCGCGGCCCGTCGTCGGGCCACGGCCGCGCCCGTCCGGATCAGTACGCTGCCGCCGCGGGCCCACCGGGTCGCCACCGAGGTGTTCGACGACCGTGCGGTCCGACCCGCCGCCCCCGGCGCCGACGAGGTCGTCCTGCCCGCCGCCGTGACGGTCGCGGCCGACTCCGTCCGTCCCGAGGACGCCGAGGAGACCTGGACGCCCGTCGAGGTCCCCGGCCCGGTCTACGCCTCCAAGCCCGCCAGCCACCGGCCCCCGGCCCTGCCGTGGTCCATGCCGGCGTCCGAGGTGGCCACCGAGCCCGAGTACGTGGACCTCACGGCACCGCAGGACGTGCCCGCCGAGACGGGCCCGGCCGCGATCGACCTGCGCGACACGGACGAGCCCGCCGAGCAGCGCCGCAGCGCTGCCGGCTGACGCCGCGACCGCTGCCGCTCCGGCAGGGGCACCCCCTGCTCGGTGCTAATCTCAACGCTCGCAAGGGGCTGTGGCGCAGCTGGTAGCGCACCTCGTTCGCAACGAGGGGGTCAGGGGTTCGAATCCCCTCAGCTCCACCCAGATCAGACCGGGTTTCCCGGGACCCGTCGCGGCTCACCCGCTCAGAGCACCCGACCGTCGACCTCGACCGAGATGCCCTCACCGTCGAAGCACAGGTGCCCCGGCAGCGGCATCGCCTCCGGCAGGGGCTCCTCGTAGCCCCAGGCGATGTCCTCGGGCCCGTCGACCAGAGAGTGGTAGGTCGACACGCCCTTGTACGGGCAGACGGTCGTGGTCGCGGACCCGCGCAGCAGGTCGGTCCGCACGTCCTCGATGGGCAGGTACCAGCGGGCGGCCATCGAGGTCTCGAAGACGCCGATGGGGGCGGTGGTGTCGGCCAGGACGACGGGCGCCGCGTCGGGGGCGGCACGGTGCAGCACGCGGACGTGGCGGCTGCTGGGCAGCGAGTCGACACGGTGGAACGGGTCGTGCGGGTGGCCGAGGAGCGCGTGCTCCTCCTCCAGGACCGCGTCCCCGCCCTCGGGGTCGAGCTTCTCCAGCTGAAGACCGACGAGCTCGCCGAGCTCGCCGAGCGGCGCCAGCGGGTGGGCGTAGCGGAACAGCAGGTCCTCGACCGTACGCCCGCCCACGACCACCGTCTCGTAGGTGGCGTCACCCTTGAACGGGCAGTGGCTGCTCGTGCCGCTCGGCTGCAGCAGCTCGTCCCGGACGTCGCCGGCCGGCACGTAGTAGCGCGGGAGCAGGCCCGTCTCGTGCAGCAGGACCGCGTCGGTCGTGTCCACGACCGTGACCGGTCCGTCCTGACCGGCGAGGACGACACGCAACCGCTTGGCCACGGACGTCAGCAGGATCCGGTGCGCCGGACCGTCGAGGGTGTAGTTGGTGGTTCCGGGCGAGCCGGACAGGGGGCCAGGAGGAAGCGTGAGTGCCATGCGGTCTCAACCGGCGCGACCGGTGGAGGCTTCCCGGCCCGGGCGCGCCGGAGCGCCTCAGACCCAGCTGGGCCACCACATCCGTAGCCGCCACTCGGCGGTGGTGATGAGCTCGGCCGTCCACACCGGGTAGAAGAACAGCAGGCAGCCGACCGCGCCGACCACCACGGCCCCGGCGCCGACCGCACCCCACAGCCGGCGCTCGGGCGACGCGGTGGCCGGACCGAGCAGCAGCCCGAGCGCATACGTCAGCCCCAGCACCAGGAACGGCGCGAACGCGACGGCGTAGAACGTGAAGATGGTGCGTTCCTGGTACACGAACCAGGGCAGGTACGAGGCGGCGAACGGCACGAGGATGGCGCCCGCGCGCCAGTCCCGTCGCAGCACCCACGCCAGCAGGACCACGACCACGGCGATCGTGCCGCCCCACCACACCACCGGGTTGCCGAGCGAGGTGACGGCCTGGGTGCAGGCGTCGGCACCGCAGCCGGTGACCCCTTCGGACTCCCCCTCGTAGAAGAACGACGTCGGTCGGCCCATCACGAGCCAGGACCACGGGTTCGACATGTAGGGATGCTCGTTGTCGACGGTGTTGATGCCGGTGTGGAAGCCGTACGCGCTGACGTGGTACTGCCACAGGCTCGCCACCGAGCTCGGCAGCCACGACACCGCCTGGTCGGGGTTCTCGATCGCCCACGTCCGGTTGTAGGAGTCCGGGGCGCGGAACCAGCCGAACCACGAGGCGAGGTAGACGACGAACGCCACCGGCACCAGAGCCAGGAACGCGAACCACGAGTCCCGCAGCAGCGCGCCGGTGAACCAGCGCCGCACCCCGGCCCGGCGGCGGGCGTCGATGTCCCACAGCACCGTCAGCAGACCCATGGCGGCGAGGACGTAGAGCCCTGACCACTTGGTCGCGCAGGCGGCGCCGAGCGAGACCCCGGCCAGCAGCCGGAAGGGTCGCCAGCCCAGCCACGGCCCGTACGGCGACAACGTCCCGGCGGTGAGGCCTCGGGCCACCCGTTCGGCCAGCCGCTCTCGGGCCTGGAACCGGTCGGCCAGCAGGAACGCGAAGGCCACCAGGATCCAGAACGACAGGAAGATGTCGAGCAGGCTGGTCCGGGAGTGGACGATGTGGTGACCGTCCACGGCCAGCAGCAGCCCGGCGACCCCGCCCAGCAGGGTCGAGCCGAGCAGCCGGCGGCCGATCAGCACGATCAGCACCACCGACAGCGTCCCGACCACCGCGGCGGAGAAGCGCCAGTAGAAGGTGTCGTCGGGGTCGATCTGCATCCCGGCCGCGATCATCCACTTGCCCAGCGGCGGGTGGACCACGAAGTCCGGTGTCCGCTCGAACACGTCGAGCGTCCCGGAGTTGAACAGGTCGTTGGCGTAGGTGTCGTCGACGCCCTCGTCGAGCTCCACCGGCGACTCCTTGACCGACAGCTCGTGACCCACCAGCAGGTAGGAGTACGCGTGCTTGACGTAGTACGTCTCGTCGAAGACCAGGCTCGGCGGGCGGCCCAGGTTGACGAGACGCAGCACGCCCGCCAGCAGGCCCATCACCCCGGCCACGACCCACGCCCACCACGCCGGGTCGGGGTGGGGCAGGCCCAACCGCTCCCGCAGGGTCTCGCGCGTCGCCGCCGCGGGCTCGGGGGCGGGGGAGCCACCGGCGGTACGCCCGCGCCCGAACCGGCGCCGCTCCAGCACAGCGGTCGAGGTCACGGTGGCCACGCGCCGATGCTACGGGGGGCCTACGGTCCTCAGGTGCCTGCCGACGACGAACCCGACCCCTCGGTCGAGCACGAGCTCGATCCCTCGACCGCCGGTCCCGGCCTCGCCGGTGCGGTTCCGCCCCGTGGGGTCGTCGTCGTCGCGGCCACCCCGATCGGCCACCCGGACGACGCCAGCCCTCGGTTGCGGCACTGGCTGGGCACGGCCGACGTCATCGCCGCCGAGGACACCCGGCGGCTGCGGCGGCTGGTCCGCACCCTCGGCATCGAGGTCCGGGGCCGGGTCGTCGCGCACCACGAGCACAACGAGACCGGCGACGCGGCCGAGCTGCTCGACGTGGTCCGGGCCGGGCGCAGCGTCCTGGTCGTCACCGACGCGGGCATGCCGACGGTGTCCGACCCGGGCTTCCGGCTGGTGGCGGCGGCCGCCGCGGCCGGCCTGCCGGTCACCGTGGTGCCGGGCCCCTCGGCGGTGCTGGCCG
>Ga0105045_10006039_pt1 | contig 10714 bp, 5 predicted proteins | sample MAT02_FD_78089 | JGI IMG/M metagenome (GOLD analysis project Ga0105045, IMG submission 78089) | Freshwater microbial communities from Lake Fryxell liftoff mats and glacier meltwater in Antarctica - MAT-02 (megahit assembly) | ecosystem: Environmental > Aquatic > Freshwater > Ice > Liftoff... | reverse complement strand
GCCAAGGTGACCTTCATCAACGAGGTCGCCGATCTGTGCGAGCGTGTCGGCGCGAATGTGCATGACGTGGCGCGCGGCATCGGCCTGGATGGCCGGATCGGGCGGAAATTCCTGCATCCCGGCCCGGGTTATGGCGGGTCCTGCTTCCCGAAGGATACGCTCGCCTTGGCCCGCACCGCGCGCGAGGCGAATGCGCCGATGTCGCTGGTCGAGGCGACCATCGCGTCCAACGATGCCCGAAAGCTGGCGATGGTGGAGCGTGTACTGAACGCATTGCAGCCTTCGCCGCGCGGCAAGAAGGTCGGCGTGCTCGGCCTGGCCTTCAAGCCGGAAACGGATGACATGCGCGACGCACCCTCGCTCACCATCCTGCCGCGATTGCTCGACGCCGGCGTCACGCTCAGCGCCTTCGACCCGGCGGCGATGGCCAACGCCGCCACGCTGCTGCCACCCGAAATCCACTACGCGCGCAACGCGCTGGACGCCGTGGCGGGCGCCGATCTCGTGCTGTTGCTGACCGAATGGAACGAATTCCGCGCCATCGCGCCCGCCAAGCTGCGCGATGCGATGCGCGGCGCCGTCGCGGTCGATCTGCGCAATGCCTGGGATCCCGTGGCGATGCAGGAGGCGGGGTTCCGCTATTTCAGCGTAGGCCGACCCTGATGGCACAGGCGATCGGCGTCATCGTGCCGAACTTCAACTACGCCCGCTATCTGGGCGAGCGTATCGGCACGATCGCCGCGCAAACCCGAACGCCCGCCGCGCTGGCCTTCCTGGATGATGCCTCGACCGACAACAGCTGGTCCCTGGCGCCAGGCCTGCTGGCGAGCCTGGCATGCGAGGTCTCGGTGCGACGCAGCCCGTCCCGCGTCGGGCGGGTGCTGCGGCAGTGGCGCACGGGGCTCGCGCAGCTCGACACCCCGCTGATCTGGATCGCCGAGGCGGATGACCGCGCCGCGCCCGGCTTCCTCGCCGCGCTGGCCGAACGGTTGGAAGCGGACCCGGCGGCACAATTCGCCTTCTGCGATTCCGCCCCGATCGATGCCGATGGCGTTCGCCTGGCCGAGGACAGCAAGCCTTACTACGCCGCCACCGGCGAGACTGCGTTGGCGCAGGATGCGCAGTTCACCACCGAGGACTTTCTGCGCCGCTGCCTGTGCCCGCGAAACCTGGTGCTGAACGCCAGCGCGGTGCTGTGGCGTGCCCCTGCCCTGCTCGGTGCGCTCGATCGGATCGGCGCCGATGCTGATCACTGGCATTGCGCGGCCGACTGGCTTGCCTATGCCGAGGCCTGCGCGGTGCCCGGCACCATCCACTACGTCGCGACGCCGCTGAACGAGCATCGCCGGCACGCCACGAGCGTGACGGGCGCGACGCCGCCGGCGCAGCATTATGCCGAGATCGTCATGATGCTGCTGCGGCTGCGCGACCGGCTGGGCGCCGATGCGGCGCGCGATGCGGCGATGCGCCGGCACCTGGCGGAATTGCGCCGCGCCTGGTCGCTTGTCCCGCACGCGGCGGCGGCCTGAACCGGCATGTCGAACGGCATGATGGCGACGGGGCGCATCGAGGTGGCCGAACAGGCGGCCTCCGTCACCTTGCTCACCGGCTGGGTCCGACTGCCGCCGAGCAATGCGGCGCCGCTGCTGCGCTTCGTGGCGCAGGGGCAGGAGCCGGTTGTGGTGCCGATTCGCCGCCTGGTGGACCGGCCAGACCAGCCCGCGCGCGATGCCGATCCCGCCGGGCGCGGCTTCCACCTGCTGCTGCGCGGCACCGCGCCCTGGGCCGAGGCGAGCGCGGCGCTGCTGTTGGATGGCGTGGAGGTGCCGCTGACGCCCGCCACGCTACGCGCGACGCCAATGCGCCCGCGCGGGCATCTTGGCATGGCAAGCCGGCAGGGCGTGGCGGGCTGGCTGTTCGATCCCGCCGGCGATCCGCCGATGCTGGTGGTCGATGGCCGGCTGCGCGTGACGCTGCCGCTCACCGTGCATCGCCCCGACCTGCCCTTCGACGATGGCCAGAACCGACCGCTGTTCGGCTTCCGGATGACGTTGTCGGCATTGGGGGAGGCGCTGCGGGCGCTCGACCCCGACATCACACTGGCGGATGGCAAGCCGCGCAGCGTGACCCTGCTGGCCAGCGGCGTGGAACTGGGTCAGGCGACGCTGAATGTCGGGCGCCGGCTGATTGGCGCGCTGGAATCGGCCGCGCCCGGAGCGGTGCGCGGCTGGGCCGCCGATCTTGATCCGGTGGCCGAGCCACCGATGGTCGAGGTGCTGATCGAGGGCACGCGCTGGCTCACCCAGGCGGCCGCGCTGCCCCGCAACGATCTGGAGGCGCTCGGCGTCGGCCCGGAGATGCGCGGCGGCGGGTTCAACGCCGAACTGCCCTGGCACAACCCGAGCGACGCCGCCGCGCCCACCATCACGCTGCGCGCCGCCGATACGCGCCAGGATTTGCCGGGCAGCCTGATACTCCACACCATGCCGCCATGGCACCCGGCACGCGACGCGCTGCGCGATCTGCCAGCGCAGGCCGATTGGCCGCGCGTCAGCATCATCATCCCCATTTACAATGCGGCGGAAGATCTGGCGCGCTGCCTCGCCGCGGTACTGCGCCACACCACCGGCCCGGCACGTCTGATCCTGATCGATGACGCCAGCCCCGACCCCGCCATTGGCGCACTGTTGGCGGGCATGGCGGGGCGCACGGGCGTGGAGGTGCATCGCAACCCGCGCAATCTCGGCTTCACCGGCACGATCAATCGCGCCGTGGCGCTGGCCGCGCCGGATGATGTGGTGCTGCTGAATTCCGACACCGTGGTCGGGCCAAGCTGGCTCGATGGGTTGCGCGTGGTGGCGCAATCCTCGCGCCGGATCGGCACGGTGACGGCGGTATCCAATAATGCCGGCGCCTTCTCGGTGCCCGAATGCGATGTCGAGAACCTGCCCCCTGCCTGGTTCGAGCCCGCCGATCTTGCGCGGCTGGCGCGGCAATCGGCGCTGGGCCTCTGGCCGCGCGTGCCGACCGGCAATGGCTTCTGCCTGTATGTGCGACGCGTCTGCCTCGATGCCGTCGGCGCTTTCGACGAAGCGACCTTCCCGCGCGGCTATGGCGAGGAGAATGATTTCTGCATGCGCGCCACACGCGCCGGGTTCGAGCATGTGGTGGATGACCGCACGCTGGTGTGGCATCGGCGCGGCGCGTCCTTCCTCGATGAACGCCTGCCGCAGATGCGCAGCGCCCAGACGGTGCTGGCGGCGCGATACCCGGAATACCGATCGCTCGTCAGCGTCTTCCGCGATGACGCCGCGTTTCTCGCCATCCGTTGGCGCATGCGCCATGCGTTGCGGCGGATGCATGCCGATGCCGCCACGCCGCGCCTACGCGTGCTGTTCGTGCTGTCGTCGCGCAGCGGCGGCACGCCGCAGACCAACCGCGACCTGATGCAGGCACTGGATGACCGCTACGAAGGCTGGGTGCTGCATAGCGATGGGCGGGAGTTGGAACTCATTCGCCATGGCGACAATCCGACACCGGAACGTCATCGTCTGACCCGCCCGATCCTGCCCGGCGACCATCGTTCCGACGAATATGATCGCCGCGTTGGCGAATGGCTGCTGCGCTACGGGTTTGAATTGGTGCATGTGCGCCACATCGCCTGGCACGGGCTCGGCCTGTTCGAGGTCTGCCGCGCCCTCGGCATTCCGGTGGTGTTCTCGTTCCATGATTTCTACGCCGCCTGCCCGACGGTGAAGCTGCTCGATGCGGAGGGGAATTTCTGCGGCGGCCACTGCACCACCGGCGCCGAGGATTGCGTGCCGGAACTGTGGGCGGCCCCCACCATGCCGCCGCTACGCGATCGCTTCGTGCATCGCTGGCGCGCGATGCTGGAGGAAGCCCTGCACCTCTGCGACGCTTTCGTCACCACATCGCCCTTTGCGCGTGACCTGATGGTCGAGACCTTCCCGATGCTGGCATCGCGTGACCTGCGCGTGATCCCGCACGGGCGCGACTTCGCGCGCTTTCACGCGCTGGCCGCCGAACCGGGAATCGGCGAGTGCCTGCGCGTGCTGGTCCCTGGCCACATCCTGGCCGGCAAGGGCGGCCACCTGATCGCTGCCATGGCCGCGCTGGATGCCGGGCAAGACGTCGAGTTCCACGTGCTCGGCGCCGTGGACGCGGCCCTGCGCAACCCGATGCCAGGCGTGGTGCTGCATGGGCCATATCAGCGCGACGCCTTCGCCACGCACGTCGCCGAAATCCGCCCGCATCTGGCGGCGATCCTCTCAACCTGGCCAGAGACCTATTGCCACACCCTCACCGAATGCTGGGCGGCGGGCGTGCCTGTGATCGGCACGGCGCTTGGTGCCGTGGGCGAGCGGATCGGCGCGGCGGGCGGCGGCTGGCTGGTCGGGCGGGATACACCAGCCGCGGAAATCCTGGCGCTGCTGCACCATCTGAAGCGCGACGCGAATGAGGTGCGCAAGCAGCGTGAGCAGGTGGCGGAATGGCAGCGTGGCGCCGGGCGGCATTATGGGTGCGCCGCCATGGCCGCGTCTTACGACCAGATTTATCGCGACGTGGCGCGCCGCCGCCGCAGCTTTCCGGAAGCGCCGGACGGGGCGAGCGCGCCGGTGGTGCTGGTGCTCGATGGCGGGGATGCGTCGGCCGGCTTCCGCCTCGGTTTGCCGCTGCGCAATGACGCCTCGCGCGGCGCGGTATATCGCAGCGCGCCGCCCGCTTGCCCGATCGGCGATGCGGCGGCCTGCGGCCCGGCCGACCTGGTCTTGCTGCCCGCCGGCGCGCTGCCGCCACGCGACATGGCGCTGGTGATCGAACGCTGCGCGCAGGCAGGGCTGAAACTGCTGCTGGAGGTGGATGAGGCGCTCGCCGCGCGGCTGGCATCCGGCAGCGATCCGGGCTTGCCGAGCGTTATCCGCTCCGCGCTCCGCAACGGGGCGGCCACGCCGCTCGCGGTGTCGCGCCGCGCGGCGCGAATTCTGGCTCAGGCCGGCCTCGGCCCGGAGTTACTGCCGATGGCGCTCGACCGGCTGGCATGGCGCGCGGTACTGCCGGACGCGCCGCCATCCGGGGCCGATGGCCCGCTGCGGCTGCTGTGCTTCGAGGATGATCCGGACCTGCCGATGCTGCGGGATGCGCTGGAGGGCCTCGTGACTCTTGGCGTGGCGGAGTTGGTGTCATTCCGTCATCCGCCGGCCTCGCAATCGGTGGAAGGCGCGTTCCGCGTACAGGCCAGCGGCTGTGCGCTGGCGGTGTTCGGTGCGCCGCAAGGCCAGGCGCCCTTACCGGCCGAGCGGCGCATGGCAGCATTGGCTGCCGGCTTGCCGGTGCTGCGCCGAGCGGGCGCATCGGAACGCCCTGGCGACACGCCGCAAGGCGAGGTGTTGCTGGCTGAGACGGCGCAGGCCTGGCAGCGCGCCATCGGCGAAATCTCGGTCGATGACGCGCGGCGCGGCATGCTGGCGCGTCATGCGGCGCTACACGCCGAGCACGGCCCGGCGAGGATGCGCGAGGCCGCGCTGGATCAAATTGCGCTGAGGCTCATCCAATCCGCTGCGGATCAGGTGGACTGATCCCCGACGAAACGCCACGTCGCCAGGGCCGGATCCTCGAAACCCACCCTATTGGGAAAGGGCGCCTCCAGACGGCAGAGCGCGCGCGGGGGGCGCAGCAGCAATGTCGCTGGCCCCGACAGGCGCACCACCAGCCAGGATGCCTGCGATGGCAGGTCCTGGCGCAGGTCGAAGGACAGCAGGCGCGGGCGAATGCCGTAGTCGTGGCGCAACAGAACCCGTTCATCCGGTCCGTGGCGCAGCATGACCTCGACCATCGAAACCCCATGCGAATCATGGCCGAGCAGACGCAGTTCCAGCGCCATGCGAAGGCCGGTCTCCCCGGCCGGGGCCTCCAGCGCGAAGGCCACCTCCGCGCCGCCCGGCGCGACCCGCAGCCATAATCCATAGCCGGGCAGGTCGCCCGGAAGGTCCTCGCGCGGTTCAGCCGCCGCGTAGCGTAGCACACCGCCGGCGGTATCGAGGCTGCGCAACGTCGTTCCCTCGGTGGGCGTTATCGCGGCGGGCCCGGCCTCGCCTTGCAACGGCGCCTGCCACTGGCGAAGGTCAGGGTTGCGCAGAGCCGACAGCGCTGTGACAGGCCGCGCCAGACGTGCCGCGAGTTGCGCCATGCGCATGGCCAGGGCTTCGTCGGGCGGCATCAGCGCGGCGTAGCGTTGCCAATGGCTGAGCGCCGCGGCCACGCCACCCGCCGCCTCGCAGGCTTCCGCCAGGCCACGCAGCGCGTCGCGATCCGTCGCGTCGCGCCCGACCGCGATCGAGCATTCGCCCATGGCGTCCAACGGACGGCCAAGCGCCATCAGACTCGCCGCGCGCTTGATCAGCTTTTCCCGATAGGCGTCATCTCCCGGGGGCACGGCATCCCAATGGTCGATCGCCTCCTGGTGCTGGCCTAGGCTGCCGGCAATGCGGGCGAGAAGGATCGTCGGGCGAAGATGCCCGGGCATGATCGCCAGCGCCTTGCGCGCCATGCGCCGAGCGGTATCGAAATCGGTCAACGCCAATGCAACGCGAGCACGCAGGAACAATGCCTCGAAATCGCGCGGCGACTCGACAAGGGCCGCATCGAGCAAGCCGGCGGCGGTCGAGAAATCCCGCCGACGCTCAGCATCGCGCGCGAGATCTTGCAAATCCCGGCCGTCTGAGATCGGCATGGCGGCCTGTGGCAGTGCGGGCAGACCGAAGCCGATGCTGCCCAAAGCCCAATGCCCATAGGCGGCGGTGGCGCGGACAAGCAGTGGCGTGCCGATTGTGGGCCGGCTAGGCAGACCGGCGAGGTTGAAGACGAAGCCGTGCACCCCGCTGCCCACGCCGGCGGCCAGCAAATCCTGGCGGAAGCGGTTGGCGCGTGCATGCAGGCGGGGCACGCCATCGATCAGCATCTCAAGGTCGATGGTGTCGCCGGGCCGGTCGCGGTCGCGGACCCAGCCCATCAACGCCCCGTCGGCAATCCGCTCGATCCTGCCCTGAAGCCTATGCGCGCGCTGTGGCAGGGGCAGGGCGGCGCGCGCGAGGGGTTCGGCCATCGGCGCGTCGGCCAGGCGCAGTTCCAGCGTATGCTCGGCGCCATCCTGCTGCGCGACCGGCAGGACGCATGCGACGCCGTGTCCGCCATCGCCGATGCCAGCCCGTTTCAGGTCGCCGCGAAAGCGGTCGGCGCGATGTATCCCCAGCGGCGCACCATCGAGCCATACCGAAACATCCAGCCGAAGTCGCGGCCGCGCGGGATCCCAGGCCCATCCGTGCAGCGCGCCCCGGACAATGCCGTCGATCTGGGCGGTCACTGGCAAATTCGGTCCTGACCTCCACGGTTGGGCGTGGTTTTCATATCCCGGCAATCGCCCCGGCGCGTCAAGCATGGGGGCGAACGACTTCCTCCCCCCATCCCCGGCTGCTACCATCAATCTCCACGAGGACGGTCAGGGATCGGTGCCAGGAATGCAGGGTGGCGTGCAGGATGCGGCCACTGGGGCATTGTGGCCGCCCGTCATGGCCGATGACGAACCAACGACCGTGCGCGGCTGGGTTATCGCGGACAGCATCACAACGGATATCGCCCTGGAGGTTGCCGGCTTCGGCATCCAGGTCGTCCAAGCCAACCTTCCTGCGCCCCCGGATTCCGGCCTGCCGAATGGCGCGCGCTGCTTTGCTTGGCGGGTGCCGCCGCGCCTGATCGATGGCCAATCGCGCGAGGTTCGGGCGTGGGACCTTACCATCGCCCGCGAACTCGCCGGATCGCCCATGCTGATCCCGGCGGATGCCAATGCTCCGCAAAGCGAGGCGCACGCCTTTGGCCTTCGGTCCGGAATGCTTGCCGGCGAGGCCAGCACTGCCGCGCCGGTGCCGCTCGGCGATGGAGCCTTCGCCTCGGCGCGCCAGCCCGCGCTGCGCCTGCGCTATGCGATGGTCACCGAAGCTCCGGGCGCGGATGGCACCCCGCCCCGGCGCGGCGTGCGGCTGCTGGCCGACGCGGTATCCCCGGGCATAAGCCTTCATTTCACGCCCGGCGCCGCGCTGCCGCCAGCCGAGATCGCCCTGCCGGTCCGCATCCGCGCCTGGCTGCCCCAGGCGACCGATTCACTCACCCAGGCGGATGCCGAAATCTGGCTGTCGCGGCGCGAAGATGCGCGATTCCTGCCGGTGCGACGCCTGCGCCGTGGGCGCATCTTCCGCCAATCCACATGGCTGACCGCCGACCTGCAACTGACCGAGGCGGAGGCCGCGATGGCCGACAGCCTATGCATCACCATCACCGCCCTCAATGCGCGTGGCGTGTGTGCGCTACCGCCGGAGATCGGCGATCCACCCGTACCGCCCGAGGCGCGCATGGAGGATGCAAGGCTGGAGGAAAGCTTCGGCGCCCTGGCCGGTCTGGTGCGCACGCATCGCACTGCCACCGACAGCGCACCGACCCTGCCCGCCGCACCGGTGGATGCGGTGCATCCGCCGACGCAGATTGTGGTGCCGGTCCATAATGGCGGCCTGATCGTGCGCGACGGGCTGCGCGCCCTGCAGGCGGCGATGACCGGCCCGTGCGAGGTGCTGGTGATCGATGATGGCAGCCGCGCCCATACCGCCGCCCTGCTGCGCGCCGAAGTGGCGGGCGACCGGCGATTCGCGCTGCTCCGGCGGGATGCCAATCGCGGCTACACCAAATCGATCAATGAAGGCGTGATGGCGACCACCGCGCCCTTCGTCGTCGTGCTGAATTCGGACACGCTGGTCAGTCTTGGCTGGCTCGACAGGCTGCACGCCGCCCTGCGCGCCAGACCCGGCACCGGCATGGCAGGCCCGCTCTCCAACGCCGCGACCTGGCAGAGCATTCCGGAGGCACGGCGCCAGGATGGCAGCTGGTCCAGCAATGACAGGATCGCGCCCCGCCATCGGGACCGCGTACAGGCCCTGGTGAGTGCCACCTCCGAGCGCGCCTATCCGAGCTTTCCCATCCTCAACGGCTTCTGCACGCTGATCGCGCGCACAGTGTTCGACGCCATTGGCCTGTATGACGAAGACGCCTTCCCGATGGGCTATGGCGAGGAGACCGATCTGTGCCTGCGCGCACGTCGGGCGGGTTTCGGGTTGAGCGTGGCCGATGACTGCTTTGTCTATCACCACAAGAGCATCAGTTTCGGCTCCGCCACCCGATCGCGGCTGACGCGCGCGGGGCGGTTCGAGATGCTCAACAAGCATCTCGGCGTGAACATCCCGGCGCTGGAACAGGACATGCAATCCTGCCCGCCCATGGTGCGCGCCCGCGCACGCCTGGCGGATCTGCTGGCGGAGCTGGACCAACAATGACGAGGATCATGTTCGTGCTGCCGGTGCGCGGTGGCAGCGGCGGCGCGCATTCTGTGGTGCAGGAAGTGGCGGCGCTGCGCGATCTCGGCGTCGAGGCCTCGGTCGCGGTGAATGCCGCCAATGCCGAACATTTCCGCGCCGCCTATGACCGCTTCGACTGGGTGCAGGATGGCGGCCTGGCGGTGTTCGACGATCCAGCCTCGCTGGCAAAGCTTGCGACGCCGATGGATGTGCTGATCGGCACCATCAACACTTCGGTCCACGCGATCGCGGAGGCGCTGAAGACCCTGCGCGGCACCGGCCCCCGCACCGGCTACTACGTGCAGGATTACGAACCCCTGTTCTACGACGCCGAAAGTAGCGAGCACGCGACGGCGGTGGCCAGCTTCACGGCACTGCGCGACTGCACCTATTTCGCCAAGACCACATGGCTGACCGGCATGGTGCAGGCGGCGCATGGGCATGTGGCGAAGCGGGTGGTGCCCAGCATCGACCACGGCATCTACCGCCCGGAACGCCGTGCCGCGGGTGGGCGGCGCCTGGTAGCGGCCATGGTGCGGCCGAGCACGCCGCGCCGCGCACCAAGGCGGACGCTGCGCCTGCTCCAACGGCTGGCAGCGGGCGAATTCGGCGATGTCGAGGTCGTCGCCTTCGGGACCGATGCCGAGGAACTCGCCACCTTTGGCATGGCGCTGCCGGATGGTGTCCGGCTGGTTGGGCGGCTCAAGCAACAAGAGGTGGCGGAATTGCTGCGCGCGGCGCATGCCTTCCTCGACCTGTCGGACTACCAGGCCTTCGGCCGCACAGCCGCCGAGGCGATGGCCTGCGGCTGCATCGCACTGGCGCCTTCCCTCGGCGGCGCGCCCGATTTCATGCAGGACGGAGTAAACGGCTTCCTGGCCGATACCTGCGACGATGCAGCGGTGCGCGATGCGCTCAGGCGGATGTTGTCGCTGTCCGACGCTGAGGGCGCCGCCCTCAAATTCGCCGGTATCGAGTCGGTGGCGGGCTACACGCCACTCCGTGCCGCGATCAGCGAACTCCGGGCCCTGTCCCTCGCCTGAGGGTCTTTTGCGAGGCGGATTCACGCGATCAACGCCAGGGCACGGACGCCCTGCGTTCTGTTTGGCACGCTATCGCAATGCACAAGCAAGATCCGCTCGATGTCTTTCTCGACTCGGCCGGACAAATCCTTGTGAACCGCCCCGGGTTTGTCGGAGGCTCCAACGCCTGAGAGGCTGGAGCGATGCCGAGCAAGACGACGAACAGATTTTCGCCTGAGGTGCGTGACCGCGCTGTGCGAATGGTGCTGGATCACG
>Ga0105045_10006037_pt1 | contig 10718 bp, 7 predicted proteins | sample MAT02_FD_78089 | JGI IMG/M metagenome (GOLD analysis project Ga0105045, IMG submission 78089) | Freshwater microbial communities from Lake Fryxell liftoff mats and glacier meltwater in Antarctica - MAT-02 (megahit assembly) | ecosystem: Environmental > Aquatic > Freshwater > Ice > Liftoff... | reverse complement strand
CGGTCTGAGCTTCGCGCTCTACATCGGCATCGCGATCTGGGCCCGCGCCGGCTCCACCAGCGAGTTCTACGCCGCTGGCGGCAGCGTGCACCCCGTCACCAACGGCATGGCCACTGCGGCCGACTGGATGAGCGCCGCGTCGTTCATCTCGATGGCCGGCCTGATCTCCAACATGGGTTACGGCGGCGGCCTGTTCCTCATGGGCTGGACCGGCGGCTATGTGCTGCTGGCCATGCTGCTGGCACCGTACCTGCGCAAGTTCGGCAAGTTCACCGTGCCGCAGTTCATCGGTGACCGGTTCTACAGCAAGACAGCCTCCACCGTGGCGGTGGTCTGCCTGCTCGTCGCGTCCATCACTTACATCATCGGCCAGATGACGGGTGTGGGCGTGGCCTTCTCGCGCTTCCTGGGCGTGAGCAGCGAGGTCAGCATCTACGTGGGCATGGGCATCGTGTTCCTGTACGCGGTGTTCGGCGGCATGAAGGGCATCACCTACACCCAGGTGGCGCAGTACATCGTGCTGATCCTTGCCTACACCGTGCCGGCGATCTTCATCTCGCTGCAGCTCACCGGCAACGCGCTGCCGCAACTGGGCCTGGGCTCCAACATGATTGGCACCGACATGTCGCTGCTGGCCAAGCTGGACCTGGTCGTCACCGACCTGGGCTTTGGCAAGTACACCACCACCACGGCCGGCAGCACGCTGAACATGTTCATGTACACGCTGAGCCTGATGATCGGCACCGCTGGTCTGCCGCACGTCATCATGCGATTCTTCACCGTGCCCTCGGTGAAGGACGCACGCTCGTCGGCCGGCTGGGCCCTGGTGTTCATCGCCATCCTCTACACCACGGCACCGGCCGTGGCCGCGATGGCCAAGCTCAACCTGCACGGCACGGTCAACACTGCGGTGATGAAGGGCGGTGACCTGTACGCACCGGAAGCCAGCATCAAGGCTGATGAACGCCCCGACTGGATGAAGCGCTGGGAGAAGACCGGCCTGCTGAAGTTCGAGGACAAGAACGGCGACGGCCGCATCCAGTACTACAACGACAAGACCAAGAGCGCCGAGGCAAAGGCCAAGGCCGATGCCGCAGGCTGGAAGGGCAACGAGCTGACGGTCAATGCCGACATCATCGTGCTGGCCAACCCCGAGATCGCGCTGTTGCCCAACTGGGTGATCGCACTGGTGGCCGCAGGTGGTCTGGCGGCAGCGTTGTCCACCGCTGCCGGCCTGCTGATGGCCATCTCGTCGGCGGTCTCCCATGACCTGATCAAGAACACCTTCGTTCCTGGCATCAGCGAGAAGAACGAGTTGCTCGCCGGCAAGATCTCGATGGCGGTGGCGATCGTCATCGCCGGCTGGCTGGGCCTGAACCCGCCCGGGTTCGCGGCTGGTACCGTGGCCCTGGCCTTCGGTATCGCTGCAAGCTCGCTGTTCCCGGCGATCATGATGGGCATCTTCAGCAAGAAGATGAACAAGGAAGGTGCCATCGCCGGCATGCTGGCGGGCCTGTTCGTGACGCTGTTCTATGTGTTCGCACACAAGGGTATCTTCTTCGTCAAGGGCACCGAGTTTGTCGACCTGATCGGCGGCCCGAACAGCTTCTTCGGCATCACGCCCGAGGCCTTCGGCGCCGTCGGCGCGGCGGTGAACTTCATCGCCGCCTTCCTGGTCGACAAGGTGACCAAGGAGCCGCCGGAACACATCCAGCACATGGTCGAGGCCGTGCGCATCCCGCGTGGCTCGAAGCTGGTTGACGGCACCCACTGAGGCCTGGCTGCTCCCCCGAACTGCGGCCTGAGCCCTGCGGGTCTGGCTGCAGAATCAGGGCCTCGCTGGTGTGCAGCCAGCGGGGCCTTTCTTCATTCAGCGTGCCCCATCGGCACGCAGGAGCCGATCATGGTGTTCGATGTCAGCGTCGCGATGACCTGGCTGCTGTTCCTGGCCTTGTTTCCGATGGCCTTCTTCTGGTTCCGCCGCTGCTGGCGCATCCTGGTGCAACGTGACTTCAGCGAGGTGGCATTGAAGGGTGGCCGCAGCCCGGACAACCCGGCGCGCTGGGCCCCCTACACCATGGCCATCAATGGCGTGGCGGGCGCAGTGGCGTTGTTCGTGGTCATCGGCGTGGCCATGTTCGGCCTGCCCTATGACACCTGGACGGCAATGGCCGGCACCACCATCTGGTCGAAGTTCCTGCTGGACTTCGCGCTGTCGCGGCATGCGCACGGACTGGGGCCGCGCGAGCGCACCTGACGCCCCGCGCTCGACGCCGCAGCGCGCAGCAGCCGTGCCCGGGCAAGGTGGGGCTTTCAGTCGCGTGGGGTGATGGTCATGTCCTGCGTCTCGCCCACTGCCCACCGCTGGCCGCCCATGAAGCCGATCGGCCCGGCCTGGGCTGGGCAGCCGGCGGCGGTCAGGTCCTCTGACAACCGGGACTTGAACAGCAGCATGGCTGCGGTGGACGCCACATCGCCCTTGTGGCCGCAGCCACGGCCACGCCGGCCAGGATGTCGGGCTCGTGGCCGAGAGGCCAGGCCCGCGCGCAACTGCGTTGTCAAGGTGAGCGGGCCTGTTGCAGCCGTGTCAGCGTGTTGTGAGCATGGGGCCGCAAAATCCCATCCTGCCACCCGGCCGGCATGGCCGGGGCTTCCTGCGCAAGAAGGGACAAGCCATGCCAACTGGCCCACATGACGCGCTGCAGCCGAAGGCTCTCCCTGTCGCCACCACGGCGTCCGGCAGTGCCGCAACGCGGGACAGCCAGCGCCTGGTGGCGCTGTTCGCCGCAGCCTTGCTGCTGTTCAACTTTCCCTTGCTGGCGCTGTGGGACCACTCTGCACTGGTGCTGGGGCTGCCGCTGTTTCCGCTGGCGCTGTTCGTCATCTGGGCCGCACTGATCGTGGTGCTGGCCTGGCTGATGGAACGCCTGCCCGACTGACCGTCCGCAAACCCGCCATGCTGTCTTCCGCCTGGGTGCTCGGCATCTCGTTTTGCTACCTGCTTTGCCTGTATGGGGTGGCCTGGTGGGCCGACCGCCGGGCCGCCAGCGGCCGGTCGGTGATCGGCAATGCCTGGGTCTATGCCCTGTCGATGGCGGTGTACTGCACGGCCTGGACCTACTTCGGATCGGTGGGCCGTGCCGCGTCAGGCGGGGTGTGGTTCCTGCCCATCTACCTGGGGCCGATGCTGGCGATGCTGCTGGCCTGGACGGTGCTGCGCAAGATGATCCGCATCTCGCACACCTACCGCATCACGTCCATCGCCGACTTCGTGGCCAGCCGCCATGGCAAGAGCCGGCTGCTGGCCGGCCTGGTGACGCTGATCACGGTGGTGGGCATCGTGCCCTACATCGCACTGCAGCTCAAGGCCATCGCCAGCGGCTACCACCTGCTGACCGGGCCGGTGGGCGCGCCGGCCGCGCTGGCGCGCGGCTGGTGGCAGGACAGCACGCTGTACCTGGCGCTGGCGCTGGCCGGCTTCACCATGGTGTTCGGCACCCGCCACCTGGATGCCACCGAGCGGCATGAGGGCATGGTGGCGGCGATTGCGTTCGAGTCCCTCGTCAAGCTGCTGGCCTTCCTGGCGGTGGGTGTGGCGGTCACCTGGGGGCTGTTCGCCGGGCCGGCGGATCTGTTCACCCAGGCGCTGCAGGTGCCCGAGCTGGCCCAACTGCTGAGATTGGACCAAGGCAATCCCTTCCCTTATGCGCAGTGGCTGGCGCTCACCCTGCTGTCGATGCTCAGCGTGCTGCTGCTGCCGCGCCAGTTCCAGATGATGGTGGTGGAGAACGTGGACGAGCGCCATCTCAAGCGCGCGGCCTGGGTGTTCCCGGCCTACCTGCTGCTGATCAACCTGTTCGTGCTGCCCATCGCGCTGGGCGGCTTGCTCATCTTCCAGGGCCAGACGGGCGTCAATGCCGACAACTTCGTGCTGTCGCTGCCGCTGGCCGCCGGCTGGAACGGCCTGGCCCTGCTGGCCTTCGTGGGCGGGCTGTCGGCAGCCACCGGCATGGTGATCGTGGAGACCATCGCCGTGTCCACGATGGTCTGCAACGATCTGGTGATGCCGTTGCTGCTGCGCTGGCCGCGGCTGGCAGCCCGGCGCGACCTGACCGGCTGGCTGCTCGGCATCCGCCGCAGCGCGATCGTGGCCGTGCTGCTGCTGGGTTATGCCTACTACCACCTGGCTGGCGAGGCCTACGCGCTGGTGTCCATCGGCCTGATCAGCTTTGCCGCGGTGGCCCAGTTCGGCCCGGCGCTGCTGGGCGGCATGTACTGGAAGGGTGGCACCCACCAGGGCGCACTGGCCGGCCTTCTGGCGGGCTTCGGGCTGTGGGCCTACACGCTGATGCTGCCGTCGATCGCCAAGTCGGGCTGGTGGTCGACCGGCCTGCTGCAGGACGGCCCCTTCGGCATCGGCCTGCTGCGGCCCGAGCAACTGCTGGGCCTGAGCGGGCTGGACCCGCTGACGCACGCGCTGTTCTGGAGCCTGCTGGCCAATGCCGGGCTCTACGTGGCGGTGTCGCTGGCCCGCACGCCTTCGGCCCAGGAGGCCAGCCAGGCGCTGCTGTTCGTGGATGTGTTCCACCGCACCGCCGAGGCGCGGCCGGTGTTCTGGCGCGGCCGTGCGCAGGTGTCCGATCTGCAGGCACTGGCGGCGCGCTTCCTGGGCGCGCAGCGCACCCAGCGCCTGTTCGATACCTATGCCAGGCAGCATGGCGTGGAAACGCTGGCGGCGCTGCAGCCCGATGCCCGGCTGGTGCAGTTCGTCGAGACCCAGCTGGCCGGCGCCATCGGCAGCGCGTCGGCGCGCACCATGGTGGCATCGGTGGCCCAGGAAGAGCCGCTGGACCTGGACGACGTGCTGCGCATCCTGGAAGAAGCCTCGCAGCTGCGCAGCCACTCGCAGGCGCTGGGGCAGCAGTCGCGGTCCTTGCAGCGCGCGACCGCCGAGTTGCGGGCGGCCAATGAGCGGCTGGAGGGCCTGGACCGGATGAAGGACGACTTCATGTCGTCGGTCACGCATGAGCTGCGCACGCCACTCACCTCGATCCGGGCGCTGGCCGAGATGATGCGCGACGATGCCGGCATGCCTGCGGCTCAGCGCCAGCAGTTCCTCGGCATCGTGGTGGCCGAAACCGAGCGCCTGTCGCGCCTGGTCAACCAGGTGCTGGACATGGCCAAGATCGAATCGGGCCATGCCGAGTGGCACAACACCGATGTGGACATGGTCGCGCTGGTGCGGCAGGCCGCGCAGACGGTGCAGGAGCTGCTGCGCGAGAAGGGCGCCACGCTGGCGCTGCAGCTGCCCGATGCGGTGCCCGGCCTGCGTGCCGACGCCGACCGGCTGACCCAGGTGCTGCTGAACCTGCTGTCGAACGCGGCGAAGTTCGTGCCGCAGCCCGGCGGGCGGGTGCAGCTGCGGTTGTGGCACGACGCACAAGGCATCACGGTGGAGGTGCAGGACAACGGCCCCGGCGTGCCGGACGCCCAGCGCGAGCTGATCTTCGAGAAGTTCCGCCAGGGTGGTGATGCCGCCAACCGGCCCCAGGGCACCGGCCTGGGGCTGCCGATCAGCCGGCAGATCGTCGAGCACTTCGGCGGCCAGATGCAGCTGCGGCCTGACAACGGTCAAGGCGCATGCTTCGCCTTCCAGGTACCTTGGTCGACCCACGCCGAACCGGCACCCCAGATGCCGGCAGCAGCCACGAGAGACAGCCCATGACCGACAAGATCCTGATCGCCGACGACGAGCCCAACATCTTGATCTCGCTGGAGTACCTGATGAAGCGCGAAGGCTTCGAGGTGCACCTGGCGCGCGACGGCAATGAGGCCCTGGCCGTGCTGCAGCGCGAGCGTCCGCGGCTGGTGCTGCTGGATGTGATGATGCCGCACAAGAGCGGCTTCGAGGTGTGCCAGGCCCTGCGCGCCGACGAGGCGCTGAAGCACACCCTGGTGCTGATGCTCAGCGCCAAGGGCCGCGAGACCGACATCGCCAAGGGCCGGGCCATGGGCGCCGATGCCTACATGACCAAGCCCTTCTCCACCAAGGACCTGGTGCTGGCGGTGCGCAGCCTGCTGGAGCGGCCGCAATGAGGCGTGACACCGGCCTGCTGCGCGCCATGGTGCTGGCCGGCTTGGCCGCGTTCGCGCTGTTGGCGCTCTATACGCTGGCCGTCGGTGCGCTGCTGGGTTCCAGCCTGGCGCCGGACGCGCAGGCGCTGCTCGGCACGGCCCTGGGCACGCGCTGGCCGCTGCTGGTGATGGCCTGCCTGGCGCTGGCGGCGCTGGTGGCCTGGGCGGTGCAGCCCCTGGTGCGGCGTTGGGCCACCGCGCCGGCCCGTCTGCTGGAAGAGGCCCAGGTGCTGCTGCGCACCGATGCACAGCGCAGCCTGCGCAGCGACGACGGCGCCCCCGTGGTGCAGGCCCTGGCCCGCATGCTCAATGAACTGGCGCAACAGCGTGACCAGCTGCGGCAGGACATGGCCGCCCAGGTGGCCCAGGCCAGCCACGGTGTCGCCCAGGAGCGCAACCGCCTGGCCGCGCTGATGAGCGAGCTGACGCAGAGCGTGGTGGTTTGCAACCTCGATGGCCGCATCCTGCTCTACAACAACCGGGCCCGCATGCAGTTCCGTGCGCTCTCGGCCGCGCCGCAACTGGCCGACGGAGCCGAGCTGATCGGCCTGGGCCGTTCGGTCTACGCGGTGTTCGACCGCAAGCTGGTGGCCCATGCGCTGGACAGCGTGCAGCAGCGGCTGCAGCGCGGGGCGCCGCACCCCAGTGCGCAGTTCGTCACCACCACCCGCTCGGGCCAGCTGCTGCGGGTGCAACTGGCGCCGGTGCGCGCGGTGGCCGATGGCGGCGCCGAGGGCATGCCAGCAGATGCTGCCCAGGCCTTGAGCGGCTTCGTGCTGATGCTCGACAACATCACCCGTGCCTATGAGGATGAGGCCGCGCAGGAGCGCTTGCTGCACGGCTTGACCGAAGGCAGCCGCGGCGCGCTGGCCAACCTGCAGGCAGCGGCGGAAATGCTGGACGACCCGGGCCTGCCGCCAGGACTGCACGACCGTTTCGTCGGCGTCATCCGCGAAGAGTCACAGGCGATGGGCCGGCGCCTCAACGCGCTGGCCAGCCAGAACGCCCAGGGCCTGGCCACCCGCTGGCCGCTGGAGGAGATGCTGGGCACCGACTTCTTGCAGGCCGCGCGCCAGCGCATCGGGCAGACCACCGGGCTGCGCACCAGCGTGCTGGCCCAGGACGAGGCGCTGTGGCTCAAGCTCGACAGCTTTGCCCTGCTGCAGTGCCTGGGCTACCTGGCCCAGCGCCTGCATGGCGAGTTCGAGATCAAGGCCCTGCACCTGCGGCTGCAGGCGGCGGGCGGCCAGCGCGCCCACCTCGATCTGGTGTGGACGGGCCATGCCATGAGCACCGAGACTGTGGTGAGCTGGGAGATGGACCCGTTGGCTGCCGGCCAGGAGACCAGTTCGCTCACCGTGCGTGATGTGGTGCAGCGCCACGGCGGTGAGTTCTGGTTCGAGCGTGACCGGGCGCGGCACCAGGCGTTCTTCCGCTTCCTGCTGCCGCTGGCGCCGCAGGCCGAGCAAGACCAGCGCGACGCAGCAGCGCTGCCGGGCGACAGCCGGCCCGAGTACTACGACTTCGACCTGTTCGCCAACACCGAGAGCAGCCATGCGCTGGACGAGCGCCGCCTGGTGGATCTGACCTTCACGGTGTTCGACACCGAAACCACCGGGCTCAACCCGGCCGGCGGTGACGAGATCATCCAGGTCGGCGCCACGCGGCTGCTCCATGGCCGGCTGCTGCGCGGCGAGTGCTTCGACCAGCTGGTCGACCCGCGGCGCGACATCCCTGCCGCCGGCATTCCCATCCACGGCATCACGCCTGGCATGGTGGCGGGCAAGCCCGACATCCGCAGCGTGCTGCCGGCCTTCCATGCCTTTGCGCAGGACACGGTGCTGGTGGCCCACAACGCCGCCTTCGACATGCGCTTCCTGCAACTCAAGGAGAAGGCCACCGGCCTGCGCTTCGAGCAGCCGGTGCTCGACACGCTGCTGCTGTCGGCCGTGGTGCACCCGAACCAGGAATCCCACCGGCTGGAGGCCATCGCCGAACGCTTGTCCATCGCCGTGGTGGGCCGCCACACCGCGCTGGGCGACGCCCTGGTCACTGCCGAGGTGTTCCAGAAGCTGATCCCGCTGCTGGCCGAGATGGGCATCCACACCCTGGGCCAGGCCCGCGAGGCAGCGCAGAAAACCTACTACGCGCGGCTGAAGTACTGACCACGCGCCTCAGGTGGTGCGCCGGGCGCGGCCCGGCCCTGGTGGCGCTCAGCGGTAGCGCTGTGCCAGCACGCTCTGCAGCGTCTGCACCACGCCGAAGGCGTCCTTCAGCTGGCTGCGCTCGAAGTTGCTCAGTTCGCCCAGGGCAATGAAGTTGTCGGCCTGGCCGCCGCTGGCCAGTTGCTGCGCCTGGTGGCGGATGCGCAGGCGGGACACGAATTCCAGCGCGTCACGCAGGTCATGCGCGCTCTGCGCGCTGATCTCCTTGCTCTCGGCGGCCACCGCCAGGCGGTCATGCGTGTTCACCTCGGCATGGCCGCCGGCCAGCGCGTAGATGCGCGCCAGGTCGACGATGGGCACGATGCCGCTGTGCTTGAGGTCGATGGTGTCGCGGTGCTCGCCCGAGCGGATGGGTGCCAGCGCGCCGAACAGCGACAGCGGCGGGCGGTGTGTCAGCGCATTGCCCACCATGTAGGCCAGGAAGATGCGGTTGGCCCGTGTCTGCTGCAGCACCTGGCGGCGCAGGTCGTCCAGCAGGCTGGCGCGGCCGTGGATCAGCCGCAGGTCGAAGAACACGCACGTCAGCATCAGCGCCTTGGGCTCGGGCCGCTGGGTCCAGCCCGCGAAGTACGCGGCCCAGCTGCGCTGTGGCTGGCGCCAGGTGTCGGTGCGGGCCATCATCTCGCCGGGGCAGTACACATAGCCGCAGGCGTCCAGGCCGTCGTTGACGGCATTGGCCAGGCCCTGGAAATAGGCGCCGTGGGCGGCTTCGTCATAGCGGTCGTCCAGGATCAGGCAGTTGTCCTGGTCGCTGCGGGCGGTCTGCTCGTTGCGCGCCTGCGAGCCAGCCGCCACCCAAGCGTAGTCCACCGGCGGCGGGCCCAGCCTGGCCTCGGCCAGCTGCAGCAGCCGGCTGGTGATGGCGTCGGTGACGGCGGTGACGATGTGGCCGGTGGCATAGGCGCTGGCCTGGGCAGCCGCCAGCTGGCGCTGCAGCGGCCCCACCTTGACCGATGCCGCCACCAGCCCCGCCAGATCGGCCTGCTTGTGGATGTCGCTGACCAGGTACACCGCCGAGGTGCTGTGCTGCTCGGTCAGGTCGGTGGCGGTGACCATGCCCACCACTTGGTCGCCATCACGCACTGGTACATGGTGGATGTTGTTGCGCGCCATCAACAGCAGTGCGTCGAAGCCCGGCGCACGCACATCCACGCTCAGCGGTGCCAGGGTGGTGATGTCGATCACCGGGCGGCCGGTGTCGAGCCCCTGGGCCACCACGCGGTTGCGCAAGTCGCGGTCGGTGACCAGGCCGAACAACTGCCCCTGCGCGACGATCAGCACCGACGACACCCGTTGCGCCTGCATCAGCTGCGCCGCCTCGCGGATGCTGGCCGTGGGCGGCAGGGTGATCGGCGCCCGCCTGATCAGGGCCGACACCGGGGTTGTCAGCAGGTTCAGGTGCGGATCGCTGCCAGCGGCGGCGGGTGCGGTGGGGCCACCCTGGCGCGGTGGCGCCAGCAGGGCCTGCAGCGGTGCGCAAGCGGCGCGCAGCGCGCCCACGTCCTCGGCCGGCAGCCAGGCCAGCCGCACGCCGGTCTGGGCCAGAACAGCCCAGTCCAGCGGGTCGTCGTGGGGTGCGGCGCCGCAGCCGAACAGGTCGCCAGCGCGCAGCGGCACACTGTCGGTGGGGTGCTGCCGCTGCAGCACGGCGTCGCCGGCCAGCAACCAGCCCAGCCGCTGCACCAGGGCCGGGCCGTCGGCCAGGCTGGCACCGGCCTCGGCCGTCTGCAGTCGCAGGCGGGTGCACAGGTCAGCCTGGGCCGGCGCGCCCAGCCGGCCGAACACCGGGTGGGCCGCAACGGCAGCAGGCAGGTCAGGGGCGGCAGACAGGTTGGTGGGCATGGTGCAGCAGGCGGGCCGTCGACATGGCACGGTTGGCGGTGGTCAGGCAGACATTGTCCCCAGCCTGCCCGGCGCCGGGCTGAAAATGCGCGCCATCGAAACGACACCGATCAAACTTCAGCCGAATCGACCGGCAACGGCCGTTAAGCTGTCGGCCATGACCAGCACCCGTCTCCTTCGCCGCCACCTGCTCACCCTGCTGCTGGCCCTGGCCGCCAGCGGCACGGCCCAGGCCTGTGGCCGGCTCACCCTGGCCAACATGAACTGGCAGTCGGCTGAACTGCTGGCCCAGGTCGACCGGCTGATCCTGCAGGCCGGCTACGGCTGCCAGGTCGACCTGGTGCCCGGCGACACCCTGCCCACCCTGACCAGCATGATGGCCAAGGGCCAGCCCGACGTGGCGCCCGAGGCCTGGATCAACGGCGTGCGCGAGCCAATGCTGAAGGCGGTGGCCGCCGGCCGCCTGCACCTGGCCGGCACCGCGCTGCGCGACGGTGGCATCGAGGGCTGGTGGAT
>Ga0105045_10006036_pt1 | contig 10720 bp, 7 predicted proteins | sample MAT02_FD_78089 | JGI IMG/M metagenome (GOLD analysis project Ga0105045, IMG submission 78089) | Freshwater microbial communities from Lake Fryxell liftoff mats and glacier meltwater in Antarctica - MAT-02 (megahit assembly) | ecosystem: Environmental > Aquatic > Freshwater > Ice > Liftoff... | reverse complement strand
GACGGTGCCGATGTCAGCGCCCGATGGATTCAGCATTGGGTCTCGGAGTCACACAACATGAAGGGGACAACACCATGACGTCGGTCTGGTCGCCATTACGCGATGAGATTGCGCGCTGGACCGACATCGGACGGGTGGTCGACTTCTGGTGGCGCGACGACGATGCCTGCCGCATGGAGCCGCAACTCAGGCAACTGGTGGACTTGTCCGCGCGCATGGAGGTGCCGCTTGCGTTGGCCGTGGTTCCCCGTGGTGTCCAAGCCGAGGTGCTGGCGCAGAACCCGCGCTGGGTCCGACGGTTGCAACACGGCTGCGACCATGTCAACCGGGCCAGCCCCGGCGAAAAAAAGACGGAGTTTCCGTCCAGCGAGAACTCCATCGATGCGCTGACGCGGCTGCAGGACGGATGGGCGCAGATTGATGGACCGGCTGCGGTTCGGGTGCTGGTGCCACCCTGGAACCGGATCGGTGCCGGCGAATTGCCGGGTCGGCTCGCGCAGGCCGGTTACTGTGGGCTGAGCCGCTTTGGCCTGCGGGCCGGCCCATCGGACTTGCCTGGCCTGGTGCAGGTCAACACCCACGTGGACATCATCGATTGGCGTGGCACACGGGGTTTTGTCGGTGAGGCGTTGGCGCTGCGCGCCGCGCTGGTACACCTGCAAGCCCGTCGCCTGGGACAGGCCGATCCGGCCGAGGCGACTGGCTGGTTGACCCACCATCTGGTGCACGATGCAGCATGCTGGGATTTCCTGGCGCGTCTGTTTGCGTTTTGCCGTGAGCATGCGGCCGTGGTCTGGCAACCGGCCGATCAACTGTTCGGAGCCGGCGCGCAGACGACGGCTAGCCTGTAGGTTCAACTGCGTAGCAGGTGTTTATACCGAGGTGGCGTGCAGGGTCCTTCTTCTATACTGAACGGGGACTGTCGCAGATGCGGGTGCCCATGGGACTTGACGAGACGGCGTTCGGAATCGATGGCTGGTGTTCGCGAGCGCTGCAAATGCAATATGCAATGGGTGTCACACACAACTGGACATGTCTAATGTATTAACGGTCAGGGACCTGAAGGTGTACCTGAAGGTCGACGCGGGCGTGGTCAAGGCCGTCGATGGCGTATCGTTTCGCATACCGGCCGGTCGTACGATGGCGCTGGTTGGCGAATCGGGTTCGGGCAAGTCCATCGTCGCGCAAGCGATCATGGGCATCTTGCCCAAAGTCGCCCGCATCGAACAAGGGGCGATTGAACTGCGCGATCCGCGCATGCCCGACACCGTGGTTGATATTGCCCGGCTGGATATGGCCAGTCAGCAGATGCGCGCCATCCGTGGCGGAACCATCTCCATCATTTTTCAGGAGCCGATGACGGCGCTGTCGCCCTTGCACACGATTGGCAACCAGATCGGCGAGGCGTTGGCCCTGCACCAGGGTGGTATCGGCAAGGCCGAGCGCAGTGCGGCGGTGGTCGAGATGCTGCGCCTGGTGGGTTTCCCCGATCCGGCCAAGGCCGAACACACTTATCCGTTCGAGTTGTCCGGCGGCCTGCGCCAGCGCGCCATGATCGCGATGGCCCTGGTGTGCCGCCCGGCTCTGCTGATTGCCGATGAGCCGACGACGGCGCTCGATGTGACGATTCAGGCGCAGATTCTGCAGCTGATCCAGCAGTTGCAGCGCGATCTGCAAATGGCCATGATGATGATCACCCACGACCTGGGTATCGTTGCCAATATGGCCGATGAGGTAGTGGTGCTGTACCACGGCAAGGTGATGGAGGCCGGCACGGTGCAGGACGTGTTCGAGGATCCGCGCCATCCGTACCTCAAGGCGTTGCTGCGTGCGGTTCCGCGCTTCAACATGGCACCGGGCGAGCGCTTGACGCCGATCCGCGAGATCCAGGTTTCGACCAACCACCTGACCCGGCCACAGGCGCATTCGCCAGCCGCTGGCGATGCGCTGCAGCCGATGTTGTCGGTGCGGCACCTGAGCAAGCGTTTTGTCACGCGCAAGACCTCTTGGTTCGGCAACAAGCCCGCTGGCGAAACGATCGCGGTGGACGATGTGAGCTTTGATGTGGCACCCGGCGAATGCCTGGGACTGGTGGGCGAGTCCGGCTGCGGCAAGACCACGACTGCGAAGATGATCCTGCGCGCAGGCATGCCCGACAGCGGCGAGATCGTCTTCAACGATCGCGGGGTGTCGCGTAATGTGCTCACGCTTGAAGGTGCCGAGCTGTTTGAGTATCGGCGTCGGGTGCAGTTCGTGTTTCAGGATCCCTTTGGATCGCTCAATCCGCGCATGACGGTGTACGACATCGTCAGCGAGCCATTGGTGATTCACGGCATCGGCGACGCCGATGAGCGATTCGAGCGCGTCAAGGAGCTGATCGGCCTGGTCGGGTTGGACGTGCGCCATCTGCGGCGGTATCCGCACAGCTTCTCGGGCGGGCAGCGCCAACGCATCGGTATTGCGCGCGCCCTGGCGCTGGGTCCCGATCTGCTGATCTGCGATGAACCGGTGTCGGCGCTGGATGTGTCGGTACAGGCCCAGGTGCTCAACCTGTTGCTGGATCTGGGCCGGGCGCGTAACCTCACCTATTTGTTCATTTCCCACAATCTGGCGGTGGTGCACTACATTGCCGACAGAATCGCCGTCATGTGTGCGGGCCGTCTGGTCGAGGTGGCACCGTTTGACGAGCTGTTTGCCAATCCGCTGCATCCCTATACCCGGGCCTTGCTGGCCGCAGTACCGGAACCGGACCTCGGACGCAAACTCGATTTCGATGCACTGATGGAGGGCAAGGCGTCCATTCCGTCCGCCTGGCCGATGCCTTACCGTCTTGACGGATCGCAGCGGATTGGCATGATCGATGTTGGTCATCGGCATTTTGTCCGCGCCCATGCGGATGTTGACATCTCGGAGCTCAAATCATGACTTTTTGTACGGACCGCGCGCAGGGTGAGCGCATCCGCGCCTGGCGTTGCCTCGCTCCTATGGTGGTGTTGTCGTTAATGGGCGCGTTGGCGCAGGCTGCGCCACCGGCCGTGCTGGTGGAAACGCCCATGTTGCGCGACGATGTGGCGGCCAAGAAATTGCCGCCGGTGAAGAGTCGGCTGCCAGAGAACCCGCTGGTCTGGACCATCGATCCGAAGACGCAGGAACTGGGGCAACACGGCGGCACGCTCAACATGCTGATCGGGCGGGCCCGCGATGTGCGCCTGATGGTGGTGTACGGGTATGCGCGGCTCGTGGGTTTTGACCGCAATCTGGTGTTGGTGCCCGATATCTTGCAAAGCATCGACGTCAAGGACGACCGGATCTTCACGATGAAGCTGCGCGCGGGCCATAAGTGGTCGGATGGCCAGCCATTCACGAGTGAGGACTTTCGCTACTTCTGGGAAGACGTCGCCAACAACATCGAATTGAGCCCGGCGGGCCCACCGGCAGCCTTGCTGGTGGACGGCAAGCCGCCCAAGGTCGAGTACCTGGACAAGACAACGGTACGTTACACCTGGGCCACGCCGCATTCGAATTTCCTGCGATTGATGGCAAGTGCGTCCCCCTTGCTGATCTACCGTCCGGCACACTATCTCAAGCAGTTTCACAAGAAGTATTCGCCCAAGGCGGTCGAGGCGGAAAAGTCAGAGCCCGGTAAGCGCAGCTGGGCTGCGATCCACAACCGGGAAGACAACATGTACCAGTTCGACAATCCCAAATTGCCGACGCTCCAGCCATGGATGAATACCTCCAAGCCGCCGACTGACCGTTTCGTCTCGGTGCGTAACCCGTTCTTCCACCGGATCGACCAGGCAGGGCGCCAGTTGCCCTACATCGATCGGGTGGTGATGCCGGTGGTCGATGGCAAACTGATTCCGGCCAAGGCTGGTGCTGGCGAGTCCGATCTGCAGGCGCGCGACATCCAGTTCAGCAACTACACGTTCCTGAAAAGAGCCGAAAAGAGCAACAACTTCAAGACCTACCTGTGGCGCACCGCCAAGGGCTCGCATATGGCCCTGTACCCCAACCTCCATGTCTCCGACCCGGTCTGGCGCCAGTTGTTCCGCGATGTACGTTTCCGCCGGGCCCTGTCGATGGCGATCGATCGCACGCAGATCAACCAGGTGTTGTATTTCGGCCTGGCAACGGAAAGCAACAACACGGTGGTGCCCGAGAGCCCGCTTTTCAAGAAGGAATACCAGACCTTGTGGACCAAATTCGATCGCAAGGCAGCCGACAAGCTGTTGAATGAGATCGGTCTGAAGCGCGGAGCTGACGGCATCCGACGCCTGTCCGATGGTCGGCCGCTCGAGATCATCGTGGAGACCGCTGGCGAGAGCACCGAGCAGACCGACGTGCTCGAACTGGTCCGCGAAACCTGGCGTGAGGTCGGCATCAAGCTGTTCAGCAAACCATCCCAACGTGATTTGCTGCGCAGCCGGGTGTTTTCGGGCGAGGCCATGATGTCGGTGTTTTATGGCCTGGACAACGGCATTCCGGACGCGGACACGGCACCCGATGAGCTTGCGCCCAAGGACCAGGGGCAATTGGAATGGCCCAAGTTCGGCCAGTATTTCGAGACCGCCGGCAAGCTGGGTGAAGCGCCCGATTTCCCGGAAGCGATCGAATTGATAAAGTTGTGGCAGTCCTGGCATGGTGCCAGTCAAGAGGAACGCGTCAGGATCTGGCATCGCATGTTGACGCTCCATGCCGAGCAGCAGTTCACGATCGGCATCGTCAACAATGTGATGCAGCCGGTGGTGGTCAACAACGCGCTGCAGAATGTGCCCGAGAAGGGCCTGTACAACTGGGATCCAGGCGCCTTCCTGGGCATCTACCGGCCCGACACCTTCTGGTTCACCGACGTACGCAGGAACTAAGCAGGTGCTGGCCTATACCTTGCGGCGGTTGCTGCTGATGATTCCCACCTTGCTGGTCATCAGCTTCGTGACCTTCGTCATCATTCAGCTGCCGCCCGGTGACTACCTGTCCAACCAGATCGCCGAGTTGCGCAGCCAGGGCGACGCCGCTGCGCTGGAAAAGGTGCAGTTCCTGCGCCAGCAGTTCGGTCTGGACAAACCGTTCCTGGAGCAGTACGCGATCTGGGTTGGCCTTTGGCCCGGTCCGTACGGGTTTTCGGGTCTGTTGCAGGGTGACTGGGGCTGGTCGTTCGAATACAACCTGCCAGTGGTCGATGTAGTCGGCGACCGGTTGCTGCTGTCCTTCGTGCTCAATTTTTCGGTCATTCTGTTCACCTGGGCGGTAGCATTTCCGATCGGTTTTTATGCTGCCACGCATCAGTACAGTTGGGGCGACCATGGCCTGTCGTTCATCGGCTATCTGGGCCTTGCCACGCCCAACTTTCTGCTGGCGCTGGTACTGATGTATTTCGCCAACGTGCAGTTTGGCCTGTCCATCGGTGGCCTGATGGATCCGCAATATCTTGAGGAACCGATGAGCTGGCCCAAGTTCATGTCGGTGTTGTCACATCTGTGGATTCCGGTGCTGGTGATCGGCACCTCCGGCACGGCCGGCATGATCCGGCGCCTGCGCGCCAACCTGCTCGATGAGTTGCAAAAGCAGTATGTCGTTACTGCGCGCGCCAAGGGCATGGGGCAGACGCGCTTGCTCATCAAGTACCCGCTGCGCATGGCGCTCAATCCGTTCATTGCCGATATCGGCAACCTGCTGCCCAGCGTGATTTCCGGCTCCGCCATCGTGTCGGTGGTGTTGTCACTGCAGACCGAGGGGCCGATGTTGCTCGATGCCTTGCAAAGCCAGGACCAGTATCTGGCAGGGTCGTTTCTGATGTTCCTGTCCTTGTTGACCGTCGCGGGCGTGTTCGTGTCCGATTTGCTGCTGGCTGTGCTCGATCCACGCATCCGGCTGAGTGGAGACGCCATCCAATGACGCACGCTGGCAGGCAAGCAATTCGCGCCCGATCGTGGGCGTCGTGGTTGGCTGACGATGAGGGCATGCGATGAATCCGGTGGTCGCTCACAACGCGCCGCTGGCGCACTACGTATCCACCGCACCGTTCGACCCGGAAGCGGCCGAGACGCTGACGCCAGAGCAGGAGGAGTTCTATCGGGCGTCGCAGTGGCGCATCATGTGGTGGAAATTCCGGCGTCACCGCATTGCCGTCATTGCTGCGGTGGTTCTCGGCTTGTTGTATGGGTCGGCCCTGATCACAGAGTTTCTCGCACCCTACGAGGTCAGCACCCGGGATTCGTCCCATATATTTGCGCCTCCGCAAAGCATCCACTTGTTTCATGAAGGCCAATTCATCGGCCCGTTCGTCTATGGCTACAGCATGAAGCTGAACCTGGAGAAAATGCAGCGCGAGTTCACGCCCGACCGCGACAAGGTTGAGCCACTGCGCTTTTTCTGTCGTGGTGACGAGTACCGGTTCTGGGGCCTGTTCGATGCCGACCTGCATCTTGTCTGTCCGGCCGAGGGTGGAACGTTCTTCCTGATGGGTACTGATCGGCTGGGGCGCGACATGTTCTCGCGCATTATTTACGGCACTCGGATCTCGCTGACGGTGGGGCTGCTGGGTATTGCCGTCAGCTTCCTGATCGGTATCACCCTGGGCGGCATTTCCGGCTTTTACGGTGGCTGGATCGACAACGTGATTCAACGCCTGATCGAGATGGTGCGATCGTTCCCCGAGCTGCCATTGTGGATGGCCTTGTCGGCGGCCCTGCCAGTGACCTGGAGCCCGATCCTGATCTATTTCGGCATCACCATCATCCTGGGCCTGTTGGACTGGCCCGGTCTGGCGCGGGCGGTGCGATCGAAGTTCCTGGCGTTGCGCGAGGAGGATTTCGCCACCGCAGCGGTGCTGATGGGTGCGAAGCCTTCGCGGGTCATCGCTCGCCATTTGCTACCCAGTTTCACCAGCCACCTGATTGCATCGCTAACCTTGTCGATCCCGAGCATGATCCTGGGCGAGACGGCCTTGTCGTTCCTGGGTCTGGGCCTGCGACCGCCCATTACCAGCTGGGGCGTATTGCTCAACGAGGCGCAGAACATCAATGTGGTGGCGTTGTATCCGTGGCTGATGTTGCCGGTGCTGCCGGTGCTGATCGTCGTGCTCGCGTTCAACTTCCTTGGCGACGGCCTGCGCGATGCCGCCGACCCCTACAACTAGGCTGCGCGTCATGGAACGTAGTCTGTTCGGTTTCATCCTCAAGTACAGCAAACGCGAACAGCTGCTGATCGTCCCTCTGGTCGTTCTGTCGATGGTGTTTTATTACGCCTCGCTCGATTTGCCAAAGACGATCATCAACCAGCCGATTCAGGGCAAAGGTTTTGCCAACCCGGGCGCGACGGCGGATTTCCTGCGCCTGCACTTCACGTTGCCGGAGTTTCTGGGGGGCTACACGTTCGCGCTATTTGACGGTTTTGCGCTCGAGCGCACCGAATACCTGCTGGCGCTGACGCTCACGTTCCTAGTCCTGATCATCATCGGCGGCCTGATCAAGTTACGCATCAACACCTTGAAGGGGTGGATGGGCGAGCGCATGTTGCGCCGCATGCGTTACTACCTGTTCGACCATATTCTGCGCTTTCCTCTGTCAACGTTCCGGCGGGTGAAGTCGGCCGAAATGGCGACCATGATCAAGGACGAGGTCGAGCCGCTGGGCGGCTTCGTCGGCGAGGCCTTGATCACGCCGCTGTATCTGTCGGGCCAGGCATTGACAGCCTTGATATTCATCTTGTTCCAGCATGTCTATCTGGGCATGGTGGCCTTCGGGATGGTCGTGGTCCAGGCCATCATCATTCCGAAGTTGCGGCGGCGGCTGCTGGTGCTGTCCCGCGAGCGGCAGATTGCCTCGCGGCAACTGGCCGGGCGGGTCGCCGAGTGTGTCGATGGGATCGTCGAGATCCATGCGCACGATACCGCCAACTACGAGCGGGCCGATTTTGCCGCCCGGTTGGGGCGCCTGTTCCTGATCCGCTTCGAGTTCTATCAGCGCAAGTTCTTGATCAAGTTCCTGAACAACTTGCTGTCGCAGATCACGCCCTTTTTGTTTTACCTGGTGGGCGGCTACCTGACGATCGTCGGGCGGCTCGACATCGGTGCGCTGGTCGCGGTGATTGCAGCCTACAAAGACCTGCCTGGGCCGGTCAAGGAGTTGATCGATTGGGACCAGGAGCGCATGGACACCAACATCAAGTACAGCCAGGTGATCGAACAGTTTACGGTGGACAACCTCACGCCAGAAACACAACTGAGCCTGATCGATGCCCCCGAGTTGCCGCGCGAGGGCGCATTGTGCGCCAGCAACTTGTCGCTGGTCGATGAGTCCGGAACCAAGGTTCTGGACGGCATATCTTTTGAAATACCGCTGGATCGCCATGTGGCGATTGTCGGCCCGGGAGGAGCCGGTGGTGGTGACCTTGCCCTGCTGCTTGCGCGATTGCAGTTGCCCAGTGGCGGTGGCTTGACGCTCGGTGGCGTCGACCTGACCCGCGCGCCCGAGGCGGTCACCGGTCGGGCCACCGCTTATGTGGGTGCCACCGCCTACCTGTTTCCGACCAGCGTGCGCGAGAACCTGCTGTATGGGCTCAAGCACCGTCCGGTCAGTTCAGCGGTCTATGGTGGCCCCGCTCAGCGATTGCACGAGCGCGACCAACGTGAAGCGACAAGGGCCGACAACTGCACACTTGACATTGGCGCGCAATGGCTCGACTTTGCCGCTGCAGGTGTCGACGATGCGGCCGCGCTGGAGGACCGCCTGCTGGAGGTCCTGCAGCAGGTCGATCTGGAAGAGACCCTGTTCGAGATCGGACTGCGTAGCGCCGCTGGCCTAGGTGACAGTGTGCAATTGGAACAGGGCATCCTGCGTGCGAGAAAGACGATGCGGGAGCGGCTCAAGCAGCCCAAACTGATGGAGCTGGTCGAGCGATTCGACGTGTCGCGCTACAACCACAATGCGACCATGGGCGAGAACCTGCTCTTCGGCACCCCGGTAGGAAAGACCTTCAACGCGGACAACCTGGCCATGAACCCCTACGTGCGCGCGGTGTTGCAAGAGACCGGGCTCTCGGACGATCTGCTCGGCGTGGGGTACAAGCTGGCTGAGACGATGCTCGAGCTTTTCAGCGATCTTCCACCCGGACACGAATTGTTCGAGCGCTTTAGCTTCATCGCTTACGACGATCTGCCTCGGGTCAAGGAAATTGTGGCGCGCGTCGCGTCGTTCGGCTTGAGTCGGGTGACCGTTATCGATCGCAATTTGCTGCTGGGCCTGCCGTTCAAGCTGATTGTGACCAAGCACCGGCTCGGCCTGATCGACCAGGCACTGGAAGCCCGCATTCTGGAGGCCAGACGCATGTTTGCCGCCAATCTGCCGCCCGATTTGCAGGGTGCGATCGAGTTTTTTGACCCGGAGCGGTATAACAATGCTGCATCGCTGCAAGACAACATTCTGTTTGGCAAGATCGCCAGCGGTCAGGCCGGCGGCAGCACGCAGATCGGCGCGCTGCTGCGGCTGATGCTGGACGAACTGGATTTGCGGCCGATGGTCCTGCGCATCGGCCTGGACTTCCAGGTGGGAACCGGCGGCACGCGTCTGTCGGTCAGCGATCGGCAGAAGGTCGCCTTGGGGCGCGCCTTGCTCAAACGGCCAACGTTGCTGGTGCTTGACCAAGCAACCGCCGTGATGGATCCACCGGTGCAGGAGCGTTTGCTGCAAAGCGTGTTACAAAGCCGGAAAGGGTGCGGCGTGGTCTGGGTATTGAACCGGGCTGAATTGGCCCGCAGCTTTGACTATGTGTTGGTGCTCGAGCGCGGCAAGCTGGCGGAACAAGGCAGTTTCGACTCCCTGATCGCGCGCAGTGACGGATTGCTGCACGGCCTGATGCATCCCGGGAAATCGCTGGCTTAGGAGTACCTTCATGAGTCTGGAGCAGGAAGTTGAACTGATCCGCAGGTTTCCGATTTTCAGCAAGATGGCGCCCGCGAAGCAAAAGCTGTTGTGTTTCAGCAGTGAAAGGCTGACCTATGGTCCCGGGCAGGAGATTTTCCACATGGGCGATTCCGGCGATGCTTGCTATGTCGTGATCGAGGGCCAGATCGACATCTCGGTCGATCGTCCCAATGGCCAAGACACTTTATGGCTCAGCACGGTCGGTACGAACGACATCCTTGGCGAGATTGCGATTTTTGGTCATGTCCCACGTACCGCCACTGCGACCGCCAAAAGCCGCGTCGAGGTGTTGCGTATTTCTGCAGATTTGTTCCGCAGTGTGATCCGCGAGAATCCAGACGCTGCGATCGAGTTGATTCGCAGTTTGGCCGATCGACTGGCCAACACCACCGCGATCCTGACGCGCCAGACCGATTCGACAATCTGACGCAGCCGCCAAGCCATCGACAACAGATAATTCTGCACCGGAGGATGCACCAAAAAAAAGGCCCCATCTTGCAATGAGGCCTTGAAGGGATCCCTGAACCTGTCGGTTTCGAAAGGACCCGAGGAGACAACCAGAAAATCCGATGTGAATACGATTTGAGTATGTCAGGGTTTTCCCTTGTTTGCTAGAAGCACCGCAAAAAAAGCGCTGCGATTCCTCGCCGATGTCGGCAGCAAACGACAGGTCAGCGCTTTTTGGCGACCGGCTTGGTCGCGTTGACGGCGCTGGCCGTCACAGTGTTGAAGTTGGTTTCGGCCACTTCAGTCGCCTGTTTGACAGCTTTCTGGACCGACTCCAGTGCATTGTT
>Ga0105045_10006035_pt1 | contig 10720 bp, 8 predicted proteins | sample MAT02_FD_78089 | JGI IMG/M metagenome (GOLD analysis project Ga0105045, IMG submission 78089) | Freshwater microbial communities from Lake Fryxell liftoff mats and glacier meltwater in Antarctica - MAT-02 (megahit assembly) | ecosystem: Environmental > Aquatic > Freshwater > Ice > Liftoff... | reverse complement strand
CTGCTGCGCGTTGGCGACGGCATTCACGCCGTTCGTCGCGCCCGGACCGACCGTCCCGAGCATGACGCCCAGCGTGCCCTGGGCATGCCAGGTTCCCTCGGCCATGAAGCCCGCAGCCGTCTCGTGGCGGGTGCCGATGAATTGGACGCCCGCGCGCGCAAGTGCATCCATCAGGAGCAAGACTTCGCCGCCCGAGATGCCAAAGACGTGACGTGTCCCGGCGCTTGCGATGGCCTCGGCAAGCGCGTCAGCGGTGGTGCGCATCATGAGGGCGTGAACTCCGTAGGAACATGCGTCGCGGGCGTCTTGATGAGCGGATTCTCATCATGTTGAATGGCGCGAAGCGCATCGCTCTCCAGAAGCGCGAAGACGGCATGCTGCGCACGACTCCCACCCATCCGTACGAGAACCGCACGCAGCGACTCGAATGCTCGGTGCGCGCGCGCTGGGTGGGTCTCGATGAGCAACGTCGCCTCGGCGATCGGCACGGCCACCTCTGCGAGCACTTGGTCGGCAATGCCCTGCGGATCCTTGGCGTGATCGCGCATCGAGTCGATGAACGCTGCGGCCTGCGCGCGCTCTTGGTTGAGTGAGAGCGAGAGGACGTGATGCACGTCGGCGAACGCCGAGCCGTGATCGCCCAGACGCAGCATCGCAGTCGCTGCACAGCGCTCTGCACGTGCGCCCACGTCGATGCCCTCGCGGATGCATCGATGAAGCAAGGTCACCTCGTTCACGAGGTCGCGGTAGTCGTGCGCAGGGTAGATCGCGATCTCCGTGTCGTAGAGCGCGAGCGCCTCATCCCAGCGATCAAGCAGTGTGAGCAGCACGGCGCGATGCCAATAGACGTGCCCGCGAAAGTTGTTCGCGCCCTCGAGCTGCGATTCCATTTCGCGCAGCCAGGCGAGCGCCTCTTCTGTTCTCTCTCGCGCGTGAATCGCGTGAAGCGTCGCGTGCATTCCCCACGGGTCGATCTCACCCAGGGCGAGCGCCTCGCGGCCGATCCCTTCGCCTCGCTCGCAGTCGCCATTCTCCGTGAGCGCGAAGGCGTAGCAACCAAGGACGCGACCCAAGCCTGGGGTGCGAGCGCTCTGCCAAGCGGGGAGCACGCGCTCGAGGCTCTCGCGCATCTCACGGCGCATCCCCAAGTAGAAATACATCGAGTGGCTGAGCTTCACGGCGAGCCGATCGAGGGGGTTCTCGGCAAGGGCATCCTCCAGTCCGCGAAGCGACGCGATCGGGTCCCCTGCGCACCACGCGTGAAGCGCTTCGGTCAAAGAGCGCTCGCGATCGCTGCCCCCGCGTTGCGACCAACTCCGTAGCGCGTGCTCGCTGGATGCGAGAGCGCGCGCGGCGAGATCGTTGCGCCCAAGAAGCTTGAGCCCGAAGCCGCGAATCACATGCGCGAGGAGCAAATCGGGATCGCGCGCGAGCACGGCATCCAGGTGCTGGGTGGTGTCTGCACGATGCGAGGTCAGCCCCACGACGACACGCTCCAGCGCTTGTACGGCTTCCGCGTCTTGTGCGGTCAAGGCGACGCCACACGCGTCCCAACGTCGCGTTGAGGAGTTCATTCGCAGACCCTTTCGCCCATGCTGGCCGGGGCGTTACGTGGTTTTCCTCGGGTCATTGCTCGGCCCGTGGGGGCTTGATCCGAGAAGAGGAAAGCGCGCGCATTCCCATCGAGAGGCGAGCGATGAGCGCGCTGCGACGTGCTCCGGTCGCGCCCCAGGCGATGCCCACGCTGGTGCAGAGCACGGCCATGATCGCGACGACCACGAGGCCTTGAGGGAGCGTCAGCGCATGCGCAAAGACGCGGCCTGGGCTCCACCGGAAGCTGAACAGCACGGGCAGATGAAAGACGTAGATGACGAGCGTCTCGCCTGCGATCGTCGTCGTCCACTTCGGCAAGCGCGACACGCGCTGCATCAAGAAGGCCAGCAGAGCGACCGCCAGGAGCACGCTCGTGAGCTTGGCGAAGACATACTCGGGTCGGCTGCCGTAGCCCGTATCGGCGCCGACGAATGTCCACGGGAGGGCCCGAAGCAAGGCGCGCAGTGCCCACGCTACGCCCATGAGCCCAAGCAAGCGCGGCCACGGATATGACGCTTGGGTGCGCGTCCCATCAGGCAGCGCGATGCCTGCGATCGCGACGCCAAGCAGGATATACGCAGCCCACGGAAGGATCGGAAAGAGCGAGCCGCCACGCGAGCCGAGCCAGTTTGTGATGAACGAGTAGGGCCCCGGTGCGCTGACCGAATCACCCCAAGGTGCCAGCGCGATCAGGATGGCCGCGAGACCTGCCGCGATCAGCGCCACATGCTCTTTGCGCCGCGCAATGCGCATGATGCCTTCCTGCACGAGGATGCCTGCGCCGATGCAGTGCAGGACATCCACGCGAAAGAAATAGGCGAGCTGCCGCGCGGCCATTTCTCCACTCCCGAGCATCGTCCCGTGGAACTGGAGCGCGTAGCCCAGGAAGAGCAGGACCAGCGCACGTCGCACGCGTTTCTGGCCGATGGCGGGGTCCTGCTTGTAGAGGTCAAAGCGCGCGACGGTCGTCAGGTGATACGAGAAACCCGCGGCCATCAAGAAGGCCACGGAGACGAGCCCTCTCATATAGTTATATTGTTCGAATATGGGACCACTGCGCAGCGAGTCGACCATCACCGCGTCGAGCGTGTGACCGTTGATCATCTGCGCGAGGGCCATGAGCCGAAGCACATCCACAAAGGTGATGCGTGGCTTCGTCGCCTTTGAGCTCACTGCGCCGTCACCGGAATCTCCGGTGGGCGCTAGAGCCGATGAAGCGTGGCTGGATCGATTCGCAACATCCACAGACTACCTATTGAGAAGAGCTCGCCTTCGGCTTCAACCGAGTCGGCGAGAAGGGGAAGAATCAGATTGAGATCGGTGTCGTTGAGATCGGCGAGGAGATAAGCGGTCTCGTGTCCGCGGGCATCGCGGGTGACCAAGAGGGGAGGGATTCCTCCCGCCACGCATTGCTGTGCGCAGGCGCGATGCGTCCGACCGAGACCTGGGCGCATGCGGCCGATCCAACACTTTGAATCGACAAGCTCGCCTCGCAGCCGGACGTGGCCGTGTGGCACCTCGCTGAGGTTCGCCAAGTGCTCAAGGCGTGCGGCCTCAAGGGTCATCACAATGGGTGGACGCGCGAGCTCGATCATGCCGAGGCCGTCACGCTCAAGGAGCGTACCGGTGACGCGTACGGGCTGGTGATTGAACTCCTCCGCCATAGCCTCGCTCACGCCGAACTTGCCCCTTTGGACGACGAGGAGGCCGCGCGCGCGGGTTGATTCGCCCATGTCGTTGACCCAGAGCGTTGGCATCGGTGAGGCTTGGAAGATGCCGGTGAGGATCGTTGTCTCGCTAGAGAAACGCGCCCGGACGGGCGTCATGCTCTGAGCGAGGAGGGCGGCACATCCGAGCGCCAGGAGCACGGCCAGGGGGATCGCCAGCCGCTGAAAGCGATGCATCTTGGTAGGCATCGGGAGGTAGCCAACGAAGAACTCCTCCTTCTCCTCGGGCGCGGATGGCGACTCGCCTCGGGGCTCTTTTGACGACGTGCTCATCGGGCCGCCGTGGGCTCAATGGGCCTTGGATCCACGAGCACGCGGCCATCTTTCAGACGTACGCGGTAAGTCTTGAGCGCCTCTTGAAAAGGTGGCGGCGAGCGACCGTCTGCGGGGTTGTATTCCCAGCCATGCCATGGGCAGGTGAGGCAACCATCGATGACGTGGGCTTCGGTGAGTGGGCCACCTTGATGGGCACAGAGGCCGTGCACAGCGGAGACGCCGCCCTCATGACGAACAAGCGCGATGGGCTCGCCCTTGGCCGGACACAGACGCGTGGCTTTGTCCCTTGGGAGCGCTTCGAGTGGCCCTGCATCGAGCCACTCGCCTTCTTCGTCTCTGACGATCGGCGCGTGCTCTGCGTCGCGCTGAATCGCGCGCCTCGCGGCTACGAGGTGAAGAGTGACGAGCACGGCGATGCTGCTCAGCGCGATGAGGATAGGGGTCAGCGCATCTTCGGCGACGACCGCGCCAAAGAGCACATGGAGGACGATCAGCGCGTAGGCGAGATAGACGCTCATGTGCAGCCATTTCCAGGCAGTCGGGCCCATGAAGCGCTGCCAGAAATCATGACTTGTGGCCGCCATCACGAGCACGATGAGCAAGCCAAAGAAGCCCATCAGCGCGACAGGGGGGCCTCCCAAAGAGAAGCTCGTGTCGTAGACGAAGAGCGAGGCGATGGGGCTTGGCCTGCCGTACGCCAAGTGAAACGAGAGCACCTCGTTGGCGTGGAGCACGCCGCACGCAGCCATCATCACGCCGAAGTGTCGACGGTTGTAGAGCCAGGGCATCAGGCGCGCATCGAGTCGGGAGAGCGGGCCTATCGAGAGGATGATCGTCAGCATCGCGAAGGCACAGGTGCCGTAGGAGCGAATCGCGATGACCTGAGTGGAGAGCCCGTGCCCAGCTGCAAAGTGCCGATAGAGCCAGACAAAGAGCAGCGCGCTCACACCAACGATGAAGTCGTAGATCGCCTTGCGCGCCGACCACTGCACCGCGACGTATCGAACGCTCACGGGAGCCCTCGCTCCACACGCATCACCTCGGGCATGGGCTCTATGGGACGCGTCGATCGAAGCGTGAGCGCCCACATCGCAGAGAGCGAGAAGAAGAGGGCGAGGAAGGCCCACGAGAAGGCGTGGGCACGTCGTTGAGTGCGGGTCATGGAGCGGCGACTATTCGGCGCGTGGGGTGGATTTGTTACGCGAGGGATCGGCCGAAGGGTGTGCGCGCAATTGTCTGCGAGCGGAACCCGCATGGAGTTTCCGCGCGCTCTGAATGAGCACAAAGGGCCAGAGCAGCATCGCGCCGGGCAAGAACAAGATGCGCGCGCCGAGGGTTGCACGCGCGGCCGTTGACTCCACGCGCGGCAAGGTCAGCACGAAGACAAAGGCGACGAGCGCGCCGATGGCGACGTAGCCCTGAAGGCCGCGCAGGATCATCTCGGCGATGTGAATGCGTGCTTGCATGACGTTCAGTCTCACTCACCGGGGCCATCGGCGCTCAACAAGTTGCTGGTTTCCCTAGCGGGAAAGAAGTTTGCCAGAGGGCGCGACCTGTTCTCGATCGCCTGCGCGTAGAGTGCGCCGCATGAAAGTCGCTGTCGTTGGTGCAGGCATCGTCGGCGTGAGCGCCGCACGCGCGCTTGCGCGTCTTGGACATGAGGTCGTGGTGCATGAGCAGCACAAGCTCTTTCACACACGCGGCAGCTCCCACGGCACCTCGCGCATCGTGCGTCGCGCTTATGCGGATCCCTTCTACACGGCCATGATGTGCGAGGCCTATCCGCTCTGGGCCGAGCTGGAGAGGGACACGCAGACGACGCTGATCGAAGAGGTGGGCTTGGTCTATCTGGGCGAGAAGAGCTCCAACACCGTCGAGACGCTGATCCATGGGCTAGAAGAGAATCGCGTCGCGCACCGCCTCCTTACGCGCGCGGATGTGGCGGAGGTCTCGCGCTATATGGTGCTCGGGACGAGCGAGGTGGCGGTGCATACGCCCGAGGCTGGCTATGTGCGGGCGGATCTCGCGCTCGTGGCGAGCCTGGCGGATGCGCGAAATCACGGCGCGACGGTGGTCACGCAGCGTGTGGATGAACCAGCCTCGCTGCTCGCCTCGCATGACGCGGTGATCATCACCTCAGGTGCGTGGATCGGGCGTCATGTTCCGCAGCTTGGGCCGGAGGTCTCGCTTCAAACGATCGCGCACCTTGCGGGTCGACGCATGCGCGGGCCGGTGTGGATTGAGGATGGACCCCTCGGCATCTATGGCTTCCCGGCGGTCGACTCGCATGGGCCGAAGATCGGTGTGCACGCGTCCGGTCCGATCATCGATGCGGATGCCAAGCAGCGCACGGCGAGCACCGCGCACCAGGCGGAGATTGAGTCGTTTGCGATGCGTCGATTTGGGCTTCCCAGCGCGCCGCTTGAGGATGTGCAGACTTGCCTCTACACGCGCCTCCCGAACGACGACTTCGCGATAGGTCGCATCGCGCCGGGCGTCTTCTACGCGAGCGCGTGCAGCGGCCACGGCTTCAAGACGGCGCCCTGGGTTGGGCGTGTGCTGGCCTCGCTCGTGACGGGCGGCGACCCGCTCCAGGTGTTTCGGCGCATCGAGCGCAACTTCGCTTGAGTGCGTCTGCGGATCAGCGCGCGCTGATGGAGGCGGGCAAAAGGGCGACGAAGCGGCCCATCTCGTCAGACTCGCATGCGCCCACTTCGATGGCTCGACCCGTGGTGCGATCGACGGCGAAGAGTCGAATCGACGCGGACGCTGCGACGTCGCCATCGGCGTAGACGAGCGTGCCCTCGTGACGGTAGGGAGGCCTGACGGCGATCACTTGGCGAAGGCCTGTGGAAGCGCTGCCGACGCCAAAGCTGGGCACGACATGCCAGGCGAAGTTGGTCGCAGCGGGCATCTCGACGACGAGGTCGTAGACGCCGATATCGAGGGGCAGTCGAAACTCACCGAGCGAGCCTGTGCGTGCGAAACCCGAACGATTCAGGCGCGTGGCGCCGACTTCGCCTGTGCTGAGCGGAAGACCTAGGGCGTTGGCGCGAACAAGCGTGGCGCTGACGGGCTCGCCGTCGACGAGCTGGGTTGTGCCGCCCAGGACAGCGCGAGAGGGCAGCGTGAACACTTGCCCCAGCAACATGCCGGTCGGGTTGGCGGCGATCTCCAGCTCAATCGCGAGCACAGCGGCGGCCTCTTCGGCGGGGACGATCTCGACCCGATAATCACCGGGTAAAACCCAGCCCTCGAAGCGACCTGCAGCATCGCTCATGCGGTCGAGCTCGATGCTACCGGTGAGCCCCGTGTCGACATCGCGGACGTTGGACGAGGTGAACCGAATGCGCGCGCCAACCGCTGGAAGCGCGCGTGCTCCGGGCATCTCGACCGTGGCGACGAAGCGAAGCGCGCTGTTGCTGGAGGGCACCAAAAGGACGAACTCGCCGTCAGGCGTGGGCACCAGCGTGGTGGGTGAGATGGTCAGCGCCGGGAGCACCGTCTCGTTGTTCTGGCGGGTCTCATCGCCGCGTACGCGGAACGCGAAGTCGGTCACATTGGCGGCGTGAACGAGCGTGAAGCGACCCTCTGCGTCCGTGGTCGCGGTGGAGGTCAGCGCGCGGCCAGTGAGCGGATCGACACCGCGCACGATGAGCCCAGCTTGGGGCACACGATCGCCGTCGAGGATGCTCCCAAGGGTCGTGTCGAGCGCCTCGTCTTCGTAGACGATAGGGAAGCTCACGCCGGCATCGGCGGGCACGATCAGACGCGCGCGGATCGGTGGAAGCTGTGCGCGAAATTCGCCGAGGGGCTCGATGGAGACGTCATAGGTGGCGCCCGCCGGAAGCTGCGTGGAGAAGTCGACATCCCGTAGCGCAGCGGTTGAGCGGGCCGCGACGCCTCCCGAGAGGATGGGCATACGCGCGTCGCCCGTGGGCGCAGCGGTGAACGTGATCTCAGCGGCTACAGGCGCGCCGCGATAGCGCACGGTGCCGTTCACGGGCACGGTCACCGGAAGCGTGATGAATCCGTCATCGAAGTTTGGAACGTCGACCAAGATCGGCACGGGGACGCCACCGAGAGGATCACTCATCGGGGTGACCTCCAGCCGCAGCGCGTAGCGAGGGGGCTCACTCACCACGCACATCTGATGCGCGACGTCGCAGACGCCACCGACGCAATCGGCGTCCTCGCCGCAGCGATTCTCGATGCCACTTGAGGGTGGTGCGACCAGCAGCGAGCAGCCTCCGAGCGCCGTGATCAGGAGGGCCAGCGATGCACGTGCGAAGACGCGCTTCATGGGCAACCTGTCATATCGACGGCTTCACCTTCGCTGCGCTGCGTGGCGACCCACCAGGTGGCATGACCAAGGTCGCCCGCCTCGAGCGGCTCACGGCCCGTCAGGAGCGGGGGGTTGGGTGATTGGAAGCGCGCGGAGACGAGTAGCTCGACGCGATGGCATCCGGGCTCGCGCAGGAAGCTTGTTGGCACGCTGAACGAGAGGGGGCGCTGCCCTCGATTTGAGAGTGAGCGTGAGATCGGCGGAAGAAACTCTGCGATGACGGCGCCCTCATTCACGGTGCGCTGGAAGTCGACGTACACCTTGTAGGCCAGCTGCTGTGCGACATCCGGATCACGCACCACAACGTCGAAGCGGAGGCTGGTCACGGGGCCCGCATCACCGCTGCCGCTGAGCTGATCGGCGCGGATACGCACTACCTGATTGAGGCGTCGCACAGAGCTGCCGGAGCCAAGCGCGTCGGGCGTCTCGATGGCTGGGGGCCAGTTCGCCGGTGCGTTGTACTGCAGCTCCTGCGTGAGGCAGCCAGCGAGCGCGAGCGTGGCGAGGGAGACGAGCACTCCAGCGCTACACGCAACACGAGTGCCACGATCAGACGCCGCCCTGCTTGGTGACGGCGCCGAGGTCGGAAGGGCTCGCTCTACAAGGGTGTTTTTGCATGCGACGCCAGGAGCCACGCCTCGCGTGTGCTCACCCTCGCCCTGCGATCGCGACATCCCTGTCATGCTCTGAGAAGCCTCACCAACTTCGCCGCGTGTTTGCTGTTTCCCTTACGGGAAAGAGCAAGATCCGAAACATCGTGTCGCCGCTCGCAACCAGCTGCAAAACGGGGAGGCCGCAGGCTAGCCGATTCGCCTCAGCGCAACCAAACGTGTTCGCTACTCAAGGCCAGCGGGGTGAAACTGGTCCGCACAGAGGTCGAGCCCCGCGACATGTTGCGACTCTTCGTAACGCACCTCGAAGGGCCTCGCTTGGAGGATGACGACGTGGTGATCCTCGCCTGCGATCAGGTACTCGACATCGAGCGCATCGGAGCCGTCGAGGCTCAATCCGCGCAGGCTCCATTGGGCGCGAAAGTGGCAGTGCACGCGACGTAGAGCGCTGGTGAGCAGCAGAATCTCGCGCTCGCCCAGGAGCAGCTGATTGGGGCTGCGTGAACTCGATGAGAGGAGCTCGGACTCGACCGTCTCGGAGTAGACGTAGATCAGATGTTGCTCGGGGACTTCATCGCCCTGCGCGCCGGTGACACTGCCGCCGAGCGCTTGGGCGTTCACGAAGAAGCCAGGCCTTCCTTCAAAGAACGGGTTCGCGGTGATCGCAACACCATTGGCCGATGCGCCATCGACGAAGGGCTGCACCATGATCGCCATCGCCACGCGACGCTGATCGACGCGGTACCAAGCGCGCTCATCGAACGCGCCGTGAAGCCAGACGCTGGCCCAGACCTCGCGCATCGCGTTCGCGACTTGCTCATCGCTCGCGTCGATAGGCACCACGATGCTCCGATAGAGGCCGGCGCCTGTGAAGCCTGGCAAGTCTTCGGCGTTGGTGGAGCTGCGGAAGATGAAGCGCCGACCGCGTCCAACCTCCTGCATGCGCGCGCGCACCTGGCGAAGGAGGGCTGGGTCGACTGGCGCGGCTTGGATGTGGGCGCGAATGGCGGCGAGCTGCGCGTCGCGAAGGTTGGCGTCGCTCTCTGCGGCGGTCTCTGCGAGGGTCCGATCGAGCTCGCTCTGCACGCCATTCGTTGCCATATGATTGAGATAGTGACGAAATGGGATCGTGAATCCGCCGGGCGTTCGAATCGCCGGACCGATGCCGCAGACCTCGCCCAATTGCGCGGCTTTGGCGCCGACGGTGCGGACATCTCCGAGGCGCACATCACAGACCTGGCGGAGGCGCGTCTCGTTGCGATCGATCTCGGGTGTGAGCGTCTGTGCGGGCCTTCGGTCCCGCCAGTTCTGCTCGGCATCGGCCCGCGTGGCGACGGAGACGCTCCACTCTTGCGGGCTGATCGAGAGACGAACGAGCTGGCCGTCGAGCGCTTGGAGGTCGGCATTCGAGAGCGCGTCTCGGAGGCCCATATTCGGCGTGCCGCGCGTCGCGCAGAGGATGGCGATGTGGCCGAGCGGCGCCTGCAGTTGGGACGAGATGATCCCGGAGACGACCGAGACCTCGTCGGGCAGATGCTCAAGGACGAGGATCTGATCGGGACGCACGGTGGAGGCATCGAGCTCGCCATGGATGAGGCGCAACGTGCCGTAGGTGACCCCGCTGGTGAGCGGCTGATAGTGGACACCGCGGAAGACCTCATCGGCCCCAACCGTGGGCAGCTGACCCTGCACGGTGGTGAGCATCTGCATGTGCAGCGGTGACATTGCGCGGTAGCGCAGACGCTCGCCGAAGAAGGTGGCGGCGCGGAGATCGCTCATCAGCCGAACAACACGCTCGCCCGAGAGATTGTCGCCGGCGATCATCTCCAGCACCCAGAGATCAGAGTCGACGTAGTGCACGAGCGAGCCCATCTCAAAGCGTCGCTCTGGTCGTCGGTACTCGCGGATGTTGAAGTCTCCGTGCTGCTGAAAGCCCTCCTGCAATCCAAGCCGATCGACGGCGAAGTCGAAGTGGATATCCCAGCGCTCGGTGTCGATGAGCCAGAGCGCTCGATCGCGCTGCGTATCGAGGAGAAATTTCACGACCTCGGTGCGGGCGACGGTGGAGGTCGCGGGCCTAGCAGCGAGTCGATTCCAGGTCTCGATGTCCGGGATGCTGTGCGCGGATTCGAGGCGACTGAGGTTGCCCTCGGTGTGCGGTGTCGGCG
>Ga0105045_10006034_pt1 | contig 10720 bp, 7 predicted proteins | sample MAT02_FD_78089 | JGI IMG/M metagenome (GOLD analysis project Ga0105045, IMG submission 78089) | Freshwater microbial communities from Lake Fryxell liftoff mats and glacier meltwater in Antarctica - MAT-02 (megahit assembly) | ecosystem: Environmental > Aquatic > Freshwater > Ice > Liftoff... | reverse complement strand
TTGATCGTCTGTCTGATAGGCCATGGCAGCCATGCCGCCGGGCATGTTGTATTCCTTGCCATTGACGGTGGTCCCTCCTTGGAGGCCGCGGAGCTGAATAAGAACCAAGTTCGAAATAGGCCCGTTGACCCATTCGGAGCCCGCAAGAGGCGGCGCGATCACACCACCTTCGCCTTGTTGGCCATGGCAAGCGGCACAAACCATATACTGAACTTTGCCAACTTCCATTACTGCCGGATCGATGGGGGCATTAACATCTGCGGCTGGCGCATCGATTGCGGCAAGATCGACTTTCGGTGCGTCAGCCAATTTCAGTGCGGTTGCAGAGCCAGGCACAATTTGTTCCGGTTTCTCAACTGCAAGAGGCTTGGAAATGGAAAGATCCGCTGAGACTTTGAGAATGGCTTTTTCAAGATCCTCAGGTGTGAGATTTGCCGCTTGTGCTGCCTCGATCTTCTTACGGATTTCATAGCGTGGCTTCCCAGCTTCATCGTCGAGCGTGGCAGGATCGGCTTTGGTGAAAAACCAGATCGCCGTGAGCAGCACGGCAAAGATCAGGAAAGTGCCGATGCCCCAGAAGAAAGTGGTGAAGCGGAGGATCGGGTTGTCGCGGGATGGGTCCATGTGCTAGAGGAATAAATCAGTTGGAGAGATTGGCGGACTCGAGGATGCGTGGATCGCGGTTTGGATAGAGCGAGTGCTGACCAATGGCGCGGAGTAGGAAAAAGATAAACGCTGCGCCGATGGTGACGAAGGCGAGGATGTCTCCCCAGAAGGCACCGGGAATGCTCACTTGGATCGCACCGAAGACTTCCGGCTTGATATTTCCGAGGGAAATTCCGCGCTCTGGGATCGTGATGAGGTAGTGATCAAATGCATGCATCGCGAGGGTGTAAACGGCAACGACGGCGAGCAACTTCGGGTTCTTCTTAAGCCAAGCTTGTAGAAGCACGACGAAGGGGATCACAAAGTGACCGACGACGAGAGCCATCATGCCGATGTTCCAATTACCTGTGTTACGAATCAGGAAATAAGAAGTTGATTCTGTGATGCCGGCAAACCAGATGAGAAAATATTGGCAGAAGGCAATATAAGCCCAAAAAGTGGTGAAGGCGAACATCAACTTGCCCATGATATGAAAATGCTCCGGGGTGGTGACATGCTTGAGATGGCCTATGCTCTTCAACCAAGCGCAGACGATGATGCACACCGCCATCGAATTCAGCGCGCTACCGGCAAAGATATAGACGCCCCACATGGTGGAATACCATTTGTAATCCAGCCCCATCTGGAAATCAAAACCGGTGAAGGTGATGGTGAGGGCGAAGATCATCAACGTATAAGTCGAGTGGAAGCGCATTTGGAACAAGCGGCGCGTGCCGGGATTCGGGTCGGTATCCTGGGCGGTGGAAAGCTTCCGTAATCCGATGATCACGAGGCTGAGAGCGAGGAAATAGAATGCCACACGCAGATACCAGAACGGGATGTTCATGAACCAATACTTGTAATACAAAAGGTGATCCACGTGATGGAGGTGTTCTTTTACATTTCCGTGCCCGTCCCGATGGGTATTCATCCATTCGTAGAGATATTGGTTCACTTGAGGGAAAAGGAGAGGAATCCCAAACAGAAATACCCATGGGAAGGTGGCACCGAGGTTTTCAAAGGTCCGCCGCACCGAGGTGCCCCAGCCTGAGTTGGAAACATTGTGCAGAAGCGTCCAGAAAACCCCACCAATGGAAAGGGTGAGGAAAAAGTAGAAGGCGAAGACCCACGAGTAGGCATACGAACCACGAAGTCTCTCCGGAGCGAGGAAGAGAAAATACAAGCTGGCAATGGTGCCGATGGCGGCCACGGCGAGAGCCATGGTTTTGACCTTGGCCACTTTTGAAGTGTCGAGGTGATCGCCATTGATGGCGATGTCTGCGGAGGTGACGTGGTGGTGAGCCATTTCTTTAGTGGTTCAGGAAAAGATTATTTAGCAACGGCGGTGAGTTCTTTAGCCACTTGTAAGGTCCGGACGTAGGCGATGATGGCCCAACGATCTCTCACTGGGATATTGAAGCCATAGGCTCCCATCTGGCCTTTGCCATGGGTAATGACCTCGAACATGCGGCCATCTGGATACGTGGCGGAGTTGAACATCGGCAAGTGGAAATTCGCAATGGCTGGGACTCCGTATTGCCCTGTGATGCCTAGTCCATCGCCCGATTCCCCGTGGCAGATCGCGCAGTAGATACCGTAGCGTTCCTGGCCACGCTTGATCAGCTGGGAAGAATTTTCAGTCGTCAGGCTGAGTTCCTCAGGCATCCCGCTGCCAAAATAATCGCCGATGTGGCCCGTGTAGTAATAGCCGGATTGGCCGCCGAATTCGTATTCGGGAATCCCGCCGATGATGGTGGCACCCGCCTCGTTGAAGCCACGCGGCTGAGATTGAGCGACGGGAAGCCGTGAACCAAGCCCGTCTGCAAAAAACGGGCTCGGCTTCTGGGCTTTGAGTTTATCCTGCTCATCCATATCCGGGAAAATCCTGACGGGTGGCTTACTGAACTTCTGACCACGGATTCCGAAGATCCCGACGACGATCAACGCGACCAAGGCGTAAATGAGGAAAAAGTATCGCATCTAATAGAAAAATTTGAAATTTGTGATTTGTGATTTGAAATCGCCTTACTTGTCCTCTTCCTCGACGAGCTCGATATTGGCACCGCCGATTTCCGAGAGCAGATCGCGGGTGGCATTGGGGCTAAATTTCGGATCGCGAGCCTCAATGGCGAGGAAGAAACCATCATCGGTGGCGCGGTGGAACTGGCGGCTGGCGAAAAGTGGATGATTCAGGCGAGGTAGTTGGATCAAACCGAGCAGACCGAACAGGGTGGCGAAGCCGGCAAACAAGATGGTCAATTCGAACATGATCGGGAAAAATGCTGGCACCGTGAAAATGTTCGCCGGTTTCGCTTGAACGATCGTGGGGTAGATGATGACTTGGGTGGAGTAGGCAAGGGCAAAGGCAGTGGCGCATCCAGCGACGCCGCCGAAGAAGACAAACCATGGGAGAATCGAGCGCTTCAAGCCCATCGCGCCATCGAGACCGTGGATCGGGTAGGGCGAGTAACAATCCCATTTGCTGAATCCGGCATCGCGGATTTTTTCCGCAGCCTTGTAGAGGGCTGAGGCGTTCTTGAACTCGGCAAGGTAGCCATAAACGCGTTTGCGGGTGGTGCTCACTTTTTAGATTTGAGATTGGTGATTTGAGATTTTAGACGAGCTCCTTTTGATAAGCAGCTTCTTTGACCACACCGGGATCCGGGTGATCTTCAAGATCATCGTGGTGAGGATCGGACTCAGGCAGGGTCCATTTCACCTCGGCGATATTGATGCAAGGCAGGAAGCGGAGGAACAACATGAAGAGCGAGAGGAACAGGCCGATGGTGCCGACGAAGGTCATTAGCTCGACCGCGCTCGGGCTATAGGTTTTCCAATCACCTGGCAGCCACATGCGGGCAAGGGTGGTGACGATGATGACAAAGCGCTCGAACCACATGCCCACGTTCACACACATCGCCACAATCATGATGACCCAGAGATTTTCGCGGCAGGCTCTGAACCAGAAGACCTGGGGCGCGAGCACATTACAGCTCATCATCGCGGCGTAGGCCCACCAATACGGGCCTGCGATGCGGAACTTGAAGGCTTCCATTTCGTAAATCAGCCCAGAATAAAATGCGACGAAAAGTTCCATCAGATAGGCGTAGCCGACAATGGTGCCGGTGAGCAGGATGATCTTGGCCATGTTATCGATGTGCTTCATGGTAATAAGATCCTGCAAGCCGTAGATGAAACGTGCGGGAATCATCATGGTGAGCACCATCGCAAAGCCACCGAAGATGGCACCAGCAACGAAGTAGGGCGGAAAGATGGTAGTGTGCCAGCCGGGGACTACGGAAGTGGCAAAGTCGAACGAAACGACTGAGTGCACCGAGAGAACCAGCGGGGTAGAGAGCGCTGCGAGCATGAGGTAAGCCATTTCATAGTGGCTCCATTGGCGATTGCCGCCGCGCCAGCCCATGGCGAAGATGCCATAGAGAAATTTCCGGATGCCGGGCTTGCAACGATCCCGGATGGTCGCGAGATCGGGGACCATGCCGAGATACCAGAAGATCAGTGAAATGGTGAAATAGGTGGAAACTGCAAATACGTCCCACAGCAGCGGCGATTTGAAGTTCTGCCAAACGGCATTGGCATTGGGCACAGGGGCGAGAAACCAAGCGAACCAGACACGCCCGACGTGGAAGGCTGGGAAAATACCGGCGCAGATCACCGCGAAGATGGTCATCGCTTCGGCCGCGCGGTTGATGGAGGTTCGCCAATTTTGTCGAGTGAGGAACAACACCGCTGAAATTAGGGTTCCAGCGTGGCCGATGCCGATCCAGAAGACGAAGTTGGTAATATCGAATCCCCAGAAAACCCGATTCGACATGCCCCAGACGCCGACGCCGGTGGAAACGAGGTAAATCAGCCCGCCGCCCACACCAATCATGGCGATGAGCGAGCATGGAATGAAGAGCAGCCACCAGAGCAACGGTTGCTTGTTTTCGACGACACCGCAGATGCGCTCGGTGATCCAGTGATAGGAACGTCCGCTGAGGATGAGCTTTTCCCGCTCAAGCACGGGGAGCTTGACCCCGGTATGGGCCTTCTCGGGTGCGATTTCGGTAGTGGATGCCATGTTGATGGAAATTTACAAAATTAGGAGAGTGAATTACACCATGTGAATGGTGGCCTTACCGACGAACTGGGCGTCAGGCATGCTCGGATTCGGGTTCTTGACGCGGGCAAGGTAGCTGGTGCGCGGGCGGGTGCCGATGTAGTTGAGGAGATCGTAATTCCGGGAAATGTGCTTGGTGCGGCCCATTGCGGATTTTTTATCATCCAGCAGATTGCCAAAGGTGATGGCTCCGGCGTAGCAAGCTTCCTGACAGGCGACTTTGACGGAATCCACAGGGATTCGGAGAGTCTCGATGGTCACTTGGAATTCGGTGGAAGGCTTGCCAGACTCGAGCACACCTTGCTTTTGGCCACGCTTTTGACGGATCACCGAATCCTTGAGGCGCTGCACGCAGTAGGTGCATTTTTCCATCACACCCCGCATGCGGATGGTGACGTTCGGGTTCTTCTGGAGATGCGGTGCCTCGCCACGCTGGGTTTCGCCGAAGGGGCCTTTGTAAAGATTGTGGGCGATGAGCGGGTTGCGCTTGTTGTAGTCGAAATAATTGAATCGCCGGGCTTTGTAGGGGCAGTTGTTGGCACAATAGCGGGTGCCAATACAGCGATTATACGCCATCGCGTTAAGCCCATCTTCAGTGTGGACGGTGGCGTTGACGGGGCAAACGGATTCGCAAGGAGCGGATTCGCATTGCATGCAAGCGACGGGCTGCGGGATGAGCTCGGGATTGCCGTCATCAAAAGTGTTTTCCTTGTGAGAGGAATAGTAACGGTCCATGCGGATCCAGTGCATTTCCCGACCCATGGCGACCTGACGCTTACCGACGATGGGGATGTTGTTTTCCGCTTGGCAGGCGACTAGACAGGCATTGCATCCGGTGCAGGAAGAAAGGTCGATGGATAGCGCCCACTGGTGGAGCGGGTCATTGATGAGTGGCTTGCCATCGACATCTTCAGGTTTGTAAAGATAGACATTCGGCGGGACATGGGAGTCGTTACCTTGCTTGGGCACATTGATCAACTGGTCCTCGAAGGTGCCCTTTTGATCATCAAACATGGTGGTGATCTCACGGGCAAGCGCACGGCCATACATGGCGTGATGCTCCTGAGTGAGGGCCATTGAGTAAAATTTTCCAGTGGCCTTGGCGGTAGCCCCGGTGGCGAGGTAAGTGGTGGCAGTGGTGCGCAGCGGGTAGGCGTTGAAGCCGCTGTTCACACCGACGAGGCCGATGTGGTTTTGATTTTTGGTATTGCGCTTGAGCTCGTCGTCCTTGTCGAAGCCTTGGCCGTAGCCTAGAGGAATGACAAGGGTGTGCTCGGCCTGGCCGAAGGAAATGAGAACGGGGATCTCGAGGTTCTGACCATTGACTGAAATTTCAATCATTGGCTGCTTGCGATGCTCGCCTTCACCATCGGGGCCGGATCTGGCAAACTTATTCTCAATACCGAGCAGTGAGCTGACGGGTTCCACTGAAATGATCTGATCGTAGATACCAAGCTCCTTCGCGGTCTTCGGCGCGATGAACGCGGCGTTGTCCCATGTGTGCTTGGTAATGGGATCGGGCGCTTCTTGCAACCAGGCATTATCGATCCAGCGGCCATCATGGACGGAGGAATCTGTGGCGAAAATGATTTCGAGCGACTTGGCGGTGGGTGCCTCGGTTTTTCCGAAGGTGATCGCTGTGGCTGTTGGACTGGCAAGGGTATATTTGGAACCCGTGAGGAAACCGTCGCGGAGAAAAAGCTTCCAAGGGCCCTCCCCTTCCCCGGCAAGGGCGGTGAACGTCGCGCGGATGGCACCGTAAGCGGGAGAAGCGGCCGCGTTTTCACCTTCGCCATTTAGCAATTTTCCCTCGGCGGAAAGCAGGGCGAGAATCAACTCGAACTCGGAAACACAATCCGGATAGAGCGGCAAAATCATCGGCTGAACAACGGTGTGCACTCCATGGGCGGTGCGAGCATCTGACCAGGATTCTAAATAATGCGCGCCTGGAACGTGCCAAGTCGAGGCGTGGGCAGTGGCATCCGTGCGAGTGCCAAGGTGGATGCTAGTCTTGAGCTTGGCGAAAGTTTCGGCAAACTGCATGTCCGCCGGGGCATCGTAAATCGGATTGGCGGGAGTGAGCAGGACCAAGGTCTCGATCGCACCAGAATCGATATCCGTCTTGAGAGTGGCGAGGGTGCCGAGGCCCTGCGTGCCGGTCTGGACGGCGAGCATTGGCTTACCTTCGCCGATATTGCCAAGCGCAAGATTGATGGCAAGGGCGATTTGATGGACCGCGAGCGGCTGCCGGGAACCTGCAAGAACGCAGGATTTTCCCGCATTTTCCCTCAAGTCGGCTGCGAGCGCCTTGGCCCACTCGAGATGCTTGGCATCGGTGAGTTCAGGGGCGGAAACGCTGACACCCAGTTCGCGGGCTACCTGCGCGGCGATGACAGCCACCTGGCTGGGAGCGATCCGCAAGCGGTGATCGGCGATGCCGCCGGTAAGGGTGAAGGCGCCTTCCACAATGTAGAGGCGGTTCATTGACGCGGCATCAGGCGATGTCGTATAATTTTTTCCTTCCGGCTTGCGGCGATCAAAAAACGGGGTGACCGGGCCTTGGGAATCGTTTCCGGCAAAGTCGCAATCGAGCGAAAGGATGCGATCCGCCTTGGAAAAATCTGGGACGAGCTTCACGCCGTCACCGAGGGCGGCGCCGGATGCATCGCTACTAAGTGGCTCGTATTGATAGAATTTCGCGGCGGAAAATTTCGTAGCGAGCTCCTTGGCAAGACGGGAGCGGGTGAGGCTATCGTCCGCGCCGAAGAGGAAACCAATTTTCGCGGAGCTATCGGCGGCGAGGGCGGTGAGAACTGTTTGGAAATCCTCGCGTTTTGCCAATTTCCCCGATTTGACGAATTTGCGTGAACGAGAGGGCGAGTAAAGATCAAGGATCGACGCTTGAGCGAAAGCATCGGTGCCTTCAGAGTCCGGATGGAGGGTATTGGGAGCAAGCTTGGTAGGACGCCCTTCAAAGGTGGTGACCACGAGCGGTGTGGCACCCGTGGCCCGGGGCATGGAGGAGGCATAGTAAGTCGCTTTGCCGGGGATCACCCACTCCGGAGCCTTGGTGTAAGGGACGATGTAGGACTCCGGACGGCGGCAACCGACCATGCCAAAGCCGGCGAGCGCGGTGGACGCGCCCATGATCTTCAGGAACGAGCGGCGTGAATTTTCCACATCCTCCTCGTTTACCATCTCCGCAGCAGCACGCGGGAATTCGCGGTCCAGCCATTGGCGGAATTCCGGGGTGTCTTCGAGCTGCCCCGCACTGCGCCAAGCTACGGTAGCTTCGCCGGATGGAACTTCGGGGTGCTGCAAAATGCGTTTGCTCATATTAAACTGCGAAAATGGTAAATTTCAAAAAGCGGGCGAAAGGATCAGTGGTGGCAAGTAGCACAGGATTCCTTGGGTTTGACCATGAATTCTTCCTTGAGTTTCAAGCCGAGCTGCTCGGTTGTCTTGATGCCTGCCTCGCCGAGGTGAGGGTTGTTCGCGAGATAGATCTCCGCATCGTATGAGAAATTATAGACTTCCTCAAGCGGGCGGAGGCTTTCCTCTGGAGCGCGGTGGCAATCGAGGCACCAGCCCATCGAGTGGGACTTCGCTTGATAAACGACCTCCATCGTATTGACATCGCCGTGGCAAGTTTGGCAGGAAATGCCGCGATTGACGTGTGCCGAGTGGTTGAAATAAACGTAATCGGGTGATTTGTGCACCCGCACCCACTCGATCGGTTTGCCATCATAGCCGGGGAAGTTCACATCCATGGACCGATGCAGCGGCGCCAGCTTCGGGCTCTCCCGTTGGACATGCTGGTGACAATTCCAGCAGGTATTACTGGCCGGAACATTCGAGTGACCAGCCACATCCACGAAAGAATGGCAGTAGCGGCAATCCATGCCAAGTTGATCAACGTGGAGTTTGTGGGAAAATGGGATCGGCTGGCTCGGCTGATAACCTACCGTGAGAGTCTTCGGAGTCGCATAGTAGGCGATTGCAAGAGCCACGCCAGATGCGGCGGCACCAGCGCAAACAGCAATTTTGAGGGGCAGGAGATTGGACCAACGAGGAAAAATATTTGCCATAGAGCGAGCGGTAGATGCGGGAAGATGGAGCTTGTGAAAATTTTCACAAGGCAGAACCAAAATGTTTTTGAGGACGATTTGGAACGGGCGGAGAATGCAAGCGGGGGCAAACCTTGCAACTCGAAAGTAGAAAATAAAATAGATTTTCCAAACAAACCGCTAAAAGGCATGTCATTTGAGAACCACCCTTAAGAATTGGCCCAATTCATGCCCTTTTCGTGACGCCATTTCCGATAAGCGGCCAATTGCTCTGATTTGATCATGCTGCGCCGTGCCGGATTTTCCAACAAGAACGCCTCAAAAGCACCACCGGGCGAAGTTTCCGCCTGTCCCGGTTCACCTTCCTGCGATGCTTGGTTTTTGGAAAACCCATCTAGGCGGCTCTCTAAGCGCTTGATTCTGCGTGCAGAATTCAAGCTTACGATGAGCTGAAATCCTAACAGCAACAGAATCACAGAAAGAAAAATGATCAACTGCAACACATAGGGCGGCGTTTCGGCTGGAGACATGCAAAAGCCTCTAAAACGTAGCTTCGCATGAGAAGGATGAAATGCGGGATTTTCAGATGGTTGGGCAATCTTTGCAGAGAAAACTCAAGAGTTGGTGTGGTTAGATTGACGGGTCCGCATCACTCGTCTACCTCTCATGGATTATGACACTTCGCAGCGCCCACTATCTTGGACTCGCCATGGTGCTTTTCACCTCTGCTCACGCCCAGTTGGCCGCCTCGCTTCAACTCAACAAGAAGCAGTATCTTGCGGGCGAACCGATTATGGCCGTGGTGACCGTCACCAATCATGCCGGACAACCACTCACCTTCTCAAGCGATGGCCGCACCCAGTGGCTCAATTTCATCATTAAAGACAACAGGGGAAATCCTGTTTTTCCCAGAGGCCGTGGCGTTTTCGGTAAAATGTCCGTCAAGGCTGGTGAGACCATGGCCCGCGAAATTGACCTCGCGCAACATTTCAGCCTCAGCCAACCCGGTAGTTTCTCCGCCAGCGCTGTAATTCGCATGCCCGACGGCATTGGCGACGGCACCGCCACCAATCGCGTCAGCTTCAATCAGAGCCCTGGCCGCCTATTCTGGTCCCAGACGGTGGGAGTACTTGGCGGCCCTGGCGAGACTCGCCAATTCCGGCTGCTCAACTTCGCAGGCGACTTGAGAAACCAAATTTATGCCCAAGTCGTCAACGAACGCACCGGCCAGTATGTCCGCACCTTCCTGCTTGGCGATGTTCTCACACTGCGCGCGCCACTTGCCACGGTTGATAACAAACAACGCATGCACGTGATGTTTCTCGCCACTCCGACCATGTGGGTCCATTGCGAAGTGGATACCGATGGCCGCCTAGTCAGCCGCGGCATTCACCAGCGCACTGACTCAGGAGATCCCCAATTGCTCACTTTTGGAGATGGCACGGTCCGCATCGCTAACAGCATTCCCTTTGATCCCAAAGCGGCCGCAGAAGCTAAGGGTAAGATTCGTAAAGCATCGGATCGCCCGCCGATTCCTTATTAAACATCAGTTACCATCCCTGTCGAAAAAGGTTTATAAAAAATATCTTTACAAATTCTAAAAAATTTAAGACATTCTTAATGTCAACAAAACATTAATTTCAATGAAACATTTTCTTTGTCTTTTCCTTCTCGCCCTCTTCGGCTTTGCCGGCAATTCCGTTTCAGCCGCGAATTTTAGAACTGTTGTGATCGACGCCGGTCACGGTGGTCGTGATAGTGGTGGTCAATGGGGGCGGGTCTATGAAAAACACCTTGCTCTGGATACCGCCTACCGGATCGAGAGGAAACTTAGGAAACTTGGCTACAACACGGTAATGACGCGCCGTAGCGATTATTTTGTTTC
>Ga0105045_10006033_pt1 | contig 10720 bp, 7 predicted proteins | sample MAT02_FD_78089 | JGI IMG/M metagenome (GOLD analysis project Ga0105045, IMG submission 78089) | Freshwater microbial communities from Lake Fryxell liftoff mats and glacier meltwater in Antarctica - MAT-02 (megahit assembly) | ecosystem: Environmental > Aquatic > Freshwater > Ice > Liftoff... | reverse complement strand
GAGCCCGGTGGAACGGTGAAGTTATCGACAATCTACTCGAACGAAAAAGGTTGCATTATCTACGCATATGCAGAATTCGAGTCGGAAAAAGAACAGGACGCTGAGGTGCGACTGGGTTGCATCAACGGCAACAAGACTTGGGTAAATGGCAAGCTTGTCATGTCGAACGAAGTCTATCACACTGGAGCCCAAATCGACCAATATTCCGAACCGGTGCGCCTCAAAGCAGGAAAGAACGTGATCTTGCTCAAACTGTCACAAAACGAACAAAAAGAACCATGGGCTCAGGATTTCCAGTTTCAAATAAGAATATGCGACTCTACCGGCAAAGCTATTTTGGCAAAGGGAAGATAAATATGAAATTCAACTTTACAAGCTTTTCCAGGAACGCCGTTGGCCTCGGCTTAGTGCTGGCCATGTCCGCTGACTCCAATCTAACAAAAGCCGATTGGCCAATGTTTCGTGGCCCAAACGCTGGAAGCGTGGCGATTGAAGCAAAAGTGCCAACCAAGTTTGGCGGGGAAACAAAGGAAAACGTTGTATGGCGGACGGAATTACCGGGCCGCAGCGTGGGCGGCGCAATTATTGTTGGCGATCAAGCGATCACGACGAGCAGTAGTGGAATGGATCAGCGACGACTGCACTTGATTAGTATGAACGAATCAGATGGATCGATTCGGTGGCAGCAAGAGTTCGTGGCTCGAGGTCGTCCGTTCTGCCATCCAACGAGCGCCAACGCCGCGCCGACCCCTGCATCTGACGGCAAACGCATCTTTGCGTTCTATAGCTCGAACGATCTCGCCTGCGTCGACTTGCAAGGAAACCTAGTTTGGTACCGATCGCTTTCGACCGATTTCCCAAAGGCTGGCAACGACGTGGGTATGAGTAGTTCCCCGCTCGTCGTGGACGGTGTTTGCATTGTTCAGATCGAATGTCAAGGCGATTCGTTTGCCGCGGGACTAAACGCGGAGGACGGAAAGATCCTTTGGAAACTGGACCGGCCCAAGCAAGCCAATTGGTCCTCGCCCACAGCCGTCAAGTTGCTGAGCGGCGAAGAGGTGGTTGTTATGCAATCGAGCGAAGACCTGCTCGCGGTTTCCCCCAAGACGGGAAAGATCGCTTGGGAGATGAAATTGCGTTGCTCGACTATCCCCTCCACCATGGCAGCGGAAGGAAAACTTTTCGTTCCATCCAATGGTTTAACGGTTTTCGATCTTTCCAGTGTTGGAGCAAGCCCAAGCAAACTTTGGGACAACAACAAACTTAGCTCGAACGCTTGTTCCCCGCTGGTCGTTGGCAAGCGGGTTTACACGGTCAGCCGAACCGTTTTGGCTAGTGGCGACCTATTTTCAGGTGAATTAAAATGGCAAACACGTTTACCGGACGCTAAAAGCATTTGGTCATCGCCGGTAGTTGCAGGCAACAAACTTTACATCTTTGGAGACGATGGACGATGCTTTGTCGTCGAACTTGGCGACGAAGAAGGCAAAGTCATTGCGACCAATGAACTGGGAGAAGCGGTGCTTGGTTCGCCTGCGATTTCTGGAAATGCAATGTACGTGCGCGGTGTTTCAAGTCTTTGGAAAATTGCAGAAAAGTAAGTCATGCCTGACTTGAACGCCTTTGCTGTTTCGTTCCAACCGATAGTCCAGCCGGTCCACGGCCGCATCACCGTGCCCGGCTCAAAAAGCATTACGAATCGAGTTTTGATCTGCGCAGCGATGGCGCGAGGATCTTCCTATTTAACCGGTGTGCTTGATAGCGAAGATACCTGCGTCATGGTGGATGCATGGAAAGCATTAGGACTTGATGTCGAATGGGACAAGCCTTCGAAGTCTATCCAAATATCTGGCTGCAATGGCCAACCGCCCATTCCGAGCGGGGAGTTGCACATTGCCAACAGCGGTACAACGATACGATTTTTAACTGCAGCCTTGGCAACGACGCATGGCAACTATGTTCTCGACGGGGTGCCTCGCATGCGAGAGCGTCCCATTGGTGATTTGATTGATGGTCTGTGTGAGCTCGGTGCCAATGTTGTCAGCACAAACAGAGAGCGTTCGGATTGTCCTCCCGTGCGCGTCGTAGCAAACGGACTACGAGGTGGATTAGGCTGTGTGGCTGGCGATGTATCTAGCCAATTTTTGAGCGGGATGATGATGGCTGCGCCGTATGCAGCCACGCCGGTCACCATTCGTGTAATCGGAGATTTGGTTTCCAAACCGTATGTCGATATGACAGCCGCTGTCATGAAGTCTTTTGGTGTAAATTTGCGCATGATCCAGGGAGCTCACGGTCTAGAGTACTCTGTTGATGCCCCGCAGTCTTACGTAGGCTGCGATTACCGAATTGAACCTGACGCTTCCGCGGCGAGCTATTTTCTCGGGGCAGCAGCCATTACTGGCGGCACGATGCGAATCGATGGACTGGGATTTAATGCGCTACAGGGAGACGTTCAGTTTGCAAACGTATTAAGAAAGATGGGCTGCAATGTTTCCAGCGGCGAAGACTTCATCGAAGTAAGTGGCAGGGCACAGTTCGGAATCGATATCGATATGAATTCGATTAGCGATACCGTCCAAACTCTTGCGGCAGTCGCGCTCTTTGCGGAGGGGCCGACTCGCGTCAGAGGGGTTGCGCACAATCGACACAAGGAAACCGACAGAATCGGCGACCTCGCATGCGAGCTTCGTAGGCTGGGTGCTCGTGTTGAGGAACATGACGACGGCTTGACGATTAGCCCCCAACCTCTTTCTGGAGTTGACCTAAAGACATACCAGGACCACAGAATGGCTATGAGCCTGTCGCTCGTTGGGCTAATGGTTCCAAGCGTTCGCATCTTGGATCCAAAATGCACTTCAAAGACGTACCCGGAGTTCTTTAAAGACATGGGTAACATACTTGGCCAACTCCCAAAGTATGAACGAGCGTAAATCGACTCGTTGTCTAGTCCGCGATCGTTTTGCACTGCTAGGCTAAGTTAAAGACACTCGCAAAATTCAGACTTGAAAACGCATGAGTAGTATCTATCTATATTCTACCCGCTCGACTAAATGAGCCCGACCCATTTGCGGCCAATCCAAAAAACAGCAAGAGCTGAAATCATTAAGGCTATGGTTAGCGGATGGGCCCAAAGCTGAAACCGACGCAAGGTCGACGGCGGATCAGGAATACTGCCAATGGCGGAAAGCAATTTCTCACGATCGTTCACTGAGAAAACTTTACCATTGGTAACTTTGGAAAGCTCTTCAAGGACTTTCGGTCGGGCTGCGAGGCCTATTCTTTCCTTCGTGGCACCCTGAACAAAGAAGGTAGTTTCCAAGGTCGCACCGGTCTGCTTGCAAGACAGTACAACCTTGTGAGATCCTGGTTCGGCCACTTCGTAGCGTCCTTCGAACGATCCCCAGCTTTCAGAACCGCCGCTATTGAGTCGGATCACCTGAAACTTTCCGGAGGGAGCTTCGATTCGGACGACGACATCCCCGGACGCCAGAGGCTCGCCGTTGTTTTCCATCACGTTGGCTCGCAATGCGAGAGTCTGACCAAGCGTTGGTTGATCGGGCGAAAAATAGAATCGCATCGACTCTCCTTCGGCCATATTCCTTTGATAAGCCATCCATCGAACGACTTGTCCCCAAAACCGGTAGTGATACTTGTCCTCGACGCCTCGACGCCATCGCCAAGCACCGTCGGTACCCATAAACAGTACCTTGCCTGCACCGAATGTCTTGGTCACAAGCAACGGGATACGGCCATACTCGTTGCTCATGTCTTGGTGAACACTGAGCACTTCGCTACCTGCCTTTGCACGAATCACGGGTGCATACCATTGAAACCCAGGCAGCGAACTCCAGGCTTCGATATTTTCGTCTTGGGTATCCGCGAGCTTAGTCAGCAAACTCTTTCGCCCCGCTTCGGTCAACTCGAATCGCATCGGTGTCTTCGAACCAAATCCATACGGTTGAGCGGGATCCAAGGTGACAGGAAGTAGCGGTTCGAGCGCGGTGTCCACCAGAGTGTGTTCTCGCCCTTGCCAGCCTGGCATGAACACTAGTCCACTCGCCTGAAACTCGACCAGACCGCGTAGCAGTTTGCATTGCTCCTCGCTCAAGTGCCCTTGATCGAGGCCAACGTCACCGAGAAACACGACGTCAAACTTCGAAAGCTCGTCCATGCCATTGGGGAACTCCTTGATGTAGTCTTTGTTCCCGCCACCGACTTTTCCAAGTCCAGGGTGGAAAAGCAAACAAGCGACGTCGACACCCGGATCTCGGGATAACGCGTTACGAAGGTATCGATACTCCCAACGAGGATAACTGTCGATGACCAGTACCTTCAGCTTCTCTTGCCGAATGGCGATTGGAGTCGACATCGTATTGTTGGTCGCGATCACTTCGTCTGGATGCTGCGGAACCTCTACGTTCAAAGTAAAATCACCTTCGGTTTTGGGAGTCCACAGTACCGCATCGGTGGTTCTCGACATCGCCGTGATTCGAACTTCTTTAGTGATGCGTTCGCCATCGGAGCCCGTAACAACGACATTAGCGACATGATCGCGAGGCAGCGATGACTCGATCGAGAACGGAATTCGGACGGCTTTGTTGGTGATTCCAAAGGTCGGTGTATCAACACTGAGCAATTCGATATCGGGTAAACGCGTTGGGGCACCGACGGGAATTGACAGGATCGGTATGCCTTGAGCGCGATACCGCATGGCTGCGTTCATGGGTGACTGACCGGCGTTCCAGTCTCCATCGGACAGCAGTACGACGCCGAGTACTCGCTGCGTCGACTCGATGGCTTGGTTGAGCGCAGAATTCATGTCAGTTCCATCACCGCTTCCGTCGGCTGGAAACGAGTTCAAACGAACATCCATTCGGGAAGCGAACTCGCTCCACTCGTCTGGGTTCAAAAAGGGCGCTATCGCGGACGCACGGGATTGAGCTTCGGATTGCCCAGTAGAACTCTTCGTCAGCACATCCTTGGTTTGCATACTTTGCGAACTATCGGATAGGACGAGCAAGGCTGGTTTTTCGTCGGATCGAAACTCCTGGACCCATTCCGGCTGGTTGAGCAGGATGGCACCCAGAAAGACGATTGCGGAACGCAGCAGCTCGAGCCAAAAGACAGACTTGAGATAGCCGCTGCGTCTCCATGCAAAGTAGGAAAGGCATATAGTCACAGCGCAAATGGCAAGTGAAAGACCAACGAGTCCGGGCTCAGTGGAAAACGTAAAGGATTGTTTTGAGGCGCTCATCGCTGCTATGATAACCCAAAAAATTCTTGAATGTGGCGTTCTGCTGTAGCTCAACCGCTTCGCCGACTAACGATTCTGCACACTTGCCTGCCCAGATACGATTTCTATTCGCCAGAGGATCGGACATCGCGTCCGCTAAAGGGCATGCGGCCCGTACAGCCCGAATTCCGCGAACAACTGATGCATGCATTGCAGAGCTCATTTCGATGCTTCCAGTCGAGCCTCCCTGGTGGTCAATTCGATACTAACCGGTAATGCGAGAGAATCCGCAAAGAAAATCAATTGCTTGCATTGATTGTTCTAGCACTGTTCGTAGATAATCAGTGGAATCCTTTTTCGGTGACCAAATTGCTTAACCAGTAAGTCCGGGCCAAACATGAAGTACTCACTCATTCGCAACACGTCCTGTGGAATCGCGTTTTCTTTGGTTTTTTCGGCAGGGATTTCGCACGCTCAATTTACTGGCACTCAAGGTCAAGCTCAAGGCACAGGTGCAACAGGTTTTGGGGCGCCTGCGCAAGGAGCCGGTGGGGCAACTTCGACTAAGCTTCCAGGATCGTTTGGTGGCCCAGGAGTCACTGGGGCATCTCGCTTAGAGCTTTCCAACATTAATCCATCCACAGCATTTTCCAACGGCCAATCACCATCAGGTACTTCAAGCACACCCGGTGCTGGAGCCGCTGGCGGTGCTGGCCAACTTCCTGGGCAGACCGGACTCACTGGCTCCGCTTTCGGGACCAGTGCGTTCTCCAACAGCACGGGAGCGACCGGTGGTCTTGGCGGTGGTCTTGGCGGTGGGCCTCAGAATGCCTTTGGCGGCGGATTGGGGGGGCTTGGTGGATTGGGTGGCGGTCGAATTGGGGGTCTTGGCGGTCTCGGAGGATTAGGTGGTCTTGGTGGCGGCAATGCTAATAGTTCCGCTCAAGCCAAAAAATCTATTCGGCCAATTGTGAAGCCGGACATCGAAGTCGAGAGACCGAGTCGGTCTACTATTGCGTCCAATGCCAAATCCAGACTGTCACGTATTCAATTTCCGAAAAAGCTTCAAGGTGTTACTTCGTCCGTCGAAGGAGATGTTGTCGTTCTCCGAGGTCAAGTCGCTACCGAGTCGGATAAACAAATGGTTGAGCGCCTTGTGATGCTGGAGCCGGGAATTGACTCGGTACGGAACGAGGTGTCAGTGAAGACCAGTCCGGCTGAGCGTATTCAGGCGAAATCCAACCGTTAGCATTCTGGGTAAACATGCGACTCTGAGTGCCTGCGGGCGGCGTACTGAGACTCAAATCTGGAGCAATCGCCTGAATTGGGTTCTGCAGCGGTGGGATCATCATATTGGGCTGCTCGCTTGAGTTTACTTGGAATGAGTTCTCTGAGAAACTCGAACCAAGTGTCGGCGTCATAGAGGGTGGCATCGGACGCATTAGTGAACTGGACGGAACCTGAATCGTCGTTGTACGCAGACCGCTGCTTTCACTCCTAATGCCTGAATTCGGAGCTACCTGAAACGGATTGTTCGAGGGGAATGGATTGTTCGCGGCCAGGGGTAGCATGGCCGATGCTTGAGCCACGGCTGGTCCCTCCGGTGGACTCTTGCTAATTCCGGGCAGGCTTAGATTGGCTGCTGCACCTCGGACGGTTCGACCGTCTTTGGTTTGGAAAGTCGGAATCAACATAATCTTTTTGGGAGCGCCGTAGGCCTCATCCCACGGAATCCAAACGCTGTACGACGCGCCAAGCTCACCTTCGGTAAAGTGAGTCGTGAGCTGCTCGGCGGTAAATCGAAATTTTTTATCCGGTTGACTCAAGTCCCCGTTGGACTGCTGCTTGTTGGTGTCATCAAAACCGTAAACGACGAGATCACCGTCGACTGGAATAGCCTGTGTTTTCTCATTGTAAAAATAGAATCTTCCACCAAAGCCGCGGGTTGCCGGTTTGCCGGGCAACGTGAGAATGTCATGAGTCCAGGTGGCAGTCATGCTCTGCGGGACCTGGTACTCTTTCTTCTTAAACGAGAACCAGCTTGCGTCCTTTTTCTTTTTCTTGCTCGCGGCAGAATCCGACGTGAGTGTTTCGCAACCAACCGCTGAGACAATGACCGCAACTGCGGCTAGTCCTAGCATCTTCTTTACGGCGAATTTCACTGAGTTGATTTTCATAACTAATGCCGATACTTCTTGAAAAAGTCTGGACTTGGTCGACGATGGAACGATAGATCAGCAAAGACTAGCGTTGGTTTGCAACGCGAGCTGCTGGTCCTGAAACAGGTTGGTACGCAACAGGTGCAACTCCATACGACCCCTGTTGCATACTCTGTTGGTACGACGAATTCTGAATGGGTGATGCTGTGTTTACCGAAGGAGCCGATGAGTCAATCAAAGTCTGAGGACCTCGCGAGTCGGATCGAACTGGCGCGTTGATGGGATAGCCTTCGATCATTTCGACAGGTTGTGACATGTTCATTTGTTCCGGCTCGCCAAGCATCAAGCTACGTCGTCCGTTACCGTTTTCGCTTTCAACTGTCGGTTGCAAATCTGGATAAATGACCGGTGAAGATGCTGGTCCCCATAAACCGTTGCCCGATGAGAGTCCGACATCGCCGTGGATATTCAAGATATCCGCCATGCAGTAGCTCATACGCGACGATTCGACTTGCTTGATCATATCGAGTTTTTCATCGTTGTTGAAATTGATGATTCGTGGAGTCATCACAACCAGCAACTCGGTACGACTCTCCGATTGGCTATCGAATCGGAATAGTGCTCCAGCCAAAGGAATGTCCGCGAGCCATGGGATGCGTCGCGATCGAGTTGTACGATTCTTAGTGATCAAACCGGACAAGACAACGGTTTGGCCGTCATACGCTGTAACGCGTGTCTGCGCTTGAGTCGTGTTGATGATGGGCGAGAGAATGGGATTGCCTGCGACGTCCGTACCGACCGGAACTCCAGACGCTATGTCGCCCAGGGTCGAACGCGTGATCGCCACAATCATGTTGATCAAACCGTCTTGATTAGTTCTAGGCTGGATCTGCATGAGCAATCCGACCGAAATATCACTAACATTCTGCTTCTTTTAGCCACCGACTCCAATACTTTGACCACCAAATCTCGGTACTTGTTGCCCCACTTGCACGTTAGCGATGTTGTTATCGATCGTCATCAAGTGAGGACGCGAGAGAATCTGAACACGGTTAGCGTCTTGCAGAGCACGAAACAGCATGCTGACCGATTCACTACCAGCGGCTAGTACGAGACCACCGTACCCAAGGCTGGTGTTGGTTCTTCCTAATGCAAATCCCGACGACCCCTGGCCGGCAACGTTTTGAGTGCGGCGGTTTGGGGTAGCTGCGTTCGTAGCACCAAGAGCTATCCCTTGGTTGAACCCTGGGCTCGTCAGTGTTCCACCGCTAGCGCTATTTCGGTCAAACAACAATGAATCTTGAAGGCCGAATTCAGTCCCAAGGTCGAATTGGTCATCGAGCGTGACTTCCGCAATCAAAACCTCGACGGAGATCATAGGTTGTTGACGGTCAAGGCGTTCGATAACTTGCCGAATCATCGGCATGTAACGCGGCATGGCACTGACGATCAGGCTATTGGTATTCGCCTCAGCCACGACAAATACTTCGCGATCGATTTGTTCATTCACACTAAAGATTGTGCTTTGAATTTGTCCCACTTGGCCCTGCGGTGGGGTGATTCCACGTAACGCCTGGCGTTGTGTGTTGATCAGATTGGTGATTGCTAGCGCGACGTCAGTCGCTGAACTGTTCCGCAACCAAATCACTTCGGTAAAACGTTGTCTGGCGTTGTCTTCGTCCAGTCGCAACAGGAGCACTTCGATAACATCGAGGTCCGCAGCCGAGCCGGAAACGATAATGGAGTTCGTTCTGTTTTCCGTTGCAATGCGAAGCGGCACGAGGGAGCTTTCGCCGCCACCCGTGAGGGCGCCTAGATTTTGAAGACCAAAAAGACCACCTAACGCGTTGTTCTGGCTGTTTTGATTGTTCGTTTGGGTCGTTGGCAACCCAAACGCTTGTTGTAGGGTTGTGGCTAGAGTTGCCGCGTCACCGTTCCTGACTTCGAACACCTTGATACGCGCCTCGACGCTTGACGCGATATCCAGTTGGTCGATCAAAGCCTTGATCAGAGCCATGCTCTTCGAGGGAGCGCGGACAATCAGTGCATTGCTTGTCGGGCTGACGTTCACAACGACACCTGTCAGGAGCCCCGAGTCGACCCCGACGGAGATACGGCTGTTCGGCACCTTGGCGGTGGTGCTATTGGCGCCGCCCTGAGGTTGTTGCTGTTGCTGTTGCTGTTGATTATTACCAGTCGTAGCCGCTTGCGTTCCGTTGATAGCCGAGGTCAAAATTGGCTGCAATTCAGAAGCAATTGCAAACTTGATTGGGAAGATCTTGATTTCGCTTTCAGCTGGGCTCGAATCCGCGTCGATCTCAGCGATCAATCGTGCAACCTCTGCTTGATCCCGCGGCGACGCTTGAACGATCAAAGAATTCGTCCGGTAATCTGCCACCGCTTTGACTCGAATATTCAAGCCAGTGGAGCTGGTGGTTGTCGCGGTTGCAGCTTGTCCGGTGCCTGCTGCGGCGTCGCCAAAGAATCGAGTTATTAGAGCTTCCGCGTCAACGGCCGACGAATTGGTAAGTTTGAAAACTTTCAGTTGGCTGTTTGGATCGAGCGGAGTATCCAGCTTGGCAATGACATCCTTGAGCCCAACCATCGCTTCTTTGCGACCAATCAAGAGCAGTACGTTAGGCTGTCCCAACGCCGTGATTTCGATTTGTCCCTGGCGTGGGGTAAAAACCTTGGTGTTCAAATCTTTGAGGATGACTTCGAGCGCTTGGCCGTTAACATGCTTAAGCTGGACGATTTCGATTTCCGGTTGCGTATCGACGCTTTGCTTTTTGATCTGTTCAATCACTTCTTGAACACGTTGGACGTCGCGCTTGCTACCTTTAATGATCACCAATCCCATTTCTGGGACAAAGGAGATATCGACGTCGCCGATGAGACCGCTGCCAGCGCTTACGGCATCAGGTGATGCGACGATGGTGGCTCGATCGTTGCCGCCAGTTCCTGGACCGATTCTTGCGCTCCCGGTCGCTTCATCTTCTGCCGTTGGCTGTTGGTAGGAAGCAAGCTTCACGAGCTTGATGGCTCGTTCGATGCGCTCGGGGGTCGCTGGATTGATTGGGATGATTTGAGTTGGATTCGCGGGGTCCGCTTGACCAACATCGATAGCGGTGATGACTTGTGTCCAACCCATGACGTTGGCAACGGTGCCTTGTAGTCGCACTTCATTGTTGCGACGGTCGACCTGCATGATCTCTTGAGTGGAGTCTTTAGTCACTAACTTCAGCAGTGCCAACTCACCGTTATTGCTCGTCGATATCGTAAGTTTCGGGCCAGCCAATCGCCCGACAGCATCTTCGAGCTCTCG
>Ga0105045_10006032_pt1 | contig 10720 bp, 7 predicted proteins | sample MAT02_FD_78089 | JGI IMG/M metagenome (GOLD analysis project Ga0105045, IMG submission 78089) | Freshwater microbial communities from Lake Fryxell liftoff mats and glacier meltwater in Antarctica - MAT-02 (megahit assembly) | ecosystem: Environmental > Aquatic > Freshwater > Ice > Liftoff... | reverse complement strand
GCCATATAGTTTAATGTTATTAGAATAAGCAGACTTATCAATCGTTGCTTGCATCATGTCATACATCGGACCATTACCAATAATATGTATGCCTACATCCGTTTTAATTTCTCCTGCAAGAAGTTCAAATATTTCAATTATTTGTTCTGGTTTTTTTGCAGGCAACAAACGAGAAATAAAAATAAGATTAAACTTTGTAGATATGTTCATTTGCCGTTTAATTTCATCTCTGCCCGCCAGCGATATTTGGTTGTAAATAGCCAATTGGCTATTTGTGTCAAGTGCATTATAGGCAATAAATAGTTTTCTGCTGTTAATATATATTTTGACTGGTTTAAGCTGGTCTGGCGTATAGAATAAAACGCCGTTACTTGTCTTCATAAGAAGATATCTATAAAAGTCTGAAATATTTGAAAACGGCTTGAAACCTCTTTTTAAATTTATGTTGTGTCCCCATAAGACAAATTTAGCCCCTGTTAGTAATGCCAGGAACCGGACTATTAAAATAGAAGGAACACCTATATTAAATTCATGGAAAATTATATCCGGTCTTATTTTAATGATTTTGACAAAGCCGAAAAGAAAAGCGACAGTTTCTTTCTTTGCAAGCTGAACCAACCTGATTGGAACAGAGTAGTTTGTCTCTATTTGCTTAATCCCGGATGAATTCGTACCGTGCAAAATTCTCACTCCATATTCCTTATTAAGTTTGTCGAATATCGCTTTTCTATAAATTGGAAATATTCTTTGTATTATAATAATTTTCATAGCGCCTTAATTAAATGCTAGTTTATGGCTTGCTGATACCTTATAAACATATAATCTAATGAGTATTTATTTAGTGCAATTTTCCGAATTTCAGTTCTATCCAGCTTATTGTTTAGTAAAAATGCCCAGGAAGTGGAAATAGATTCAATATCCTTGGCGTTGGTTAATATGCCGTTTTTACCCTCAATTACCATTTCTGAAGCACCCCCAATATTCGTTAAAGATAGTGGCAGGCCATAACACATTGCTTCAAGTGCAGCCAACGAAAAAGTTTCAACGCTAAAAGAGGTCAATGTAAATATATCTGCTAACTCATAATATTTCCGCACATCTCTTTGGCTGCCTTCAAAGTGTACAAATGACTGAAGTGAATACTTTTTTACCAATGTTTTTAAACTATCTAAGTAACTCTCTTCGCCACCTCCGACAAAAACAAGATGAGCATTGGATTTGTCCGGGTATTCAATATGAAGTCTCCTAAGCGATTCAATTGCATAGGCATGCCCCTTTTCAGGTCGAATTGTTGCAGCAAGCAAAATTACAGGCTCTTTCTCTCCTATTTTCATTATTTCCTTTTGGTTCTTGAGAATATCTACAACTCCTGGCTTATAGTATTCAACATCTACACCATTATATATCACCTCAGCCATTTTGGGTTTGAAAAAATATTTGTCAGTGTAGAATACTTTTTGATTATTGCAAATAAATAAAACGCTATCTGTTTTTCTTACAAAACGCAGATAAAATAAATTTTGTAAATAAGTTTTTAATGAATCAGGAATAGTGCTGTGCAAAGAAATATAATAGTCTATTCCAATATTTTTATTAAAAGATAAAATCCGAATGAGGAATAATGGAAACAAACCAATAATAAACACCTTCTTTATATTTCGTTGTCTTATTTCTCTATCAAATTGTTTATGAAGTACAATGTCAAACTTTGATTTTCGCTGAATATTTACAATTTCAATTTTTTCATCAATTAAGCCTAGCAGCGGACTATCCAACTTTTTAAATATAAAAATTGTTGTAGAATAACCATGATTCGAAAATTTGTTTGCTAGCGCCACGCCAAATTTTTCTGCTCCTCCTATATACAGCCCATTAAAAACAATTGCTATTGATTTATCCATAAACAGTCTTAAATTTTTTGATAATTTATAACTGCTGGCATTTTTCAAACATAAATTTACTTGAAACCTCCGCATTAAAATATTTCTCAGCAATTCCCCTCGCTCTTCCACCAATAGTTTCCGATAATATTTCCAGATCATCCATATAATACTGTAAACCTGCAACTATTTCTTCCGTGCATTCAGGCTTTACAAGATAGGCATTTTCTTTATGAGTAAGATATTTGTCCACATCACCGATACGGGATGCAACGATAAGCTTACCTGCTGCTAAAAACTCTCCTAATTTAAATGGGAAACCAGCATTTGCGAAAGCTGAATTATTCCTCGTCATACAACAAATATCTACACTTCCCAACAATTTAAAATATTCGCTGAAGGAAAGAAATCCTCTATAGTCAATAAGCTCAGGACTTTTTATTGTTGAAAAGAATTTTTCCAGTTGATTAGGATCGGTCTTTCCACTCATCACTAATTTGAAATTATAACTGCTTTTCTTCAAAATCTCTATCGCTTCAATTAAAAAGTTAAGTCCATCTTTAGCGCCAAACGATCCTCCATAAAATATCTTGATTAAGCCAACTTCTTTATTTCCCTTATTTGAATTATCAATATTTTTAAAATCTACCGAAATGGGAAGCAGATAAATTGGAACACGTGAACCTAACTCACCTTTCAGTTCCTTTAGCAGGTGATTTGAAATCACAAAAATTGCATCTGAATAATAAGGTAAAAGTTTCATGAAAAACAATGAAAGTATTCTACGAATTTTATCATTCAATGTTTTTACATCTTCATGTTTTTTATCTTCTACAATATCTAATACAATTTTAAAACCTTTGTATTTTGCATATAGCAGGAAAAGGAAATTTCTTATATCAGGATGCTGATAATTATAAACAATATTTGTTGCGTCCTTTTTATAATGCGCTTTAATAAACCTTATCCCTTTTTTGAAATACCTAAATACGGATAATGGATATTTAGCAGACCTGTATCCGATGCTCAAACAGTCGACTGATTTATTCGTTGTCTGTTTATGATCATTATAGTCCATTCCAAAAAGATCAAGCATAATAAGATTACTCAAGCTTACTCCTTTTTTTTCGATTAATGGATTAAACAAATTCCTGACCCGCATCGAACCAGCCATATCCCTGGTTTCGTAATCAGGGTATGCATCGATGTTTAAAATAATAAAATTTAGATTAGAACTCATATAATAACAACTGGAAAATTTGTAAAATTTTTTTCTGCCTAATTGGGGTTATGATTGAAAGATATTTGACTTGTTATAATTTGTAAATCGATAAATGAGTTAAAGGTCTGAATACTTTAGAGATTCGTAAAACGAAAGTGTTTTGTTAGCAACAGTATTACAATAATAGGTTTCCAATGCTTTATTTCTCGCCTTCAACTGTATTTCTTCTATTAAAACATCGTTGTTATAGAGTCGTTCTAAAATTGGCATCAAATTATTAATTGAACCGTTATCGAATAAAAAACCATCCTCATCATTTTCTATCATTTCCGGTATTCCTCCCACACTGGAACTAACTACAACTTTACCAGCACTCATAGCTTCTGCTATCACCATAGGTAGTGTTTCTTGTTTTGATGATACAATTAGGATATCTGATTGCATTAATATCTCCTGCAATTTCACCTGCCCCTGCCAACCAAAAAATGTTATGCATTTCTGCAAATTATTTTTATTTACAAAGTCAATCACCTCATTCTTATAGGTTTCATCGGTAAAGCCGCCCAAAACCGATAATGAAAAAAACAGGCTTTTATCATTTAATGCTTTTATTGCTTGTAATATAAAGAGAAGATTTTTTCTTGCTTCGATAGTTCCGACATAAATCAGCTTATTTGATGTTCCTTTTTTTAACTTCATATTAAAATACTCTGACCCAATCGCATTCGGAATTATCGTGAAGTGATCTGTCCTACTATTTGAATACTGAGCATGTGAATAGTTGGATATGTGAATGACATTTTTAGGACGTACCAGCATTTCTACTATGCCGTTTGAATAATATACAAGCTTTTCTTTCAGGTTAATTTTTGTTTTAGCTTCACGAAAAGGAACACCATGAATGGTCACAACATCCGTTTTATTAAATAGCCCAAATACCTTAGTCATTAATATATACCCACTCATAGCATAGTGCACAATTGATGGGTTGAATTCCTGAATATGCTTTTTTATAATTTTTGAGCCTTTAAATAAGAAGTTTAATACATGAGGCATTTTACCTTCTGGTGTATAGAAAATATCGATATTGGGCGAATAAAGTTTGTGTAATGGTTCGGAAATTTCCCGGTTAAAAGAAATTACTCTCACGTTTATATTCGCATTTGCAAAACCCTTTAAGAGGTTCGATAAAGCTGAATTAACTCCGCCCTTAATATTTTCTAAATTTATGGGGAATGCAGGAATGATAATAAGGACTTTCATTTATCAGCGAACTAATTTAATAACTTTCAATATTGTAACATTAAATTTTCAATTTTTTTTCATGTTTAATTAATAAATAAAAAATTGAATTTAGCCAACTTTATGGACATAATAATTTGGAACTATGATCCTTGGTTGATGAATTTATATGGCTTCGCCCCTCTCAGTCACATCGAAACTAAAATGTTTTATACATTACAATACACGTTAAATAATTCCAGACGATAGTTTTAAACTAAAATAAGCAGCTCTGTTTTTATAAGGAAAATGCTACTCGAAATACTAGTTGAAATAAAAATAAATTTTTGACGCAAAACATCACCCAAGTTTTATGACCCTTTTAATAAAAAGAATAATTTTCTTTATCGGATTAAATCTCATTCTAATTCCGTCAACGACTATGATGTCGTCTACGAAATTTATTGTATGAATTCCATCTTTAAATTCACTGTTCTTATCCGGCAATATTTGACAATGCATTTCCTCCTCAAATTCACGTTCGGACAGATTAGTAATTCGGTTTAAAGTAATAGATTCCCCATAATGTCTTTCACAATTTTGTGCTGGCCGATATATTTCCCCATCTACCATTATTAAATTACCAGCAGGCCGTGTGCCATTCAATCCAGACTTTACAGGATTATTAAGATGAGCGCTGTAGGGTCCAAAAAAACTATCTGAGTAATAGATGTATAATTTACTATGATCAAACTTGCCATCAGCTAATGTTGCAAAAAGCCAATATTTATCGTTCCATTTAAATATGGTAGAATCCAACAAAGGCAAATGGTCAATTATACTCCTCTTATTAATCAAACATTTATTCGCTGCATCATATTCATAACAGCAAACTTCGCTCTTTTGGCTACTTTCAGGAATTATATAAGTCTTGTTATCCTGTTTGAAAACAAAAGGGTAAGAGAGATGGCTTGCACTATCTAATATTTCTTTATTACAAACTATTTCAAAATTCTCGTCTAAAATACTCAATCCTATTTTTCCATAATTTTCCAAATTTACCATAGAAAAATCTTCATACAGTAAATTGATCATTCCACCCTCTGTCCTAAAAATAAACGGATCCGCTATCGATTTGTTTGCATTATTTAAGGGTAACCATTTGAATGAAAGACTATTATTTTTTTTTCGAATAATTTCAGCGATATCACCTTTTGCGAAACCGATATTCCATTGCATCACGCAGCATGTTTTATGATACAACCTTTTTAAATTCATTTATAATTTTACTTTTTTGTTCTAAATCATTAATAATTTATTACTACTTCGTTTATTTTCAGCCATCACTCAGTCAAATAAATTTTATACTTTACCAGATAAACCTAAAAGTCTGACAACCTTTTTCAGAATCCAATAATTAAAAGAAGAGTAATTGATGCAAGTAACCAGTTTTCCGCCGAAAAGTAACTTATAATTGTTGATTCCTTTTAAACTTTCATTTTCAGTGTCTTTTGCAAAACCTCCAAAATCGAATATTTTAAATCCTTGTTCCTTAAAATAGAGAATGTCTTTTACCGTTAAATACTTATTAGCCCGGCCGATCAGGTTTTTATCGAAGTTCTCATCTAAACGTTTCGTGGCGGAATGGAGATGCCGCACAATTCCAACTTTTTCATCAATCAGGTAACTATGGGCCGCTAAAATTTGACCATTATTCGTTGCAAAGCTTAATTTAATATTGTCACCCAGCTCTTCAATCCTTCTTTTGCTGGTAGTCCAGGTATCCTTTTTTAAAGCAAACTCATTAAAAAAGGACACAAACTGATCAACTTCCTGATGGAAAAAACAACTTGTATTTTCATTTTCTGCAATCTTTGCCTGTTGCCTTATTTGTTTGGCAAAATTTGCTATGATTACCTCTTCACTTTGTTCCAGATCAAGTTCAAGTGTATAAGTATCTTCACTTACCCCTGGAATCCATTGATGGGTATTCTTAATATGAAAAAAGATATTTAAGCTGAAAATATCCCAAAAGCTAAATTTGTAGGTAAACCATGATTCACAAACATTGAAAACATAAAATTTCTTATAATATCTTACCATCTTTTATTGCTAAACTTAATTTTAAACAGCAGTAACTATAACGGCTAAATAGTCTAGTTATTACATGCGTTTGAACTAAACATGATTTATGATTGAGAAATCAAGCTCCAGGTATCGGTGTTTTTTGAACGATACGCAGCCTATGAACTCTTCTTTTTTTTGTTGTCATAACTATATACATAGTTATATCCATACCCATAATTATTCTTAAAAAAACCTCGTGTTTTTACTCCGTTGAATATTATTGCCGGATTTTTCAGCGGATTTGTTTCCAAGCCCTGGTCTATTCGCTTCACCAACATTTTTGGTGTAAACTTATGCCTGATTACATACAATGTTGCATCACAAAGCGTTGATAACAGGTAAGCATCAGTGATCAATACAACGGGTGCTGTATCTATTATCACAACATCAAATGCTGCATCCAAATTTGAAATAAGTGTCTGTATCTTACCATTCTGAAGTAGTTCTGAAGAATCCTGTTGCAATATACCCGATGAGATATACCACAAATTTTCGTTCCCCAAAATTGGATAAAGTATGTCTGCTATTTCCTTTTGCCCAATCAAATAATCACTTATCCCGGCTTTTTCTTTAACGCTAAAAAATTTACCTAGCCCGGGATTGTGAAGATCCATGTCTACCAATACTACTTTCTTTCCTGTTAAAGAAATACTTGAAGCAAGGTTTGCAGCGATAAAGCTTTTCCCTTCACCGGATATGCTTGATGTAATGAGTATTTTTTTATGTTGGCTATTGATACCAAGAGACAACAATGAAGTCCTGACCTTTCTAAATTCTTCTGCTGTTACGGTTCTTTTACCCGTTTCTACAGCCAATAGCTCTTTTGATTTGTTGAAGGCCACTTCACCAATAACTGGTATTTCTGTTAATGTTTCAATTTCATTTCTATATAGTATTTTAGGATTCAACGTTTCTCTTGCAGTAATAAATGCGATCGGTAAACTTAGCCCTATGGCTGCTGCGATCACATAAATGAGTAACTTTTTAGGACTAACCGGAGATCCCGATGATTGAGCATAATTTACAACCCGGCTATCTGAAAGCGTGGATGCGTAAGATAGCTCGCTTTCTTCTCTTTTTTGTAATAAGAAGGAATAGATACCATTTTTAATATTTTGATCGCGGCTTATTTCTACCATTTGCCTTTCTTTTTGAGGAATAGACGACAACATACTATTATAGGTTCCAGCGGTAGCATATAGATTCCCTCTATTTTGTTCAAGACTCGTACGCTGGCTTTGAATATTGCTGAGAATTGTTGGTCTGATGCGGCTTATTTGCTCGGATACAGAAACCAACACCGGATTATTTTCAGCAACGGTTAATTTCAGTTTATCATACTGCATCTGCAAAGAACTGAGCGTATTCATTTGTTGGGTTAACGCAGGATCGTTCACGCCCAAAGTTGAAGGTAACACACCACTATTGCCGGGTGCTAAAGCGGCTTTTTCCAACTGATTTAAAACAGCGGACTGGATGTTTAAATCGCTCAACCTGCGATCGTTTGCACTAACGTTTTCTAAATAAATCTGTCCTTGCCTGCCGATATCAACAGCGCCTCTTCCTGCTTTGAATTGCTGTAATTTACCTTCAATTTCATTGAGATCTTTTGATACAATATTCAATCTTTCCTCGATAAATGTGAGGGTGTTTTTAGCCATTGCATTCTTTTCATTTAATGCCGCATCACTATAGGCATTGATCAATTCATTCAATATATCCTCAGCCCGTTTGGGTACTTCATCCCGATAACTTAAATCAATAACACTCGATAATTTGCTGGAAGCTGAAATTTTTAAACCAGCAAGGATTCCCGCAGCAATATATTTTGGCGGAATCAGGGAGAAAAATAATGGCTTATTTTCTCTGTTTGAAACATAATTTTCATTTGGAATAAATTTCAATACGCCATAAGGAGTTCTTAACCATTTATTGGTAACACCCTTGTAACCATTGCCCAACTGAACGGTGCCATTTTTGGAATCGTATTGTATTTTAACCTGACTGGCTTCAACAATCGAATCAGGACTTTGCGCTTCTATCATTATTGGGGAAATAATATAGGCCGAAATCGTTTTCACTTTGCCTACTTCCACTATGGGTGCATATAGATGCAATCTCTTAACTACTGTTATCATTAAAGTTCTGGATTGAAGTACTTCTACTTCATTTTCAATTATTTTTTTTGTATTGATCAAATCCAGAGACTCCATTAATTTTGAATCGTCATATCCTTTTTTTTCGTCTTTTATAATAATTTTTGCGGTGGCTTCGTATTGGGGTATAGTATATCTCAAATACAAAAAGGCACCACCACCTGAAAGAAGAAAACAGATAATGAATAGAGGCCAATACGGTAAATAGGTTGAAAGTATTTCAACTACAGAGTTCTCATTGTTTTTGTTTGGAGGATTATGTTGTTTCGGTTTCATTATACAATCAGCTTGGAGGTGTTAGTTAATAATGTTACCAAGCACAATTAATATGAATGTTATACTTGATAATATAATTGGAAGCGTTTGTCTAAAAGCACTTGAATTGGCTACTTTATTTTTGTTAGTCTCCACATACACAACATCATTTGGTTGCAGATAATAATAAGGAGATGAGAGAAATGCAGGAGAAATCATATCAATTCTTTTAACAATCCTCTTTCCATTTATTTCCCTGATCAACAATACATTATTCTTTTTGCCAAATACCGTAATATCACCTGCCAGACCAAGTGCTTTTAAAAGGGAAATTTTTTCGCTGGGTACATTTATTACTGTTGGTTTACCAACCTCCCCTAATACTGTTACTTCGTAATTGAGATGATGAACAGTCACTATTGGATCAATAAGTAGCTTTTTTGCAAGGAGAATATCAGTTATATGCTGTTTTACCTGTTTGGTAGTTTGTCCGTCAACTTTAATATTACCCAAAATTGGGAGCTGGATATTACCATCAGAATTTACCAGATAACCCGAACCACTAGCGCTATTGCCCGCATTGGTTACTACACTGGAATTAGTATTGCTATTGAGATTAAATATTGCAGAGGCTTCTGTGTTCAGACTGGTGATAATAACACTCAGTATGTCACTTTTTTGAATAACCGGAGATGCGGTATCCTCTGCCCTGGAAAGAATGGTTGTATCCTGTGCATTATAGAAATAAGTACTCTTTCTGGTATTGACACAGGAAAAAATGGAAATCACAATAGGCAAAAATAAAATAAACCTTACATACCTTTTATGCATATATCATTGATTAAAAGTTAGCAATATTGATAAACGAAAAATAGCATAATTTATTGGGAAGCTTTTTAAAGATATCATCATTTATTAAAAGCACATAAGCCCATCATATAAATACAGATGGAAATTCGTAGGAATCAGAGTAGTAAATATCAATGGTAACCACCTGGAAAGATAGGATCAAAATAAAAACAGCATCTATAATGATTCGATTTTTATGTGCCAAAACTATGGATATTAAATCAACCTGCCAAAAATCAAAAAAAATATAGTTTAAAATATTTCTTATATTAATAGATTGTAACTCAATTATTTCATAGCTACATTTTGCATTTTATGTAAATATTGAGATGCCCTTCTTAGACAGTATCTTAACACCTAACATATTGGGCAATCAATAGAATTAAGAAAGAACATGCTCTTAATTTTCTAAAGTCTTTTCTGTTAAGAAAAAAAATAATTCAAAAAAAATCCTTTCTTCAACAGAAAGGATTTCAATTATTTAAAAACAGCAGTACTTACCATTTATCAACTTCTTCATGCCTTCCATTATCCAATGGAGCATCGCTTTCGGCTGGTGCTGGCACCACTACCTGTTCTTCTTCAGCTTTTGTTTCAGCAACTGTTTCAGCTACAACTTCTGCCTTCTTTTCATACCCGGCATTTTCGCCCTGGTTGGTTTGCTGGCCGTCTTCACCTTCATAAGGCGTGTCATGGTTAAACGCATCAAAATCAAAGTCGGGCATCAATTCAGTTTTCACATGATCAATCGCTTCTCCTAGACCTTTGATGAACTTATTGAAATCTTCTTTGTACAAGAAAATTTTATGCCTGTCATAACCATCAGAATCAAAACGCTTGCGGCTTTCTGTAATGGTTAAATAGTAATCATTGCCACGGGTCTCTCTTACATCAAAAAAGTAAGTCCTACGTTTTCCGGCTCTAATGCGCTTGCTATAAACGCTCTCCATTTTTTTGTCGTTGTTTTCGTACGCCACAGTTGTAAATTTTAAATGAATTCGATGTAATTT
>Ga0105045_10006030_pt1 | contig 10721 bp, 8 predicted proteins | sample MAT02_FD_78089 | JGI IMG/M metagenome (GOLD analysis project Ga0105045, IMG submission 78089) | Freshwater microbial communities from Lake Fryxell liftoff mats and glacier meltwater in Antarctica - MAT-02 (megahit assembly) | ecosystem: Environmental > Aquatic > Freshwater > Ice > Liftoff... | reverse complement strand
TCGGCGGCGGTGTGATGGGCGCTGCGCTGGTCATGAGCGGGATCGTGACCCGCGGCGTCACGCTGCAGCCGCGGGCGTTCCCGCGGGCGTGGGGGGCTGCGGCCGTGGTCGCAGGGGCGCTGCTGCTCGCGGCGCCCGTGGTCGCGATCATCCATGGTCGGCCGTGGGCGCTGTTCGACACCGCCGTGCACACGGTCGCGCTCGGTGACGGCGCGAGCATGCAAGCCCCCGTGGCGCTGGGGCTGCGGGCGGTCGACGACGACGGCCGTCGTACCGAGGCCGTGCTGGGCGATCCGCTGCGCGACGTCGGGGGGATCACGGTGGTGATCGAGCGCCACGGCGAGGTGCTGCCGAGCATCGCGGAGCTCGACGCCGCGTTCGCGGAGTTCCGCGCCGAGCCGATGGCCGCGCCCGAAGGTGGCGAGGCCGTGGGCGCGCGCACCTTCACCGAAGGGCCCGGGTATCGCGGGTTCGCCGAGCGCTTCCGGTTCGACAATGGCCTCGAGCTGCGGGTGGAGTTCCAGATCCACATGGCCGCGACGGTGCGCATCGAGTCGATCCACTGGGCGCAGTGGCCCGAGGCCGGCGCCGCGCTCGAGGCCGCCGCTGCGTCGCTGTCGATCACGCCGCGGTGAGACGCCAGGGAGCGCTGCCCGCGTCACGGCGTCTGCAGAAACGCGCGGTGCATCGCCACCGTGAGTCGCTCGACGTCGTCATCGGCGCAGAACAGCGTGGCGCGCAGGGGCGAGGTCGCCATCGCCTTGATCGGCACGCCGATCCCGGCGGCGACCGAGCGGGTCTTGGCGAGGGCCGCGGCGTTGCGGCCGAAGAACTCGCCGACCACCGACACCGCGCCGCAGCTCTCCTCGATCTCGACCTGGCCCATGAGCTGGGCGCGGACCGAGATCCAGTCGGGGACGTCGGCGAGGTTGAACCACAGATCCGCGATCTCGTGGTCGGCATCGAGGTGGAGCACGGGAAGCGATGCTGCTGCTGCTGCGGCGAGCATTCGATCCATCGAGTGGCCGCCGAAGGCGCGCAGGCGGACCAGGTTGCGGTAACCGGTCACACCCGACAGCGCGCCATCGGAGGCGATGTTCTCCTCCTTGTCGATGCGCGTGCCGGCGCCATCGCTGAACGTGGCGCGGGCATAGAGCGCCACGCCGGTGCGGCGGGCGAACTCGACCGACTCGGCGTGCAGGACCTTGGCGCCATGGGACGTCAATTCGAGCATCGCCTCGTGGGAGATCGACTCGATGAGCTGGGCGGCGGAGATGATCCGCGGATCGCCCGTGTACACACCGTCGACGTCCGAGCAGATCTCGCAGTACTCGGCGCGCAGCGCCCCGGCGAGGGCGACCGCAGTGGTATCGGAGCCGCCGCGGCCGAGCGTGGTCACCTCGCGCTTGTACGACACGCCCTGGAAGCCGGCGACGATCACGATGCGTCCGGCTTCGAGCTCGTCCTCGACGCGGAACGGCCGGACCTCGAGGATGCGCGCGCCCGAGTGCCGGTCGTTGGTCAGGATCCCCGACTGCGAGCCGGTGAGCGAGATCGCCTCGTGCCCGAGCTCTTGGATCGCCATGCACAGCAGCGCCATGCTGGCGCGCTCGCCACACGAGAGCAGCATGTCGAGCTCGCGGCGCGAGGGCGAGTTCGAGATTTCGCGGGCGCGGGCCATGAGCTGGTCGGTGGTCTTGCCCATCGCCGACACGACGACGACGACACGGTGACCGGCGAGCTTGGTCGCGATGACGCGCGCGGCCACCTTGCGGATGCGCTCGACATCGGCGACCGACGAGCCCCCGTACTTTTGCACGACGACGGACGTGGACATGGGCGGACGCTACCGTGAGTCCGGGTCGCCGGACCAGCAACGGGTGCGCCGCGGCCATACAGCCCGCCGTCGCGAAGATCCCGCGTGTCACGACCCGCGTGGCCGCGACCGTGGCGCCGGCGCACTGCTGGTAGACTCTCCGACGTGACGCCGGCCCGGGCAAACCCAGCGTCCGCCGCCGCGGATGGCTCGACGCTCGCACCCGACGATCCGTCGGTGCTCGTCGGTCGCGTCATCGCCGAGCGATACCGGGTCGATGCGGTGCTCGGGATCGGCGGGATGGGTGCGGTGCTCCGCTGCCATCACCTCGGGCTGCGTCGCGACGTGGCGGTCAAGCTGCTGCACCCCGAGCTCGCCGGCGACCGCGAGATCGCAGCCCGCTTCGAGCGCGAGGCCGCGAGCGCCTCGCGTCTCGACCACCCCAATTGCGTGCGGGTCCTCGATTTCGGCGCGTGGGAGCCGGTGCCGGGCATGCCGCCGGCGAAGTACCTGGCGATGCAGCTGCTCGAGGGCCAAGAGCTCACCGAGATGCTCGGCCAGCCGCTCGCAGCCCGCCGTGCGCTCGGGCTGATCCAACAGATCCTCACCGGGCTCGAGCACGCCCACGCCCACGGCGTCGTGCACCGCGACCTCAAGCCCGAGAACGTGTTCGTCACCCGCGATCACGACGGTGGCGAGCTGCTCAAGCTCGTCGATTTCGGCATCGCCAAGATCAGCGAGGGCGAGGACGCCGGGCCCAAGCTCACCCGCTTGGGCGTCGTGTTCGGTACGCCGCTGTACATGAGCCCCGAGCAGGCGGCCGGCGGCGTGGTCGACGTGCGCACCGATCTATACGCCGCGGGCGTCATCTTGTTCGAGATGCTCGCGGGGGTGCCGCCGTTCACCGGCAGCGACGCGACCACGCTGCTGCGCAAGCACGTGTTCGAAGATCCGCCCACGCTCTCCGACGCGGTGCCGCCGGCGCTACGGGGCGTCGTCGCGCGCCTGCTCGCCAAGGATCGCGACCAACGCTTCGCCAGCGCCCGCGAGGTGCGGGATGTCCTCGCTGTGATCGAGCAGGCGCTGCCGATCACATCGGGGAGCGTGGGAGAGACCGCGGGGCACATCGCGACCACGATGCCGCCCGGTGCGTTCACCATGCCGCTTGCGCCGGGGCTGCCCAGCGCTTCGCGCCGACACGCCGGATTCGTGCTCGGCGCGGTCGCGCTCGCGCTCGGCCTCGCGGTGTGGGCGTGGCCGCGGAGCGACGATACGCCCGCCGATGACGGATCGCAGCGCCCCGGTCTGCTCACGGCATTGAACGATGCCGCGACGCCGGTGGTCGCCCCGCCGGCGGCCGCCGTGGCCTCGGCGAGGGCCGACGTGGCGAGTGCGGTCGGGGCCATGCTGGGGCCCGTGGCCGCCAGCGCTGCGGGCGTGCTGCCACTGCCGCGGGTACCGGCCGCGACGCTCGAGATCGACGCGGCGCTCGCCCGCGGCGAGACCACGGTCGCGCTGGCGAAGATCGACACCGCCCTGGTCTCCACCCCCGACTCGGCACCGCTCCACCTGCGGCGCGGTCGCGCCCTGGCCACGGTCGACGGCCGCGATCACGACGCGCTGGCCGCGTTCGCCGACGCGCTGCAGCAAGACGGGGCGGTGCTCGACGATCTCGGCGCCCAGGCCGATCTGTTCGGCCTGCTGCGGCGCCCGGCCCTGCGGCCCCGGGCGGCGGAGTTCGCCATCGAGTCCCTCGATGCCCGCGGCGTGCCGCTGCTGGTCGAGTTCGTCCACGCGCCCACGCCGGTGCTCGACTACGTGTTGCGTCACCGTGCGCTCGCCCGCATCGAGCGCGACGACGAGCAGCGCGCGGGTATCGACACCGGGCTGCAGTACGCCCTCGATCTGTGGCAGGCGCCTCAGGCACCGACGCCGTGCGTGGCCTTCGCGGCGGCGCTCGATGGCATCGCGCGGGCGCCGAGCGCCGACGTGCTCGGCACCTTGCACCGGGTCACGCCGCCGGCCGTGGCCGCGGATGCGGACCCCGAGATCGCGGCGATGTGCGCGACGCTGCCGATGCGCCTGCAGGCGGTGCGCACCGCGGTGCTCGCCGCTCATCCAGTGCGGGCCGAGCGATGGACGGTGCCGCCCGCGTACGCCGTCGCCAAGAAAAAGAAGCCGAAGCGACGCTCCGGCCTGCGGCGGCTGTTCGGCGGCTGACGTTGCGGTCGCTTGGCGCTTGAGCCGGCGCGTGGTTTCGTCTACATGACGCACCGTGCCCGATCGCACCCGAGAGCTCCTCGTCGGTCCCGAGCCCGAAAGGCCGCGCACGGCCACGGGCGAGATCCTGGTGGTGCCCGCACACTGGGCGCTGCTGCCGCCCGGCGACGCCGGACTCACGCGACGCGTGAAGGCGGCGGGTCCGACGTGGACCGTCCGCGAGAAGCGGGGCCGCAAGATGTTCTCGCGGGGGCTGTGGGCGCCGGCGGCGACCATCGAGGCCGAGCGCGCCAAGCTCGACGCCGAGCGCGAGGATCCGCGCTGGGCCGAGCGTCTCGAGGCCGGCCGCCGCCGCCGCGACGCCGCGCAGTCGGTCTACGTCGACGAGTTCCTCGCGGCGGTCGTGTCGTTCCTCGACTTCGCGCCCCGGCACGCCGAGCTGGGCCGCGGCATCGCAGCGGCGGTCACCGCCCACGCCGTGCCCGTCGGCAGCGGTACCGTCGCCCGCACCCAGCGGATCCCGCTGCCACGTCGGGCCGAGGCCGCCGTCATCGCCTGGCTCCGCCACCAGACCACCGCCTACGACACGATGAAGGTCCCCCGCGTCCGCGGCATGCGGCGCGAGGTCAGGCGCCTACTCGCCGATCAGTCGCGCCAGGTGCTCGAGCAGTACCGCCGCGGCTTGACCATCGAGCCCGAGCGCTGCGTGCTGCGTCGCGCCCTCGCTGCCGTGAGCGTCAGCCCTGCGTGAGGCTCTCGTCGTAGTCGTCCTCGCCCGTGTCCGGATCGATGAAGCGGACGTTCACGGCGTTGGCCTCGGGGTCGAACATGATGATCGCGCCGCGCGGCTGGCTGGTGCCGTAGGCGAACTGACCGCCGAGCAGGGTCTCGCCGAGGATGTTCGTGTTGCCGCCGGTGCACGCGATCTCGCGGGTCACCGCCGACAGGTTCTGACCGTCGGGCTCGATGCGCGACACGAAGCACACGTGGAAGTCGCCCGACAGGAACCACACGTTGGCGATCTGGTTGGCGTCGATGAACTGCAGCAGCTCGTCGCGCTGCTCGGGGAAGCCCTCCCAGCGATCGAACGCGGCGATGTCCCAGATGAACGGCATGTTGGTGATCGGCACCGAGTTCATGACAACTTTGAAGTGGCACGGGCTCTGGGCGAGGCGCTCCTTGACGAAGTCCATCTGCGCTTGGCTGATGTAGATGCCCTGAGACGCACGCCGCTCGTAGCGACAGTCGAGCACGATGATCTCGGCGGTGAGGCCCCAGCGAAAGCTGCGCCACAGCCGGAATTCCGGCGGGCCGCCGTCGATCGGTAGGGCCTCGAAGTAGGAGGTCAGCGCGTTGGCGCGGCGCTCGAGATCCATCGGTGCCATCGAGCGCGGATCGAAGCCCGAGTTGTCGTCGATCTCGTGATCGTCCCAGGTCGCGTAGAGTCCGGCGGCCCCGAACACGCGCTTGAACCCGTCGGCGCCGAAGTAGCGCCGCCAGTTCTCGCGGTACTCCGGCAGCGAGAACAGCCCGTCGTTATAGGCCATGTCGCCCAGGTGGAGGAAGACGTCGTAGTACTCATCGGCCATCACGTCGAGGGCCGGCCAGGTGTAGTCGCCGCCGGCGTCGCCGTTGCACGCCGACATCGCGATGACCAGGGGCTCGAGCGCGTCGTCGGCGATCGCCGTGCGCACGCGGCCGATGAGGCTGCGACCGACCAAGGCGTCGCCCTGCTCGACGAAGTAGCCGTACTCGTACCAGGTGCCGGGGCATAGCCCCTCGATGGTGACCTTCACGAAACCCGCGGGGTCTGGCACCACCTGCTGTTCGGCGACGAGCGTCACCGAGCCGGCATCGGCCGGCGTCCACACCCGCAGAAGCTTGGGCGCGACGTCGGCGATCCACACCGCGAACATCGCCGACGTGGGGCGCATCTCGCCGGCCATCACCGCCAGTGGGAAGGTCACGTCGTCCTGGGCGATGGCGTTCGGATCGAACTCGATCACGCTGCCGCCCGGCTCGCACGCCTCGGCGCCGGTGTCGGTGCCGCTGTCGCTGCCGTCGCTGCTGCTGGTGTCGGCGGCGGAGGTGGTGTCGGCCTCGGTGGTGGCGCCGGGCGAGCTGCTGGTGCCCATCGGTCCGCCGCTGTCGTCTGTGCCGCTGCCACTGCTCGCCCCGGAGCTGCCCGCGGCCATGCCCGCGGTATCGTCACCGCAGCCGATGGTCAGGGCGGCCGCCGAGCCGAGGCCGATGCCGAGGAACGCGCGTCGATCCATCGTGTGCTTGGGGTCGAGGTCTCGGGCCATGCACCCACGCGTAGACGAAACCGGCGCGGAAGCCAAGGGGAACGCCCATGACTCTCGCTCGCGCGGTCTCGCGCGCGGTGACCGTGGCAGGTGGCGTGACGCCGTCGTCACGCTAAGGTGCTTGCGTGCCGCAGGATGGCCCGGGCCCACGGATGATCGCGGCGTTGGGGCGAGCGCTCGGCGACGGGCGGGTCACCGCGGTGCCGACCACGGGCGGCGACAGCCATCGGGCGCTGCTCGCTACCCTCGGTGATGGCCGCCGCGTGTTCGTGAAGTATGGCGCCGATGCGGCGACCTACGGCGCCGAGGCCCACGGCCTGGGCTGGCTGGCCGCGGCCGACGCACTGCGGACCCCCGAGGTGCTCGCGGTCGGCGACGACGAGATCCCGTTTCTCGCGCTCGAGTTCCTGGAGTCCGGCCCTGGCTCCGACGACTTCGAGGTTCGCCTCGGGCGCGGGCTCGCGGCGTTGCATCGCCACGGTGCGCCGTGCTTCGGCCTCGAGCGTGACAACGTCATGGGCAGGGTGCCGCAGGACAATCGCCCGCTGCCCACGTGGCCTGAGTTCTACGCCGAGCGTCGCCTCGCGCCGCTGCTCGCCCGCACGCGCGACGCCGGCGGTCTCGACCGGGCGACCGCCACGCTCGTCGAGGGTGTGATCGCGAGGATGCCCGCGCTCGTCGGTCCCGCCGAGCCGCCCGCACGTCTGCACGGCGATCTGTGGAGCGGCAACGTGATGTGCGACAGCGAGGGTGCGCCGGTCATCTACGACGGCGCGGTGTACGGTGGCCATCGCGAGATCGATCTCGCCATGCTGCGGCTCTTCGGCGGGCCGGGCCCGCGGTGCTTCGACGCCTATGCCGAGGCGTTCCCGCTGCCGCCCGGCGCCGAGCAGCGCGTGGCGCTGTACCAGCTGTATCCGTTGCTCATCCACGTCGCGATGTTCGGCGGCGGGTGGGCGAGCGCGGTGGCCCGAGCTGCGCGCGCCTGCTAGTCCATAAGGACTGAGTCGGCGCGCGGCCGCCGGTCGACGCGGGCGTCCACTACGCGCCGTGATCCCGCGTCGGGGCTGGGCGACGGAACCTTCCTTGAAAATCGGTGGTCAACCATCGTATTTTCAAGGATGTGACCCTGCCCCGACACCGCCTGACCGCTCAGGTGCAGCGCGCGTTACGCAGCGCACCCGTCACGCTGTTGCTCGGGCCACGCCAGTGCGGCAAGACCACGTTGGCGCGGGTGATCGCCGCCGCCAGCCGTCGTTGCACGTGGTTCGACCTCGAGGATCCGGAGACATCTCTGCGTGCGGACATCGCCAAACAGGTGCTCGCTCCACTCCGGGGCCTCGTCGTCATCGACGAGTGTCAACGCGAGCCGGCGCTGCTGCCACTGCTCCGCGTGCTCGCCGACCGGCGGCCGCTGCAGGCGCGGTTCCTGCTCCTGGGCAGCGCCTCGCCGCTGCTGGTGCGCGGCGCCGCAGAGACGCTGGCGGGTCGCGTGCGTCACTGCGAAATGGGTGGGCTCGATCTGAACGACGTGTCAGCGGCGCGGCAATCGATGCTGTGGCTTCGCGGCGGATTTCCTCGCGCGTTCCTCGCGCGTTCCGAGCGCGATAGCTTTGCCTGGCGCGGTGACTTCATCCAGACCTTCCTCGAGCGGGATCTGCCGAGCTTGGGTCTACGTGTGCCGCCTGCGACGCTGCGGCGCTTCTGGACCATGCTGGCCCACCATCACGGCGGAATCTGGAACGCGGCCGAGCTTGCGCGGTCGATGGGTACCGGCGAGGTGGCGGTTCGCCATCACGTGGACATTCTGAGCGGTGCGTTCGTGGTACGTCAGTTGCCGCCGTGGATGACCAACGTCGGCAAGCGGTTGGTGAAGGCGCCCAAGGTCTACATCCGGGATTCGGGTTTGGTCCACTACTTCCTCGGCATTCGGGACCGACTGGGTCTTCTGTCCCATCCCGGGCTGGGGGCCTCGTGGGAGGGTTTCGTGGTGGAATCCATCATCGGTCGCCTCGGCGCCGAGCGTGATGCCTTCTTCTACCGCACGCATGCTGGCGCGGAACTCGACCTGCTGATCGCGCGCGGACGTCGGCGCTTCGGTTTCGAAGCCAAGCACGGCGATGCACCGACGATCACGAAGTCGATGCGCGTGGCGCAGCAGGACCTCGCGCTCGATCATCTCTGGGTGGTGCACCCAGGCGAGCGCAGCTATCCACTCGCCGACGGGATCTCGGCGCTCGCGCTGCGCGATCTCGACGACCTCGCCCGAGAGCGCCGCTTCGCCGTATCTTCGTGACCGTCGAGACCGTCGAGACCGTCGGAGGGTATGGTTCTCCATCTGATCCCGGATCACGACGCGACCCGTAGGGTTCGTTTGAGCGGACGCAGAGTCTCGGCGATGGCGTCGTTCCAGCGGTCGCTCTGTGCGAGAGCGCGTAGATGCAGCACGCGGTCGCCGGCTTCGTGCTTCCACCGGCACCGCCGCGGACCGTCCGCCTTCGCACGACCGACTCGCAGCTCGCCTCGACGTTGCCGCTGCCGATCGGAAGCCCCTCGCGTCTCGCCGCAGCGTAGTCCATCTGGTGACCGTAGTTGTCCTCGATGCCGTCGATGATGGTATCGAGACGACTGCGGATCTCTGCGGCGCCGTCCCCAGCGTCACCACCCGCAGCCCTCGGCGACGGGTCAGCAGATGGACGAGGTCGCCCTGAAGCGCACCGTCGAGGTCGTCGATGTCGCCGCCCGGCATGCAAGCGTAGCGCGTCGTGGCGATGGCCCAGCCATCGGCGTCGTGCAGTGTGACGGTGCCGACGTGCGCCATGTGGGAAATCGCGTGTCAGGCGGTCCTTGCCGTCTTTTCCGCCGTCGATCTCGAGTTCTTCGATCGGCACGGCGACGCGGTCCAACGCGATGCTGACGCTGCACGCGTCGTCAGGGACTGCCGCGGCCACGGTGAGCCGCTGATCGATCTCGGCGCGGCGCTCGATGTAGAGACGACCGACCTCCGCATGACCACGAACACCGCAACGCTCGACAAGCTCATGTCCACCCTCGCCCAGATCCCAGCCGACGAGATCGACGCGCCGACGCTCCCGATCGAAGTCGCCCTGAGTCATGTCCCCATCGAACGGTTGCCGCTCGCGGGGCGCGTCGAAGTGCTCGAGCAGCTCGCGAAAATCCAGGCGTTCCACGCCACATCGCCGCCGTCGATCCCATCGCCCGCGCTGCCTCCGGCCACGACGACCGGTCGCTTCGCCGGCGTCACCGAGCGAGTGATTCCCGCGATCGACGAGGCACAGGACCCCGTGGGCGGCCCCCTATGAGCCCGTGGAGGCCGATGAGCCGCTCCGTCAGGGGGAGCTGCTCGCTGGCCTCCACGAGCCGATCGTGAAGGAGTTGGCCCCGAAGGAGGTGGACGTCGAGTGGCAGATCCACCCGCTCGCTCTGCTCGTGACGCAAGACTGCGACCTCGAGCAGGACCACGCCCAACGACGGGCTGGTGTCACCGACAACTACCTTCTGCTGAAGCGCGTTCTACTCTGCGAGGTCTCGTCGGCCGAGGAGGCGAGAAATCTGCAGCGCAGACCCGGCATGCCCGAGATCAACTCGGCGGCGTGGAAGAGCGTGTCCCAGAACCTCGGCCATGAGCCCGACGGCCGTGTGCGCGCTGCACGGGCCGCCGGCATTGCCGCGCGCGAGTCGCTCGCGGGATCTGCCGCGGGCACTCCCGCTGGAGCCGCTCGGACAGGTGCGCAGCGTGCTCCGCCGTGCGGCCGAGGATACGCCGCCGCAGAAGAACCCGCCCGAGCCGTGGCCGGCGGATTGATCTAGAAGCGAGCCTCGCTCGAGCTTCGACTCCGCGACACCCCCCAATCCGAGGTGGACGATGTGGGTGGACCCCCGTACATTGATCCCCAGTGGGTGACTTCGACCTGGGTGTGGTGACGCGTCAGCTCTGCGACGGCGCGTTCAGTTCAGTCGTGGAGAGCCTGCTCGAGGGCTACATCGTGGTCGGGGGCACCGCGACGGGGCAGGCGGGTCTTCTCGCGCTGCAAGGCGGCGTCGATTTCGTCTGGGATCTCTGGAACGAGCAGTTCTGCGCCTTCACCTACCCGACGCAGGGGCTGAGCAGCACCTCGCTGCTCGGCGCCACCGCGGCCGCGCACGTCGGCTTCGGCACCGGGCGCTTCCACAACATCCACGACGCGTGGTCGGGCGAGTTCCGCAGCGTAGAGGCCGGCTTCGAGCTGCACGCCTGGCGGGTGCTGGGCATCAGCGGCGCGGTGCAGTATTTCCAGAGCCCCGACGGCACGATGCGGGGCGCTCTGGGATCGCTCGGCGGGTCGGCGACGATCCCCAACTCGGTAACGCGGCTGTTC
>Ga0105045_10006029_pt1 | contig 10723 bp, 8 predicted proteins | sample MAT02_FD_78089 | JGI IMG/M metagenome (GOLD analysis project Ga0105045, IMG submission 78089) | Freshwater microbial communities from Lake Fryxell liftoff mats and glacier meltwater in Antarctica - MAT-02 (megahit assembly) | ecosystem: Environmental > Aquatic > Freshwater > Ice > Liftoff... | reverse complement strand
GTTGAAAAGCTCTCTTGGACTGCGCCCGAACTTCCATCAGAAGGAAGATCGGGTGGATGGTCACGTTTTTATCAGCGTGCTCGCTTATCACCTCTTGTGCTGGGTGCGGCGTCGCCTCGAGGAGAATGGAGATCGGAGAGAATGGAAGACGATCCGTCGCATCCTGAGAACCCACTCCCTCGTCTCGACGCGCCTGCCCTTGGCGGACGGGCGAGTCATCATCGTGCGCAAACCGAGCGTGCCGGACGCGGAACAGGCCCAGATCTTCCGCATCCTCGGAGTTGATTGGAAGGTGCTCTGCCCGGCGACGAAGACGGAAATAAAGCCGTGATCGATTTTGTAGTGCCTTTTGCGCACAGATCGAGGGTTTACGGGGGGTGCACGGGCTGAATAAGAAACTTGGGCTAAGTCCGACAGACTGCTACCGGGTGCCATCCGCATCCCTTCCCTATCCGCGCGCTTGCGTTTGGCCGGGGCGGCCTTTTCATTGTGCTCCCATGAAAAAACTCCCACTCTTACTCTCACTGGCGGCCTTCGGTCTCTTCGCCACCGTCCTTTCCACCGCCGCTCCGCTCGAGGTGGGGGCTGATGCCCCAACCTTGAAAACCGTCGATCAGAAGGGAAATCCGGTGGATCTCGGCAAGGAATTGGCCTCGGGGATCAGCCTCGTCTATTTCTACCCCAAGGCCGACACCCCCGGCTGCACCAAGCAGGCCTGCAACCTCCGCGACGCCTTTGAAGAAGTGAAGAAGGCGGGCATCAAAGTCTTCGGAGTCTCCGCCGACACCCCGGAAGCCCAGCTCGCCTTTGCCGAAAAATTTGAACTCCCCTTCACTCTCCTCGCCGACAAGTCGGGTGAAGTGATCGCCGCCTTCGGCGTCCCGGCCAATGAAAAGGGTTTCGCCTCGCGCCAAAGTTTCCTCATCAAGGATGGAAAAGTCATCTGGCGGGACCTCAAAGCCAATCCGACGAGCCAAGCACAGGACGCCATCGCCGCCGCGAAAGCCGAATGACCCACCAGGATCTTCCCTGCCACAGGGCCGATAAAGCCTGACATTACTATCAACCGGAAAGAGGGGAGCCCGTATCAAGGCTCTCCTTTTTCTTTTCGCTCCGGCGAACTGAGAAGCTGACCCGCGCACGCGAGGTTAGATCTATCCCTTTCCCGCCATTTGAGACTTCAGCTCCCGCAGCTCCTGATCGACCTTCGCCAGGTACTGGGAAGTGGCCTTCAGCCGCTTGGTCGTGAGCTTCGCGATGAACTCGTAGAGGCAGGCGTAAAAGGGCGCATTGTCCTCCTTCGGCAGGATGTGCTGCAGGAACTTCTGATCGACCGCCAAACAGAAAGACTTTTTCACCGCAACGACCGAGGCGGACCGGACTTCGTCCTCCAATGCGGCGAGCTCACCGAAGATGTCGCCGGACTGGTTCATCGTCACCAGTTGCTCCCCCCCTTTTACCACCGCCACTTCACCGGCGAGAAGGATGAAGATCCTCGAAGCCTCGTCCCCCTCTTTGATAATCTCATCCGTTGGGTCGTATTCAATGAACGCCGAAGCGTGGAGAACCTGATCGAGATGCTCTTTGGTGAAGGCTTCGAGAAACGGCACCTCGAGGAGAGGGGCCGGGATGTCGTCTTCGTCGTGGATGTAGGCGTACTCTTGCACGGCGTGATTATAGGTTTTGGGCTGGACAGTGTCGAGTTCGGAATCCTCTCTCCCGGTTCTTTTTGCCTTTTTTCAGCGCAAACAGCAAACAATCGACGACAAAAAAACGGCGGGACTTTCGCCCCGCCGTTTTAGCTGGAATTTTTGAGCAGTAGTTCAGCCCAAGATCAGGGGTAGTAGGCGGGAGCACCGTGTTCGGCAACGTCGAGGCCTTCGGCTTCCTCTTCAGCACTCACCCGGACACCGATGGTGATCTTGAGGATGAAGAAGAGAATGAAGGAGGCGATAAACGCGAAAGCGGAGATCGAGAGGGTTCCCAAAAGTTGCACCCCAAAATCCTTGGTCCCGAAGATCGCGGGAGCGAGGGTTCCGAAGATACCGCAGACCCCGTGGACGGAGATCGCGCCGACCGGATCGTCGATTTTGATCTTGTCGAAGAAGAGCACGGAGAAGACCACGATGACACCGGCGATGACGCCGACGGCCACGGCACCGAAGGGTGCGATGTCGTCCGCACCGGCAGTGATGCCGACGAGACCGGCGAGCATGCCGTTGAGAGTCATGGAGAGGTCGGGCTTCTTGAGGACAATCCAGGAGGTCAGCATCGCGCCGATACCACCGGCGAAACCAGCCATGGCCGTGGTCACGAAGACACGGGAAACGGACTGCGGATCAGCAGAGAGGACCGAACCGCCGTTGAACCCGAACCAGCCGAGGAACAGCAGCATCACCCCGATGGTGGAGAGGGGCATGTTGTGTGGAAGGATGGGCTTGATGCCATCCTTCGTGTACTTGCCGGCGCGGGGGCCGAGAATGATGACGGCCGCGAGCGCTGCGAAACCACCGAAGGCGTGAACGAGCGACGAACCGGCGAAGTCATGGAAGCCAGCGGTGTTCAGCCATCCGTAGCCCCACTTCCACGAACCGGTGATGGGGTAGAAGAAGGTAACGAGGATGGTGGCGTAGATCATGAAGCTGCTCAGCTTGACGCGCTCGGCAACGGCACCCGAGACAATCGTCGCGGCGGTGGCGGCGAACATCGCCTGATAGAAGAAGTCGGTCCAGTAGGTCATCGGCCCGGTGGCGTAGGCGGTCGTCATGTTGGCGACGAGGCCGGCGTCATCGAATCCGTTGGCAATGGGGCTGCCGAGAGCAAAGAAGTCGTTTGAGACGCCCATTTCCCAGCCGGGATACATCGCGTTGAACCCGTAGAACATGTAACCGAGACCGCCGATGCAGACGATGAACACGTTCTTGAAGAGAATGTTGGTCGTGTTCTTCTTCTGGCAGAGGCCCGATTCCACCGTGGCGAAGCCGAGGTGCATCAGGAACACGAGCGCTGCGGCGATCATGATCCAGAGGTTGTTGGCGAGGAAGCCGACGTATTCAGGACCGGCCTTGAAATCGTCGTAGGTCGCGTAGGCAGGCGCCTCCGCAGCGGCTTCCTCGGCGGCGGGGGCAGCAGCCGGGGCCGCTTCCTGCGCGATCAAGGTTCCAAAGGTAAACGGCACCGCCACGAGGGCGGCCAACAATAAGGTTTTCAGGTTGAATGTATATCTCATATTTCTTTTGGTTAGTTCACAAGCGGTTCATGACGAAGCATTTGCTCACAGTTCAAAAACCGGAAAAGCACCCCGCGTGCCAAGTTCGGTAAATTGCCGATATTTTTTAGCGATTGCGACACAAAGCCCGATAAATCAGGCTTAGGGCGGGCAAAAAGGTCATTAAAAATCACCCGACTTTTCCCGAATCGCTCATTGTAAGGCGATCACGATGATTTTCCGACCCTCTCGACAGCATCCTTTTCACTCGTCGATCACCGTTTCAAGACCTGTTAGAAAAACCACCCTTGGAAAGGTCCGTCCGCCCCGGCGACGGGAGAGTTAATCAAACCGTAACTCTAAGGAAATGAGTTAAGTATGGGAGAGTTATAACAATTGGCACGGGAGGTGCTTTCCCTTCAAGTAACCCCCGTTCGATACACTCCCCGACAGCCGTGTGGCTGCCCGGACTTTGTGGCCCCGCGCGGGGTAACCCCAAGACCTAAAAATTACCCCTTTTTTGTGTTCACGTGATTTGCGCCATCAAGGAAAATCCCAGTAAGATTTTACCTCGGCCCGCATTTCCGGGAACTTGAAGAAAGTGACAACGCTCAGATCCATGAAAAACGCTCGTAAATTCATCCACTGGCAGAGAAGTGCGCTCCTCGGCCTCTGCTTCCTCACCCTGGGCGGCAGCGCCCTCGTCGCGCAGGATGCCCCTGCACCCGCCGCGCCCCCGGTAGAAGCCGCACCTGTCGAAGCCACCGTTGAGGAACGTCTCGCCGACATCGAGGCCTACATGAACAATGGTGCGCGGGTCACTGCCGCCGGTGCTTCGAAAGTGGCCGGACCCGGTCCCGGCCACAACGCCTGGCAGATGACGAGCACGGCTCTCGTTCTCTTCATGACCCTACCCGGTCTCGCTCTCTTTTACGGAGGTCTCGTGAGGAAAAAGAACGTCCTTTCCGTCCTCGCCCAGTGTCTCGGCATCGCCGGCCTCGTGACTATCCTCTGGTGGCTCTGCGGCTACAGCCTCTCCTTCGGAGTCGGCAACTCCATCATTGGCGACTTCCAATACGCCTTCCTTAACGGGGTGAAGCCGGGCAACGTCGGGGCAGGCTACCATTGGATTTCGGATTCCATGTGGGCCATGTTCCAGCTCAGCTTCGCGATCATCACCCCGGCTCTGATCGTCGGTGCGATCGCCGAGCGGATGAAATTCATCTCCGTGCTGGTCTTCACCGTGCTCTGGATGTTTGCAGTCTATTTCCCCTTCGCCCACATGGTCTGGTCCACGACGGGCCTGATGTGCGGACCGCTCAACCCCGATGCCGGGATCAAAGCGATCGACTTTGCCGGCGGAACGGTCGTCCACATGACCTCGGGCTGGAGCGCTCTCATCCTCTGTATCATCCTCGGGAAGCGTAAAGGCTACGGCAAAGAGCCGATGTCCCCCCACAGCATGGTGCTCTGTATGGTCGGCACCGGCATGCTCTGGGTCGGCTGGTATGGATTTAATGCCGGTTCCGCCCTCGGTGCCGATGCGATCGCCTCGAACGCCTTTGCGACCACGACGCTGTCGGCCGCAGTCGCGGGCTTTATCTGGGCGGTGATGGAATGGATCACCCGCGGCAAGCCGAGCGTGCTCGGTTTCTGCTCGGGCATCGTCGCCGGTCTTGTCGTGATCACTCCGGCCTGCGGTTTCGTCACCGCCAACGCCGCCGTCATCATGGGAATCCTTGCCGGGATCATCCCCTTCTTCGCCGTGGCTTATCTGAAGAAGATCTTCGGCTACGATGACGCTCTCGACACCTTCGGCGTGCACGGGGTCGGCGGCACGCTCGGCGCGATCCTCACCGGAGTCTTTGCGGATCCCGACACCAACTCCGTCGTCGCAGGTTTGAAAGACGGGCTCTTCGTGGAAAACCTCAAGGCGGTCGCCCTGACGATCGTCTGGAGCGTCGTCGCCACCACGGTGATCGCCTACATCGTCAAGTTCACCGTCGGCCTGCGGCCTGATGCGGAGACAGAGGAAACCGGTCTCGACCTCGTCGAGCACGGCGAATCCGGCTACGAGCATTGATTCACCCGGCAAAAGTTCGCTTTTGCCAAGCGGAAAGCCGGAGTGCCGATGGTGCTCCGGCTTTTTTGTGCCCCGGCGTGATGGGGGAGAAAGAAACGGGCCTGGAGACCCGTTCTACTTTACCTTTACTCCGCCCCCCTCCCTTATCACCCACCTCACCCCCGAACAATCCGCCCGCCGAGCGAGAGGATGCGGGCGTTACCCTTGGCGTCTTCGGCTTCGCCGATCTGACCGTCCTGCACATACATCTGCGAGAGAGCGGTCCAGGCGAGGAGATCGTTCGGCTGCAGGGTCGTGGCCTTGAGTCCGGCGCCGATGGCCTCTTTGAGATGGCCCGTCTTCATCAGAGCCATGGCGAGGGCGTGCCACCCGTCGAAGAAGTCGGAATCGAGCTCCACGCAACGGCGATACTTCACCACCGCCGCCTCGAGGTCACCGATGGCGAGTTCGCCATTGGCATCATCGAAAAGATCTTGAAGTTCGTCGTTCACTACAGGTTGGTCGGAGCATCGGGTCGCTGTGAACCGGATTCGGCACGGCGCTGATTGAACCATGAGGTGAAAAGAGTGCGATCCAACTGATTCTCGACGGTAGCAGCCAGCTCCTTTTTACGGGAATCCGCTTCGGCGTCCTTGTAGATCTCGATCTTGTCGATGTAGACGAGCAGGCTCCCCTGTCCACCCGGACGCTCGGTCACGGAGGAGACTTCTTTTTCGGCGAGACCGGAAACGGCCCCGACGATGAGACCGGCGTCTTCCAGATCGGCCGGCGGCTCACTTTCCGAGAAGTTGGGGAGAGCTTCGGGCTTCAGGCCGAGCCCCTTGGCGGCTTCGTCAAAGGACTTCCCGCCTTTCACTGCCTCGTTCAGTTTCGCGAGAGCGGCACTGGCGGCATCGCTGACCGCACGATTCGACTTCGTCGCGGTGAGTGCCTCGCGGATCGCCGGCGTGGCCTGCTCGAGGGTGAGCGGCACCGGCTCGACGAGAGTGCCGTAGTGGAAAACATAATAGGCGCCGCCTTCGACCTGCAGCGGCACGGTCACGGCATCGATCTGCTGCGCACCACTGAAAAGAGCCTCCATCGTGGTTTTGTCCTCTTTCAGCATCGCCGGCGGTTCAGCGGGTGAGAACGGCTCGAGCTTGCCTTGCTCCAGCTTGAATTCGGCCTTGTCGCCGACATACTGGGCGGCCACTTTCGTGAATTCGGCCCCGTCATTGGCTAGATCGGCGTAGGCGCGATTGACGGCATTGGCAAAATCGAGGTTCGCTTTTGCCTTCTGCTCATTGGTCGCGCCTTCGACTTCGGGCTTGGGGATGAACTTCACGAAGTCAAAACCGCGCTTGGACTCGGAGTTGAGGTCTTCTTTGTTCTCCTCGAAATAGGTTTTGATCTCCTCGTCCGTCAGTTTGAGCTCTTTGGAATACTCGGAGCGGTCAAACCGCACCACCGAGGCGGTGTAGCGCTGGTTCGACTTGGTGTAAAGACGGGCCGTCTCGGCGGGCACGGCTTCGAGACCGGCACCGATGAGGCTGCGCAGCTTCTGAAAGCTCAGGTAATCTTTCACGAGACCGGCGAGGTCACCGTCGGTAAAGCCGTTCGGCCCGAGGATGTTGTTCTGCACATAGGCCGCATCGACCCAGGGCTGCTGGAAGAGCGGGAGCTGCGGAATCGCTTCCTTGATCTCGGTTGCAGTGGGCTGGATGCCCATTTTCTCTGCCTCCTTGCGGAGAATAACAAGACTCATCATGAAATCGGTGGGGTCGCGGTCCTGGCGATTCTCGCCGAAGAGCACCATCGCGAAATCATACATTCCCAGCTCGAGGGCGACATCGAAGTGGCTCGCCAGCTTCTGGGCTTCCTTCTGCCGATAACAGCGGTTGTAGACCTTCACGATGCAGTCCTGCTTTCCTACGGTGCCGCGCACGAAGTCGAAGTCAGAGTAGAGAAAGGCGAAAGAGATCACGATCAGAACGGTGACGACGATCAGGGTGCCTTTTTGAATGTGGCGAATCTGGGTGAGCATGGGTTACGCGGGTTGTCCGCGGGAAAAGGGATTTCCGGCGGGGACCGCGAAGGTAGTGAGTATCCGCGCTTACTTCAACCGCTTTTTAGGCCACTCGCGGCGGCCGTCAGGGCAGCTTATGATCGGGATCGACCCCGGAATCACCCCTTTTCCGCGCATGCGCCAGCCCCGGCGTCGTCTTCCTCCTTGCCGGAAAGGGACCGGACTGCCAGCCTAGGGGACATGAACCGATTCCCATCCATCCGTTTGCTGCTGCTGCTCCCGCTCTTCGGCGTCTTCGCGGGCGATTCCCCCGCCCAAGAGGCAAAAGCAGCATCCCTCCGCGCCGGAGCCGCCGCCAGCGTCATCACCCCGCCTCTGGGAGAACCCATCGTCGGCGGATTCACCCCTTTTCCCGCCGAACATATTCACGACGAGCTGCACGCCCGCTGCCTCGTCCTCGATGACGGAAAAACGAAAGTGGCTCTCGTCGTCTGCGACCTGCTCGGGATCCATCGCAGCCTCATCCTCGAAGCAAAACGCCACATCGAGAGCGAACTCGGCATTCCCGGGAGCCATGTCCTCGTTTCCGCGACCCACACCCACTCCGCCACGACCGTGCTCGGGCCCACTCCCCGGGTGTATGGATCGGATGTGGCGTTGTCTGACTACGAAAAGTTCGTCGCCCGCCGCATCGCCGACGGCGTTCGTCGGTCCGTCAACCTGCTGCGCCCCGCCGAGATCGCCTTCGGCAGCATCGAGGTGCCCGATCATGTCTTTAACCGGCGCTGGTTTCTCAAAGAGGGGACGATGCCCGCCAATCCCTTCGGCGACACCTCGGAAAAGGTGAAAATGAACCCCGGCGCCGAAAACCTCGTCGAGCCGGCCGGCCCGATCGATCCGCGGGTCTCCTTTCTCGTCCTGCGCGAAACGGACGGGCCTGTCATTTCCCTGCTCTCCGCCTACTCCCTGCACTACGTCGGGGGCGTCGGTCAGGCCCACGTCTCAGCCGACTACTTCGGCTACTATGGCAAAGCCGTCGAAAAGCTTCTCGGCAGGGAAAATCAGGATCCTCCCGTCGTCGCGATGATGGCGAACGGAACCAGCGGAGACCTCAACAACATCAACTTTCGCGCTCCACGGGGCCGCCAGGCCCCCTACGAGCAGATGCAGGTCGTCGCCAACGATCTCGCCGCCAAAGTCGCCGCCGCTTTTTCCACACTGGAGTGGAGCAGCGAAGCGCCCCTCGACGCCCGCTACCGCGAGCTCGACGTGAAGTGGCGCGCCATCGACGAGAAACTTCTCGCCTGGGCCCGCGAGACCGAGGCGGCGGCTCCGCGGATCGGCGATAAAGCCGTTCTCCCCCTCGCCTATGCCGGCCGTGTCCAGCGACTCGCCAAAGCCAGTCCCGAGACGAAGCTGCCGGTGCAGATTTTAAAAATCGGCGACGTCTGCATCGGGACGACGCCCTGCGAGACCTTTGCCGAGACCGGTCTCGAGTTCCGCGAACGCAGCCCTTTTGCCAAGTCGTTCATGATCGAACTCGCCAACGGCTACTACGGATACATGCCGACCCCGCGTCATTTCGAACTCGGCGGCTACGAGACCTGGCCGGGCACGAACAACATCGAAGCACAGGCCTCGGTCAAAGTGATGGACGCCCTCCTCGAGATGGCGGCGGAAGTGCAACCCTCAGCCAACTGAATTTTGAAAGCCGCCCGTATCCTTCGCCAAAAGATCAGCTCACCCGATGTGGTCACCGGTGTCCTGGCGACCAATCACTTCTGGCCCGGACTCGTCGAAGTAGCGATGCGGGCCGGGCTCGATTACCTCATCATTGATCTGGAACATCTCACCCACGACGCGGAGAACGTTGCCACGGCGTGCGCGATCGGAAGACAGGCTGATTTTCCCGTCCTCATCCGTCCTCCCGCCGCCGAGTTCACCCCCATGCGCCTCGCGATGGATCTCGGCCCCTGCGGGCTCCTCGTGCCCTACGTCGAGTCACTCGACACGATGCGGGAGATCCAGGATGCCGTTTACCTGAAACCGCGCGGGCGGAGACGGCCCGGAGGTCCCGGCAATGCGTGGGTTGCCGACTTCCACTACGAGACCTGGAGGGCGACAGTGGAGGACCATCTTATCATCCTTCCCCAGATCGAGACCCGGGCCGGCCTCGATCAGGTCGAGGCCATCGCCGCCCACCCTCTCACCACCGCCATTGCCGTCGGCCCCTACGATCTATCGGCCGATCTCGGGGTGTGCTGGAAGCCCGAATCCATCGAGTTGCAGCAGGCCCTCGCCCGGATCCGCGCTGCGGGAAAAGCGGCCGGGAAAAACATGTGGATGATAGGCGACGGTGCGTCTCTCGCCCGGGAGGGTTACACCTTCCTCTGCATCGGCGAGCCCGTCAGCATCATGCAATCGAGACTGGGGGAACTCAGCGCCACCGCGAAAGAAGCGGGTGGATTCGACTTGCCCTGAAGACCCCGAAGGTGGAAAGCCTCCCCAAAGACCTCGCAGATCTTCCCCTTGATCCGGCGCCGGGTTCACTCCCGCACCTTACCCTTGACGGCCGTTTCGCTATTCTGCCACGCTCCTCCCATGTCCACCCCCGCCCCCTCACCCACACCCGCCAGCACCCGCCGCGTCGTCCTCGCCAGCTTTGTCGGGACGACGATCGAATGGTACGACTTTTTCCTCTACGGCACCGCCGCCGCCCTCGTCTTTAACAAGCTCTTCTTCACCAACCTCGAGCCGCTCGCGGGCACGATGGCCGCCTTCGGGACCTATGCGGTGGGCTTTTTCGCCCGGCCCCTTGGCGGCATCGTCTTCGGCCACTACGGCGACAAGATCGGACGCAAGTCCATGCTCGTGACCACCCTCATGCTGATGGGTGTCGCCACCGTCCTCATCGGACTGCTCCCTACCTACAATCAGATCGGCGTCTGGGCGCCCATCCTGCTCGTCGTCCTGCGATTCGTGCAGGGCTTCGGCGTCGGCGGCGAGTGGGGCGGGGCCGTGCTCATGGCGGTGGAGTACAGTCGCCCCGGCCGCCGCGGCTTCCATGCGAGCTGGGTCCAGGCGGGCGTCCCGGTCGGCATGCTCCTCGCCAACGGCGTCTTCATGCTCGTCTCGCGCATGGAGGAGACGGCCTTCCTTAGTTGGGGCTGGCGCGTCCCCTTTCTCCTCGGCGTGCTTCTCCTCGGCGTGGGCATGTTCATCCGGCTGAAGATCATGGAAAGTCCCGTCTTCACTCAAGCCAAAGCGGAAGACCCCGGGCCGGCGGTGCCCATCCTCGCGGTGCTACGCGACCATCCCCGCAACGTCATCCTCGCGATGGGGGCACGCTTTGCCGAAAATGCCTTCTTCTACATCTTCACCGTTCTCGTCCTCAGCTACGGATCGCAGCAGCTTGAAATGGGGAAAG
>Ga0105045_10006027_pt1 | contig 10724 bp, 5 predicted proteins | sample MAT02_FD_78089 | JGI IMG/M metagenome (GOLD analysis project Ga0105045, IMG submission 78089) | Freshwater microbial communities from Lake Fryxell liftoff mats and glacier meltwater in Antarctica - MAT-02 (megahit assembly) | ecosystem: Environmental > Aquatic > Freshwater > Ice > Liftoff... | reverse complement strand
CGCCCTTGGGTTTGGCGGGTGTGGGTGCGCCCGCCGACGGCGCGGTGGGCTTCGCTGGCGTCGTCGGGGCGAGCGGCTTGGTGGCGGGATCGTCGGCGGTAGGGCCCGGCTTGCTCGGCGTCTTGGCGGAATCCTTCTTCGCGCCGGGTTCGGGCGTCGTGGCCGTGGGCTTCGACACCTTTGCGTCGGACTTCGGGTCCGACTTCGAGGTGTCGGTCTTCGCAGCTTTTTTCCCGGTCGTCGCCTTGCCCGCCCCGGCCTTCGCCGCATCCGCGGTCGCCGGGGTCGCGCCGGCGTCCTGGTCCTTACCGGGCTCCTCCACGTATTCGGTGGCGTCGCTCTTCTGGGCATCTTCGGTGCGCTTGGTCGTCCGCGACGACTCGGCCAGCCGCGCACGGCGGGCGGCGTCGTGATCCCATTGATCGACGCGGCCGTCGCCGTTCACATCGTAGCCGACGCGATCGATGCGCCCCGACAGGTAGTACGTGAACATGTCGGGCTTGCCGTCGCCGTCGCGATCGGTCTCGATGCGCAGCAGCCGGCCCTTGTCGTAGCGCCGCCAGGCATCGACATAGCCGTCGCGGTCGAGATCCTGCTCGTCGAAATCCAATTCTTTGCCCTTGTAGTGGCGACCGAGATCGATGCGACCGTCGAAGTCGAGATCGAACTGCTCGCGGACGATCTCGCCCTTGTCGTCGTAGTGGAAGTAGGCGTCGAGCCGCCCGTCGAAGTTGAAGTCGGCCTGCTTGCAGGCGAGCAGCTCGGCCTTGGGCTGGCCGTGATGGATCTCGATCAGATCGCCGCGCCCGTCGTGGTTCAGATCGAACTGGTCGGTGCGCCCGCCAGACGCGCCGCAGCGGGCGGCATCCACGACCAGGGGCTTGAGGTCGGGATTGGGCGGCGCGGCCCGGCTTTCGACCTCGTCCTCCGCAGACTCGTCGGGGGCCTTCGATGCACCCGGCTTCGCCGCACACGCCGCCAGGCACGCCGGCAAGCCCACCGCGACCACGAAGCTCGAGCCACGTCGTTGCACGCTGGGTACTCTAGGGTCCGGCAGCGGCGCCGGCAAGCAGCGGGCATCTATGATACGTCTGCCGCCTGGACGCCGGGCCGTTCGCGGTCCCGAAACGACTCCGTCCTCGCCGCCCCCATGAACGACCCACAGGTCAAGGCGCCAGTCCCCACCGCGCCACCGTCTGCCAAGATCCGCAGCTTCTGCATCATCGCGCACATCGACCACGGCAAGAGCACGCTCGCCGATCGGCTGATGGAGGCGACTGGGCTCGTCGGCCAACGCGAGGCCCGCGCCCAGTACCTCGATCGCATGGACATCGAGCGCGAGCGCGGGATCACGATCAAGGCCCAGAGCGTGCGCATGGCGTACACGGCGCCCGATGGCGAGACCTACGAGCTCAACCTCATCGACACGCCCGGCCACGTCGACTTCGGCTACGAGGTGTCGCGAAGCCTCAAGGCCTGCGAAGGCGCGCTGCTGGTGGTCGACGCCGCCCAAGGCGTCGAGGCCCAGACCCTCGCGAACGTCTACATGGCGCTCGACGAGCAGCTCACGATCATCCCGGTCATCAACAAGATCGACCTGCCCTCGGCGGATCCCGAGCGCGTGCGCACCGAGATCGAAGAGATGGTCGGGCTCGACGCCAGCGACGCGCTCATGGTGTCGGCGAAGAGCGGCATCGGCATCGACGATCTGCTGGTGGCGATCATCGATCGCATCCCGCCGCCGTCGGGCGACCGCGAGGGCCGGCTGAAGGCGCTCATCCTCGACAGCTGGTGGGACAGCTACCGCGGCGTCATCTCGATGATCCGCGTGTTCGAGGGCAGGGTGCGCCCAGGTCAGCAGGTGCGCCTGCTGTCGACCCGCAAGACCTACCAGGTCGTCAACACCGGGGTGTTCGCCCCAGAGATGACCGAGCTCACCGAGCTGTGCGCGGGCGAGGTGGGCTTCGTGGTGTTCAACCTCAAGGACGTCGCCGACAGCAAGATGGGCGACACCGTGGCCGAGCCCGACGACGAGGGCGCCGTGGCGCTGCCGGGCTTCAAGGAGATCCAGCCGATGGTGTTCGCCGGGGTCTTCCCGACCGACAACGCGGCATATCCCTCGCTGCGCGACGCCCTGACCAAGCTGTCGCTCAACGACGCCAGCTTCTCGTACGAGCCCGAGACCTCCTTGGCGCTGGGCTTTGGGTTCCGCCTCGGGTTCTTGGGGCTGCTGCACATGGAGATCGTGCAAGAGCGGCTCGAGCGCGAGTACGACCTCGATCTCATCACCACGGCGCCGTCGGTGAAGTACATCGTGCACCTCAAAGACGGCAGCACGCAGGTGATCGACAACCCGGCGAAATTCCCCGATCTCGGCCACGCCGAGCAGATCGATGAGCCGGTGATCGAGGCCCGCATCCAGCTGCCGCAGGAGTACGTCGGGCCGATCCTCAAGTTGTGCGAGGAGCGACGCGGGATCCAGAAGGATCTCAAGTACCTCACGCCCACGCGCGTGCAGCTGGTCTACGAGTTGCCCCTGGCCGAGGTGGTGTTCGGCTTCTACGACATCCTGAAGAGCCGCTCGCGGGGCTACGCCAGCATCGACTACGACGCCGCCGGGCACCGCACCAGCGACATGGTGCGGCTCGATCTGCTGGTCAACGGCGAGAACGTCGACGCCCTATCGCTCATCACCCATCGCGACACCGCCTACAACCGGGGCCGCGACCTCTGCAACAAGATGAAGGACCTGGTCCCGCGGCAGCAGTTCGAGGTCGCGATCCAGGCCGCGATCGGCTCGCGGGTCATCGCCCGCACCACGGTCAAGGCGATGCGCAAGGACGTCACGGCCAAGTGCTACGGCGGCGACATCAGCCGCAAGCGCAAGCTGCTCGAGAAGCAGAAGGCCGGCAAGCGGCGCATGAAGGCGATCGGCAGCGTCGAGATCCCGCAGGAGGCGTTCCACGCGGTGTTGACCCTGGAGGATGGGTGAGCGCGCCCGAGACACCCGATGGATCCCGCTCGGCGGCCGCCGCACCGAGCCCGAGCCAGCCTGCCGCCCCCCGCAAGCCGCGGACTCCGCGGCAGGTGAGGGCGGCCGCGTCGATGCTGCAAAAAGAGGGGCGCCGCATCCTCAAGCGCCACGGCTCGCGCATTGCGGCGGCGCCGGCCGATGCCATCCGCGCCAGCTTGGCGGCCGTCGACACCCTGCGCACCGCCCAGGACTGGCCGGTGCTCGAGACCGAGGCCGAGCGCCTCGACGACCTGCTCCACCAACACGCGAATTTCGCCCGCAAGAGCGCGCTGCGCGAGACCCTCGAGAACGTCTTCATCGCCGTCGTCGTCGCCTTGGGCCTGCGCTCGTGCTTCTACGAGCCGTTCAAGATCCCCTCGGGCAGCATGATGCCGACGCTGCGCTCGGGTGATCACATCTTCGTCAACAAGTTCGCCTATGGCGTCCAGATCCCGTTCACCACGCAGGTGGTGGGCGAGGCGATCGGCGACATCGAGCGCGGCGACGTGGTGGTGTTCCGCTACCCGATCGACGAGACCGAGGACTTCATCAAGCGCGTCATCGGGCTGCCCGGCGACGAGGTCCGCATCACCGGCCGCACGCTCGCGATCAGGCGGCCCGGCGCCGCCGACTTCGAGGACGTGCAGCGCGAGGCGAGCACCGAGCGCTGCCTCGACGAGGCCGGCGTCAAGCACGTCGCGAACTGCCAGCTGTTCGAGGAGACCCTCGACGGCAAGACCTACGTCGTCCGCTACACCACGACGATCGACGACCGCGACGACCTGATACACAAGCCGCGCACGTGGAAAGTCCCCGATCGCCACCTGTTGGTGATGGGCGACAACCGCAACCAGTCGCACGACTCGCGCGAGTGGACGGTGCAGGTCGAGGCCGTCGGCGCCGACAGCCTGCTGACCCTCAAAGATCTGCGGGACCTGACGTCGGACAGCATGTTCACCATGGATCGGAACACCGACGTCGGCGGCATCGACGATGGTCGCCACGACGCGGTGACGTACCTGGCCAGCCACCGTTCAGAGAGCCACGACGTGCTGCTCGAGGTGTGGCGCAAGCCGACCTTGGGCACCCAGGCGGTGTTCGAGACCGTGGGGGCGTCGCTGGCGGGCAGCCGTCCGAGCACGATGGCCGAGCTGCTGACCGGCGCCAGCGCGGGGGCCGACCGCGACCGCGCGCTCGAGCTCGGCGCCGGCGTCGACCGCCTGGTGATGGCGAAGGACGCCGACGCCCGCCAGGCCGTGCTGCTGCTCGAGTCGGCCGGCGCGGTGCTGCGGGTATCGTGCGGGACCGGCGTGTGCAAGGACGACCCCAAGCTCGGGCTCGTCGTCGCCGACGTGCTCGAGAAGTTCCACAGAAACCACGCCCAGGACGCGCGGACCCTGCTCGAGGCCCCCGAACACGTCCGCTACACGACCCACTGGTCGGGCCGCAGCGACGCGCGCGAGCACTTCTTCGAGCGCACGCTGGTCCGGCCCGGCGGCGACAAGACCCGCGACAAGGTGCGACTGCGGGCGTTCCGCAAGCCGGTCGAAGGTGTGACGTTCGTGCGCGACGCTGCGCTGTGGGCCTTTGGCAGCTCGAGCGGCATGGCCGATCGCGTGCCTGGGCTCGGCGAGGACGCGCTGCGGGTGGCGCGGCCCGACCGTCAGATCTTGGTGCTCACCGACGCCGAGCGCGAGATCGTCGTCGTGCTCGAGTGTGGCGCGGCGTTCTGCTCCGATGCCGCCGCCGCCGAGGCGCTGGGCAAGATCGTCGCCGAGGGAATGCCGGCCGCCGCTGGCGATCGCCGCAAGCTGCGGGTGCTGCTCACCTCGGGCGAGGTGCCGGGCTACGACGAGGTGCCGACCGGCATCCCAGAGCTATCCGAGTTCGATCGCGTGCGGCTCGAGGGTACCGTCCGCGGCAGGGAGCACACCGTGGTGGTCGAGGCGTGGCTGCGGCCCGAGCAGGGCCTGCCGGCCAAGGTCGCCGAGCTCGGCACCGAGCACGCGCTGGTGGCCGATCCGTCGGTGGCCGAGGGGGCGATGGCGGCCGAGCGTGACGATGCGTTCGAGCTCGTCTTCGGCGTGCCGCAGTCCCAGGCCGTGGTTCGCATCGAGTGCCGCAAGGGCCTGTGCCCGACGCGGGAGTTGGCGCTGTCGCTGGCGCACCGGGCGGCGGCCAAGGCCGTGGACCCGAGCAACTTCATCGACCCGCAGGCCGAGCGGCCGCGTCCGTTCGTCCCGCGCGGCAACGTGAAGGGCCGCGCCGAGCGTATCTGGCTGCCGCTCGCGCGCTTCTGGCTGCCGATCCGCTAGGAGGTTCGCGGCGGCGGCTGGCGCCGGCGGCGGGCCGAACGCACCAGACCCTACTTTACATAATCTATATTATCGGCGTTCCCGATAGAAGGCTTCAGGGGGCCCCCTGCGGCCGTGAGGCCCGGCGGAACGCCTGGGCCGAAGCCCAACGCACGCGTCTGCGATCGGCGGCCATGCGGTCCGAACCACGCAGGAACGCCGCGGTGGTGGCCACCGCGGCGTCGGATTCACAGCCTGCGTGCCGATGCTCAGCGACGACGACGGCGGAGCAGCCAGCCCATCACGCCGAGTGCCAGCCAGCCCTGGCCACCGCGTCCGCCCTCGTTGCATCCGCAGCCGTCGTCGCTGCCGGCACCACCGGTTGCGCCCGCGCCCCCGCTGCTGTCGCCGAAGCTGTCTGTGTCCGTGGCGCTGGCGTCGCCCTCGCTGTCGGAGTTGCTGTCCGAGTCGCTGTCGCCGGTGGTGTCGGCGGCCGTGTCACCACCGCTGGTGTCCACGGCGCCGGTCTCGGCCGCCGGCTCGACGAAGTCGATCTGCACCGGTGCGGCGACGTACGGCTCCTCGAGCGCATCCTCGCCCACGCAGCTGACGTAGCTGAAGTTCCACCGCGGCGCGATGACCCAGCCATCGCCGTTCTCGGGCGCGTCCGCGGCGCGCACGGTGATCACGATCTCGCGGGTCTCCTGCGGCCCGACGACACCGATGTCGACCCCGGTCCCGAGCGCCGCCGCCGTCACAGGGTCGCCGGAGATGTCGCCGTCGTTGCCGTCGATCGTGAAGCTCTCGAGCTCGAGGCCTGCCGGCAGCGGTGCGACCAGCGAGACGCCGTCGGCGTTGACCAGGCCGCTGTTGGTCATCGACACCGTGAGCGCTGCGGTCTCGTCGATGGTGATCTCCCCCGGGGCCACCCCGACCAGCGTGTTGCGGCCCGAGAAGTCCGGCGCGTTGACGCCGATGGCGAACGCGACCGTCGTCGGGACGTACGAGTCACCTTCGGTCTGGGTGCGCAGGACCGCCTCGGTCTGACCGTTGGCGAATTGCCCGTCCTGCGACGACAGCGGCAGATGGGTGATGTCCCAGCCCTGACGAGCGCCGCTTTGGTTCACGCCGAGCGTGGCATCGTGGTTGGCGTCGCCGAAGCTGCCGCTGGTGTCCAGCAGGCCGTCGGCGCCGTTGATCTGCGAGGCGAAGAAGTTGTTCTCGGGGTTGTTGGGGCCGGAGAGATCGACGAACGCTCCGAGGACGGTCTCGCCGATCGCGAGCCCGTCGCCGGTCAGGTCGGCGTCGCCCTCGATGGCGCTGACCACCGCCGTGCCATTGAAGGCGCCCATCGGCGGGGTGCAGAAGCCGGCGAACGAGTAGTCCTCGGTGGACTGCTCGTCGACGAACGATCCGCCCACGAACACGGTGAGATTGCGGATCGGCTGCATGCTGTCGCGGTAGGCGACCACGAGGGTCCAGCCGGCCGCGTTGAGCGAGTTGATGGTCGCGTCCTGGGTGCCGGGCACGCCGCCCAGTGAGTACGTGCCGGCGCCGTGGGCCACGACGAAGTCGGTGACGTCGGCGGTGCGCATGTAGTACCGGACGAAGAAGCCCTCCGCCGACATCTCGTCGATGGTCATGGCCGTGGTCGCGTCGGGATCGACCATCGCCGTGTCGCCGCCGAACTCGAACGTGACCGCGTCGTCGAGGTCCGCGCGGACGTCCTCGAGGCCGTAGAACGTGCTGCCGCCCCACACCAGCTCGGCGTAGAGCACCTCGGCGTCCTTGGGCAGCACGAGATCGCCGGTCGAGCCATTGAGCGTCCAGTCGGAGGTGGTGCCCGTCGGCCACGGGTTGCCGATCGCGACCGGGTGGTTGTCGACATCGGTGGCGTCGAGGCTGATGAACGTGCCGATCGAATCCTGGGTCCCGGGGCCGTTGGCGTTCAGCGCCTTGGCGAGGCCCAGCGTGTTGCCGGTCGCGACCACGCTGCCGGCGGCGGTGGCGTTGAAGCGCAGCTCGGCGGCGGACGCAGGCAGCGAGATCACACAGAACAAACCCAAGGGCAGTGCGCGACGGAGCATGGGCGGAACATACCAGCGACGGCGCATGCGCGGCAGACGTGGTCCGGGGACACGATGCGTGGCGACGCACGTACGTCGCGCGATTTCACACCGTCGGTGGAAGCGACCCGACGGGCTCGCGGTATGCTGGCCCACGATGGCCCGCCGACGTGCGCTCGCAGAGCTCCTCACCACGGCTGGTCCCGCCCACTCGCGCGTCCCTGCACGCCTGCGTGAGGTCCCCATCACCGCTGCGCGCGAGCGTGTCCTCGAGCTCGAGGCCCTGCTCCACCTGCGCGATGGTTTCCGCGCCCTGGATGGCGCGCTGTACGTGCGGCCCACCGTCACCGTCGCGCAGATCCGCGGCTGCGGGGACTGGAACGGCCTGACCCTGTGGCGGGCGCCCTACCGTCACGCGACCATGATCTGGCTCTTCGGCGAGGACGTGCACGGGCGACAGTTCGGCATCCATCGGCACGGCATCGTGCGCATGGACCCGTGCACCGGCGTCATCGATCCGTGGGCTGAAGATCTCGAGGGCTGGGCCGCCCGCGCCCTCGACGAAGCCCCGTCGCTCGGCCGCGATCACGTCGTCGCCTGGGAAGCCGCGCACGGCACCTTGCGCGCGCACGATCGCCTGCAACCCCGGGACCCCGACGCCCTCGGCCTCGAGCTCGACACCGACTTCCGCGTGCGCGAGGATCTCGATCTCATGCGCCGCTGGGTCGTCGCCTTCCGCGCCCACCTCGAGCAGCCCGGCGAGCCCCTGGTCGCCGCGCAGATCGACGACACTCGATGGTGGGGCGAGGACGCCTGAGCCCGCCCGCCTGGGCGTCTGTCCCGGGCCGCGGCACTCTGGTAGGGTCCGGGCGCCCCGCTCGCGTAGCTCAGTCGGATAGAGCGACGGTTTCCTAAACCGTAGGTCGGAGGTTCGATCCCTCCCGCGGGCGCCCGGCAGGTGGCTGGATTCGAGATTTTACGTATCGGCGGCGGGCAACCGGCGGGCGAGTCATCCGCCGCACGACTCGCGCTCGGTCGAGGTAGGCGATCGGGTGAGGACCGAGCCGGCCACGACGCCATCGCGATCCTGAGCGGGCGCTCAGCCCGCCGACGGGTTCGGTCCCGAGCCCGCGGCCGCCAGTTTCGGTGTCGCGCGCGGGGGGACCTTCGCGCCCTCGGATCCTCGCCCTTGCAGGCGCGCAACAAGACGCCCCCGTCGTCTCCTTCCGCCCGGGCCCGTTGCGGCTACCATGCTGGCCGTGCGCCACGTCGCAGCCGCCGGCTTCATCGCGTGCGCGTGGCTACTCGCAGCCGGCTCGTGCAAGGTCCCGGGTACGTTGGGCCTCGCGTGTGGCGACGACAGTCACTGCGACGCGGGTCAGTCGTGCGGCGTCGACGGCGTGTGCGTGGCGGGCGAGACCGCCGAGTCGTCGGGGACGGCACCGCTGCCGACCACGGAGACAACGGTCGGATCCGACTCGGCGAGCGCGGGCACGACGGACGCCGCTACCGCGTCGTCGTCCACCGACGCGCCGATGTCCGAGTCGTCGAGTTCCGGCCCATCGTGCGGTCAGGCGATCGGAGTATGCGACAAGGTCGACGTGCTGATCGTGATGGATAATTCGGGGAGCATGTCCGAGGAGTTCGCGGCGTTCGTCCCGGCGCTCGCGGAGTTCACCGATCTGCTCGATTCGGTGTTCGGTGGGCTGTGCTCCTACCACCTGGGGCTGACGACGACCGAGGTCGCGCCGGACTACCAGTCCGAGGTCTGCCACGTCCGCGGGGCGCTGTCGCGCAGCGGCGCGCTGCTCGGTGGCGACTCCTGCTTCGGTGACGACGCGCATCCGCCATACCTCGACGAGAGCGACGCGCTCACGGCCATCGGCTGCCTGTTCGCGGTGGGCCAGAACTACGACGACGACGAGAAGCAGCTCGACACCGCGCTGGCGGCCCTGTCGCCCGAACTCGGCGCGCCCGGGGCGTGTAACGAGGGGTTTCTGCGGGACGACGCCGCGCTCATCGTGGTGTTCATCACCGACGAGGACGACGACGACGACAGCCTCGATCCCAACGAGGCGCCGGGGCGCACGGGCTCGGTGGGTGCCCCCACCGACTGGTTCGACAGACTCACGGCGATCAAGCCGCCCACGGCGGTCGGTGTACTCGCGCTGATCGCGAACGGGCCCGATGCCTGCGCGCCATGGCAGCCCTCGTCGGGCAACTCCGATGGCGAGGGCGCCGAGTACGGCGAGCGGATCCTGACCTTCATGCAGCACTTCACCGGAATCGGCCTGACCGATCACATCCACGCCGGGAACATCTGCAGCTCGACGAACGACCTGGTCCCGCAGATCGCCGACCTCATCGAGGTCCTGAACGCAGTCTGTGAAGATTCCGGGCTCTGAGATCAGCAGTCCGTTCCCCCGCGCGGGCACGCGTATCGAACATGCAGGTGATCGTCGTGGGCCGGCTCGTGGCGGACCAGGCCGCGACGCGCCCAGCGGCCGTGGGGATGCTGGAAGACCTCGCCGAGCACCCGCCGCGACACGCCGTGCTTGCGGGCCCAGGCGTAGATTTCACCTTGTATGGCGAAGTCGAGGAAGATCTGGACGGGGCCGCCCGGTCGCTTGGACTGGTTGTAGAACGCCTCGATGAGCGCCCACGTCGCTGCGTGATCGAGGGGCGCCGCGCCGGCCCCGACGAAGCGCTTGGGGTAGGCCTCGGGCACGCGGCGGAAATACAGGCCGATGTCGACGTCGCGACCGGCACGGTGCGACTTGTGGCCGGGCAGCCGGCCCCCGCCCTTCGCCGAGATGTCGCCGATCGCGAGGCGGTGGACGCCCGGGTGCTTCTTCTTCACCGTGGCGATCGCGGCGCGCGTCGATGTGACGACGTGGGGCAGGCCCCAGGCCCGCGTGGGGTGGCGTAGGTAGTAGATGCGGTCGTGGGGGAGTAAGACGGCTCCCACCAGCGACGAGGACGTGCTCGCGGTCGCCCGCGCCTCGCTGGCGACCGCAGCCGCGCGCCGCTTCGCCGTGGGGGCGGGCAACGCCGAGACTTCGTCCGGCGGCGGCGGGAGGTCGGCGAGATCGGGCAGCGCGTGCTCGGCGAGGGGCGCATCGCCGAGCACGAGGCGCTGGCCGATCACGATCCTCGCGCTCGACAGGCCGTTGCGCTCCTGGAGCGCCTCGACGGTGAGCCCGTGGCGGTGCGCGAGCGCACCGAGCGTGTCGCCCGCGACCACCTGGTGGATGCGCGGCGCTGGCTTCGCGGTGGGCTTGGGCTTCGCGGTGGGCTTGGGCTTCGCGGTGGGCTTGGGCTTCGCGGTGGGCTTGGGCTTCGCGGTGGGCT
>Ga0105045_10006025_pt1 | contig 10725 bp, 10 predicted proteins | sample MAT02_FD_78089 | JGI IMG/M metagenome (GOLD analysis project Ga0105045, IMG submission 78089) | Freshwater microbial communities from Lake Fryxell liftoff mats and glacier meltwater in Antarctica - MAT-02 (megahit assembly) | ecosystem: Environmental > Aquatic > Freshwater > Ice > Liftoff... | reverse complement strand
AGGGGCTTTATGCCGAGGTTGCGCGCATCCCCGGCCTGAACGATGGCATTGGCCGCGACCATCGCATCGTGGTGCTGGGGCCGACCTTGCTGCCGGCCATGCTGCGCACGATCCAGTTGGGCCACGTCACCCTCGCGCTGTCCAAGAACGCCGAGAGCGTGAAGGACCTGCTGGGCGCCACCAAGGCCGAGATCGGCAAGATGGATGACCTGTTCGTGGCACTCTCCAAGCAGGTCGGCACGATGGGCAACACCATCACCCGCGCGCAGACCCGCACCCGGGCCATAACCCGCAAGCTGCGCGGCGTGGACGCGTTGCCGGGCGAGGAGGCGAACGCCCTGCTGGGCCTGGAAGACGGCACGATGGAAGGTGATGAGGATTGAGCGTGCAGCTCCAATCCGCCCTGGGTCTGCTCGCGCTCTGCTTCCTGGCCTGGGCCTGCGGCGGGTTTCGTCGGGGTATCACCGCCCGCGTCGTGCTGGCGGGGCTGGCCGGGCAATTGGCGCTGGGGGCGGCCATGCTGCACCTGCCGCCCTTCCGCGCGGCGTTTTCGCATGTCGGCGATGCCGTCTCGGCCCTGGCGCGGGCCACCACCGCCGGCACCTCGCTGGTCTTCGGCTATCTCGGCGGCGGGCCGCTGCCCTTTGCCGAGCCCTTCCCCGGCGCGGGCTTCATCCTGTTCTTCCAGGCCCTGCCGCTGGTGCTGCTGGTCGGCGCGCTTTCGGCCCTGCTGTATCACTGGCGGGTGCTGCCGGCGCTGGTCGGCGTGATGGGCCGGGCGGTGACCGGCGCATTCGGCCTGGGCGGCGCGGCCGGCTTCTCGGTGGCGGCCAATGTGTTCGTCGGCATGGTGGAGGCACCGCTGCTGATCCGCGCCTGGCTGGCCCGGCTGACGCGGTCCGAGATGTTCGTGGTCATGGTGGCGGGGCTGGCCACCATCTCGGGCAATACGCTGGTGGTCTATGCCACCATCCTGGCGCCGGTGGTGCCTGATGCGGCGGGGCAGTTGCTGGCGGCCTCGCTGATTGCGGCCCCCGCCGCGGTGCTGGCGGCCATGCTGATGATCCCGCCCGAACCCGGCTTCGTGCCGGACCCGGAGCAGGCCCGGGCCATGCCGCTCTACACCTCCTCGATGGAGGCCCTGGTGCAGGGCACCTTGGACGGCTTGCAGCTGCTGCTGGGCATCATGGCCATGCTGATCGTCTTTGTGGCCCTGGTGGCGCTGGCCAATGCGGCGATCGAACCGCTCACGGGCATGACGCTGCAATCCCTGGCCGGCTGGGTCTTCCGGCCGCTGGCATTGGCCATGGGAGTGCCCTGGGAGGAATCGGCCACCGTTGCCGCCTCGCTGGGCGTGAAGCTGGTGATCAATGAATTCGTGGCCTACCTCAACCTGGCGCAATCCGGCGGCGCCGGGCTGTCGGATCGCTCACGCCTGATCCTGACCTATGCGCTGTGCGGCTTCACCAACATCGGCTCGCTGGGGATCATGCTGGGCGGCATGTGCTCCATGTGCCCGGAGCGCCGGGCGGATATCGTGGCGCTCGGTTGGCCCAGCCTGCTGGCGGCCACATTGGCATGCTGCATGGTGGGTGCCACCGTGGGCATCCTGACCCCCTGAGGAAAAGAAGATGTCGCACCTCGTCCACCGCAATCTCCGCGCCGACCCGCCGCTCGCCGTCTCCGGCCAGGGCATCTGGCTGACCGGCGCCGATGGGCATCGGGTGATGGATGGGTCGGGCGGCGCCGCTGTGGCGTGCCTGGGACATGGCCACCCGCATGTGCTGGCGGCCATGCGGCGACAACTGGATCAGCTGACCTATGCCCATACCAGCCTGTTCTCCAACCCCGCCGCCGAGGCGCTGGCGGATATGCTGGTGGGCCATGCGCCGGGCGGTCTGACCCACGCCTATTTCGTCTCCTCCGGCAGTGAGGGGATGGAAGCGGCCATCAAGATGGCTCGGCAGCATTTTGTCGAAGCCGGCCAGCCCAACCGGATGCACTTCATCGCCCGGCGCCAGAGCTATCATGGCAACACGCTGGGCGCCCTGGCCATGGGCGGCAACGCCATGCGGCGCGCACCCTATGCGCCCATCCTGACCGACGCCTTCAGCCATGTCTCGCCCTGCTACGCCTATCGCGACCAGCAGGCGGACGAGACCGATGCGGGTTATGTCCAGCGCCTGGCCGATGAGCTGGAGGCCGAGTTTCTGCGGGTCGGCCCCAACACCGTCGCCGCTTTCGTGGCCGAGACGGTGGTCGGCGCCACGCTGGGCTGCGTGGCGGCACTGCCCGGCTATTTCACCGCGATGAAGGCGGTGTGCGACCGCCACGGCGCGCTGCTCATCCTCGACGAGGTGATGTCGGGCATGGGCCGCTGCGGCACGCTGCATGCGTGGGAGGCCGAGGGCGTGGCGCCCGACATCGAGGTCATCGCCAAGGGTCTGGGCGGCGGCTACCAGCCGATCGGCGGCATTCTGGTCAATGACCGCGTGCTGGACCCGATCCGCGACGGCTCGGGCGGCTTCATGCATGGCCACACCTACCAGGCCCACCCGATGGCCTGCGCCGCGGCATTGGCGGTGCAGGAGGTGATCCACGGCGAGAACCTGATCGAGAACGTGCAGACGATGGGCCGCCTGCTGGAAACACTGCTGACCGAACGCCTGGGCAATCACCGCCATGTCGGCGACATCCGCGGCCGCGGGCTGTTCTGGGCCATCGAACTGGTTGAGGACCGGGCGACCAAGGCCGTCATGGACCCTTCGCGGAAAATTCACGCCAGGATCGGTAATGAGGCTTACGAGCGCGGCCTGGCCTGTTATCCGATGGGCGGAACCATAGACGGGCGGCAGGGCGACCATGTCCTGCTGGCGCCGCCCTACAACGCCACGGCGGAAGAAATTGGCATGATCGTTGCCAGATTCGGGGACGCGGTGGACGCGGCAGTGGTTGCGTAGCTTGTCAGTTTCGCCCATCAGCGGGGCCGGGTATCACAATCGCTTGCAGGCCGCGTGCAAAAGGGACCATTGATCTTGAAGGGTATTCTCCTGGCAGGTGGCTCCGGCACCCGTCTCCATCCCATGACCCTGGCCTGCTCGAAGCAGCTGCTGCCGGTCTATGACAAGCCGATGATCTATTTCCCGCTCGGCACGCTGATGCTCGCGGGTATTCGAGACATCCTGCTGATCTCCACGCCCCATGACCTGCCGGGCTTCGAGCGCCTGCTGGGCAATGGCTCGGCATATGGCGTCAGCATCACCTATGCCGAACAGCCTTCGCCCGACGGCATCGCCCAGGCCTTCCAGATCGGCGCCGAATGGATCGAAGGCCAGCCCTGCGCCTTGGCGCTGGGTGACAACATCGTCTATGGCGAAGGGCTTTCCGAAAAGTTCCTGACCGCCGCCGAACACGCCCAGAACGGCATTTCCACCGTCTTCGGCTACCGCGTGGCGGACCCGGAGCGCTATGGCGTGGCCGAGTTCGACGAAAGCGGGCGCGTCCTCTCGCTGGAAGAAAAGCCGGCCAAGCCGAAATCCGACTGGGCGGTGATTGGACTGTATTTCTACGATGCGCGGGTGACCGCGATGGCCGCCGCCCTCAAGCCTTCGGCGCGTGGCGAGCTGGAGATCACCGACCTCAACATCGACTACATGCGCGATGGCTCGCTGCGGGCCGAGCGCCTGGGCCGCGGCACCGCATGGCTGGATGCCGGCACGCCCGACAGCCTGCTGGAGGCCAGCACCTTCGTGCAGACCGTGCAGCACCGCCAGGGCCTGCAGGTCGGCTGCCCGGAGGAGATTGCCTTCCGCCGCGGCTTCCTCGATGCCGAGGGCCTGCGCGCCCGCGGCACGACCAAGACCGCCTATGGCCGCTACCTGCTCGACCTGGCGAACGGGTTGCACGGATGAACATCACCCGCTTCGAGATCGAGGGGCCCATCCTGCTGGAGCCGCGTTGCTTCGCCGACAGCCGTGGCTTCTTCAGCGAGGTCTGGAAGCAGTCGGTGATGAACGATCTGGGCATCACCATGCCCTTCGTGCAGGATAATCACTCACTCTCGCGCCAGAAGGGCACGATCCGTGGGCTGCATTTCCAGCGGCCGCCCTCGGCCCAGGGCAAGCTGGTGCGCTGCCCGCGCGGCGCCATCCTGGATGTGGCGGTGGATATCCGTCCGGGCTCGCCCACCTTCGGCAAATACGTGGCCGTCGAGCTTTCGGCCGATAACTGGAAGCAGCTGTGGATTCCGCGCGGCTTTGCCCACGGCCTGTGCACGCTGACCGAGGATACCGAGGTGCTCTACAAGGTCGATGGCGGCTATGACCCGGTGGCCGATGCCGCCATCCGCTGGGATGAGCCCACCTTCGCCATCGACTGGCCGATCAAGCCGGGCGAGGCGCTGTTGTCCGACAAGGACGCCTCAGCGCCCCTTCTGGCCCAGGCCAATTTGCCGGAGGCGTGGTAGCGTGCCCCGCATCCTGGTGGTGGGCCGCACCGGCCAGGTAGCCACCGCGTTGGCCGAGGCGCTGCCCGCCACCGGCTGGCCGCACAGCCTGATGGAAGCGCCGGAGCTGGACCTGACGGACGCCGCTTCGATCGAAGCGGCCATCGCCGCCACGAGCCCGCAGATGGTGGTCAACGTGGCCGCCTACACCGCCGTGGACGCGGCCGAGGCGAACCGCGACCTGTCCTACGCCATCAATGCCACCGGCCCCGGCCTGCTGGCGGCGGCGGCGGCTCGGGTCGGCGCGGGCATCATACATTTTTCGACAGACTATGTTTTCGACGGCACGAAGGGCCCCTGGCGGGAGGATGATGCCCCGGCGCCGCTGGGCGTCTACGGAGCCAGCAAGCTGGCGGGCGAGCAGGCGGTGGCGGCCGCCAATCCGCGCCATGCCACCATCCGCACGGCATGGGTGTGCAGCGCCACCGGCAACAACTTCCTCAAAACCATGCTGCGCCTGGGCGAATCGCGGGAAGAACTGCGCGTGGTGGCCGACCAGCAGGGCGCGCCAACCTTCGCCGATGATCTGGCGGCGGCGGTGATCGCCATGGTGCCGAAGGTGATGGCGGGCGAGGGCACGGGGGTGTTCCACCTCTCCGGCGGGCCAGCCACCACCTGGCACGGCTTCGCATCGGCCATTTTCGCCGAGGCCGAGAAGCATGGCCGCAAGCCGGTGCGGGTGTTGCCCATCACCACCGCCGAATACCCCACGCCGGCGCAGCGCCCGGCCGACAGCCGCCTGGATTGCAGCCGGATCGAGGCAGTGCACGGGGTGGCGCAGGCCGATTGGCATGCCTCGATGGCCCGCGCGATAGCGGTATTGCTGAGAGCCTGAAGCGCCAAAAACCCCCGCGGTCCAGAAGCCCGCAGGCTCCTGGCGGATGGGGTGTGGGGAAGGCAGCGCCTTCCCCGCGGGCAACCCGCCCTAAGCCATGGCCCCCCGTGCCGCCACAGGCCAAAGGCACTCCACCCGCCCCTTCCGCACGCCCACATACCAGTCGTAGCGATCCACCGTCGGGTCGCAATGCGCCGGCACCAGGCGCAGCTTTTCGCCGCAATTCGGCCGGTTGCCATCGCGCAGCATGATCTTGCCGTGCTCGTCGGACGCCCCGACATATTCCAGGCCGGGCATGCCCGCCACCAACGGGTAGCCGCTATCGGTCGGCATCGCCTTGTGGCCGGCATCCACCACCGCCACGCCGGGCACCGCCGTACTCATCACCGTGGCCAGCACGAAAAGCGACTGCCGGAAATCCGGCGCGCCCTGGTTGCGGGCGTAATCCGCATCCATGAAGACGTAGGAGCCGGCCTGGATTTCAGTATAGACGCCGCTCGCCGCCTCCTGCGCGAAGGTGCCGGTGCCGGCACCGCCCACGATGGGGCAGGCCAGGCCCTGCTGGCGCAGTTGTTCCACCGTGCGACGGGCATCGCCGATGGCGCTGTCGATCGCCGCCGCCCGGGCTTCGGGCGCGCGGATATGCTGCGCACTGCCCTGATAGGCCTGGATGCCGCCGAAGATGAGGTGCGGGCTGGCGGCGATGTAGCGCGCCAATTCCACCGCGTCGGGCCCCGGCCGCACGCCGCAGCGCGCACCGCCGACATCGATCTCGACCAGCACGGTGATGCGCCGGCCGCAGGCCTGCGCGGCGGCGGCGATGGCGTCGACCTGGCCCCGGTCATCGACGCAGATGCCCACCTTCGAAATGCTGTTCAGCGCCGCCAGCCGCGCCAGCTTGCGGGGGCCCACCACCTCGTTCGTCACCAGCACATCGGGGATGCCGCCCCAGGCCAGCACCTCGGCCTCGGCCACCTTCTGCACGCATTGGCCGACCGCGCCGCGCTCCATCTGCAGCCGGGCGATGACGGGGGATTTGTGCGTCTTGGTGTGGGCGCGCAGCTTCGTGCCGGTGGGCGCCAGGGCGGCGGCCATGGCGTCCAGATTGGCCTCGAAGGCATCGAGGTCGAGCAGCAGCGCGGGGGTGTCCACCTCATGCTCGTGCATGCCGGGTTCGGCGGGCGGTGGCTGCATGGCGAATCTCCTGATCGATCCCCATCTTGCGGCGATGTCCCGCGCCAATCCAGACGTGCTCATCATCGGTGCCGGCGCCGCGGGCATCAGCGCGGGCCGCACCTGTGCCGCGCGCGGGCTTTCCTGCCTGATCCTGGAGGCGGGGCCGGAGATTGGCGGCCGCGCGGTGACCCGCATGCTGGGCGGCGCGCCCTTCGACATGGGTGCCACCTGGCTGCATGACGCCGGCACCAACCCGCTCACCGCCTTCGCGCCCGACGCGCTGGACCATGACACGGTGCGCGAGCGGCATTTCTGGATGGGCGATCGCTGGGCCACCCCCATCGAAATCCGCGACCATCACCTGGCCGAGCACGCCTTCTTCGACGCGCTGGACGCCGCCGCCGATGGCGCCGACCGGCCGGTGGGCGATGTGGCGCCAAAGGGCGGCTTGTGGGACGCCACGGTGCGGCACTGGCAGGGCGCGCAGATCCAGGCGCGGGAGGTGGAGCTGCTCTCGCTGCACGACCAGATCGAGAATGACCTGGAAGGCCCCAACCTGCTGCCGCGGCAAGGCGTGGGCGGGCTGTTGGCCCCGCTGGCCCGGGGACTGCCCATCCGGCTCGACACAGCGGTGGAAAGTCTGGACTGGTCCGGCGCCCACGTGGTGGCGCGCGGTGGCTTCGGCGTGGTGCGGGCCGGGGCCGCGATCGTCACGGTGTCCACCGGCGTGCTGGCGGCGGGCGGCATCGCCTTCACCCCCGCGCTGCCAGCGGGCCATGCCCAGGCGATCCATGACCTGCCGATGGGGCTGCTGACCAAATTCGGCTTTTGCTGCCCCGGGCGCCTGGGCATCGAACCCTTCCACGGCATCCGCACGCTGGTGACGGCGCAAAACCCGCGGCCGATGAGCTGGGTGATGTGGCCCTTCGGCGCCGACCACTGCTTCGGCTTCGTCGGTGGCGCGCGGGCATGGGAGCTTTCCGCTGGCGGCCGGGCGGCGGGCGAGGCGGCGGCACGCGCCGAATTCGCCCAGATCTTCGGCGCCGGCCATCTGGGCGAGGCCATCATCAGCGATTGGGGCGAGAACCCGCGCTTCCTTGGCAGCTACAGCCAGGCCCGGCCGGGCGCGGCCAGCGCGCGCTCGGTGCTGGCCGAGCCGCTGGGGCGGCTGCGCTTCGCCGGCGAGGCCACCCATCACGGCCTGGCCGGCACCATCGCCGGCGCCTGGCTGGAGGGCGAGCGCGCGGCGAAAACATTGCTGGACAATCCCGCCGCGGCTTGATGCACTGACCGAACGGCCACGCAAAGAGCCGGGAGAAAACCGCCCATGACCATCACCCGCCGCGCCTCACTGGCACTTGGCCTCGCCACCCCCGCCCTGGCGCAGACCCGCGGTGACCCGCGGGTGCTGCGGGTGAAACTGTTCGGCGATCTGCGGTCGCTCGACCCCTTCATCAGCCCTGAATACATGGCCCGCAACCATGGCCACATGGTCTACGACACCCTGTTCGCGCTCGATTCCCGCCTGCGGCCGCAACCTCAGATGGTGGAGAGCTTCAGCACCAGCGCCGATGGCCTGACCTGGGATTTCGCCCTGCGTGAGGGCCTGCGCTTCCATGACGGTGCTGCGGTAACCAGCGAGGATGTCGTGGCTTCGCTGCGTCGCTGGGCGATCCGCGACGGCCATGGCGCGCAGATGCTGGCCGAGGGCAACCGGCTGGAGGCGCTGGATGCCAAGCGCTTTCGCCTCACCCTGGCCCGGCCCTGGGGGCTGGTGCTGGACGCGCTGGCAAAACCCTCCGGCCTGCCGGCTTTCATCATGCCCGCGCGCGTGGCGGCCACGCCCATCGCCACGCCGCTGACCGACCCCACCGGCAGCGGCCCCTTCATGCTGCGGCGCGAGGATTGGCGGCTGGGCGACCGCACCACCTATCGCCGCAACCCCGATTATGTGCCGCGCGCCGAGCCGCCCGATGGCCTGGCCGGGGCCAAGCGCGCGCCCATCGAGCGGGTGGAATGGGTGGTGCTGCCCGATGCCTCCAACGCGCTCAACGCGCTGCAGACGGGCGAGCTGGACATCTTCGAGGAGTTGCCGCCCGACCTCTTCCCGATAGTCAGCCGCAACCGGAACCTGCGTCTCGCCGCGCAGGACAATGCCGGTGTGCAGCCGATCTTCCGGATGAACCACGCGGTGCCGCCCTTCAACAATCTCCGCCTGCGCCAGGCCATGCGCCTGCTGGTCGACCCGGCCGAGATGATGCCCGCCTACATGCCCGACCCCGAGCGCTGGAATGACGCGAAAAGCTTCTTCCCCGCCGCATCGCCCGTGCACACCTCGGCCGGCTGGCCCACGCCCAACCTGGAAGCGGCGCGCGCGGCGGTGGCGGCCAGCGGCTATGACGGCACGCCGGTTGTGGTGCTCGATGCGCAGGACAGCGCGATCTCCAGCACTTTTGCGAAAGTCTCGGCCGACAGGATGCGCCGTGCCGGGCTGAATGTGGATTTGCAGGCGATGGATTGGGCCACGCTGGTCACCCGCCGGCTTTCGCGCAACCCGGTGGCGCAGGGCGGCTGGAGCGTCTTCTGCTCGGCCCCCGCGGCGGTGGATTTGATGGACCCGGTGAGCCACATAGCCCTGCGCTCGGCCGGTGCGCGCACCGCCCTGCCGGGCTGGCCGGAGGATGGGGAGATGGAACGCCTGCGCGACCTCTACCCCCAAGCCCGCAGCCTGGAGGAACGCCGCGCCATCGCAGCCCAGGTCCAGGCCCGCGGGCTGGAGGTGGTGCCCTATATGCCCATCGGCATGATGAGCCTGGTGCGGGGCTTTTCGGCCAGGTTGTCAGGCATTCTGGAGGCGGCGGTGCCGGTCTACTGGAACATCGCCAAGGGGTGATGAGCCGGCACCGAAGGCGGCCGCCGGGGTAGGGCGCCCTATTCGACGCTCATCCGCAGCTCGCGCACCAGCGGGCGCATGGCGGCGACCTGGCCATGCACCTGGGCGGTGAACTCGGCCGCCGAATTGCCGCCCGGTTCGGCGCCCAACTCGCGGATGCGGCCGGCCGTGGCGGGGTTGCGGGCCGCGGCCGCGATCTCGGCATGCAGCCTGGTCAGCACGGCCTCGGGCGTGCGGGCGGGGGCGAAGAAGCCGTTCCAGCCCAGCATTTCCATATTGGGGAAGCCCTGTTCGCGCACCGTCGGCAGGTCCGGCAAGGCACTCGCCCGGGTGCTTGCCAGGGTGGCGATGGGGCGCAGCGTGCCGCCACGGATATGGCCGAGCGACGAGGAAAGCTGGTCACCGCCAAAGGCGATGCGCCCGGCCAGCATTTCCTGCACCAGCGGTGCCGCGCCACGGAAGGGCACGTGGTCCAGGCGGATATCGGCGTCGCGCTTCAGCACTTCGGTCATCAGGTTCATGGTGCTGCCCGGGCCGGTCGAGCCATAGAAGGCGGCAGGGGTTTGCGCCCGCGCCCAGGCGATGAATTCGGCCATGTTGCGCGCCGGCACCTGTGCGTTGACCAGCAGCATCATCGGCACATTGGCGCCCATGCTGATCGGGGCGAAGTCGCGCTCGATGGAATGCGGCGCGCGGCCGGCATATTCCAGCGCCGCCGTCGTGGTGCTGAAGGTCAGGTTGTGGAACAGCAGCGTCTGCCCATCGGGTGCCGCCTTGGCCACCACATCGGCGCCAATCGAGCCGCCGCCGCCGCCGCGGTTCTCCACCACCACCGTCACGCCCAGGGTCTCCGTCAGCCGCTGGGCGTAAAGACGAGCCAGGATGTCAGTGGTGCCGCCGGCGGGGAAGGGCACGACGATGCGCACCGACCCCGTGGGGTTCCAGGTTTGAGCCCAGGTTGGAGATGGGGCGCTTGTCGCCACAACGGGCGCGGTCGCCAATATGGCGCGGCGTGTCGGCATGAACGTTCTCCGGTTGCTTGGCCCGAAGCGGGCGGCGCCATGCTCCGAATTGCAGCGCGCGCCGTCAACCGGTTATCAGAGCGAGAGCAACACCACCACGATATTGGCGCCCGACACAGCCAGCGCTTCTGCCACAAACTGCGTGACGTCGCGCAGGTCGGGACAGATGCCGGCATGTCCCCCGGCCCGCTGTTCGCGCTGCGTCGACATGGACCGGCTTCCCGGATGATAGCTGAGCCGGGGGCCGGTTATTTCGACCCCGGTTGCAAAGGCCTTTCCGTCAGCGGCGCAGGCT
>Ga0105045_10006024_pt1 | contig 10725 bp, 6 predicted proteins | sample MAT02_FD_78089 | JGI IMG/M metagenome (GOLD analysis project Ga0105045, IMG submission 78089) | Freshwater microbial communities from Lake Fryxell liftoff mats and glacier meltwater in Antarctica - MAT-02 (megahit assembly) | ecosystem: Environmental > Aquatic > Freshwater > Ice > Liftoff... | reverse complement strand
TGTGCCGCAGTTGGCGATCCATCATCTGTTGAATGTCGGATGCCTTGGTGGTGTCGCTGGTTTGTTGCAGGAGTTGCAGGCCGGTGAGGATGGGTGCGAGTGGATTGCGAAGTTCGTGGGCCAATGTTGCCAGGAAGACATCTTTGCGGGTATCAAATTCTTGCAGTTCTTCGGCCTGAAGGCGAAGGGTTTCGGCATCGCGTCGGGCATCGGTGACATCGCGGCTCGAACCAGCGACAGCTTCCACGGTGCCATCGGCATTCAGCACGGGCACCAAAAAGTATTCGTAGTCGCGCAGACCGTTAGTTCCCTCGAAAAGGGTTTCAGCCCGAAGTGGTTGTTTCGTTTCCACAACTTGGCGCACTTGCGCACGCAATCTGCGATCAAGTTCCGGCGCGTAGCCCAGTTCGATCGGGAATTTGTTTGCCGCTTCGGAGAGATCTTTCAAACCCCAAAGTTTGACCAAGGCCGTATTCCCGAACGTGAATCGTCCTTCGACATCGAAGATGTAGTTGTAATCGACGCTGTGCGACAGCACGGTATCGAACAAGCGGCGTTGTTGCTCAAGCGTGGCTGCGACTTGCGAGAGTTCTTCTTTCGCGCGGCTTCTCGCGGTTCGATCGACACCTTGAACAATGATGCCAGTGACATTTCCCGTCGCATCGCGCAGCGGCTGATACACAAAGTCGATGATGAACTCTTGTGCCGGTTGATCGGGAACCCGTTGAAGCAGGAGCCGGACATCGGTTCCCATGATCGGCTCGCCCGTGCGATACACATCATTCAACCATTGCGGGAACTGTTGCGTGTTCAGTTCGGGAATGGCTTCCAGAATGGGGACGCCGATGATTTCGCGCTCGCCGATTATGGCCGCGCAGATGTCGTTCACGCGCTCAAAGCGGAACTCCGGCCCATGCAACACCGCCATGAACGATGGCGCGAGCCGAAAGATCTCGGCGAGTTGCGTTTCGTTCGCACGCAGAGCTTCTTCGGCGAGTTTGCGCTCGGTAATGTCTACCGTCACCCCGACTCCCGCAACCACGTTCCCGTTAGAATCTCGAATGGGCGCACCGGACGCGGAGCTATACCAGCGCTTGCCGTCGGGCAACACCACCTCCAGTTCCATCGGCTCGATGCGCCGGTTCTCTTGGACGGCGCGTTGGAGAGGCAATTCCCGATCGCTAACTAACTTGCCGTCGCGGAAAAACTGAACTTTCCGCCCCGCAGCATCCTGATCGGGTGCAGAGGCAGATATATTCTCTTCGGGTCGAACTTCAAATTGCTCATGGAGCGCCGGATTACCCGAGATCACTTGACACGATGCATCTTCCGAAAAGCTGACCCCCACGGGCAAAGCGTTCATGAGTGCTTCGAGGCGTTCTTCGCTGGCGAGCAATGCGAGTTCCGTTTCTTTCTGATGCGTGCGCTCTTCGATACACGAAATGAAATGCACGGGGTTGCCGGTATCATCACGCAACAGCGACGCTACCAGATTGATCCACACAATTCGGCCATCTTTATGGATGTAGCGCTTCTCCATAGCGTAATGCCGAAGTTTCCCTTCTAGGAGTTTCTGGACATGGTCTAAATCTTGGGCGAGGTCGTCCGGGTGCGTCAGGTCTTGAAAAGTGCGTTGAAGGAGTTCTTCCTCGGTGTAGCCGGTGATCTCGCAGAGGGCCTTGTTGAAACGGAGCCAGCGGCCATCCACCCCCACATGGGCGATGCCAATCGCGGCGAACTCAAAGGTGCTGCGGAATCGTTCTTCACTTTGGCGGAGTTCGACGTCCGCTCGTTTCCGCTCGCAGATGTCTGTAAACGTGACGACGATTCCCCCACCGACATTCCCCGCATCCGTGCGATACGGCAACACCCGGCGGTGATACCACGAACCATCGAGGAGCTCGATTTCATCTTCCAGCGCCTTGCCTGCGGTACGCACGCTCGCCAGTTCGGGCAGCGGAGGCATCGCCTTTGCGTTGTGCGTGAAATGGCTCAGCGGTCGGCCAACATCGCTCGGCAAGATGTTGTAGATGATGCGCGCATTCGCCGTCACTTGCCGCACATTTCTTGCTTCATCCAGAAACAGCGTGGCAATCTCCGTACTCGAAAACAGATTCTCTAGGTCTGCGTGAACAGCCCCGAGCGCATCGTTCGCGGATTGCAACTCTTCTTTCGAGGATTGCAATTCTTCGTTCATCGAAATCAGTTCTTCGTTCGACGACTTGAGTTCCTCATTGGCTGCTTTGAGATCTTGAATCGACTTCTCCAACTCCCGGCGTGCGGTATAAACTTCCTTCTCCAACACCGCGAACGCTTCCGCATCGCGGAAGAACGCCGTGACGTTGACGAGCAATTCTTTAAAGAGCCGATCGGCTTCGCCAGGGTCGTCTCGTAGCAACTGCAAGTAGCGGTTCACATCGGTGATTCGCAGTACATGCAAGCGCCGTTGCGTACGCCGGTTGATCGTGCTGGTTTTGTAATGCTTGAAGTTGTGGCCGGTTTTTTCGAGCAAGATTTCGCAGATCTGCGGGAGAGCCGCTTCCACTTCTTTCGCCAGCACATCGATTGATTTCGCGTTGGAGTTGGGGTGAACAAAGCGGGAATATGCCGCGAGTTCTGCCGCGAGTTGCTCGGGCGGGAGCGAGTGATCCGCGCCGGCAATATCGAGGGCGAACTGTGGCATCGAGTTGTGTTTCGCCGATGTGGGATCTTGCACCATGGTGAAGCCGTTGGCATCGGAAACCGCCCGCATCCCCAAACTGCCGTCGCCTCCGGTTCCGGAAAGCACGATTGCGACAGCGCGTTCGCCGTATTGCTGCGCGAGCGAGAGAAACAGCCGGTCGATGATCGTTCTGCGATCTTCATACCGCGAGTGAGGCGTAAGCTTAAATGCGTGATTTTCAATAGTAACGAGATGCGTACTCGGTGCCGTGTAGACATGCTCAGGCTCGATCTTCATGCCATTACTGATTTCGGAGACCCGAAATTGCGTGACCTTCTCCAGCAATTCCGGGAGTGCGCTCTCGGAATTCGCTTCGAGATGGAGAACTGTAACAAACGAGAGATTCAACCCCGCTGAAAGATTGCGGAAGAAGGAAAGCAGCGCCTCGAGTCCGCCGACCGAAGCCCCGATACCGACGACAATAGGTTGCGAGTAATGAGATGGTGCCATGCTATCCACCACGCAGTGCAGGTGCAGGTGCAGGTGCAGGAGTCAATTGTTCCAGCTTTGAATGGTTAGTATAGACGCAAGAAGGTTTCGTAGGTGTCTGAAACCTTGTGGCACCGGGATGAGAGGTTTTCCAAATCTTATATAACCCAAGTGGCATACTGTCACCATAAAAATGAAAGCGGATGAAAATCCTTCCCGTCTCAACATCTCAATGGCACGGAAACTGCATTATCAATTTTCGTCTCGATTCGATTCTTCTTCAACACCCTTCTTTAGGTAATCTATGACCACGCAAACACCCCTCAACCGTTTCGGCAAGATCAGCTATGGCATCATCGCTGGGCTGCTCGGCGCTCCCACCATCATTGTGATTATCGCATTGCTCTGGGGCGGCATATTCAAGTGGTGATACGCATTCCATTTCCCCATACCAAGATCCAGGAGATAGTCATGGCAGTGCTCCAAGAAGTGAAGGTAATCGACTTGATCGGTCATTATAGTATCATCGCGGGCGAGAAGTTCGGACGACCGGATAGCGAAGAACGGCTCAAGGGTTCCGGCGTGCGCTTCACCGAGAAGTCCGTAACCGTTTACGACCCCGATAAAAATGAAACCTACGGTGCCGATTATGAACTCGATTGCAGCGAAACACCCTGCCGAATCACCATGAAAGCAACGAAGCCAGACTCCGGCGAAGTCGCACATGGCCTGATCGAACGCAGCGGCGACACAGTGCGATTGATCTACTCACTGCCCGGCGAAGCGAAGCCGACTTCCTTCAGTACTGCAGGGAAGCAATTAATGTTCGTAATGGAAAAGAGTGCGTGAGAGTTATTCCTCACGAATCCAGATGGCGTTATATCACGACTTGGATCAACCCGACTAATAACACATCTGCGGCCAACACTAACAATGCACAAGCCACGACGCTATCGGTCGTGGCTTTTCCCACGCCTTCCGAACCGCCACGCGCGTTCAACCCGGCATAACTCCCAACTGCACCAATCAGTGCACCGAAAACGAGCGTCTTCAACCCGGCAGCGATGATCTCGTAAAATCGCAATTCGCGCAGCACCGCCGCTTCATACTTCAACAATGTCGTGCTGCCCGTGACACTGTCCGCGAAGTAGCCACTACCAATTGCCAGTGCCGCAATGACGACATGCAGCAGCGGCGTAGCCAAAATACATGCGAGGACACGCGGAGCCACGAGCCGACGCATCGGCGATACCCCGAGCAATTCCAGCGCATCAACTTGCTCGGCAATGCGCATCGAAGCGAGTTCCGCACCGAGGTTTGCTCCCGTGCGTGCGGCCATGATGAGACCGGCTGCGATGGGTGCCAGTTCGAGCAACACTGCTGCGGCCAGGAACGACGGCAGATATTCGATGGCCCCGCTGCCGGTGCGTTCGAGTACACCGCGTGTATGAATCCAAATGACTACGCCGAGCGACAAGCCCGCGACAATTGCGAGTGGTAATCCACCTACCAACGCGGAGTAGAACGGCCGCAACCAGAACTGCCATCGGAGGAGTACACCCGGCAGCGCGAGCCACGACCGCAGTATGAAGTACGTCGCATCGCCGATGAGTGCAAGCCAGTTGAGCATGGCGATTACATCGTACCTTTGAGTCGGCGAACGGCTTCGGTGGCATCCCAGTATCGCGGATGTTGTGCGTACGCCGTCACCGCTTCATACATACGAAGCGCGTTCGGAATATCGTTGGTCGCTTCGTAACATTGGCCCAGAACATACAGCGAATCGGCTCCGCTCTTCTGGTATTCGCGGTACTCTCTCAAGCAGCTAATCGCGAGGTCGGGTCGGTTCAATTCGTTGATGTAAATGTCGGCGAGCAAGCGCACGGCCTGGAACCAAGCATCTTCCTCGTCGCCACTGCCACGCTTCTGTTCGCGGATGTCTTCAAGGAGTGACAACGCGTTGTCACGCTGGCCGAGTCGCAGCAGAATGCGGGCTTCAGCGAACATCGCGGAATGCAGAGTCGGTTGCAGTACACGCGCCAACGAGACGAGGTGCTTGCCCCATTCGAGCGTATCCACATCCGGTTCTTTCTCTGCCGCGACTTTCTGCGCTTGGGCCACGCAGTAGGTCACATCGAACCACGGTGCGACTTTCTCGCGCACGGATTTCACGCGCTCCACGTCGAGTGAAAAGTAATAGGAATCTTTCTTCTGAAGCAAGTCGGGGTCGGCCTTCGAGTAGATCAAACCGCGTTCGACGATGAGTACCGCGTTGAGCAAATCGCCCGCTTTTGCGTGGAGATCGGCGAGTTTTCGCAGCGTGTTTACGTCCTCTTTTCCGGCTTCGATGAACAAGCGTTGATCGCCGACGGCGGAATCAAAATCGCCTCGTGATTCCGCATCCGAGACGAGCCGTTGAAGCGTATTCAAATAGATGGCGTGTTGTTCCGCAACCAAGAGATTCGGCCCGGTAATAAGTGCGGAGCGTTTCACTTGTTCGCGGTAGCCTCGTGCTTCTTCGGCATGGCCTCGGCGTTCCGCGAGGTCCGCGAGTTTTGCGAAGATACTCGGCCCGCGATCGGGCAACCCACGCCCCGCCATGCGCAAGTAGGCCATGCCGCGGTCGCTGCGTTCGCGCTCGGAATCTTCGACTGTGGCAAGGCCGAGTTCCTCGGTGTAGTCGTAGTTGAATAATGCGGGGGTGCCCTGCCCCGCTGATGCAAGGAACTCCGATTCAGCCAGCGAAGCATACAGCACGCGCCGCAAATCGAGGGCATCGGGGTCTTGCGAATCGCGGGCGAGTTTGCGTTCCACCGCGGCGATGGCATCCATACGTCGGCCCGGTTTATGCAATTCGTCTTCGCCGAGACGCGAGACCATCTGCGGATGCAATCGCAAGGCTAAATCCCAACCTTGAAACAGAACCGCTTGCCGTTGTTCGGGTTTTTCTGCTGCTTCCTCGGGGTTCAACAGCCGCGAGAGGTAACCCGCCGCACGGTCGAAATCCTTCGCATGAGTCAGCGCGACCGCCTTATAGTAATCGACTTTCGGTTGCCAATCCGGTTTATGAGCTTGAACCAGATCCAACATCCGCATTGCATCGGCTAGTTCATGCTCGGTCGGCGGCTTCTCTCGAATCAGGTAACTGGAAGCAAGATTCAGGCAGAATTCAAAATTCAGCAAACTTAATGTCGTGGGATCGAGTTTGGTCACATCGACCTTGCGATGCAACTGATACAAGCCACGGGTAGCGAGTTCGTTTTTGCGATCAAGTTGCAACGCCCGCCCGAAGCTCGCCAAAGACTCCCGCACTTTCCCCAGAGACAAACTGCCATAGCCCCGCAGAGTATGCTTGAAGACCCGCAAGCCCGGCAGCCAGCGCGTCGCATACACGAAGTACAACACCACCGGCAGCACGAGGACCGCCTTCGATCCAAGGCCCGGCACGCGCTCGAAGAAACCTTGCAGATACAACCCCACGCCGAGCAGCGAACAGAGCACCGCGATTTCTACTTCCGATTCTTCCGCCTCGGCGCAGAGCGTGAGGATGTAGAAGAACGGCAGGCCGATCAACAGCACAAAGCCGAGTTGATGTTGCGCTTCGATGTTATCTTTGAGACCGTCTAGTTCACCGATGTAGGAAATGACGAGGTACACAAGGATAGCGCCAATGAACGCGCCAATTCCGAAGCGCCAGAAGCGATCTTGCACCATGCGAAGTTGAGCGAAGCCATAGCCAAGAATCGCGCCGGCCAGCGCGCAATAGGGGAGCCAGTACCGTGATTCCGGCGGATTGGTTTCGACCACGAGGCCGATGCCGAGGGCACCAATCAAGCCGGTGTAAATGACGAACGGGTTGTCAAGAAGTACGAGCAGCAGGAAGCCCACCGGGTTGCGGCCAGGGCTAAAGCCACGCAGAATCTGCAACACGATGCCCGCGATGATGCCGAGCGCCAAGCCGCCGGATGTCCAGATCAGCACTCGGCCCACAATATCCCAGGTGGGGTGAACCAACGCGAGGTAGGCCCAAAGGCCCAGGAATAATCCTTTGAGAACATATTCACGCAGAATTGGCGACATGGCAAAACCGGAGGGAATTGGGAGAGCTTGCAAGCGGGCGGAAGGTCACCCTGCGGTAAAGTTCAATTTAGGAAATCGCGTTCGGGAAGTAAGATGTGAGTTCAATTCAAAAAGAGCGGCGGACGTGAGTCCGCCGACGAAACGCGGAGGAAAGGTCTCACGAATAGATATTCCGTACTTAAACATTGCAAGGAATTCAGAAGATTCGCCGTAAAGGACGCAGAGCCGATACCGATGTCGAGTGACGACGAAAATTGTCATTGATGATTCCAGCACCTTCCCTGACACCCCCTATTCACGAGTCCTGGAATCATCCCCATTTTCCGGAATGACCATGCGCCACAACGACTTACGACTCAAGCTCCACCCCCAAATTCGACCCCAAAAAGGCATTGATTCCAGACCTTTCTTCTGGAACCAAATTTGGTAATTCCTGCACCGCAGTTAGGTACACTCTGCAAACCTTGTAGTGTGGCCGTTCCAGCCGCACCGCATTACTTGCCAGCATGTCCCGGTGGAATCGGTTGCGGCTCTGCCGTTCTGTGCCCACTTTGGCAAAAATTCGTGTTTTCTGCTTTCAACTTCGCAAGTCCTGCTTAATGCTTAAATTGCTGAAAGATTATCGTTCGCGGCGGATCGACCAATCGGCGAGTTGTTCCAAAATCGCTCGGCTTTCGGATCGCGGTAGCGCTTCCAACATCGTGCGGGCGGTGCGTGCGTGATCTTCCGCGGCTCGCTTCGCATATTGCAACGAACCCGATTGCAGCAACACCGCGACGATGTTCGATCGCCCGTGCATCTCGGGATTGCGAAGCATCTTTCGCAGGGAGTCCGCTTCCGATGTCGGCAGCGTGTTCAGAGCATGAATCAGCGGAAGCGTGAGCTTACCTTGTTCAATATCAGTTCCCAAAGTCTTGCCGACTTTCGCACTATCGCCCACCAGATCAAGCAGATCATCTGCGATCTGGAAGGCCATGCCGAGGTTGCGACCATATTGCGCGAGTTGAGCCGCAAGTTCATCGGATGCCCCCGCATACAAGGCACCCAGTTCGCCACAAACTGCCGTGAGTGCTGCCGTTTTGCCTTCGATGATTTCGTAATATTGCGATTCGCTCAGGTGCAAGTTGCCACGCTCGCAAACCTGTTTCAGTTCCCCCGCGCAAACCCAGTTGGTCGCTTCGCCGATCAACCGACAGGCACGACCATCGACCAAACTGGTCAGGTGGAATGCTTTCGTGAAGAGCAGATCGCCGAGGAGAATCGATACTTTGTTTCCCCATTCCGCGTTGAATGTGGGATTGTGCCTACGGGTATCCGATTCATCGAGAACATCATCGTGAACGAGCGTCGCGGTGTGAATCATCTCGGTCGCGGCAGCCAGTGTGTGATGCGCCGGGCGAATGCCGCCACAGGCTTTCGCGATGAGGAACACGAGTGCCGGGCGGAGCCGCTTACCGCGGTAGTGCTTCAAGTGTTGGATCAGCGGCGCGACCGGGGAACGATGGCCAGCCAGTGCTTCCGCGAAAATGCGATCGGCAGAGTCGAGTTCTTCGGCGATCGGTGCGAATGGATTGAATCGCAGAAGATCATTCATGGGCGGATGCTGGGCAACGACTGGCTCAGCAAATGTAGGGAATGTCGTTGCCATGCGTGCGTTCCTCGATTCGGGTTCGACCGAAGAGGCACCTCTGTTTCTGCGGCGCTTCATCGGTTCGATTCTGGTGGTAGCCCTGGCTCTGGCTCGATGCGGCGATACTCGCCGGTGCGACCGCCCGATTTTTCTTCCAGGCGAATCCGTTCAATCGTCATTTCACGATCGACGGCCTTACACATGTCGTACACCGTCAGGGCTGCTACGCTAACCGCAGTGAGGGCTTCCATTTCAACACCCGTGCGCGCGAAAACCTGAATCGTGGCTTCAATCTGCAGAAAAGTACTCTCGCTGAAGGAAAAATCAACTTGTGCCGAAGTAATCGGCAGGGAATGGCAGAGCGGAATCAGCTCATCGGTTTTCTTTGCGGCCATGATCCCGGCGAGGCGTGCGACTTCGAGAACATCGCCCTTCGCGTGCCCCTTGTTCTGAATGAGAGCGAGCGTTTCCGGCTTCATGCGCACGAGTGCGGATGCGCGAGCGAGCCGATTCGTCTCGGGCTTCGCGCCAACATCGACCATGCGACTGGCCCCGGAATCATCGAAGTGCGTCAGCGGGTTCATGGCTCGTGTCTCAAGGGGCAGATGAAAGTTCTGGCGATTCTCGGTGGCCGTGGTACAGTATGGATAGTGATGTGTAGTGTTGCTCGGTTGTCGGTACTTGCAAAATTTCGGTGGTTTCGTGTTGGAAGCGTCGGTTAGAAATGGCATAGCCCGCCCCACGCTCCCGCTCTTTGAAGTTGCGCATGTGATGTTTTATACTAAAAAGTGCCTATAAAATAGCGGTTTCCACCCTTCCGGGTGGCACCGGTTTTCAACCGGTGCTCTTGGATAATCCGACGAAGAGCACCGGTTAAAACCGGTGCCACCCGAAGAAGAACCCCGAAAACTCATACTCAACGCGCAACTTCAAAGCGCGGGAGCGTGGGGTGTCAATACTTCCGTTAAACTTTCTCCCCTTCCTTTCACGGCGTGATGACCATGCTTCAACCTCTCTCTCGTCGGAATTGGCTGACCCAAACGGGCTGCGGGTTCGGCGCACTCGCACTCGCCGGGATTGCCGGCAACGATGCTATCGCCAAACCCGATCCGCTGGCGCCCAAGAAACCGCACTTCGCGCCGAAGGCTAAGCGCATCATCTTCCTGTTCATGCAGGGTGGTGTCAGCCATGTGGATAGCTTTGATTACAAACCGCGTCTCGTGAAAGATGATGGCAAACAACTCAGCTTCGACGATGCCCGAGTTCTGGCCAACACCGGCAAACGGGCCAGCAATCACCGCGTGATGAAGCCGTTGTGGAAGTTCGCCCAACATGGCAAAACTGGCCGTTGGGCTTCGGACCTCTTCCCGGAAACGAACAAGCATATCGACGATCTCTGCTTCATTCACTCGATGCACACCGAAGGCGTGGCGCACGGCCCCGCGACACTCTTCTTGCATTGTGGCAGCACGAACTTTATTCGCCCGAGCATGGGGAGTTGGATTCTCTACGGTCTGGGCAGTGCGAACCAGAACATGCCCGGTTTCGTGAGTATCGCCCCATCATCTGGCAACGGCGGGGCACGCAACTACGGCAGTGCATTCTTGCCTGCGGTCTATCAGGGAACCGCGATGGGCCGAGCCGGGGGGAGTGCCGCAGATGCCACGATTCGCAATCTCATGAACTCCAATTTGGCGAAGGATGATACGCAATCGCGCTTCGATCTGCTGCGCGATTTGCATACGGAACAACTCAAGCGCACTCCTGGCGATTCCGAACTCGAAGCCGTGGCGAATAGCTACGAACTCGCCTGGCGCATGCAAGCTCACGCACCGGAAGTGATCGACCTGAGCAAGGAAAATGC
>Ga0105045_10006023_pt1 | contig 10726 bp, 10 predicted proteins | sample MAT02_FD_78089 | JGI IMG/M metagenome (GOLD analysis project Ga0105045, IMG submission 78089) | Freshwater microbial communities from Lake Fryxell liftoff mats and glacier meltwater in Antarctica - MAT-02 (megahit assembly) | ecosystem: Environmental > Aquatic > Freshwater > Ice > Liftoff... | reverse complement strand
TCGGGACATTTGGGACACGATGGCTCGGCCATGTCGCCAAGCTTACCAAAACAGCGACGCCGCGCAAGCCTCAGTCGCTCAGCGCTGAACGGTTACGAAGGATCAATCGGAACAACAGACTTGTGCGCGGAAGCAATTCGACACGACCAAGCAAAGGGGCACGCACCGAGAGTTTGATGTTCATCCCGGCGAGGATAATACCCAGCGGCCGGGCGACGGTTCCCCACATCCGCCGGAGCTTAAACAACGTGCGTATAGAACCGGACACGATTGTGAGGTCGTGGCCGTCTGCTAGAAGGGTAACTGGCCGGCCGTCGACAAACCCGTCTAGACGGCCGGCCATTGTCAGTTTGGGCTTTGGCCCAAGTCACGAGTGCGGATCTTCAGCGTGCCATTGAAGACCCACTCGGCGTGCTCCGCCTGCGGGCCGGTCCCACTTGGGATCTTGACGTGCATGTCGACGAATTCGTACGCAATCTCTGCATTGCGGCCGGTTAGCCGCTCGTAAAGTCCTATGGCGAGGTCGGGCCAAGTCTTGGTCTGTTGCTCGGTCATGTCATCCTCAGTCGTGTTAGAGGTCATTAGGGATAACTCAACGCATCGATCTGAATACAAGCACGTCTTACACCGATTCATGTTAATCGCAAAAACGGAGTCTTCCACAACCGAAAGTCATGGGTTGCGGTCGACTGCACGCCCGCCCGACTCAGCCGAAACGGGTATTCCAGTCTGGCGGAGCACGTACCCCGTGGCTGCCACACCGGAAAGGAATGCCCCCTCGACCCGGCCACCGGCGAGCCAGTCGCCGCACATGACCAGCCCGGCCTCGGGGTCGAATAAGGCTCGGCGGTCGGCTGGGTCGGACCCTTGGCTGAACCGCCATCGGTGTGTCGCCATGTGGGTCAGGTTGGGAAGCATGAGCCCGGTGGCCGTGGCCAGGGCTTCAAGCAGTTGAAGGCAAACAGACTCCGCGGAATCTTCGAGGTGGGCTGAGGACCACTCTGGCGATGCGTGAAGTACCCAGCAGTCGGGGCCGGTGGGGCGGCCGGGCTTCGAGCTATTCCGGGCGACCCAAGACAGCGGCGAGTCGTGGATGAATGCCCCGTCCCAGGGCACCTCGTAACGGGCGTCGAATGCCACGAGGACTGCCCAGCACGGGGCCATCGAAACACCCGAAGCCGCGGCGGCGAATGGGTGGGGTGCGAGCAACTTGGCCGCTTGCGGAGCAGGGACGGCCATGATCAACAACTCGAACTGGCCAAAACCGGCACCCGAATCGTCGGTCAGGTTCCAACCGCCATCCGCGGGAGTAACCCGGCTGATCCGCGTTTCCCGGCGGACGGTGAGATCCTCCGCAAGGTGCGTTCCCAGAGCCGACATTCCCGGTACCCCGACGTATCGCGGCTGTGGAGTGGTATCCACCACCGACCCATTGTGGAGCTTCACGACACGGCCGCCCCATTCGGCCACAACGCCCTGTGACTGCCACGCCTGCACGTATCTGGCAAAGAGCGGATCGCGGGCGGTGAAGTACTGAGCACCGTGGTCGAAGGACAATTCGGGCTCGGCCCGGCGAGTCGCCGCCCGGCCGCCCGTGCCGCGGCTCTTGTCAAATACAGTCACCGGGAACCCATGGTCCGCAAGTGTGCGGGCGCAGATGAGTCCAGAAATTCCGGCACCAATCACCGCCACACGGGGCATGGGGTTCTGCCATGGGCGGGTCGTATGGGCAAGGTACTGTTCCGGGTCGAGCCGAGCGGCGTGATCCTCCGTCGGCCGCATACGAACAGTGCCGAAGATGGGGTGTGGCGGATTGTGCGGGCGGTCGAACTCTCCGAGACACCAAAGTAGTCCACCGTACGAAGCCGGATCACGCCCATCAAGGGCGTACCGGTGGTTCAGGTCGATCATAAGTCGGAGTGCGTCGGCCGCGGTCGGGGTCCAGTTCACGAACGCCTTGCCCCACGTCATCCGAACGTTGTTGTGAAGTTCCCCCTGAATCAAAAGCGACTTCTGGGCCGCGTCCCACAGCGGGTCGCCGGTTCGGCCGCGGGCGAGCATCTCCCAGTCGAACAGGCTCGGCCTAGGATCGCCTTCGTGTTGTCGCATGGTGTCCACGGCCCACTTTGGAATCGCCGACAGTACCTCGTGGTTCGGACGGTAACGGCAGAACGCGTACGCGAGTTCGCGCCACACGAGCAGCTCGCCGATATACTTTTCGGCCCCAAGGCCACGGACTGTGGCCGCCTCGCGGGCGATTCGGAGCGGCGACACCATCCCGTAATGCAGGTAAGCCGACATCCTGCTGAGGCCATCACGCAGGGCGTCATTCCGGTCGTTTGCGTAGCGCCGGAGCCCGTTCGCTTTGAACGCTTCCCACCGGTCGTACCCGGCTCGGGATCCGCCGAGGGTGTGCGGAATCGGCCCGACCGTGTGGTCGATGTCGCACGCGGCGATGAGGGCACGAAAATTCGCCGTCGCCAGATCGACCGGTTCGAACGGTAGCTCGGGAGGCACGAACCGTTCCGGCGGGTCTGGCTGTTCCGGCCACGGCCGGGTGAGCCGCTGGTCGAGCAGTTCCCGGGTGGCGTCGCGGAAGGCGAACGCCCGGTCGTGGGCCTTCCCGACTAGTTCCATCGGCACCACGCAGGCAGTGTCCACGAGCCAGACCGGGGTGGCGACGGTCTCGCAAAGGCGAGTGACCCACCTGGTGATCGGGTCGGTGGGGATGTCCTCGGTGACGACCACGGCGGCGCGGGCGGCGAGGGTGCGCAGGTGCGGCCCGCGACAACCGTGGCGTTCGAGGTGGAATGCCGTCCCGATGCCCCGGCCGGCGAATTCGGCATGAGCGTCCCGAGCACCCTGCAAAATGAACGCGTGGTGCCGGTCGCTCGAAAACCGATATCGTTCGGACAGCCCTTGGTACACGAACACTGGCAGGCCGAGTTCCCGTGCGGTCACGAGCGCGACATCGAGAGCCGGGTTCTCGTGACACCGTAAGGCGTTGTGCATCCAGTAAAGGATGAACTGACCGCCTTGGTTCGGCGGACGGTCGCCGGAAACTCGGAGACGTTCGCGAAGGTGATCGGGGAGTACGGAGAGCATCAAGCCTCCTACTTGGCAGGTTCGAAACCCGTGAATTGAAAGACCACCGACGAGCCCCCAACGATCACAATCAGAAGGGGCCAGATCATCGATTGCGAACGACCGTTGTCTCGGCTGCGGGAGCCATTTCCACTTGCACTCCGGTAGCCCGGCCGAGGCGACCGGACACCACCCAGCAGACGACGCTGCCGACTGCGCTCAGGCCGGAGTAAACCCACGGCAGGTAGCCGAACCCCTCCTGCTTCGGGTTCAGCCCGACGAACAAGAACAGCACCGTGGACATGAGCAGCACTAGAGCCAGCCCGAACGTCACCAAGTACATCGAATCGCGCGAACCGTTCATAGTGATCTCCGAATGGGGAAAGGGAACCGTATCACATTGCCAATCGGCCAAGGGCCGAAATCCCCACACGCCCGTCGGCGGAGCGACGAGGCTTGGGTTGGGGTGATCCGTACACGCCTGGATGCTGGCCGCCGCCACGGCTCGCAGTTTGCGAGCCTTCGAAACGACAACCCGGCCGGCCGACGGGCGACAACCTGCCCGCCGCACCTTCGAGCCGATCTCGGCGTACACTGTGCGGGCGACTCGCACCGCCAGCCGACTGCGGCGATCGAGGTAGATCAGCCCTTGGTCGCCTGATGCATAATATCTGTCCGCCACGTTCAAAAGTCGCAGAATGGCGAGGGCGGTGGACGCGTCGTCGAGCGGGCGGTCTTTCGATGGTTCGCCACCGAGCCATTCGAGCGGCAGGTAAAGCCGACAGCGGGACCAGTCCTCGGCCACATCTCGGGCGATGTTCGTCAACTGCATGGCGATGCCGAGGTGCCCGGCATGAACCACCGCCCGCTCATCGGTTACTCCCATCGCGTGGCACATCATCAGCCCCACAACCCCGGCCACCCGGTGGCAATAGAGGAGCAGTTCGTCGAGCGTTTGGTAGCGTGTGCCGGCTGCGTCCATCGCCATGCCGGCCAGAAGTTCGTCCGGATACTCCCGCGGTAAGCGGATGTCGGACACCACCTTGGCGAGCATCTTCCCCGCCGGCGAACGAGCTGGCAGGTCGGCATAGATCGCATCCAGGTCGGCTCGCAAATCCGTAAGTGCGACCACGGCGGCTAGCGGTGTCGGGGCGAGGTCAATCGCGTCGTCGGCATAGCGGCACCAAGCGTAGAGCTTCTCCGCGTGACCGCGAACCACCGGCGACAACAGTCGGGCGGCCAGGGCGAAACTCTTGGAATGTCGGCGGATGATTGCACGCTCGTCTGATACATTCATGCCGCACCTCGCTGTAACTGGTAATCGCGTTCGATCAGACCGACGGTCGCCTTCGCGGAGTTCACCACGCCTGGCACTCCCGCTCCGGGGTGGGTACCGGCCCCGACGAAGTACAGGCCCTGAATCTTCGCGTCGCGGTTGTGCGGGCGGAAGTATGCGCTCTGGGTGAGCAGCGGGGCCACTGAAAACGCCGAGCCCTGGTAGGCGTTCAACTCCGTACGGAAGTTCTCAGGCGTGAAGATACGGCGGGTGACGATGTTCTCCCGCAGGCCCGGCAACTGCACTTCGAGAGCCTCTAGGATGCGGTCGGCGTAAACCGGGCCGAAGGTCTCCCAGTCCACGTTCGCCTGACCCAAGTGCGGCACCGGGCTCAGCACATAGAACGCCTCCCCGCCGGGCGGTGCGAGCGACGGATCGGTCACCGTCGGGGCGTGCAAATACAGGCTGAAATCGTCTGGCACATGGTGGCCGTGGAAGATCTCGTCGAGCAAGCCCTTGTAACGCTGTCCGAACAGGATGGTGTGGTGAGCGAGATCCGGATACCGAATGCGCGTACCGAAGTAGATCACCATCAGCGACATCGACCAGGTCATCCGTTCCAGTCGGCGGGCCGGTGCCTTCGCTCGCGGTTCGTCTCGATACAGGTTGGCGTAGGTGTGGTGCAGGTCGGCGTTCGAAACGACGACGTCAAACTTCTCCGTGCCATTGTCGGTCGTCACGAAGTGCTTCCGACCTTCAACCGTGATGCCGCGAACAGGGCTACTCAGTTGGACATCCCCGCCGCAGTCGGTGAACAGTTTCACTAGCCCGCGAACCAACGCCCCGGTGCCGCCCTTGGGGAAGAACACACCCCACTCGCGTTCGAGGTGGTGGATCAGCGTGTAGATCGCGCTCGTCTGATACGGGTTGCCGCCGACCAGCAGCGGGTGGAACGAGAACGCCTGCCGCAGGTGTTCGCTTTTGATGAAGTGGCTGACGGTGGCATACACGCTGCGGTCGGCCCGCAGTGCGGCAAGGTGCGGGGCTACCTTCACCATGTCCCAGAAACGCAGGAAGGGTTTCGCCCCGAGTTCGGTGTAACCTTTGGCAAATACCTTCTTGGCGTAAGCGTGGAAGCGGCGGTAGCCATCGAGGTCGTCGGGGCTAATGCGGCAGATCTGCTCTTCGAGTGCGTCTGCTTCACCGACGTAATCGAACCGCGTGCCGTCCGGCCAGATCAGGCGGTAGAAGGGAGTGACGGGGAGCAATTCGACGTAATCGCTCAGCTTGCGGCCAGCGACCTTGAAGATCTCTTCTAGGCACTCGGGTGCGGTGATGACCGTCGGCCCGGCGTCGAACGTGAACCCTTGGTCTTCGTAAACGTATGCCCGACCGCCGGGCTTGTCGCGCGCTTCGAACAACGTGACCTCAGCGCCGAGAGCCTGCAAGCGGGCTGCTGCCGCCAGCCCGCCGAACCCGCTACCGATGACCGCCGCCCGCACGTCACTCATTGGGAACCGCCTCCTGCGACTGATACCGACGTCGGAGCATCATGACCGACGCCACAAGGGCAACGATCAGGCCGGTCAACACTCCCAACTCGATCATGAGGAAGCTGAACTTCTGTTCCGACTGGGTGCCCAACTCCGGCAACTCGGCGGTGATCACCAGCACCCGCCGGACGGACGCGATTAGCCCAATGAGAAGAAACGGCTCCGGCGCCAGAGTGTGTTCTCGGAACGACACTTGTACCGTATAAAGGATTTCGACCACCAGCAGTACCAGCAACAGCTCCTCAATGAGTTTGACGGCGGCTTGGCCGGTCAAACTCAGGTCCATCAGGTTATGGCTGAAGTCGATGAGGGCGGCGACCAGCAGGTACAAGGCGATGCCGGCCAAGAGCACCCCTAAGCCCACGAAGATGACATCTTCAAGGAGGCGGAACACCCGGGTGATCACAGTCCGTGTTCGGTCGCTCACCATGGGCTCATTAATCATCTCAGTCCTCGGGAGTTGCGTTCAATTTCGGGTCAGGCGATCTAGTTCGGCTCGCACATCGGCCAGTGCCGGGTGCGGGCCGAAGGCCGCTGCCAAGTCGTGGTGAGCTTCTTCAAGTGCGGCTCTCACCGGCCCAATCGGATCCGGGCCGAGGGCGGCCAGCAGATCACGAGCGAGGGCGCCAGCATCGCCAGTACCTGTCGCCAATTTCACCCCGCGCATCTGGAGGGCGTCGAAAGCTGATGCTGGGAGCCGTTCGGAGGCCCATGCCCACGGCCACGTGATTCGGCCGTGGATGAGGTCTTCGGGGTGTTTGATCGGCCCCGCTGCACCGGTCAATTCGCCGAGGTCGTTCTGCATTTGAAGCGCGACTCCCACGCGAACACCGAACGTGCGAGCCGCCGCGATCACGTCGGCGTCGCCCCCAGCGGCCGTTGCGCCGAGTTCGGCGGCCATGCCCATCAAGGCCCCGGTTTTGCATTCACTGATGACCCGGCACACCGAAATCACTTCCGACGGGTGCAAGTCTCCGATACGGGCGGTGAGGTCGAGCGCCTGCCCCTCATGGCAAACCCGTACCGCGTCTGCCCACAGGCGATGCAACTCCAACTCGGTCGCCTCCGGCACGTCGAGACCTCTGAGCAACGTCTGCGGCCAGAAGTACAGCCAATTACCGATATTCAAAGCAGTCGGCACTCCGATCATCCGGTGCAGGGCCGCTTTCCCCCGCCGCTGGATTGAGCCGTCTTCGATGTCATCAACGATGAGCGACCCCGCGTGCAGAAGTTCCACCAGCAGCGGCAACTCGGGCGGCGGGTTGTCATCCCGACCGGTTAGCGACCACGCTAGCGACACCAACCGGCCGCGGAACCGCTTACCTGGCCGATTCAGGAACTCCGACACGGGACCAATCAAAGCGCTATTCCACAGCGACTTGGGTACCCCCAGCGGTGCGGGCTGAATCCGCCGCAGCAAACCCACGAGCGTTTCTGCGCTCGGCCGAGGTGGACTTATAGCGTTTGCGACAGGCATGGTTTGGCCTCCGGTCGGCGGATCAGTCGGGAGAGGTTCAAGGGGGGTGGCCAACCGGCCACGATGCGGGCGGCGTCCAAGGCCCCGAATTGCAGCGAATAGAAGCGACCCATGAGTGAGTCTGGTAGCGAACGGTACAGCCGCCGGAACACTTGCCAACGCTGATCGGGCACGACCATCGTGAACAGGAGTCGGTTCAGGAAGCGGGCGAACCGCTGCCGTGGGGCGAACCTTTGAGCGAGTTTTGCGAGTTCGGCCGGTGCGGCCTCAGGCGGTACATTCGCCACGGCCAGCGCCAGCCGCACTGCCAGCGGGAACGAATACCCGGTGGCCGGGTGGAACCACCCGCCCGCGTAACCGGCGACCAACGGCCCCTTCGTGGGAACCGTGACCGGCGCACCGGCCCAGGGCATCGGCAGTATTCCCGCTTCTTCGCGGATGACTTCCCAGCGGCCGACGTTTCGCGACTCAATGTGTTCGGAGACTCTTTGTCGGAGTTTCACTTTGTCGAGTTCGAAACCGTCTGCGAAGTACGTGTCTTCGACCAAAACGCGGTGCGGGGTGAACGGCAGCGTGTACAGGAAGCGGTAGCCGTCGTCCTGCGGCACGGTGGCGTCCATCACCGTCGGCAGAGGCTCGGGCCACGGGCGTTCAGTTTCGATCTCCAGCCCCAGGAACTTTTGGTACCCGGTCTCCGAAAGTTGCTCGGCCGCTGCCGGCCCTCGGGCGTCGATCACGCAGCGGGCATATAGTTCCGTACCGTCGTCCAACCGCACCCGACGACTATCTAGAACCTCTGCTTCCGTCTCGGTTCGCAGTTCGCACCCGCAGGCTTCCACCGCGTCTGCGAGCCGTTCGGATCGGATCGAGGCGTAGTTGGTCGTCACCCGGCGGGTGTAGTTCGGGAACCGGACGACATACCCGGGCCACTCGGCGGAGATCAACGGCCGCACGAATACTTCGGCTTCTGGCGGCAGGTCGCAGGCGTGGAACGACCAGGTGTGATTGCCACCGGGTCGCGGCCCTCGTTCGATCACGGTAACGTCGGAGTGTGGCTGGAGATTACGCAACGCCAGCGCGATCAGGCCGCCCTGCAGCCCGCCGCCAACAATGATGTAATCTCGCATGCTCAAGATATTGCTCGTACGGGAGATGGCGGCGTTCGGAGGACGCCGGACTCCTGGGTAAACGGATCAGCCCCATAGTTTCGGGCGGCGGCGTGGAGCAAGATGTGCGGCACGGCCACTGCGCTCAACCCCAGAAAAACTGCCTGAACCAACACCGGCGGCAACCCGCGGTCGCCGGAGAACCACCAAGCGGCAGCCGCAGTCGCTGCCACCGCCAACCCCGCCATGGGTGCGGCCGTTATCATCACCCGTCGCAATCCTCGCCATGGGCTCAGAGGGTAGGCTCGGCGGGCCAATTCCATCAACTCCCGTGTCGAATGCCAGCAGCAGAAGTACACCACGAAACTCACTAGGGTTGGGGCGAAGACGAACAGAGTGAAGAAGGCCATATTGCGGACGGCACTCGTAATGCGGTTGCAGACCATTAAGTTGGCAATGAAGAAAATCGCTATCGCCCACAGGAGCGGCTGCGCCGCGATGATTCCAGCTCGCGTTCGCTCCGGGTCGCCACCGGGCACCACCCAAGCCAGTAATTCCGCCACTTCGGACTGTCGGAACAAGAGCGGAACCCAGATCACCATGCCGCCTTCAACCGCTCGGAGCGGCTGCCGCACGTTTTCTTCATCACCAAAGTGAATGGCCGAGATCAGGAAAAATAGCACAACGGTGAGCGTGGGCGCAACGAACCAGCCCAGTAAAACCAGCCCGGCCGTGCCCAAGTAGGCTAGGCCGAACACAACGACCCAAAAAGCCCCAAACCGTGGGCGGAACAACTCGCGGCCGAAGAGGTGGTCGAGTCCGCCATGTGGCATCCCGACGATGGCGACCATCGTGGCCAACCCGACAGTCACGATTGCGGGCGTGAGATGTTCCATCGCACGCTCCCGCGTACACGAACGGAATCCGCAGTTAGGCCACCGACAACTCCGCCCGTTCTTGTTCAATTCGTTCCAGCGGCGTCATCGCTTCCGTTTTGGCTCGAGCGATCATGTAAATGAGTACTCCGAACCCTGCCTTGGCGGTGATGTCGGCGATGGCATACCCGACTTGGATGCCGACCACCCCGAGTGCCGACTGCTCACCCACGATGCCCGGCATCGCACCCGGAAGCGAGTCGCCGTAGATTGCGTAAGCGATCGGGTAGAACGCCCAAGTGACTAGGATCACGATTCGGGCGATGGAGATCAGTCCGCGGACTTCTTGCGGCTGCGTTGCAAGCGATTTGGTCAGCTCCACCCAAAGAACATAGAGGATGTAGAGGAATGGGATCGACGACAACAGCCCCCACACTAGCCGGGTGCCCCACACGTTCGACAACTCGCCCGGGTATCCGAGGCCGATCATCAGGGCGGCAGCGATCACCAACTTGAGCAAGAGTGGACGCGCGACGGCCTTCGCTAGGGCCATGACTGTGATCAGTTCGACCATCAGTAGCGGGACGGTCAGGATCCAATCGGCGTATCGGTAAAAGTCGTTGAACGCCTTGCCGGATCCGACGTAATTGGCGGCCCCGCCATCGCTGGCTGCCTTCTCGAAGGCGTACGCACCCTGCCAACTGGTGCGAATCATGAAGTAATGGTAACAGGCGATGGACACGACAATCCCGGACACCAGAAGGGCCGGTTGGTACTTCCTTGCGACCGTAGTACGGGCGAAGAAGAAGAACAGGGCGGCTGCGCCCATGGTGGCCACCGTCATTGAGAAGACGTTGTCCACCAAGTTGTACTGAAACAGATTGAGCGTTTGCAAGGATGCAAAGTTCATCATGGGCAGAGTCCTCCAGCGGAGATACTGCGCTTAAATATTCGCCCACAACCGCTGGAGCGGGCAAGGTGTTCCACCGACGCGACAGGTTGGCCGTCCACCATCTCAAGCGGAGGTGGAATCGATTGTGCCGTATTGAGTCGAAGGCAAGCGCGAAAAGTTTCGGAAGAGCGTGCCGCAGACTCGAGCCTCACGCGGTGCGAACCGGCGTTGCGTAAGGGGAGAGAGGAGACACCCGACCAAAGGTATACCTGCACTCTTAGGCGCGAGGACGTCGGAATCTCCATTGTTTACTTTTTTTTCGCCTTTATTCCGACAAGCCGATAGCGACGTGACCACTCGAGCGACGTTAACAGTATGACATTGGTGACGAACAAGTTGGGGGCCGAGCCAGAGCCCATTTTGTTCCGCAAGGCCTAATCACCTGATCTCGCATCTCTTTGCG
>Ga0105045_10006020_pt1 | contig 10729 bp, 10 predicted proteins | sample MAT02_FD_78089 | JGI IMG/M metagenome (GOLD analysis project Ga0105045, IMG submission 78089) | Freshwater microbial communities from Lake Fryxell liftoff mats and glacier meltwater in Antarctica - MAT-02 (megahit assembly) | ecosystem: Environmental > Aquatic > Freshwater > Ice > Liftoff... | reverse complement strand
TTTCGTCCGATGTTGATTCCCGAGCGGATGGCCAGATGGCGTTGGCATGGCAGCTCGAAAACCATGACACGAGGCATCAGCTACGCATTTCGCGAGGACGAGATTCGAATAGCCGAACGATTCGCTGGCTACCTTTCATCTACTGAAAGGGAAGTGCTTGAGGAGGAACTCAGGTTCGAAAGAAAAATGCTTGTCTGCAGGAAAGCCAACAGCTTGATGGCTGAGCAACAATGGTCAATGAGCACCTCACTGCTCGTCAGCGCGGTATGGGAGCATCCTTCGCTTTTGGCCTTCCGGCCATGGTGGGGCTCATTGCGACGAGTATTGAACCGAATCGATGCCCGGCAGACTTGATCTCCTTTTCTCAGTTGCTCTCGCCAGTAAATACCGCAGCCAAGCTCCCTTGAAAATCCCTTTATCACAATCATCCATCGCAGGATGTTCATCGATTTCATGAGTCCGGGAAATCGCGCTGGCTAACTCTTTGGGCAACAACCAAGCATCTGAAGTAAAAGTCCGCCGTCCGCCCAAAGCGGACACCTTTTCCGCAACTCCCCGCATGTCACCAGGGCGTTTACTCTACCTGACCCGCCGTCGCCTGAAACTCGGGTTAATACATGGCTGGGCGGAGCGATTCATTGAGCCGAGAATTGATGGATGGCAAATGGCGACGGGCCTGCCCATGGCACCGGTTCCGGTTCACCTGCTGACGAGCAAGCCCGATTGGAGAATGGCGCTTTGGATGCTTACAAGCCTGCACAAAACCAGTTGCCTTCGCTGGCCAGTGGTCTTGCACGAGGATGGCAGCCTTGGAACAGAGCAATTAGATGTGTTTTCAAGAATGTTTCCCGGCCTTAGGGTGATCCGGCGCTCGGAGGCCGATGCGAAGATGGCCGGTGTGCTGGCCCGCTTGCCACGTTGTGCCGACTATCGCAAGCGCATGCCCCACGGTTTGAAATGCTTTGATATTCCGCAACTCGCGGAAAGTCCTCGCTTTCTGATGCTGGACCCCGACGTGATATTTTTTGCACGGCCGGCCGAGATCTTGAATTGGATAGCTGATTCCGAAGACCAGAGCTGTTGGTTTAACGAGGATTTCCAAGAACCGTCACCGATTCCCCCCTTACAGGCGGAAAGCGAACTTGGAGTGAAACTCTGGCCCATGGTCAACACCGGGCTTTGCCTGGTCAGCCGGGAGTCAGTCACGGCCCTTGATGCCATGGAATCTTGGTTGGGGCATCCAGCGATGCAGGACCCCAAGGTCCAATGGCGGGTCGAGCAAACCCTTCTGGCGCTTGCCGCTTCCAAGGCTGGCAATGGAGGTTTGCTGCCGGCATCTTATGAGGTTTCCTCCCGGAAACGCCGAAAACGAGGATGCATTGCCCGCCACTACGTTGGCTGCGTAAGGGCCAGATTCATGAGTGAGGGAATCATGGATCTTAGAAACTTGGTTTCTAACTTCTGATGGCAATGAATGTAGTTTTCGCCCCTGACTGGCGTGAAGGAAATCTTTACCAATCGTTGCTTGCCTCCGCTTTGGAGGATCGAGGCGTGAAGGTTTCGTTTCTCAGCGGCTATTCCCGTGGATTTCCCCTTTTCCGGGGACTTTCGAAGAGCGAAGCGACCGTCATTCACTTGCACTGGCCGGAGGCGTATTTTCCCGAAACCTCTTTTCTGCTTCACCGCCTGCTCAGGGAATGGCGTTTCCCTTTCGATCTAGGTGCCGCCTGCCGTCATCGGGCGCTCGTGGCGACCGCTCACAATCTGCTGCCTCACTGGGGACTGGGACGAGCGACCTACCGCCGAAATATGGCAGTGACCTATCGTCAAGCCGACCGGGTGATTGCCCATTCCCAAGCTGCTGCGGGTGCATTGCGGAACACATTCGGCGTCATCGCGGAAGCCATCCGGGTCATTCCGCACGGTGATCTTTCCTCTGCGACTGATGCCCTGCCCAAGCGACACGATGCCAGGGCGGCCCTTGGGATCTCAACGGAACAACGACTGGTTTTGATGTTCGGTGCGGTCAGTCGATACAAAGGCATTGAAGACGCAATCGCCTATTGGAGGGATGGAAACATATCGTCTCGTCTGGTCGTCGCCGGCAAGGCGGAGAGTCCAGAATATGCCGACCATCTCACAGCTCTCGCCGAAGGAGACCTGCGGATTCAACTGCATGTCGACCGGTTTCTTGATGATTTGGAATTGAACCGCTGGCTTGCTGCTGCAGACGTTTGTCTCTTCAACTATCGGGGGATTCTCACATCGGGCTCAGCCATCCAGGCGAGGGCACTTGGCATTCCAATACTTTTTCCTGCCCACCTTGACCTTGTGGACCTTGGTGAGCCGGACTCCCGGGTGATCCGCTATTCAAGATTTGACCATCATTTTGGGAAGGCGCTGGATCAGGCCCTTTCAACACCGCCGGATCACGCGTCCGCTGGTCGCTTCCGCGAATCAATCCGTTGGGAGCAGATTGCATCAGCCCATATTCAGGTTTATCAGGAGGCCCTAACTCCGTCTTGATCCGATCATGTGTGGTATAGCAGGATTTTTCGACCGTTCGATGGACCCGCGGGAAGCCGATGCGCGGTTGCGGAATATGTTGGACTCAATTCGGCATCGTGGTCCGGATGGGGAAGGACGCCTCGTCCGCCCGGCACTTGGCATTCATACGGGAATGCGGCGGCTTAGTATTATTGACCTTGAAGGCGGTGACCAACCGATCTGGAATGAGAACCGCGACATCGCGGTGTTGTTCAACGGAGAGATCTACAACTACCGGGAACTTCGAACAGGTCTCGAAAGCTGCGGACATTCCTTCCGCACCTCATCGGATACTGAGGTTCTGGTTCATCTTTACGAAGAACACGGCGAGCAAATGGTCAGGTTTTTGCGGGGTATGTTCGCATTCTTAATCATTGATCTCCCAAACCATCGGGCCATCATCGCCCGTGATCCATTTGGCCAAAAGCCACTCTATCACACGTCAGACGGCTCACGCTTCGCCTTTGCCTCCGAACTCAAATCCTTGCGGCATCTGCCTTGGGTGGACTGGGAGGAAGATCCGGACGCCTATCTGATGTTTCTGACTTGGCTCAGTCTACCTGCCCCTTGGACTCATTTCCGCAAGATTCGCAAACTCGAGCCCGGAGCTTGCCTCAGCATTGATCTGAATCATCCCGGTAGTCCCTCATGTGGACCGGGGTGGTCTTACTTGGATCTGGGCAATGAACCTGATATATCTCCCACCGACGAAGAAGTTGAGTCGGTTCTCCGTGAAAGTGTCCGCCTCCATCTGCGCTCGGACGTTCCAGTGGGAGTTTTTCTGAGCGGCGGATTAGACAGCAAACTCATCGCCACCCTCGCTTCGCAGGAACTGGAGTCGCCCGTCCAGACGTTTACCGCTGTGTTTGATGGTGTGGAAAGCGAAGAAACCGAGGCTGAGGCAACAGCCGGAAAGCTTCGTCTTCCCAACCATAAGGTGCCCATTCTCTCGGATCACCTTGGTGAACGATTACAAGAAGTGATGTGGCATCTCGACGAACCCGTGGGGGATCCTGCCGCCTTTGCCGTGTCACAACTTGCGGCGGCCGCGCGCAAGCGTGTCAAGGTGGTGCTCTCCGGCGAAGGGGCCGACGAATTGTTTGGTGGCTATTTCGGACGTTACCACGGTATGCTTTCAACGATTGAACGATCGTCCTGGATCAAGCCGCTCGGCCCGTGGCTGCCAAAATCAAGGACCCTGCCTGAAGGTAGGATATCTTCTTTGCGGCAGCGGGCGAAGTTTTCCGTAGGGGCTGAAATTGCCTGGATGCGACGTGAAGGTCTGCCCTGTGTGTCGGGAGGGGGCAACGCGTTCACGCCTGCACAACAACGACGGATTCTCGAGCTATGTGAGGAGTTAGGATATCTGCTGCTCCCTCGTCACAGTAGCTCCCCCTTGCTTGACCGATGCCTCGCATGGGACATTCGCTGGCAATTGCCGGAGTCCCTGCTCCAAAAGGCCGATAAGATGACAATGGCCCATTCGTTGGAACTGCGAGCACCATTCCTCGACATCGAGGTCGCTCGGATCGCCTCCCGAGTGGGAAGGGGCATGAAATTGGACACGGTCAACGGGGTAGGCAAGTCGATCTTACGAAAAGTGGCGGCACGCATAGATCCATCCGAAAACCCTGCCCGTCCCAAAAAAGGTTTTCCGATGCCCTTCGCCGACTGGTTCCGAGGCCCGCTTCGCGGTGAAGTCGAGGATTGCATCTTCCACCCGAATTCCATGGCCATGGAGCGGTGTCAGGGGCCCGCCCTCAAAGCCGCTTGGAAATGCTTTCAAAGCGGAAGCGATGACTCTCACATGTGGCCTTTCTATTCGTTGTGGGTTTATGAGTTGTGGAAGGGGAACTCCAGGAATCTACCGATGGTTTCTGGATCCTGATGGCATTATTCATGATTCCCGCCGGATGCCTGCCAAATCCAATGAATACGTCTAATGTATTCGTGGATTAAGAAGTATCCTTAACGCCCCTAATCATCCATGACAAAGTTTGCGGTATTGATCCCTGTTGGCCCTGGGCCACAAGAACTCCAAAGGTTCCAAGATGCCCTGGAAAGCTTGTTTTATTTTGAGGCTTCCTGCAGCCATGTTGTTCTCATCGATGACGTTCCTCATTCCCGACAATTGGATGGCTTTGTCAAACAAATTGCCGCGTTCCATGGAAGAAGTCCCGAGATAAAAGTTTTTGTCAACCCGAGAAAAAGCCGGGGCGAAGGCTGGAGCGGCGGGATGTGTGTTGGCGTTGCGCTAGGCACGCGTTGGATTTCTGAAATCAGCGGCATTGATTTTTTGCTTCGCATCGATGCTGATTCGTTGGTTATCGCCCCCTTCGCAGATAAAGTGAGGAGTGAATTTGAATCCAATAAATTACTAGGCCAACTTGGAACATTCCGGCGATACATCGATGGCACACCCAGAATAAAGCGTGACGATGCAGGCCTCATGGCACCTTTTATGAAAACCTTTATCGTAAAACGATATGGAAGGAAGCATTTACATTTTATTATCACATTATGGGGAAGGGATCGTTTTAGAAAACAAATAATTAGGGATGCCTTGCATAATGACTATATGTTAGGAGAGTTTTGCCAAGGTGGCGGCTATGCTGTCTCTCATTCAATGTTGATGGCGCTCAAGCATCATGGATTCTTGGATGACATTTGTCTTTTCAGGGACTTCTACCTTGGGGAGGACGTCGTCATGACATTGTTGTGCTATGCCTGCGGTCTCAAAGCATCGGACTTTAATCGAGAGGGCCAACCATTTGGGGTCGAGATGCGTCTCCCCAGAACTCCGAAAGAAATGTTGAACAAAGGTTACGCAATCATTCATTCCATCAAATCTGCAGACTTGATCTTCGAGAACTCGATTCGCGATTATTACCGCGCGTTTCGTAAAGATAGAAAAATTCAGTAAAGGTACTTTCAGATTATATTTTGCTACTCTCTTATGGCGATCACTCTCCTCATTTGCACACGAAATGGCCAACGAACGATCGGAGAGGCAATCGCATCGTGCAAACGTTCGTTAGAGGCCTCCGGATTTTCAGGCGAAATTCTTGTGGTGGACAGCGGATCAACAGATTGGACACACAAAATCGTCGCGTCCGAGGCCGAAAAAGGGAATCTCCGAATATTATCTGTTCCGACACCTGGAAAGATTCATGCATTTGGAGCACGAGCTCGAGCCGCTTCGTACGACCTCATTTGGGCGGGAATGACATTTCGGAGGGGTCCTTTGATTGGCGCGTTGGATGCTGGTTATTGTTTTTACAATGACGGACAACGCGGGAAGGGAATGAGGGTCTCAGGCGAGTTTAACCACATCCGGCAAGTGGCTCGTGGCCCATGGACAAAGCTACGGGTGAAATGATGGGCCAACAAGTTTCCATTCTGATTCCGTGTTACAACGCAGGTGCCTGGATTGGAAGAGCCATCGAAAGCGCGCTAGGGCAATGCGGTGGTGACGTTGAAGTTATTGTCGTAGATGATGGCTCGACGGACGATTCTCTGGAAGTCAGTCAAAGCTTTGGAAGCCGTATAATTTTGGAGACCGGGCCGAACCGGGGTGGAAATGCAGCTCGCAACAGGCTTCTTGAACTATCCACCGGGGAATGGCTGCAATTTTTGGATGCAGATGACGAGTTGCTTCCGGGCAAGATTGAATGTCAGATGGCGCTCACTAAAGGCAGCATTGATGCGGTTTACGGCGGTGTGACACTGGAATGGTGGGAAGGGGGCAAGGTTTGTCAACGCCGTGTTTCACTTCCGGAAGCAGCGCTTGCACCGGAGGTTCATTGGCTAAAATGGCAATTGGCACACACCGGGGCGGTGCTTTGGCGAGCGAGTTCTTTGCGAGCCATTGGTGGATGGAACGAAAACTTCGCGTGCTGTCAGGACAACGAGGTGTGTCTGAGGGCGCTCGAGAATGGCTTGCGGTTTGACCGGAGCGAAGATGCCGGATCGCTTTACCGGATATGGTCGGCGAGCTCAGTTTGTAGGAGCAATTTGGAGCGCTTGGTTGAGACCAAGACAAAGCTGATCGATGACATGATGGATTGGCTGAGATCCAAGGGGGAGGCACATGCGATCCACCAAAGTTTGGCGGCGCAGGCATGCTTTGGCATGGCTCGCCAACTCGCGGTGCTCAACCCGTTAGGAGCGTTCGACTACGCAACGGAACGTGCGCAGAAAGGACTCTTTGACCCGACCGCAGCTCCCTGGGGTTTCCGTATGCTTTGCCACACATTCGGTTATCCAATGGCAGAGAAGGTGGCATCCATTCAACGCGGAGTTAGAAGGGCGCTGAATTACCATTGAGGAGTCGCCCACTGGTTGAGATAAGGATTCCCACGTTTCAGCGTCCCGAAATGCTGCAACGTTGCCTGGCTTCGGTGATTTCGCAAACCTATAGGAATTGGGTGGCGGTGGTCATGGACGATTCCCCGGATAGAGAAGGGGAACTTGTTGTCACGGAGTTTCGAAATACGCAGATTCGCTATCAACCGAACGCCTTGAATCTCGGCTGTTGCGCGAACCTCGACCAGGCTTTTTCAGATAAGCCACTGATGGACGGAGATTTTGCATGCGTTCTTGAAGATGACAATTGGTTGTTGCCGCAGTTCTTCGATGCAAATCTCGATGCTGTGGCCAAAACAGCGCACCGGATTCTACTACGCAATCAATGGATCGCGGAAGAGCGCCTTGAGCAGGAGCCCTGCTTGACTGCTAAGACCACCCGGGGCGGGGTGTTTGGGGTTTGTGATCGCGAGCTAAGTCCCCTCGATATCCGCTCGGCAGCGTTCTTCTCCCAAGGGCTCTCCAACGGCGGCATATTCTGGGCGCTCAACCAAGGAATCTCCTTTGTCGTCGGCTCGACAGTGAAGTTTTCTCCAATGCAGGAATACTGCCGGTCCCTGAGATGTAGGGAAACAGTCTGGTTCGGAGCTGAACCACTTGCGGTATTCAGTCTTCCCACGGATGGTTCCACGAGACGGGAAACACTCGCGAATCGGCGATTCAATCGAGGGCGCCAGGCGATTCTGAGCCGTCTTCTATCCCATCATGGGGAAGCCCTCGTTGAAGCAGCCGCGAGACTGGCGCGAAGTGCCGAGATTGAATCAAAGGAAATTTCTCTGACTCTCGCCGACTGTGGGCAGTTGTTTCAGCGCGGCTGGAACGGTAAGCTGTTGGCAGCATGGACAAAAGGTATGATTAAGCGCCTGCTGGTACGTGATCCCCTTGAAAGTTTTTGGCTAAACGAAGGGGAAGAAATTATTCGATGGGTTGAGCCAGATTCCACTTTCTCATCCCATGATTGAATTGACGGTGATCATTCCCACAAGAAACCGGCGCGAACTGCTTCTTGAGGCGCTCGGGTCCCTACTCTCTGTAGAAGATCCCGCGAAAGAGGTGATTGTCGTCGATGACGGCTCGACTGATGGAACAACGGAAGCTGTTTTAGCGTATGGTTCGCCAGTTCGATTGTTGTCGCAACCCAACAAGGGTCCCGGTGCGGCACGCAATGCGGGGGCGCAGAGCGCACGCGGTGAATACTTGGCGTTCCTCGATAGCGATGATCTGTGGTTTCCATGGACAATTGGGGTTTACGAGCAAATCATTGCCAAGACCGGAGCAGCATTTATCGCCGGGCGGCCATTCCGCTTCCGAAAGAGTGAAGAACTTGAAAGAGTTAGTAGAGAGCAGGCACAGTGGGAGGTGTTCCCGGATTATCTTGCCAGTGGCGACACCTGGCGCTGGTGGGGTTGTTCGTCATTTGTCATTAAACGTGAAACATTTCTTGAAGTTAAAGGATTTGCCGATGTTTGGATCAACGGTGAGGATGCGGACCTGGCAATGCGACTGGGGGGCCACGGTGCATTTGTGCAGGTGACTTCGCCAGTGACTTTCGGATATCGTGAGCACCAGGTCAGCGAGATGAAAAAATCAGATCGAACGGTTGCGGGAGCGCTGCATATGCTTATGGAGGAGCAGAGGGGGCGGTATCCTGGCAGCAATGCACGGGCCAGAGAGCGTTGGCAAATCATCACACGTCATATTCGTCCTGTGGCGCTGGATTGTCTCGCGAACGGTCGCAAACGTGAAGCGTGGCAGCTCTATCGGGGGATGCTCCGGTGGCATTTGTCGCTGGGCCGGTGGAAGTTCCTTGTCGGCTTCCTGACACGGGCAATAGTTGTTACCAAGCCATGACTATTGCCGCAGGATTCAGAATCGCCGGGGGCCTGGCTTCGCGCCGGCGAAATCTCTGGTTTCGTTTTCTCGGGGTGCGTCTGGAGGGTTACTGCTGGCTCCGTCGAATATCGATTCCACGGCAATGGGGGGATATTCGCCTTCAGGCTGGAGTGGCCCTTGATGATGGCGTGACACTGCTCTGCAGCGCGACTTCGAAGCCCGACAAAATTGTCATTGGCGCTCGAAGTTACGTTAATCGAAATGTCATTTTTGATGCATCAGAGTCCATCGTTCTGGGTGAGGATTGCATGGTTGGTCCGGGGTGCTACCTCACAGATCATGATCATGTCATTGCACCCGGACAGGCCCCGGGATCTCAGCCGCTCATTTCAAGTCCCACGCGGACCGGAAACCGCGTTTGGTTGGGTGCACACGCCGTGATTTTAAAAGGTGTGAGTATCGGCGATGACGCCGTTGTTGCCGCAGGAGCGGTAGTGACCAAAGACGTGCCAGCCCGCGCAAGGGTCGCAGGAGTGCCGGCGCGTCTGCTTGAAGCTTCATCGTGGTCGGCACGGAAATGAACTCCCTTCCTTTTTCGGTGATCGTCGCTGCGTACAACCGTGAGGAGGCGACGCGAGAGACTGTCCGACGGTTGCAGGCGTGTTCTCCCGCTGCGGCCGAAATATTAGTACACCTTGACAATGGCGCGGATTTTCCGCTGCCGGATGGGGTAAGGGTGATCAGGTCCGACCGCAATGTGGGTCCGGGCGGGGGCCGCAACACGCTTATCCGTGAAGCCGCACACGAGTGGATTGCGAGCTTCGACGACGACTCCCATCCTGTAGATTCAGACTATTTCGCGCAATTGGAGCGAGTGATCCAGCGAAATCCTAAGGCCGGGGTGATTGCCTGCGCGGTCCGCCACCGAAATCCTATTTGTGACTCTCCACCGGTTGAAGAAGATTGTGAGGTTGCTGCATTCGTGGGATGTGGCTGTGTATATCGAAAGGCGGCCTTTGTTAGGACAGAAGGGTACATCCCGCTGAAGGTGGCTTACGGCATGGAAGAAGTAGACCTCGCTCTTCAGCTTCATGAGCTTGGTATTTCTATTGTTGAAACCTCAGACCTCAAAGTGTTTCACGATACGGATTTGGCTCACCATAACACTCCGCGCATTGCCGCCGGCTCGATCATGAACCAGGCGCTGCTGGCGTGGACCCGGTATCCAAAGTCCTACTGGCCCAGGGGACTCTTGCAGTGGTTGAATAAGTTCAGGGACAATATCACGAGAAAGCGTTATCGTGGTGCTTTGATGGGAATCGCTGGCACCCCTCTCCACCTGTGGCGTTATCGACACCTCCGTAAGCCTTTGGGACCTGATAAAATGGCTTCTTGGCTGAAATTGCGCGAATCACCTAGACCCGTTGATCGATGCAAAACAATACTGAGCCCAGGGCAATGAAGGTTTCAGTCATTATCGCGACTCTGCATCGTTATGAGGAAGTGTGTAGGACCATTGGTGATTTGTTGAAAAGCAGCATCGCTGATCTTGAAATTGTCGTATCCGACCAGAACGATTGCTGGCCCGAAGGATGGATTGAAACGATGAAAAATCTCCGCACAGAACCGCGTGTGCTATGGTTGGAATTGGGTTTGATCGGAGTGGTGCGTGCCCGAAATATGGCCGTGGAAGCTTCGTCGGGAGATTTGCTAGTATTTGTTGACGATGATGTGTTAATTGGTGGTCCTGCTTTTCTGGAGCAGCATGTCCGGGTCTATGATGATGCCACGATCTCGGCAGTCAGCGGTAGGGAGCTAGATGCTCACAATGACTTGGTTTCAAAGTGTGTTAGCCAGTGGTGGCTCAATTGTCCTACCGAACTGGACAAGTCGAGTTCCGGGCGATTATCAGGAAACCCTTTGCAACAGTGCCTGTCTTTTGATCGGCAGGGCACTTCCACTGCAATGGACGTATGTTTTTTTT
>Ga0105045_10006019_pt1 | contig 10731 bp, 3 predicted proteins | sample MAT02_FD_78089 | JGI IMG/M metagenome (GOLD analysis project Ga0105045, IMG submission 78089) | Freshwater microbial communities from Lake Fryxell liftoff mats and glacier meltwater in Antarctica - MAT-02 (megahit assembly) | ecosystem: Environmental > Aquatic > Freshwater > Ice > Liftoff... | reverse complement strand
GGCAGTAGTTCCTTGCCAGTTAAGCAATATGTGTCGGGTGTCTCTGCCAGTTTCGCCATTTCCCGAATGGACGACGCTAATTAGCTCCCAATTCCTGCACGCAGGCTTTCTCCACATTGCCGGCAATATGTTATTTTTGTGGATTTTTGGCAACAACGTAGAAGACCGTTTAGGACACGTCAAATTTATAATATTTTACCTTACTTGCGGCGTTTTAGCATCACTAACTCAGTGGTTTTTTTCCTCAGCATCAGCCATTCCGTCCCTAGGTGCTAGCGGCGCGATCGCAGGCGTGATGGGAGCTTATATTCTCAGATATCCCCAAGCCAAAGTTTTGACACTGCTGCCCTTGGGAATCTTCATTACCACCGTCAGAGTCCCCGCTTTCTTCTTTCTAGGATTTTGGTTTGCACAGCAAGCATTGAGCGGCCTGGCTTCCTTGAATGCCCCGGCAAGTGTCGGCATGGAATCCGGGGGAGTTGCCTACTGGGCCCACGCCGGCGGCTTTGTTTTCGGCGCTATTCTCGGCCCTTTGTTGGGACTTTTTTCTGAGGAAAATCAGATTTAATTTTTCACCGCAGATGAACGCAAATTAACGCAGATAAACGGCCAACAAAATCTGCGTTTATCTGCGTTTATCTGCGGTTTCAAACCTCTAATTTTTGTCAAAATTCGGTGTTATTCTCTGGCCTTTGTTGGGACTTTTTTCTGAAGATAATCAGATTTAATTTTTCACCACAGATAAACACAAATTAACGCAGATAAACTGCCCAAAAAATAGACATTTATCTGCGTTTATCTGCGGTTTCAAACCTCTTATCTTCCTAGATAAACGTCAAGTCAAATTCCGAAAGAGCAGAAACCCCAGTTACACCATTTAACTTCGCCAAAATGCGAGAATCGCTGCCGGTGACGTTATTGCCATTGCCGTCATAAATAATGTAAGTATTGCCGCCGGAATCGTAGGCAAACAAGAAAGCAGTTCCTCCCAGAATATTTGCAGAAACAGTTGTCTGCACATTCAGCAGAACTTGGGTGTTACCGCTGAGATTCGCAAATCCGGGGGCAAAATTAAACTGATCGGCGATCGGCACACCGAGACCGTTAAAATCAGTAATCACATCGTATCCGCCCGCCGCGATCGCAGCCTCGATCGCCGCCGAAGAAGCCGCATCAAAAGCTGGCCCACCTTGTGCAGGGCTGGTATAGCGGAATTGATTACTGCCGCCGCCTCCCGTCATGGTATCTGCGCCGAGGCCACCTACGATCACGTCATTATCCAAACCGCCGTTAATCGTATCGTTGCCGCCTTGACCATCAATAGTATCGCTGCCCTCCAAACCGTTCAAATTGTCCGGCAAAGAACCCCCAACCAAATTGTTAGGCCCGCTATCAGCCGGCAAGATTTGAACGGTGATAGTACCTACGCCCGGAATTGTCCCGAATCCGTCGCTAACGCTGTAGGTGAAAGCAGTTGTACCCGCTACGTTGCCGGGGATGAATTGCACTTGAGAGACAAGATTTACAGCTATTCCGAGTTGCGGTGTGCTGACATTGATAATGTTGAGCGTCCCTTTTTGCGGGCTGGAATCGTTCGCCAGTACGTCGATAAAAGTGGGCAGCAAATTATTCGTATTTGTAAATACGATGCCGTCATCCCCAGCAATCGGCGGCAGGAGAGTTGGAACAGTTACGGAGGTATCGAAAGAATTGATGTTAATTGCGACTGACGCTGCTGCCGTCCCGCCTTGGTCGTCAGCTACGCTGTAGCTGAAAGAACCGGCTTGCCCGATCACGTTTGTTCCAGGTTGAAATGTCAGCCCAAGTAAATCCTGAACGGTTAACTTTTGGTTGACGGTGAGGGGGTTCGTACCCGTAATTACCTGACCAAAAGTAGGATTGGGAAGTCCGACTACCGCGATCGCCAGCGCTTGGCCCTCCGGGTCGCTGGGCGCCGAAATGCTCAGAGACAAAGGCAAATTCTGCAAACCAGTCACCGTCTTGCCAGCTTCCACGATCGGCGGCTGGTTAGGAGTCGGAGATGTAAAACTCGGCGGAGTCGGCCCGCCGCCTAAAGGCGGAGGAGTTGGGGGCGCAGCAGTTGGAGTGGGGACGATCGAAGGACTCGGACTCGGGGTTGTCCCGCCCGCAGTCGGAGTCGGAGTCGGACTCGGAACCTGTGTCGGCAATGTCCCCGGTGACGGAGTTGGAGAAGGAGTTGTCCCCGGTGATGGTGATGGAGTCGGACTCGGACTTGTCCCTGGTGTCGGAGTTGGAGTCGGTTCCGGAGTCGGAGTCGGTGCCGGAGTCGGAGTCGGTGCCGGAGTTGGAGTCGGTGCCGGAGTTGGAGAAGGAGTTGTCCCCGTCGGAGTCGGTGCCGGAGTTGGAGAAGGAGTTGTCCCCGTCGGAGTCGGTGCCGGAGTTGGAGAAGGAGTTGTCCCCGTCGGAGTTGGAGAAGGAGTTGTTCCCGTCGGAGTTGGAGAAGGAGTTGTTCCCGTTCCGGGTGTTGGAGAAGGACTTGTTCCCGTTCCGGGTGTTGGAGAAGCACTTGTCCCTGTCGCCGGAGTTGGAGAAGCACTTGTCCCCTGAATGGTGAAAGGATTGTCGTCTACGCGCGGTATTTGAGCTGTAGTGAACCGAGATTCATCTAGTGAGTTCGATCGAACATCAATCAACACCGCCAAAAATTCCCCAGTTTGCCTGTCCCTAATAATCGTGTTGCTAGAATTCGAGCCTTGGCCCTGGAAAATTTCTAACTCTGTAAAGTTTAAACCTCCAGCCAGACCGATCGCATCTCCCGCATTAAAATCTCTAATTACATCAGCATCGCCGATTTCGCGGCCCCCAGTAGTGAGAAACCCGTTGTCACCAGGCGACGTGCCCACCCTACCGAGAACAAAGATATCCGATCCGTCGCCTCCTGTCAGAGTATCAGACCCGCGATCGCCCGAAAGAATATCATCCCCAGCATCTCCAGACAAAGAATCATTGCCGTCGCCCCCGAAGAGCAGGTCATCACCCTCGCCGCCGTCACCAGTATCATTACCAACACCGCCGGTGATGACATCCCCGCCCTCGGCGCCCAACAAAATATCATTGCCAGCCCCGCCGATCAGGCAGTCGTTACCCGTGTCGCCAAAAACATTGTCACTGCCCTTGTCGCCAAAAATCAGGTCGTCCTCCCCACCTCCGCGCAGACAGTCATTGCCTTTACCGCCATAGAGCGAGTCGTTGCCTTCAGAACCCAAGACAAGATCGTTGCCCTGGTCGCCAAAAGCTACGTCATCGCCTTGGTCGCCAGAAACCAAGTCATCGCCTTTGCCGCCCCGCGCCGTGTCATTGCCGCGCCCGCCCTCAACAATATCTTTACCAGCGCCGCCGTTGAGAGAATCGTTACCGTCTTCGCCCCTAAGCAGATCGTCTCCGTCCCGACTCAAAAGCGTGTCGTCGCCGGCACCCCCGGCAATCGTGTCATTGAACAAGCTGCCGATTAAATAGTTACTGCCGTCATTTGCGACAACTAAGCCATCGACAAAAAGTGGCTCTGGGGGAGGCGTGGGAACTGTCAGAGGTGGCCGCGGCACCGGGGTGATCGAAATGTCCGGGCCCGTCCCCGTCATTGTCGGAGAAGTCCCCGTCATTGTCGGAGAAGTCCCCGTCATTGTCGGAGAAGTCCCCGTCATTGTCGGAGAAGTCCCCGTCATTGTCGGAGAAGTCCCCGTCATTGTCGGAGAAGTCCCCGCCGACGGCGTAGGCGACGGCGCCGTGCCCCCATCCAAACTATCGCCGTTGTCATCCTCTAACACGAAGGGTGGCCGCCCTTCGAGAAAACTTACTGGTACTGCACTTGGCATTGTTCCGACTCCTTGCGACGCTACTCAAAAACTACTAAATAAACTTAAAGTCAGATGCAGTAATGACGGTGCTGAGCGCTCCCGGCACTGTAGGAATAGAATTCAACACTGCCAAATCGAAAGCTGGGAGACTGTCATCTGCCACATTCGGGTCAAACCCGAGAACGTACTTGTTAAAAGTATTGTTCAGGTACACGAAGAAAGCTCCCGTTTTGCTCGAACCGTTTTGATTCTTCAACACTGCATTTATTGCTTGAGCGTTGTCAAATTTAGATTCAAACAAAATGACTGATTGCTTGCTAATGTTGTCGCCGCTAGACCCGATATTCCTAACGATAAAACTGGTGAAATCGAGAGTAGTTCCTGAGTTGGTTAAACCTGCGAAATTTGACGACCTGAACAAAAATCTGTCGGTCTCGCTGCCGTTAGCGTTAAAGTCAGCAATCACGTCCACGCCTTCGCTGGGAGTTTCGTAGTAGAAGAAATCATTGCCCGCATCGCCAGTGAGCAAGTCAGAACCGTTGCCACCGCCCAAAATGTCATTGCCTGCACCGCCGGAAAGCGAGTCGTTGTCATCGCCGCCCAATACCAAGTCATTGCCGAAGGCGCCGCTGAGACAGTCGCTGCCGGCACCGCCGTCGAGAGTGTCGTCGCCAGCTTGGCCGTCGAGGGAGTCGCTGCCGGCTTCGCCCAACACGTAGTCATTGCCCGAACCTCCGAGTCCCGTGTCGTTGCCTTCTCCACCCAACATCGTGTCATCGTTTTCCCCGCCCAAGATGGAATCGTTATTGATACCGCCGTCGAGCAAGTTTCTGCCCAGTCCACCGTCGAGGATGTCGTCGCCTGCACCGCCGTCGAGGGAGTCGTCGCCTATGCCACCAAGTAAGGTGTCGGTGCCTATTCCTCCAAGTATCGAGTCGTCGCCGGCTTCTCCCAATATCGAGTCATTGCCTGCACCGCCGTCAATGGTGTCGTTGTTGTCACCGCCCAAGATGATGTCATTGTCATTGCCGCCGAACATCAGGTCGTTGCCCAGTCCGCCGATCAGCGAATCTATGCCGTCTTCGCCGTCTACGGTGTCGTTGCCCAGTCCGCCGTCGAGGGTGTCGTTGCCGATCGCACCCACCAGCGAGTCGTTGCCTGCTTCACCGAATTCGAGGTCGTTGCCGCCACTGCCATCGATGATGTCGTTGCCGTCGCCCCCAGAGAGGGTATCGTCGCCGGCCCCGCCGAGGATGAAGTCGCTGAGGTTGCTGCCTGTAAAGCTGTTGGCCGGGAGTGCGCTGCGATCGACAATATTATCTACCACCGTGATGCTGAAGGATGCCGGCCCGAGAGTTGCAGATCCGTCGGAGGCTGTAAACGTGAAACTGTCGCTGCCACCTGTTGCCAGCAAGTTGTATTTGACGATGTTGTTGTTGATATCGTCTTGCGTGAATTTGCCACCGACGTTGAGAAAGGTGGTGCCCCTTTGGACAAAACCTCTGGTAGCATCGGGGGCTTTAGTAATCGTGTAAACGATTTCCAAAGGGGTGTTGTCGGGATCTGTGACTAACAAATCGGCCGCAGTAATCGTCTGGGTAGGATTACTTTTGGCAACCACCACACCGTCGTTAATTACTAGCTGTGGCGGGTTGCTAACGTTGATGGTTGCTACCGCCTGACTTGTGCCGCCGTTGCCATCTGAGATCGAGTAGCTGAAGCTGTCACTACCCGAGAAGCCCTGATTCGGCGTGTATTTGAATGCGCCGCCGCCCACGGGAACCAGGCTGCCCTTGCCTGTTGGAGTAAAAGTCGTGACAGTCAGAGCGCTTTTTTCCGCGTCAGTGTCGTTCAACAGAACGTTGAAACTGAGTGTTTGACCGGCAACAGTGGTGAAGTTGTCGTTAACTGCTTTTGGAGGTTGGTTAAGGATGGGCGTTGGACTTCCTGTCGGCGTCGGACTTCCTGTCGGCGTCGGGAAAGTCGGCGTCGGATTTGCTGTCGGCGTCGGGAACGTCGGCACCGGACCGTCTGTCGGCGTTGGTGTCGGGCTGGCTGTCGGCGTTGGTGTCGGGCTGGCTGTCGGCGTTGGTGTCGGACTGGCTGTCGGCGTTGGTGTCGGCGTCGGCGTTGGCGTTGGTGTCGGCGTCGGCAGGGGAAGCGGAGTTGCGCTGCCGGGAACTGTGGGGGCAATTACAAATGAGCTTCGCCCTAGGGTTCTGCTGTCCACTCCGGGCAATACTGCTAAAAAGTCGCCGCTGACGCCGTTGCGAATAATCGTACTGCCGGCTTTGGTTTCGGTGCTTTGGAAGATTACCAAATCTTCAAACTTGAGGTCGCCACTTAACCCGATCGCATCTTCGCCTTGGCGAAAGTCTGTGAAAATGTCGGCATCGGCGAGATCGGGGCCGCCTGTGGTGAGAAATGCCGGGTTAGTGCCGTCGCTGCTGCTGCCGCTGGGGGAACTGAAGGCACCGATGACGAAGACATCTCTGCCTTCGCCTCCTGCCACTACGTCTTTGCCTGCTTCGCCCCAAATAACGTCGTTGCCAGCACCGGCGTCCACGATGTCGTCGCCGTCACCGCCGAATACGATGTCGTCGCCGTCGCCGGAAAAAAATGTATCCCCGCCGGCGTTGCCGTAGAGCCAGTCGCCTCCTTCGTTGCCAAATACCAAGTCTTCGCCGTCGCCACCGAAGAGCGAGTCGTTACCTTCGTCGCCCCACAGGATGTCGTCGCCTCGATCGCCCAAAAAGCTATCGTCGCCAGAGCCTCCACGCAAGCTGTCGCTGCCTTTGCCGCCGTAAGCCGTGTCTCTGCCTTCGCCTCCGATTACCGTGTCGTTGCCGTCATTGCCATACAACAGGTCGGGGTTATTTCCCCCGTCGAGGGAGTCGTTGTCTTTACCTCCGTACAGGGTATCGAGTCCTGAACCGCCATCGAGAACGTCGTTGCCGGGCGCGCCGAACAACACATCATCATCGTCGTTGCCAAATACTAAATCGTCGCCGTCGGCTCCTTGCACGGTGTCGTTGCCTTGCAGCCCGGAAATCACGTCGGGGCCGGGACTGCCAACTAAGGAGTCGTTGGTTTCGGTGCCGCGGACTACGCCGCCGATGATTGCGGGCGACGTACCTTGGCCTCCGCCCAATGTGTCGTCTATGCCACCAAATGTGTCGTCACCGGAGGGAGTTGGCGTTGGAGTGGGTGTTGGAGTTGGAGTGGGTGTTGGAGTTGGTTCGGGTGTTGGTGTCGGTTCGGGTGTTGGCGTTGGTTCGGGTGTTGGTTCGGGTGTTGGTGTTGGTATAATTACTACTGGCACTGCACTTGGCATTATTTTGGCTCCTTTAAACGACGATCCCGATTAACTTTAAGAACTGATTAGTATCAGTTTATTGCCACAAATCTGGCTTAAAATTGATTAATAATCCCATCATTTCTAGCATACTAAATCAAAACTGCAACGGCTATGGATATTTTTTAATCCGGGCATCTTTTGATCTCAAAATATTAATTTTTGCACGTTTTGAGGCCTATGTTGGGTATACTTTAATATCGCGCCATTTCGATAGAACCTAGAAGTCGGGCTTGGAGTCAGCCCGGTGTATTTATCCAGAATCAGAAAAAATAAAAATCTTCGCCGTCATAATTTTTTCTTTCCGAATGTCGAATGCTGAATACAGATGTGCCTTTTGCCTGCCGAAGCCGAATGCCTTATGCTGACTGCTGACAAGAAACAGAGCTGTTAATTAGGGGCAGAAGCGGCCCGGTTTGTTCTTGTCCACTGACGGATAGTTCGCTGTGGCAAAGGTAAAGCAGGGAACAGCGACTTAACAAATCTAGCAGAATTCGCCGCAGTCGCTGTTGGTCGGCCACTGTTTCCTCTTCGGTTTCCCAGGGACGCCCCTGTTGCGATCGCAAAAATAAGGGAGCACCAAACAATGTCGCCGCACCGCCACTCAGCCATAGGGGCGAGCCGGCGTCCAGCCAAAAGTGCCATTTGTGGGCGCGGCGGCTGCTGCGGTACTGGAAGATGTTGGCGAGGGTGACGGCTCTGGCTGCTGGGCCTTCTGGACGGACTGGAAAGGGGTTGGCGGTGACGGTTCCTTGACGCAACAACTGGATGAACCGGGCGATGGTTTCTGAGTCGCCGCCGTTTGTTGGTTCTACGCGCTGCATTCGCCCGTTGATTTCCCAGTAGTGGGTGGCGGTTTCCATTAACTCGCGCAGGGCTGCTAGCCGATCGTAGGGCAGGTATCTGTCGTTCATGAGAAATTTTTGAATGGCTCGATCGAGCAGCGCAATTGGACTCGGCAACAGCCGCTCCTGCTGTTGCGACCGCTGTTGTTCGATCCACTCCACAATGTGCTCGTAGGCCCTGGCTGCTCGGTGTCCCAGTCTGTCCCACCGGGGAAAGGCTGTAATTGGCAGCAATTGAGGTCGATCGAGATCTGGACAAAAACAGTGATCGGCGATTAAACCTGCTCTCACTTGGTCGATCGATTTTTGATTTTGAATTTGAGATTTTAGATTGAACGTCGAGTTGGAATCTTCTGTTTCCAATGAACGGTGTTTCTGGCTGCCCAACACTACCAGCATTTCGGCGGCGCCGTCTCGATCGACTAAACGGCCGAGTCCCGGATAAACTAAGGCTAACAAAGTGAGTAAAGCTCGAATCTCTGGGGTGGTCGAGAGGGGACGCTGATCGTTGAGAGATACGGCGGCGATACCATCTCGCGCCAGAATTTCCGTTAAACTGTAACGGGCGATCGCATCCATCCCAGGAGCAATTACAGCGATTTCCTGCGGTTCCACGGCTTGTGATTTCACTGCATCCACGATGATTTCGGCGGTTTCTCGCAGCAGTTGCGCCCGCGAAATTGTTTCGAGCGATCGAACTGATCCGGGCAAACTCAAGCCTAAAGGATAAAAACCCTCAGAATTAACGGCTAAACTTACCGCCAATTCCCCAATTTCTGGGGATAAACCCGCTTTTGCGTCCAATTTTTCGACGATGCGACACCTGCTTTCGAGTCGGGCGAGGTCTTCGGTGTCAGCCCCCAAGCCCAAACGCACTCCTCCATCCCGATTGTAGGAGAACGCCCCCGCCGCACCTTGGTCGAGCATTCGATCGAACAAATGGCGACTTATCGCCGGATAATCGTCAACATCGTCTGCGATCACAGCTTGGTATCTAGAGGCCAAATGCTGCTGGTAACTGACATCCGGCAACAAATAGCGCCAGTAGAGTTCGCAAACAATCCCGTAAGTCAGCAGCCCGCGCGTCAAGCACCATTCCCGCCACCTTTCGAGCAAATCTCCCATGCTAGTCCACAGGTTGATCGAGCTGCCTTCCCCAGCAAATCCCTGTTGTAGAATGCTGGGAATTTCTTCTCTCGGCGTACCGCTGACAGCAGCCAGTTGTAATAAGTCTAGAGTTCGACGCACCATTCGAGTTGGACTTACCCCTGTTTGTTGCAAAATCCCTTCGTCTAGTTCGCGACGCCAGAGTCTCGTGGCAAGTTCCAGTTCTGTTTCAGGTTGCAGCCGTAGGGGAAATTGAGCCTTCAAATCCAGCGACTGAACTAGCAGGGGCCAAAATAGCAATACCTCCTGCTCAAAAAAACCGAAGGGCGTTGTGGAGTGAAAGGTATATTTTCCTTCGGTAGCGACGGCGATGCGATCGGCCAATTCTAGCCGGTTGTCCCCATTAGCTGCTAAGACTAAAATTGCTGGGGCAGTTTGTCCAGCCCGCCGCCGCCCGGAACTCGATCGCCCTGAAACTGTTGCAGGCAGAGGCTTGACAGTTTTGCTCCAAATGCAGAACTGCTCGACTAAACGAGTGGTTTTGCCACTGCGGGCAGATCCGACAATCCAAATTGAATCCTCGGTGGCAGTTCTCAATTTATGTAAATTTGTTACCATACCGTGAATACTTTAATCACTAATGTCTACAGCCAACTAACCAGCTTTAGCTATGAATACTTCTCCGTGGAACAGGATTGTAAAATATCTCTACAGCGTTCACCAATGGTATCGAGAAACCCCTGAGAGGGCTCTAGAACAGGCCTACGATGCTGCCTTAGCAATTAAGGCGATCGAAGACGAGCATTTTGGCGGTCAAGGAATCTCTGAGCGATCGGGAGATTACGGACAAAGCACACTGTCTTACTTTAAATCCGAACTGCAAAAATACCTCAAGGTCATCCAAACCCGAATGGTTGAGTTTAATGCTAGCCGTTCTTTTTTGGAACTGCCGGAGCGAGTGGGGGCCAAACCAAAAACGGGGCACAGCGCTGAGCCTCACCAGCACGGATTACATCTCAACAATAAAGATAGAGCCTCCCTTATATTTGAGAAGCTAGAGTTTATTGATGGAGTCATCGACAAGTATATTAATAGTAGTAGATCAACGGCAATTGTTCCGGTTGTCAGTTCAGTAAATGTGCAGGCAAAATCTACAAAAAATAGCAGCTCTCCACCTGACCAAAATAAAGGTTCCGCTAATTTTGTTAAAATTCACGATGGTGAGGTTGACACTAACTATGAAGAAGTGAATTTATTGCCGCGATCACTTTTGGGAACTTTGAATCGAATCACTAAAGATTTAGACCCTGGAGCTGAAAAAGAAGTAGTTAAAAATTTCCGCAATTCCAAAGTAAAAACGATTATTTCTCTGAGATTTATTTTGCTTTTGATTTTAGTTCCGCTGTTGACGAATCAAATTTCCAAAAACTTTCTAATCGGCCCAGTAGTTGACCATTTTAGAATTAAGCAAAATGCTCCGTTATTCATAAATGTTGATCTGGAAGAAGAAGCATTTGAAAAACTAGAGCAATTTGAGCGGCACCTCAAATTTGACACATTAATTGGCATGGCTCCATCGCTTTCTTCC
>Ga0105045_10006018_pt1 | contig 10734 bp, 9 predicted proteins | sample MAT02_FD_78089 | JGI IMG/M metagenome (GOLD analysis project Ga0105045, IMG submission 78089) | Freshwater microbial communities from Lake Fryxell liftoff mats and glacier meltwater in Antarctica - MAT-02 (megahit assembly) | ecosystem: Environmental > Aquatic > Freshwater > Ice > Liftoff... | reverse complement strand
GAGTTACATTGAGCTATCCATCGCCGGACGCATCGTCCTTTCACTCGCGGATCTTGATTTCACCAAAGGCCACCTCGGGATCTACGCAGACTCCTGCAGCCTCTCCGTCACGAACATCAACCTACACCCGATGCGTGAGCCGGAACAGCGGCACAACCAACTCGTCGGCGGCTGACAGGGTTCTCACTTTCCGAGCTCCTCCACCAGATCCTCCAGCGGATAGCTCCAGATCTCGCTGAGCGTCGGGTGATACCAATGGACTTTTAGAAGGTCAACTGGAGTCGCGCCGAGCGCTATCCCCACGGCTATCGAGTGAATGATCTCTCCGGCGTCCTTACCTACACATTCCGCACCTACTACTCTTCCCGTAGCTCGATCCTTCCATGCCTTGACGTATCCGTATTTCGCCTCCATCAGGATAGCTTTCCCGTGGTCGCAGAAAGGATAGTCTGCAGAAAATACGTCCATTCCGCGCTCTTCGGCTTCTTCGATGGAAATACCTGCCGTGGCAATCTGCGGATCAGTGAAAATCACGCTGGTTTTGATGTCATAGTTCACCGGATCTGGATTCTTCCCGCACGCGTGATTCGCCGCGACCTCTCCCTGCATGATTGCTAAGTGGACGATCTCATACGGACCCGCGACATCGCCAGCTGCGTAAATTCGCGGATTCGCCGTCTGCTGCATGTCGTTTACGCGGATATGTCCCGAGTCCTTTGTCTCCACTCCGGCCTTTTTAAGACCTATCCCTCTCGAATTCGGTTTCCGTCCAAGTGCGTTCAAGAGATGAGCCGCGCGGACTTCGCATGATTCGCCGTCTTTCCTGAAACGGACTACATAACCGTCCCCGTCCTTCGCCACGGACTCTAGTTCGGTATCTGTGCGGAGGTCGATCCTCTCGTCACGGAACGCTTTCATCACAACCGCCGCAGCCTCAGCTGAAGCTTCTTTCAGAATCCGCGCACTGCGCTGAATCTGAATCACCTTCGTCCCCACCCGGTTCAAAAATTGCGCCAGCTCGCAAGCCACGAGCCCGCCACCAAGCACGATGACCGACTCCGGCAGAAAATCTAGATCCAGCACGTCATCGCTCGTCCAATGGTGCGTCTCCCGTAGGCCAGGTATATCAGGCGTGTTTACCATTGATCCTGTGGCTATCAGGAAGTGGTCAGCCGTAATCCGTTCGCCCGAACCCGCCAATTCTACGGTTTCCTCATCCAAGAACACCGCCCGATCCCGGATGAGGTGGAATCGCTCCGATTCCAGCTGCTCCCTTCGGTAGGAAGCGAAGACTTCAGTAGTATCCAGTTTACGCCTGTGGATTGCAGACATGTCCGCCTTCGCCTCCGGTATCTGCAATCCAAACTTCGCGCCTTCCTTCGCCAAATGGAGAACCTCGGCGGGGTAGATGAGTGTTTTCGACGGCATACAGCCCCTCAGGATGCAGAGGCCACCTAGCTTCTGCGCATCCTCGATGATCGCCACATTTCCAAACATCTCCCGTGCCGTCCGCGCTGCCGCATAGCCAGCGCTCCCACCACCTACTACTACAAAATCAAAATGCCTGTTTTCCATACAAGAAGTAAAAGCGGAAACTGGGAAAACGAAAATACTGAAAGCCATAAAATTGATTCCCTCGAATTTCAGCATTTTAGTTTTCCCAGTTTCCGCTTTTACTTCCGCCCCCACATGGCAGCCAAGAAGAAGAAACAAAACCTCACCGATCTCTCCCAACCCCTGAAAATCCACCTCATCGGGGTCGCTGGATCTGGGATGAGCGGGCTCGCCCTTCTGCTACTAGGCATGGGACATACAGTTTCCGGCTGCGACCGGGTAACAACTTCCGAAACTGACCGGATGCAAACACTCGGGCTCAAATTTTCCTCCCCCCAGACCGGAGCACCCGTGATAGGAGCGGATCTCGTAGTCTATTCCTCCGCGATACGTCCTGAAAACCCGGCCTTTGCCGCCGCTAGCAAAGCGAAAATCCCGCTCATCCGCCGCGCGGAATGCCTTGCCGCAATCCTCCACACCAAGGCAGGAATCGTCATTTCCGGAACCCACGGAAAAACCACAACATCTTCGATGACCGCCCACCTGCTCCGCGAGTGCGGGCAGAAGCCTTCCTACTATGTGGGCGCGGAAATTCCCATCCTTGGTGCGAACGCAAAATGGGAACCGGAAGGCGAATCTATGGTGGCAGAAGGTGACGAATCCGATGGCACTCTAGCCCTCTACAAACCCCACCACTCGGTAATTCTGAACATCGAGGCAGAGCACCTGGATTTCTACCGCGACCTCGATCACATCAAAGAAGTCTTCAGAACCCTCGCCGACCAAACTACTGGAAACATCGTATATTGTGCCGAGAGTCCGGTGGCGCTGGAAATTTGTGTGGGTCGTGAAAACGCAGTTTCCTACGGTTGGGAGGATGCGGAGCATAGCGCCGATTATACCGCGACGGACATCCGCGATCTCAAAGGCTCTTCCGCATTCACGGTGAAACGAAAGGGCGAAGTCCTCGGCGACATCGAGCTCGCCATCCCCGGAGAACACAACATTCTCAATGCTCTCGCAGCCATCGCCATCGCAGATATCTGCGGTGCGGAGTTTTCTCTCATCGCCCGCGCCCTCTCCTCCTTCGCCGGGGCGAAGCGACGTTTCGAAACCAAATACCTCTCGAAATCCTTCCGCATCATCGACGACTACGGCCACCATCCTACCGAGCTCGCCGCGACTCTTCAGACCGCCCGCTCGCTTAAGCCCTCCCGCCTAATCGTTCTTTTCCAGCCGCACCGCTACACCCGCACCCAACTGCTCGCAAACGATTTCGGAAAAGTCCTCCAAGCCGCCGACAGAGTCTTCATCACCGATATCTATCCCGCCTCCGAGCTACCCATCCCGGGCATCACCGGCCAGACCTTGGTCGATGCGATGAAGGATCACGGTGACATCCCGGCGAAATTTCTCCCGGACATGGCCACCGCCCACCACGAGGTAGGCAATGCTCTGGAACCCGGCGACCTACTCATCACCCTCGGCGCCGGCAACGTGCACGAAGTCGGCACCCGCATCGCCAGCGACCTGAAAATCATCGAGGAAATGAAAGCCGTGATGCCCGAGGGGGAGATCGACGGCAAACTCTACGAGCCAATGCGGAAACATACTACGCTCCTAGTAGGTGGTCCCGCCCAATACTGGCTGGAACCACATTCATTCTACGCCTTCGCATTCCTCGTGGACTATTGCCGCCAGCGCAGCATCTCGATCCGTGTGGTCGGGCGGGGATCGAATATCCTCGTCAAAGATGGTGGTATCCGCGGCGCTGTCATCCACCCCAGCGGCGGAGCGTTTTCCGAACTCTCCATCGACGCCAAGGGTCATGTGGTCGCGGGTGTCGGTGTTCGCTTGAAAAAACTCGCGTCCTACGCGGGTGCGCACGGCATCGGCGGCTTCGAATGGATGGAGGGCATCCCCGGAAATGTCGGCGGCTCCTTGCGCATGAACGCCGGAGCCATGGGCATCGAGACCTTCGACCAGGTGGTGCGCGTGACGTTTCTCGATGAGGACGGGGTGATCCGCACCCGCGAGCGCGACGAGATCTTGGCGACTTACCGCAATGTCCAAGAGCTGCGCCGGAACTTCGCCCTTCAAGCGGTTTTCAAAGGCAAAAGCGACAGCCACGAAAACATCAAAACGCGCTGGCACGAATCCCGTGAGAAGCGCAAGAATTCACAGCCCATCGCCGCCTCTGCCGGCTGCACGTTCAAAAACCCCAAGGAAATACCTGCAGGGAAACTCATCGATTCACTCGGACTCAAAGGCAGTTCGGTAGGTCAGGCCGCAGTATCCGATGTGCACGGGAATTTCATCGTCAACAATGGTAAATCCTCGGCAAAAGACATCCTCACGCTGATTGAATCCATCCAAAAAACTGCCCGCGAAGATCGCGGCATCGAGCTGGAGACCGAGGTAAAAATCATCGGCGAAGAGGAATTTAACTTTTAATATTTCTCACGCAGAGCCCCAGAGGCACAGAGGACGAGTGGAATCCATTTTTTCACCAGCTTCGTTGCTTTCCGGCTTTGCGTCTTCGCGGCTTTGCGCGAGAATTTCCCCACGATGCTTTCGCAAATCAAAATCGCAGTGCTAATGGGCGGACCGGGGTCGGAGCGGCAGGTCTCGATTGCTTCCGGAAACGCGGTTCTAAAAGCCCTCCTTTCTCTCGGGCTGGATGCGGTTCCCGTGGATGTAACTTCCACGGAAATCAACCTCCCGGAAGGAACCGGGCTTTGCTTTAATCTCATCCACGGCACCTTTGGCGAAGACGGGCAACTTCAGGACATCTTGGATAAGCTGGGCGTCCCCTACACCGGAGCAAGGGCGGAATCGTCCCGCATCGCCTTCGACAAGAACCTCGCCAAACAGGCTTTCCTCAAAGCAGGAGTCCCAACCCCAAAATCCGAGATCATCGACTGCACAGACGGCCCAGTTTTTCCGAGTTTCCCGCCGCCGTTTGTTGTAAAACCACCTCGGGAAGGCTCATCGGTCGGGATCGAGATCGTGAAGACCCAAGAAGAGGCCGAAGCAGCCATCGCAAGAGCATCCGCCCATTCCAAGGATCTGCTCATCGAGGAATTCATCTCCGGCGCGGAACTCACCGTTCCAGTGATCGACGGCGTCGCCTACCCTATCGTCCATATCATCCCGCCCGAGGGCATTTACGATATGGCCACGAAATACCCTTGGCTTTCCGGGAAAACGACCGGCTCAGAATACATCTGCCCTGCGGATCTCGATCTGGAAACAACCATCGCCGTCCAGACGGCTGCCGTCGCCGCCCACAAATCCCTCGGCCTTGAGGTCTATTCCCGCGTCGATGTGATGCTGGATGCAGAGAACCGCCCCTACGTCCTTGAGGCAAACACCATCCCAGGAATGACAGAAACTTCCCTCCTCCCGAAATCCGCCGCAGCAGATGGACTTCCGTTTCCCGAACTCTGCCGGAAAATCGCGGAACTCTCGCTACTCCATTAGCACATCATACCCACCAGCAGGTGGAGGCGATCTTCGGCCCGCCTCTCCTGCATCCAAGCCGGGGCAATCCTGCCTCGGGGGCATAAACCAATCAAATGGTAGGGGCTATCCTGCTAGGTTGACCCAAATCAAAAACGCAAACGCACGATCCACCTCAAAGGAAGTGCGACCGCAAGAACTTAGTAACCACGGGGAGTTCTTCTATCATTCTCTCCAAGAAAGAAAAGAACCGCGATTTAGAAATCGCGTCTGCAACAGGAACCGACTTCATCTGTCTTTCTGCGACCTCGTCGCGATTTCCAAATCCAGAAGGCCCACTCCACTTGCATCCTTGGGAAACGGTTCTATTCTCTATGATCATGGAAAATGAAACTACCCCACAGACATGGCCGGATCTAGCAATCGGGCTCTACGACCGCCTCACTGCCCGTAACGCAGAGATCATCTACGAAGTGGAGAACCTCGATATCATGATTCCCGGCAAGACGGGTGCGGACGCGGAGCGGGCAAAGTGGACGATTAACGGAGTGATGAAAATCCGAACCCGCGACCATGGAAAATGAGTTGTCACTTCCTGGAAAGACCTTGCAGTTACACGGCAAAGTCCGGATTTCCTGCGGAGACAACCAGTTCTCTGTGGATTTCCAAGAAGGCAGGACTGTGGTGGAGTTCCCATCGTTCTCACGTTTGCTCAAAGTAAAATCAGAGATTGATTCCCTCTGTCAAGCAGTCTCCCGACTTCCTCCCTTGCCCGGCGGGGGCTCGGCCGGAAAGCGCGCAGCTCCGTCACGGGTCGGATTGGACTTGCCTGAATTCAGGCTGACTGTGCGAGGACGATCCATCGGAAAGCTGGATTTCGAAGGAGGCGATGTGAAGTTCCACCTCACACCTTTTGATTTTATTACGAAGCGGATGTCGTAGATGAATGAAGCCCTAAGGCGGGATATGTGAGTGATTGAACTGAATTGACATTCAACGAATCCGTAATACCATCGCGCTGAACCGTTGTTCCCGCAAGGTCGGGCCATCGGAAAAAACGGCATTGCCACTGCTCCGATTCATACCAATGCGTAAGAAAACATCCAAAGCCCGACGTCACCGGCACCATGTGAAGGTGCTGAAGTCGGAGGTGATGTCGCCGCGTATCGCATGGTTCACGGCGCTGAATTTTCTGAAACTACTCGCAAAAATCGCCGTAGTAATCGGGGTTCTGCTCGCGGTCGCGTACGGGATCCGCCAAGCTATTGAGCACACATTTCACCAGAACCCCGACTTCCGGCTCCAGGCCATCAGCCTTAATTCAAATGATGTCTTGGACGAAGCCGGACTGGTCGAGCAACTTGGGATCGACCTTTCGGAAAACATCTTCGACTTCGATGTAGATTCTCTGGAAGGTCAACTTCTAGCCATCCCTGCGATTTCTTCAGCTAAAGTGCGCCGGAACCTCCCCGGTACTTTGGAATTTGAGATTTCCACCCGCAAGCCTCTCGCTTGGATCGCATGTCCTGAGGAGGGCTACCCAATTGCCCGAGTCCAAGGTAGCCTGTTGGTGGATCATGAGGGGTTCACCTACCCCTGCCCGGCTGGCCAAGCAGCGGAATGCCAAGTATTGCCTGTTCTCGTCCTCGCTCCGAACAAAGATCATGCCATCTCCCCCGGAATCACGCTGGAACATCCCCAATACAGGCACAGCATGCACCTGCTGAAAGCTATCAGTGCGGAATACCCGGAGGAGATTCCTTCGATCCACTCGATATCCCAAGAGAACGAGTGGTCTATGCGTCTGACCACGACTACGGGGACTGTTGCGATTTTTGGGCTGGGCGATCACGCTAGGCAGCTCGACTACTTCACCCGCGCCCTCCTACACGCCCGAAAAAAAGGCTATCAAATCGGAACGATCAACTTGATCCCCAAGCGAAATGTCCCCATCACAGTCCTAGGAGACGGCGAACCCCCACGCGCAATCCCCGTCACCGAGGAAAATCTGGCACCCATCCCAGAATCCCGGCAGGCAAACGACCTCCGATCCCTTCTTAATCGAAACTGAAACTCAATGGCCCGCCGCACAAAAATTCATGTCGGATTGGAAATCGGCACCAGCAAGACTTGTATCGTCGTCGGTGAGGTCATGCCGGACAGCGCAGTGAAGATTCTCGGCATCGGAGTCACCAAGTCAGCAGGCGTCCGCAAGGGCGAGCTCTCGGATTTCATCCTAGCGCGCGATTGCCTGAAAGACGCTCTGGCGAAAGCAGAGGATGCCAGCGATGTGGAGATCGGATCGGTATTTCTCTCCGTCACCGGCGCCCACCTTCAAGGAGTCAACAACCGCGGCACCTTCCGCCTTCCAGAAAACCAACAGACCATTCTTCCCGAGCACCTAGAGGAGGCGTGTAACATCGCCCGCGACGTCCCTTATCCTCAGGATCACGTCTGCCTGCACACCATCATCCGGAACTACTTGGTGGACGGTCTGGAGCAATCTGCCTCACCCATCGGTCTTTTCGCAAAAACCGTGGAGGCGGATTTCCATATCGTGCACGGCATCGGAAACCGGATCCAAAACTCGATCAAACTGGTACGCGAATGCCCTTTGGAAGTAGATGACATCGTCTTCGCACCCATCGCCACGGCGCAAATGGCCCTCGACCGCGAGCACCGCCTCCGGGGCGCCCTCCTCATCGACATCGGAGGAGGCACGACGGATTTTGCTCTCTATCTGGGCGGCTCCATCGCCGCCTCCGGCTGCATCCCAGTGGGTGGAGACCACGTCACCAACGACATCCACCTCGTCACCGGGCTGCCATTTTCGAAAGCGGAAAAACTCAAGATCCTCGAAGGGAATGCCTCCGCGGATCCCTCGCTTTCCGTGGGCGTGGCGAAACTGACCGATGACAACGGCTTCGCCGACGTGGAGGTGAAACGCACGATTCTCAATGAAGTGATCCGCCAGCGTTTAGAAGAAACCCTGAAACTCGTCCGCGACCGTCTGCCAAAAGGATCAGTCGAGGCCATAGGCTCTGGCATTTTCCTAACCGGCGGCACCAGCCTCATGAGCGGTTTCTCCGAGCTCGCGTTCGATGTCTTCGGGCGGGATATTTACCGGCCCGAACCCTCGGAAAATACTGACTCCGCGCATCCATCCTTCAAAGATCCTCAGTTTGCCACCGCGATCGGCCTGATCCGCTACGCCCAGATTCTCGAAACTGAAAATACCAAACCTCCCGGCTTCATCGGCCGCCTCCTCCGGATGTTCTGGCCGTTTGGAAACTGAACTTCGGAACGTCAAACATTGAACATCGAATGGAAGAAGACCCGAAATCGCGGTACGACCTTGAAGAGAGGTTGCTGGATTTTGGGGCGCGTATCATTTCCCTCACGCAGAAACTTACTGAAAACTACGCTCAACGGCACATTGCGGGGCAACTGCTCAGATCGGGAACATCTCCTTTGTCCAACCACGGCGAAGCACAATCTGCTGAATCTCCCGCCGATTTCATCCACAAACTCAGTCTATACCTCAAAGAACTACGTGAAACGGAATGCTGGCTGAAACTAATCGAGCGCGCTAAACTCATTTCAAAAACCGAGAAACTCACGCCACTCCTCGACAAAACCGACCTGCTCATCCGTATATTCGTCACCAGCATCTCAACCGCCGAAAAACGCCGAACCAAAAATAGTCCGGCAAATACCATAACCGTTCAAAAAACATCTTTCTCGGACGTTCGATGTTCGACGTTCAAATCTTCCAAAAAATGATCTCCTACTCACGCGATTCCAAAGAAGCCATCCCATCCTCTGCTGTTAAAATCATCGGCCTAGGAGGAGCCGGCGCGAACATGCTCGAACGTATCGCGCTCGACAGCATCGAAGGTGCAGAATTGCTGGCGCTGAATACGGACATCCGCACCTTGGGAGCCAGCCTCGCCAAGGAGAAGATTCAACTCGGGGTGAACCTCACCAAAGGTCTTGGAACTGGTGGTGATCCGGAACTTGGTCAACAGGCGATGCTTGAGGCGGAAGCCAATGTCCGCGAGGCGCTCAAGGGACAGAGAATTGTCTTCCTTTGCACAGGACTCGGTGGCGGAACCGGCTCCGGGGCTGCGCCCATTGTCTCAAGAATCGCTCGGGAGGAAGGCGCATTCGTGGTTGTGTTTGCCACCATGCCATTCTTTTTTGAAGGCCGCCGCCGCCGTGAACAGGCGGAAACATCTCTTAACCAGCTGGCCGTCCTTTCCAACGCACTGGTCACCTTCGATAACAACCGCATGGGTGAGCTAGTGCTCGCGAAACAAGGCATCCACGAAGCCTTCGCCGCGGCCGACAGGATGATTTCTGAGTCGATCAAAGCCGTGATACGCTTGGTGATACGCCCCGGACTGATCAATGTCGGGCTTGACGATCTCATGTCTGCGCTGCGCACCAACCGCTCTCGTTGTCTCTTCGGATCCGGTGTAGCCGAGGGAAAAGACCGCGCCTCAAAAGCTCTCCGCAACGCCCTTGCAAGTCCCTTACTCGACCAAGGCTCTCTACTCAAAGACGCGCAGACCGTCCTGGTCCATCTGTCCGGCGGCGAATCACTGACTCTTTTCGAGATCGAGCTGCTGATGCAGAATCTCCAAAAATACGTCCCGGAAGAGGCGCAAGTTCTCTTTGGAGCGGCCATTGATCCAGCGATGGGTGACAGCCTTTCCATCACCTTGATCAGCGCACTGCCTGAAGACGCGCTCACGGGAAGAAACCGTGATTCAATTAGCACTTCTTCGAAATCCATCGCCGATCTCGATGGGGAAAACGCAGCGACCGGAGAGACAGAAAATCCTTTTACCCGGGTAGAAAGCACCCCGCAAGAGTCCTCTGAAAATACACAAACCGAAGCCGAAGCCGACACCGAACTGCTCGGTGATTTTATCTCCCCAGAGATGCCCTACGAGAATTTCGAAGAGCACCCGACTCAACGTAAACCAACCCAACTTCCAGTCCCGAAAAAACTCCTTGGCCGACCGATTATCGATAACTTGTCCACTAGCCAGGATGAGGAAGTCGAGTTGCTACATACGGCGGAAAGTGACGCGCCGGAGAACCCATTCACCATCCAGACTCCAGCCAAGGAGGAACGCCCCTTTGCAGAACCCGAACTGATTCGGGCCGCAGAATTCAAGAAACCGGGAATGGAGCCGGAAGAAATTCAGGCTACGGAGAATTCCGAAGAAACGGTGGATACGACTGTGGCTGAGTATTCCGACCCAACATTATCCGCGGCACAGGGACCGGCTCCGGTTTTCATACCTGCCGAGAACCAACTCTGGAACAACCCCGATGCACCCGATGAGGCCATTCCGCAGTCCGAGAATCCCGACGAAATAAATGCTCCTACTGCGCAAACTCCAGAGCGCACACCGCAAGCGAAACTGAAACTCGACTCCCGCCAGCCGGGATCACAAAGCGAGCTCGCGTTTGACAATGCTCCGCGCGGACGGTTCGAGGGCGAGAACCCGAATGTATTTGAAGGAGAGGATCTCGACCTCCCTCCGTTTCTCCGGAAAAAGAAATCCTAAAGGATCGTTCAGGCTGCGCTTCTGTAGAAGGAAGCACCATTAGTCCCGTTCTGCTGTCTAGCGTTTCTGCCAAGCAGTGAGCATAGATCGCGTCCACTGGAATTTGCGGGAGGTTTCCCGAATCAGGAAAGGTTCG
>Ga0105045_10006016_pt1 | contig 10735 bp, 6 predicted proteins | sample MAT02_FD_78089 | JGI IMG/M metagenome (GOLD analysis project Ga0105045, IMG submission 78089) | Freshwater microbial communities from Lake Fryxell liftoff mats and glacier meltwater in Antarctica - MAT-02 (megahit assembly) | ecosystem: Environmental > Aquatic > Freshwater > Ice > Liftoff... | reverse complement strand
GTGGGTGCGCGGGGAAGATGACGGCCGCTTCGATGCTGACGATTATGCCTTGTTCTATGCCCAAGGCCCCGATAAGATCGCTTTTGATCCCGCTGCCCGCCTCCTTAGCCAAGAAACCAATCTGTACGACGAAAACAATTATTACTTTCTGACCATCGGGCCCACGCGCGGCAAGCGGCCCGCCCGCCAAGCCGAGTCGGGCAGTGGGGGAGGTATCATCACCACCTTTGATGATTTTTTCCATTACGAGAAAGAACAAACCAACTTGGTACGATCGGGACGGCAATGGTTTGGCGAACGTTTCGATTTCCAGACTGATTTCACGTTTCGCTTCCCCACCGAAGGGCTGGTGCCCAACAGCACCGTACGGGTAACCTCCGCTGTGGTGGCCCAAGCCAATGCCGCCACCAATTTTACCCTCCAACTCAATGGCCGAGAGCTGGGCCGGCAAGATTTGGCCGCGCTGCCCATTTCCACCTATGCCCGCAAAGGCTTGGTGGCCACCAACTTGTTTGGCCTTAACCTTGACGCTCCGGCCAACAACGAACTGGCCGTGCGCTTGACCTACCAAAAAGGAACTGCCACTTCCGCCTTTGGTCATTTGGACTATTTGTCGCTCAATGTGCAACGCAATTTGCAGCTTTACAATAACCAAGTGATCTTCCGGGCCTTCCGCAGTTTGGAGATGCCAGCGGCCACCTATCGGGTGGGCAATGCCGGGGCCGACCTGCTCATCTGGGAGGTGACCGACCCCCAAAATACCACCGCCCCAGTCTTTCGGCTCACGGGAAATGTGGCCGAATTTACCGTGGCCGCCAATGGCACCCTGCGCGAGTACGTAGCCTTGCGCGGCAGCGAATTTGAAGTACCCAAGCCCTTGGGCCGTGTCCCCAACCAAAACCTGCGGCAATTGGCCACCCCCGAACTGCTGATCATCGCCCACGAAAACTTTCTGGCCGATGCCCAGCGCTTGGCCAACTTCCGCCAGCGCAACGGCTTGACCGCTACGGTGGTCACGACCAAACAGATCTACCACGAATTTGCCTCCGGGCGGCAAGAGGTGTCGGCACTCCGCGATTTTATCCGCCACCTCTACCGCCAGTCACCGCGCTTGCGCTATGTGCTGCTCTTTGGCGATGCCTCGTTTGACTATAAAGATCGACTGGTGGACAACAGTAATTTTGTCCCCACTTATGAATCCCGCGAGTCGCTCCACCCCATTTTTAGTTTTTCTTCCGATGATTATTTCGGGTTTTTGGATGACAAAGAAGGCGAATGGGATGAGAACGGAGCCGACAACTACGACATGGAAGTGGGCGTGGGCCGCTTGCCCGTTGGCAATGCCCGCGAGGCGGCCACGGTGGTGGACAAACTGATCCGCTATGAACAAGTGGCCTCGCAAGGGAATTGGCGCAACCGGGTGAGCTTCGTGGCCGACAACGGCGACTTTAACACCCACCTGATCGACTCCGACCGCTTGGCTGACAAAGTGGACACCGTAGGCCCACTTTTTAACACCCGCAAGATTTTTATTGGGGCATTCCCTTTGGTGTCCACACCGAATGGCCGCCGCTCGCCCGCCACCCGCGATGCGATCAATCGACAAGTGCTGGATGGTACGCTGATCATGAACTATACTGGCCACGGTGGCGAAACGGGCTGGTCGTCGGAGAGCATCTTGGACATTGGGCAGGTGAACAACTGGCAAAACTTGGATCGCCTGCCCCTCTTTGTTACCGCCACCTGTGAATTCGGTCGGTTTGACAACCCAGGGCAGCGCTCGGGGGCCGAATACACCGTCATCAGCCCCCGGGGCGGTGGCATCGCCATCCTGACCACCACGCGCCCCGTATTCTCGAGCACCAATTTTATTTTGAACGAGGCTTTCTACGGAGCGGTATTTGCCCCGATCAACGGCCAAATGCCCCGACTGGGCGATGTACAACGGCTCACCAAAAACCGCAGCATTTCGGGCGTGATCAACCGCAATTTCTCCCTGCTGGGCGATCCCTCGCTCCGGTTGGCCTATCCAGCGGGCAGCGTGGCCCTCACCAGCGTACAAATGCCCCGTACCGGGCCTGATACCCTCAAAGCTTTGGGAAAAGCTACCCTGCGCGGCGAAATTAGGACCGGAAATGTGTTCGATGCCAATTTCAATGGCACGGTGGATATTGAAGTATTGGACAAGCGCTCCACTGTGCGCACCCGGGCAGATGGTGAGGACGACCCGATCGCCTTTTCCCAATTTGAGCGCACCCTCTTCCGCGGCAGTGCAACGGTGCGCAATGGCCGTTTCGAAGCCACTTTTACCTTGCCCAAAGACCTAGATTATGCCTACGGCCAAGGACGGATAGCCCTTTATGCCCGCGACAGCACCCGCAATGTAGATGCGGCCGGGTTCAAAAACGATGTCATTGTAGGGGGAACTGTCCCCAACTTTGTTCCCGACAATCAAGCTCCCACCGTCAGTTTATGGCTCGACAATGAACAATTTGTCGACGGGGGCACGGTGCGCCCCAACACCCGCCTGCTGGCCCGTTTGCGCGATGACAATGGCATTTCGGTGAGCGGCCGGGGTATTGGTCGCGACTTGGTGGCCACACTCGATGGCAAAGAGGCTTTTGTGCTCAACGACCGGTACAAGGCCGAACGCGACGACGCCAGCCAAGGTAGCCTCACCTTTGATCTCACCAATTTGGCCGAAGGCCCGCATACCCTCCAACTCAAGGCCTGGGACACCCACAACAATTCAGGACAAGCTACCCTCCGGTTTTTGGTGGAGAAAGAAGGTTTTGCCATTGATGGGGTATCCGTGTTTCCCAACCCCTACGCTCCGGCCAACGGATTGCTCAGTTTTCGGTTCCGCCATAACAAACCGGGTGAAGATCTGCGCCTAATCCTGGATATTTATTCGCCGCTGGGGCAATTGGTCAAGCGCACCGAGACGGTGGATTACAACGTGCAGGCAGAAACCGAAAACCTCACTTGGGACGGGCAGAGCAGTGGCGGGACTCCTTTGGCCAATGGCCTCTATTTCTTCCGGCTCACCATCCAGCCCCTGCGCGAAACCGGTAATCCAGCCATTGCTACTGGCCGGTTGCTACTGCTCCGTTGAGTTGCACCAATCTGTTTCGGTGGCGCTGATTGCCAATAAATGCTAAATTCATCCATTTCGTTGCCTTTTAGTTCTGATTATTTAACTTTGTAATTCAAAGTAGTTTGCAATTTATCAAACCCTCGGAATATGCAAAATCCTCCTTCCCTTTTTGAGCGGGCCAATCGTTGGCTGCGCGAATCGATCACCATTAAATTGGTGTCAATTGGCTTTCTAATTCTACTGCTCATGATCCCGTCGTTTATGATCGAGTCTTTGATCAGCGAACGGGACAGTATGCGATTCGGCGCGATCGACGAGGTGAGCAGCAAGTGGGGCCGCCAGCAGACAGTGGGGGCGTTGGTGCTCACCGTCCCCTACTTGACCACAATCCTGAACGAAAAAGGCCAACCGACCGAAACTACCGCTTATGCCCATTTCTTGCCCGATCAAGTGAATATAAAAGGTGAGTTGACCCCAGAAACCCGCTACCGGGGCATTTATGAAGTGGTGGTATACAATGCCCAGTTGAACGTGAGTGGCCAAATGCCCCGACCCGACTTTTCGGACTGGAGCGTTGGCCCGGGAAAAATCTTGTGGAAAGACGCCTTCGTTTCGCTGGGTATCAGCGATATGCAAGGGATCAAGGAAAATATTGCTCTCAAATGGGGACAAGATCAGTTGGCGTTTGGCCCGGGGATCGAGACCGGCGAAGTGTTCACCTCAGGGGTAAGTGTGCGAACGCCCCTACTGCCCGCCGCAAACCCGGCTGACACGCTGGCCAGTTTTCCCTTCTCCTTCACGCTGGATCTCAATGGCAGTAGCCTGCTGTATTTTACGCCTTTGGGCAAAGAAACCACCATCGCCCTGTCCTCCAAATGGGCCACCCCAAGCTTCGGCGGCGCAGCCCTGCCCGATGAGCGCCAAGTAACCCCGGCAGGATTTTCGGCCCAGTGGCGGCGGCTCCACCTAAACCGCAACTACCCCCAGAAAATCCGGGGGAGCGTGGGCACCCAAGTGGCCGAGTCAAACTTTGGCGTGGAACTGCTGGTTCCCGTGGATCAATACCAAAAAAGCACCCGGTCGATCAAATATGCCATCTTGATCATCGGCCTCACGTTCATGATTTTCTTCTTTGCCGAGGTGCTGAACAAAAAACGCATCCACCCCTTTCAATACATCTTGGTGGGTTTGGCCCTGTGCATTTTTTACACCCTGCTCATTTCATTGTCCGAGCACTTGGGGTTTAACCTAGCTTATTTTTTGTCGGCACTGGCCGTGGTAGGCTTGGTGACGGCGTATTGCACCAGCATTTTTGCCCACCTTCAACTAGCCTTGCTCACGGGCGGGATCCTGGCCCTACTGTATGGCTTTATGTTCACGCTCCTGCAATTGGAAGACTATGCTCTATTGATGGGCAGCATCGGCCTGTTTGTGGTCTTGGCCATCATCATGTACCTATCCCGCCGAATAGATTGGTACGGTGGCGAGCAGGAGGGCTAGCGTTTGGCTGGAAGCGGCAGCCGCAGCAGTTTCATCATTTTGAAGTAAATATCCGTGTTTTCGTAAATCCCACCGAACAGCTCCGCGCCTGGCCCGTAGGCATACACGGGCACGGGCACGGCGGTGTGGTGGGTAGTTGAGAAATGGCCCTCTGGTTTGCCCGCTGCTAAATTGCCACCAGTGAGCGTCAAACCGCCGCATTCGTGGTCGGCAGTAATCACGACCAGCGTTTCCCCATCCTGTTCAGCAAAACGCAGCACTTCAGCAATGGTGCGGTCAAAATCCAACATTTCGTCGATCACGTATTGCAAATCATTGTCGTGCCCACCCCAATCAATCTGCGAACCTTCAATCATCAGGAAAAAACCTTTTTTGTTGGACTTCAATAGTTCGAGTGATTTGAGGGTGCCTTGGCGCAGCAAATCACCCCGCCCTGCCGAAAACTTGCCATTCTGTTCGGGGGCGGTCAGCACTGCCAGCTTGCCCGAAGTCACCGAAGCTGCATCAGCCAAGTTGTAGCGCACTTGATAGCCTTTCTGTTCCAGTTCCTGGATCAGGTTGCGGCCATTGGGGCCTTCGCGGAAGAACTTGGCCCCACCACCGACGAAAACCTCGATGTCGGTACTGAGAAAATCAGCCGCGATTTGCCGATCCATTGTCCGGCTGCGCTGGTGCGCAATAAACGAGGCGGGAGTAGCGTGGGTAATGGAACTGGTGGCCACCATGCCCGTGGCCAAGCCGCTCCGGTCGGCGGTTTCCAAGATGGTCTCTTGCCGCACGGTGTCTTTGTCCACCCCAATGGCCCCATTGTAGGTTTTTTGGCCAATGGAAAAAGCCGTCGCCCCAGCGGCCGAATCGGTGATATAATCATCGTAGGAGTAAGTTTTGTGCAGGCCGACCACTGTGCACTTTTCCAAGCTCAATTTGCCCCGGTTGGCGGTCATCCCGGCGTACATTTGGGGGAGGCCCATGCCGTCGCCGATCATCAAAATAATGTTCTTGACTTTCTTCTTGCTCGGCTTGGGCTGGGCTGTTACGGGGCCTGGGCTGATCCAGCACAAACTGGCCAGTAACAGAATTGGTGCGTATTTGATCATTAAAGGAGGTGATTTGATGGTTGAACAAAGCAATTGGCAACACAAGATTAGGCAATTGGGGCCAGATAACTTGGCGCAAATACATCAGCTTGGCTAATTTGGCCGGTGAAGCACCCCGGTTTTTGCGCTTCACAACCCCACACTGCATCAAACATCCTGTGCGGCTTGAGGGGTTGGTTGGAAATCAATTTACCGCTTGGCCATCCCGCCGATGCAACCATTACAGGCTTTATTGGGTCATGTAAAAAACCAGCCGAATATGAAAAAGTATTGTTTGTACTCGATGCTCCTGCTTGGCTTAGGAAGCGCCTTGGGCTTGATGTCCTGTCGGAAATGTACGATGGTATATTGTATCTGCTATGACCAACCAACGTTTAAAGTTAGCTTGGATACCTTGGCCCGAAAGTGGACCAATGAACAAGCCCTAAAAGTTGAAATCATCTGGCAAGATACTCGCACCAATCAGACAGTGGGCAACTCCCCAGCTTTTGGCAATCTCATTCAAACATCGAATCGCACTTTTCTTGTGCTTCACCCTTTTTTTTATCAAAGTCCGAATGAAGGAAGTTCCCGTCCAAGAATGGAGCACAGCCGATTTATCATCCGGCAGCTAGAAATGGAGCTGGCCGATACCCTAGATGGAATCACTTACCAATCGGTGATGGAAACCCGCAAGTGCAATTCCTGTTATCCGGGCCCTGATGATTATTATGATTGCGCAAGGCCTACCAGAGCCACTTTGCGCCTCAATGGTCAACGGCTACAGTTGCGCTCAGAAACTGAATTTGCCCTGACTGTTTTTGGCAAATAGCCCACGAATGGTAGAACAGTCATGACGAATGGCTTGTTTCCGCGATTGAAAAATCAAAAAAACCGACACTTCCTTTTTTAGTCCACCCAAACAAATTTGGTGACAAACCGCGCCGACCCGTCTTGACTGGTGGCATACACGAGGTACACGCCCGTGCGGGCCCGGCTACCCCGGTAATCGGTACCGCTCCAAGTGGCGGTACCACCGTTGGCAGTAGTTTCATAGACTAAACGCCCCGCAACATCGGTGATCTTTACGTTCGCGTTGGCGACCAACCCGGTCACCGTTACCACACCAGCGAAGCCGGGCGGCACCGGATTGGGGAATACCTGTACGTTGCCGTGGGTCTCGCCGCCCTCAGTGGCCGTGCCCCGATAGGACACAATCCCGCGATCGGTGGCAAAAAAGACTTCACCCGTTTGGGCTTGAATCGCGATGCTCAGCACTTGATCGGACAGAAGTGGGCTGTTGGCGGCAGTGAACCGGCTGATCTGCTCGGATCCATCGCCTGAAAACAACCATACTCCCGAGTTGGTCCCGATCCATTTGCGGTTGCCCCCATCCACGGCGATACAGTTGATCGGCTCCCCGCGCAATAATTCGCGGTTCTGGAACACTACCCGAGCTGCGTCAAGCGTTCGGCCCAAAATACCCGCTGCCCCAAAAAACACCCCTAGGCCATTGTCGGTACCCACCCAAACCGATCCTTCCTGATCAAGCGCCAGTGCGTTGATATTGGCCGAGGGCAAGTTACCCTGTCCAGGCGCAGTGCCCAGCGATTTACTGCGCCCCGCTTCGTCCAGAACCACCAGTCCGCCCCCGGTAGCCGGGCTAAGGCGCACCCACAGGTTGTTGGCCTCATCGGTCAGCAGTTCGACGGGATTGCCCCCATTGGATCCCGGCAGGGCAAAACTCCGCCAAGCCCCCTCCGGGCTACGACGAAACACCGAAGGCCCGCCGAATCGGCCACTTATCGTGGCCACGTTCAAATTGCCACGCAAATCAGCCTGCACTGCGCTGATCGAGGTGCCCAACGCTAGATTTTGGGCATTGACTGAACGAAATGAATTGTCGGCCAAGTTCCATTCAAAAAGGCCATCTTGGAAGGAGGCTAGATAGGCCCGGCCATCGGCTGGATTAAATGCGGCCGATACTAGGTCGCGCGCGGCTGGGGTGCGCACTGAGCCCAACAAATTGTCCACACTGTTGAAATTTTGCCATGTTCCTTCCTTGAACACATAAAAACCCCACACCAAGTTGCTCGGGCGAAAAGTGGTCAAATCGTAGCCCCCGGCCAAGGCGACAAGGCGATCTTGAAAAAAAGCCAATTTGAAAACCGCAGGATTGTAGGTGCCCGAAGGATAACTATTTTGCCAACTTCCGGTTACATTGCTCACCAACCCCAGCGATTGGTCGGCTACCCAAAAGGTGGCCCCATCGGCCAGGGCTTGCGCGGGGGCCACCAGCCGGGGGTCGCTCAGCGTGCGGGTGCCGTCTGGCCCAATCACGTGTACCAAGTTGCCACTGCACGCGATTACGGTTTGGCCCGAAGCCCGCAAATCACGAAAAGTGCGGCGGCCAATATTCAGGGGGCGGAATTGGCCATCGACGTAGCTAAAGATATCTTGGCCGTCGATGCCAACCAACAGCGAGGTGCCTAGCGCGGCCACCGTGCGCAGCGCACCGGGCGCGGGCTGAGCCACGATCCGCCAGTTGCGAAAATCTTGCCGATTGACTGTCGGGGCCAGCGAGGCCACCAGCAAGCCTTGGGAGGTGGCCAAAAACAAACTGTCGCGGACAGCCGCACTTGCCCAAACCGTCACGGGACTGCCGCCCGGGCCCAAGCGCGTATATGTATCGCGGATTTCTCGCCGGGCCAGATCCAGCACTGCTACCCCAAAAGCGGTGGACAAGTAGGCGGTGTTGCCTGCCAACTGGATGTGGTTGATGCGCCGATTTTCCCCGAACGGCTCCAGCCGAGCATCGACGATTGCCCGGAGGTTGACTATTTCTGCCTCGCTCAACAGATCAAGATTGCCATTGGCGTAGGCAATGATCAAGGTTTGGCGAGGGGCATCCCAAGCCAAAGCACTGAATGCGATATCGCTCAGGCCATCAACTTTGGAAAATTTGCGGGTTTCCCGGGTAATTTTATCGACCGAAAACAGGCCATTGGTAGAGGCCACAAACACCCGATCACCTGCATCGGCCAGTGCTTGGGCATTGTGATAGGTAAGGTGGGTGCGCCACGCCCCGACAGCAATTTCTTGGGAGAAAGCAGAATAGTTGGCCAGCAAAAGCGCGAACAACCAACCACTAAACAAGGGACTTATCCGATTTTTCATGGCAAAGACAAACTCGGCCCAATTTAAACCAAGATTAAATCGATCGGGGAAATTGATCCGATGAGTTCGCTCAATTTTATTGGTGGTGGTAAGCCAATTGGGCAATGAATTGGACTTAATTTATTGATTTTTAAGGATTTAATTTCTTGATCAGTAAAAGGTGCTGATCATTGAATATCAATAATTGGTCTATCTAATTTCCAGCCAGCCAACCGGAGTAAGGGAAAAAATCAATTTTGCCGAACCAATACCGCCAGATCTTTCAGTATCTGGCGCAAATAGGGAATGCTATTTTCGTTTTTGATCACGTAATTGAACACTCCTTCGCTCTGAGCTTGGGAAATTACATCCCAGTCTTCCTTGCCTGACATGATCACCGACCGAATAGCGGGATTGCGCCGTTTGACCTCTTTGATCAGATCGAGCCCATAGATGTCGGGCATCATCAGATCGGAGATCAGGATGTCGGGCATTTCATTATCGAGGGTAAATAGCATCTCGGTACCGCTCTTGAAATAGCGCAATTTCATATTCTCCTGTCCATTCAGAGCCATTTGGATAATCATCCCTTCAGTGGGATTGTCTTCAACAATAAATACAAGAAGTTGCTTTTTCATGGATAGTTGAGGTTAGCTTCAGTGAACACCTATTCGATAACGTAAGCAAAAATCGGGGCATTTGCGCAATCGGGCATTTTTATTTTCTGGGTATGTACCCGGATGCTCCCCAAGTGTTGCTCCAACAAAATAGCCTTGATTGGTAAATCCCGGTTTTTGTCAGCCCCAAGAGTTAAAATAATGGCAGTCAGAGATTTGTCAACTTCGATAGCCGGCCCAGAACTTTCGCTTTACCAATACTTCATCAGAAATTATTTGGGCCAATTTGACTGAAAAATCCCCACGTTCGTTCATTTGGGGCTGTCTCCATTGGCTTGATCAATGGAAAACCCTATCCACACATTTTTATTGGACTGCTTTGGACACGTTGCCACCGATCTAGGTCAAGAGTGCCTCAATTTGAGCGATTTCCCTACCTGATCGACTTGAGCTTTCATGATTTTTCTGTTCTGGTCAATGGAAAATAAATTTTGACTGAGGGTATCACCAATTGGGTTACCGTTTTCTATCTTTGCCCTGGCCAAAGCCGACCAAGGGCGATAAGTGATACTTATGTTTTTGTGCGTCAAGTCCCAGTTTATCAACTCATTATATAAATTCATCATGGAGTTGCCCTTTCAAGAAGGTGATGTTTATCGCCACCCTTTTTCATTCTCCCAAGCCGAAGTGGTGGCATTTGCCCAAGTCACGGGCGACACCAACCCGGTCCACTTGGATCCCGAATACGCGAAGCAGACCGTTTTTCGACGACCAATCATGCACGGGATGTTGGCGGGCAGCGTTTTTTCCAAGGTGTTCGGCACGCTGTTTCCCGGGGAGGGAACCATTTACCTCAAACAAGATCTCCAGTTTATCGCCCCCATGTATGTTGACGAACGATATGAGGCAGTATTCACCATTGGCACACTTGAGCCGGCCCGCAGCAAAGCGGTGGTTCGCACCCAAATAATCCACCTAAATAGTGGCAAGGTAGTGGTTGAGGGCGGAGCGGAAATTATCAATCGCCAGCAACTGCGCACGCGGTGAGGTTTGCCGCCAACGTCAGTCCGTCTAAAAACTATACATTGTAAAGACAGCACAAAGCCAAGAAAACTCCCTTACTTGTAGAATGAAATTTATTATGGGAAAAAACCGGGCCACTTGAAGAACTGGTATCGCCCGACAATGTGGTTCGGTGCATAGACCTTTTTGTGGAGCGCTTAGACTTGGCAGCTTTGGGCTTTGATAACTGATTTTGCGTCTTTTTACCGAAGGTATTTTGTGCTTTT
>Ga0105045_10006013_pt1 | contig 10736 bp, 6 predicted proteins | sample MAT02_FD_78089 | JGI IMG/M metagenome (GOLD analysis project Ga0105045, IMG submission 78089) | Freshwater microbial communities from Lake Fryxell liftoff mats and glacier meltwater in Antarctica - MAT-02 (megahit assembly) | ecosystem: Environmental > Aquatic > Freshwater > Ice > Liftoff... | reverse complement strand
CTTCGCTGCTTTCAATGTTGTATATTTTTAACCCTCTTTCAAGGTCAACAATTGCAATTTCTTCATCACCCAAATACACAACATCTTTTGTGTATTCTATGATTGGGGTTGCATCAGAGGCAATGTAAAAATCTTTTTCTTTTCCAATTCCAACAACTAATGGACTGCTTTTCCTGGCAGCTACTAATTGATTCGGATGGTCTTTAGATATTACTACGATTGCATACGCCCCAACAACCTGTTCAAGCGCCAAACGAACAGACTCAGCAAGTGAAACATCTGTATTCTTGCGAATATCATCAATTAAATAAACCAATGCTTCAGTGTCTGTTTCGCTTCGAAACGTATAACCTAAACGCATTAGTTCTTTCTTTAAAGAGTCGTAATTCTCAATAATTCCATTGTGAATCATTGCTATACTACAATCTTCTGAAAAATGTGGATGCGCATTAATGTCGTTCGGCAAACCATGAGTCGCCCATCTCGTATGACCAATTGCAACAGAACCTTGAATATCTTTGTCCGAAACAAATTCCTCCAAATTGGAAACTTTGCCCTGACGCTTATAATTATGTAATCCCTTTTCGTTTAAAATAGCGATGCCTGCACTATCATACCCTCTGTATTCCAAGCGTTTCAATCCATTGATAACAATAGGAAACGCTTCTTTTTCTCCAATATACGCAACAATTCCACACATATTTCTAAAATTCTGTATAGCTAATAACTAACCTAGGTTTCTTTTTATTTGTAGTAAGCGGTCCATTAAACACGACCCTGTCCACCGATGATATAAATGAGGAAGGGGAAATTTGTAATTTAAATGTTGTTTGATTACCGGCTAAATATTGTTGAGCATATTGCCTTAAATTAATTGCGTACTCACCCGAACTTGAGCTGTAATTTGCTAAAACAACTAACTCAAATGTTTCGGCATTCAAAATTGCCAATGTATTAGGTGGCGAATATTGAGAATTCAAATTATGCTGGACTGGCAGATACAATATAGCCGAATGCACGACTATATTATTCGGTAAATTCTGCAATGAAGGAACGTCAATAATTGCTCTACTTTTGTAAGCTTGCGCAAAAAATTCAGTTTGTCCATTTATTGGATTGTCAATGACCGATTGAACATACTTCCCTGCATTATTAACTTCGACGTGGTTGAAAGAAGCGCATTTGTCATTAATTCTTAAATCAAAAGATTTTTGTCCTGTTCCGTCGGTAAAATAAATGGTTACTTTAGAATCTTGATCTATCAAATTAAAGTAACCAATGGATCCCGAAGATGATACAGTTCCATTTGTCTTAACGTATAAACCTTTAAAGTAATTGTTCGCAAACAAATCATCATCGTTAAATTCGGCATCAAAAGCACCAGATATTTTATCGTTAATTAAATCCGTTCCTACGCTATTTTTCAATCTAATTCTCAATTGACTCGTTACTGTATCATTGCCAACAACCGTTAGTTTATTCTGATTCAGCTCCAATGTGCCAAAACCTGCTTCCACTAAATTTGGTGGCTGAACATTAAGGTTGGTAAAGTTATAATACGTTGAGTCAAAATACATTTGTTCATCAACTCTGTAAACCTCAAATGTTTGAGTCGATTTTGAACCGTACATGTTTACGTATTCCAGCGCCAACACAACTGAATCAACAATTATACCTGGCTCAAACGATGGGTTTAATCCTTGAAGGCGCACTTGTGTATAAAAACCCGTTTTTACAGACCCAAATTCAGGATCCATATAATTCCCCAGCAAAGCATATCTCGGGTTACTTGCAATAACTGAATCTGCTTGTTCGGTATAAGTAATCAAACTGAATGTGTCTATTCCGCCAGAATTAAGTATTTCGTTCTGATCAAGGACATTTCCACCTAATAAATTATCCTTCTTTTTACATGATACCGTAAGCAATAAAAGGGATGTAAAAAGAGTAGCGGAAAGAACAAGTCCTTTCCGCCACCTTAATAAGATGTTCAAATTCATATTATATGAGTACTGTTTCTTCAATTACTTTATCAAAAAATTCTGACAATGCTTTTATTTGATGTTCTTCAGCTACGTATTCTAACTTGTTGCATGTTAGCTCATCAACAATTTTCTGCAAATCAGGGTCAAGTGACTCTGAAGCAACCTTGATTCCATCCATATATTTCATCATACCTGATGTAATTGAATGAAAATCTGTTTTCTCAAAATGAGCTAAATCAGCACCATCGATTCCGTCAAATTTAAGTTTGTCCGAGAACTTTTCATCCCAATTATTGTTAAACCCTTGGTTATAAATGCTGTAAATTACTTTGGTGTCTGCGAAATGAGGATCTTTGCTGTATACTTTTTTCATGTACAGACCCATTGGAGCAGTCATCCAGCCGTGACAATGAATAACATCGGGTTGCCATCCAAGTTTTTTCACTGTTTCCAAAACTCCTCGACAAAAGAACATTGATCGTTCATCATTATCTGCGAAATCAACATTATTATCATCTACAACAGATGTTTTGCGCTTAAAATATTCCTCGTTATCAATAAAGTAAACCTGCATTCTCGCTTGCGAGATTGAGGCAACTTTGATAATAAGAGGGTGATCATTATCATCAATAATCATATTCATCCCAGAAAGTCTAATCACTTCGTGAAGTTGATGACGTCTTTCATTTATTGAACCGAAACGTGGCATAAAAACGCGAATTTCCTTGCCTTGTTCTTGAATTCCTTGCGGAAGTCTTCGAGCAGTGGTTGCAATTTCAGATTTCGGTAAAAATGGTGCAATCTCTTGTGATACGAATAGTATTTTCTTTTTCTCCATTAAAAATAGTTGTTTTTAAAAAACAGTACAAAAATATAGAAAAAAAAGCGGAACTTCAAAAAAAAAAAATAGTTTTGTCGGTTTACCATTTTCAGTAATATGCAAAAAATCAAGGTTTTTAGCCAAGTTGTCCCTTTTAGTGAAGAGTTGTCGAACTACAAAAGTGCAGGAAAATCCATAGGATTTGTGCCTACTATGGGTGCTTTACACGCAGGTCATATTTCCTTGGTAAAAAAAGCAAAGGTCCATTCCGACATTGTTATCGTTAGCATTTTTGTGAATCCAACACAATTTTCAAACTCTGATGATTTAAAAAAATACCCTAGAACGATTGATGAGGACATTCTTTTATTAGAAAAAGCAGGGGTTGATATTGTTTTCACACCAAGCGTTGAAGAAATGTACCCAAAAAACACGAAACAAGAAAAAATCAATCTTGGCAAAATGGACAAAGTGATGGAAGGTCGTTTTCGTCCAGGACATTTTGATGGTGTTGTTCAAGTTGTAAAACGCCTTTTCGATATTGTTGAACCAAACGCAGCCTGTTTTGGGAAAAAAGACTTTCAGCAGCTCGCTGTTATTCAATACATGACAGATTACTACAAATTACCAATCCAAATTATAGGCTGCGAAATAATTCGAGAGAAATCTGGATTAGCTATGAGTAGCAGAAATATGAGATTATCTGTCAAACAAAAAAAAGATTCTCTCGCTATTTTTGAAACATTAAAATTCGCAAAAGAAAACGCTTCTAACTATTCTCCAAAAGAATTAAAAAGTTTAAGTAAAACTTACTTTAAAAAAAGCAATTTAAAATTAGAATATTTAGAAATTATTCACCCAGTTTCTCTTATTGTTCTTAATTCAGATTGGGTTGAGGGAGCCAAATGTTGCATTGCTTGTTATTGTGGTGAAATTCGTTTGATAGACAATATTCAGCTTACACCGATAATTCTAAAAAGTTAGGTTTAACGGTTCTAAATTACAGTCCGTTTCAAAATTGATAACCAAGCAACGTCCAAGATAATCGAGGTAATTAAAAATTTACTACAAGTCCGCCAACGGAACGTCTCCTTCTAAAAGGAAGGAGCAGCGCAATGTTCTTCTGTTGAGGAAAGAAACTAAAAAGTAACCCTTTTGATTGATCTTGAAAAAGGAATGAGGAAGTCATATTAACTTCGTTGCTGGCTATGCTGGTTTTTAATTAAAGATAGCCTCCAAAGAAGATTGCCGAAGAATAGCACCAAGGAAGACCGCCACAGGCAGCCGCAAGCTAAAATGCACCGCTTTTGATGGGACAGCGAAGCTAGTTGTTTTTTTGAAATGGTTTTTTTAGTCTTGTTTGAATCGCATATACTCAATAGGATCAACAGGCTTTTGATTCAACCATAATTCAAAATGTAAATGTGGTCCAGTACTGTTTTCTCCCGTGTTTCCAACAATTGCAATTGGATCTCCTGTTCGAACTTTATCGCCGGTTTTCTTGAATTTGGTTTGATTGTGTTTGTAAACAGAAATAAAATCATTTGCATGCTCTATAATCAAAAAGTGCCCGTCTTTTTGAGAATATCCAGCGTAAAGAACTGTGCCAGATAAACAAGCAGAAACTGAAACTCCCTTTGGTGTTACAATATCAATTCCAATATGATCTTTTGAGTTAAAACCCTGACTAACAAAACCCTGCACAGGAGAGATGAAGTGCATACTTAATTGCGTAGATTTTTTCACTTTTGTGCGTTGGTCATCCTTTACTTTTGCAGCAATTTTCTTTTCTGGTTTCGATAAGGAAGTATTAATTTTACTCGGATCAACTTTTAATCCGCTTTTAATTTTCTTAATGGTATCTTCTGGAGGTTTGCCTGAAATTATCATTTTTATATTTTCAATGTACCTCTCCTGAGCATCTAGTTTTTTTGCCAACTGATCTATCTCCATTTTTTGTTCCACAACACGGTCTCGGTCTATTCGAGCGGCATCCTTTATAAAGTATTCACTTAAACTTGTTTTTGTCAAAATCAATCCAACTAAAAATATAAGCACAACGACTACAACTAAAATAAGTGAAACTATTTGAATGCGGGTTGTATGAACAGACCACCTTTCCTCAAAATTTTTTGGGTCAGATATTGATAATTTGAAAGATGTACGCCAATCTCTGGCAAATCGTTTTAATTTCATTTACCACAAAAATCATGAAAATTATGCGTTAAGCCAAGACAATTAGTGAATGTTTTAAAAAAAACCCGTTTAATCAATAATTGATACACCTAACTGTTAAATAACGTTATTTGAGTGAAACAGAGACAACGATTTAAGTATATTTGCGTTATTAGTAATACATGATCAAAAAATTTGTCATATTTCCGTTTTTAATATCTGTCCTTCAGGTAAACGCTCAGCTTATTACAACAGGAAATAGTGCAACAAATTTAATTCAAAACGTGCTTGTTGGAAATGGAGTCACGGTCACGAACGTCACGTATCAGGGGTCTCCCCAAGCAATTGGATCTTTTACCGCAAACGGAACCAATTTGGGGATGGCTAGTGGTATAATTATAACAACGGGAACCATCGCTGCTAATGCAGCTGGCCCTCAGGGTCCAAACAACCAGCCGAATGCAGGAGTTGATAATGGCGCAGGAGGAAGCCCTATGCTGGCAAATATAGTGGGGAATTCAACTTTCAACGCATCGACGATTCAGTTCAACGTAGTTCCTTACGCAGATACTGTGCGGTTTAAATATGTTTTTGCCTCTGAAGAATACTTAGAATATTGCGGCACACAATTCAACGATATTTTTGGTTTTTTCATTGCTGGTCCTGGAATAGTGCCTGATGGCTCGTTTGGTAACTATCGAAATATTGCCCGAATTCCTGGCTCAGGTCAAACTGTGGCAATCAACAATGTTCATTCTGCGGTTGCGTCAAATGTCAATGGAAGCTCTGTACCTGCACAAAACGCGCAATACTACGTCAACAACAACGGCGGCAATTCCATTCAGTACGATGGTTTTACTGTGCCTCTTGAAGCTGTTTCAAAAGTTCAATGTGGAGAAACCTACACCCTAATCATTGCTATTGCTGATGTTGGCGATGCTGATTGGGATTCTGGAATTTTCCTCGAATCCAATAGTTTAACTTCTAAGACGCCCGTTGAAATTGATTTTGCACTTTCGGCTTTAGCTTACGGTGATGATGACTTAATGGCCGAAGGATGCACGGATGTTACTTTTACTTTAACAAGACAAAACAACATTAACACCGCTTTAACTATTCCTATTAATTTATCTGGAACAGCAACAGAAATTGCTGACTACACAAATGTTCCGAATTCAATCACATTTCCCGCAGGTCAATCGCAGGTGCAATTTACATTTACAGCAATCGAAGATTTTATTTCTGAAGGAATCGAAAATATCCTTTTAGAATTCGTACTAACAGATCCCTGTGGAAACGTCACCCCAATTTTCCGTGAAGTTAGAATTCAAGATGTATACCCGCTCTCAGTCGAAATTTTAAACGATACAATTTTGTGTGCTGGAGATGACGGAGCATTATTTGCCGATGTTACTGGCGGGGCTGGTTCAAATACTTTTCTGTGGAACACCGGTGAAACGACCGATGTAATTAATGATAATCCTTTGGCTACGACAACTTATTCCGTTGTAGTAACTGACAATTGCATTAATGGAACGGCTGCAGCTTCTGGCTCCATTATTGTGCCCAATTATCCGCCAATTAATCTTACGGTCACTGATGATATTACTGAAATTTGTCCGTTTATCCCTGCGGATCTTTCAGTTCAGGCTAATGGAGGAACAGGTACTTATACTTATCAATGGACGTCCAATCAGGGACAAACTTTAGGTGTTTTTACAAATCAATCTGTAACGCCATCTCAAACAACAACATACACCGTGGAAGTTACTGATGCGTGTGGAGTCATCCAAACTGCGAATGTGCTTTATACAATAACTAGCCCACCTTTAATCGTGCAGGTTTCGCCTGGAACTGAGGTTTGCCCCGGAGATTCGGTAAATATTACAACAACAGTAACTGGCGGATTTGGTGATTATTTTTACCTATGGCCACATAGTAATGAAACGACAGCAGATGTTTGGGTTAATCCATGGTTTACCACAAATTACAACGTAATTGTTTCTGACGAATGTCAAACTTTTACTGTGCCTGGAAATACAACCATAACGGTTGTCAAACCAACAGCCGATTTCATTCCTTCAAGTAATACGTTATTTGATTCGTTGCCAATTACGTTTCAAAACTTAAGTATAAACGGTGTGTTTTATCAGTGGGAATTTGGAGATGGGAACAACTCAAATTTAGTGCATCCAAACAATGTTTTTGATGAGCCTGGAACTTATTTCGTAACGCTTATTGCTACTGACATTAAAGGTTGTGTCGATTCTATCCGAAAACCCATTACGATTATTGAGGGATATTATCTTTATGTGCCAAACACTTTTACACCAAATGATGGAAATCGATATAACAATTACTTTTCGGCAAGTGTAGTTGGAATTGCATCGCTCAATGTCCAGATTTACAATCGTTGGGGTGAGCTTGTGTTTCAATCAGACGATAAGAACTTTAAATGGTTTGGAGATTATAAAAACCAACCTTGTCAAGACGGAACATATTCTTACCTCATCACTTACAAAACACGAAGTGGTTTTGAAGATCGAATTACGGGTCACGTAAATATTGTTAAGTAAATTATTTTTAAAGCGATTTAGTCCTTCCTCCATCAACAGGAACATTAATTCCATTAATGTACGAAGCTTCTGGAGATGCTAAAAATGCAATCGCATTCGCAATTTCTTCTGGTTCCGCAATTCGTTTCATTGGAGATTCTTCTGCCATTTCATTAAAAATAGCTTCTACTGCATCGCCTGTTTTTTCAGATTTTGCTTCGGCAATACCTTGAAGTCTCAATGTATTTGTGGCTCCAGGAAGTACATTGTTTACCGTAATTCCAAACTGGCCAAGTTCATTCGCTAGCGACTTACTCCAGCTCGCAACAGCTCCTCGAATCGTATTCGAAACACCTAAATTTGGCAGCGGTTGTTTCACACTTGTAGAAATTACATTAATAATTCGTCCATATCCAGAATCTTTCATTCCTTTATAAAGAGCTTGAACTAAAATATGATTGCAAATTAAATGTTGATTGAAGGTATTTGTGAATTCTTCAATTCCGGCATCAATTATTGGGCCTCCTTTCGGCCCCCCCGTATTGTTGATTAGGATGTTAGCAGTGTTGCCTTCCGAAACCCATTTTTCAATTTTACTTTTAACCTCCAATGGATTTGAAAAATCCGCAACGAGATAGCTATGCTTTTGATTTTGGCTTACATCCAGTTGTTCGACAGCTCGTCTCAATTTTTCTTCATTTCGAGCTATCAAAACACAAGTTGCTCCCATCGATGCCATTTTTTGTGCAGAAGCAAATCCAATTCCTTGAGTTGCTCCGCAAACTATCGCTATTTTATTTTTCAACATCCACTGTTTATTTGTGTCAAAAGTAATTAAAAGGAAAGATTTATCTAAACGAAGCAAAAATTCATGCAACCAAAATGTATTCTTCTATAAGTCCTAAGAATCCAAGAATGAGGTGATAATTGCGATGCCTCATAAAAAATGAACTTTGACTCAAAAAAAAAATGTTATATTTGATTAATTAATTAATTCACATTTTAACAAAACTTTAATCGTATGAAAAAAATTCTATTTAAAATTCCCAAAAGCTTAATGTTCTTTGCGGTAATGGCTGCATTTGCCATTTCTTCGTTCAATAGCTTTGGTCAATGTACAAATCCTGACGCCTACGGATTCCCAACAATAGGGCCTGTTTCTGGAAATACAGCTATGATTGGTTGTCAATTCGGAGGCGAATATGGAACATGGGCAGGTGTTCAAGCTAATTTTAATTATACCACCGTTAGTACTGTCGCAACAGATTTTATTACCGTTAGACAAGGCACTCCAGCTGGACCAGTTATTGCTTTTGGCGTTGGCCCTTTAACATGGATGTCAACTGTCGCAGGCACTTACTATATTCATATTAACACAAACGCCGCTTGCGGAACAGTCTTTGCGTGTAGAGATGTAACTACAACTAACAACGGAATTGCTGGGCCTCCAACACCACCAGTTCCAACACAAGGCGCTGCGCTACCTACATGTAATTTAGGTACTCTACTTGACGTAGTAGGAACACCTCCAGCAAACGTTACTTGGTATTGGCAAGCAACAAATACGGGGACTAGCACCGCAAACATATATGCTGGACCTTATACTGTATTTGCGAATGGAACTTATTTCTTAAGAGCTTATGACTCTGTACTTATGCTATGGTCACCTAGTTCTTCTTCTGTTGTCGTAAGTAATTTCCCTCTAGCAGCAACACCTCCAGTTCCAACGGCAGACTTAAATCCTGCGTGTGTAACATCAGGCTCTATTTTAACAGCCGCAGCTGCTCCTGCTGGAACAATGTATTATTGGCAAGGCACAAACGCAACTGGCTCTTCAACAGCTTTGCCAGCCACCGCAACATATACAGCCAATACATCTGGAACCTATTATTTAGCCGCTTTTGAAATAGCATCTCAATGTTGGTCAGCAGCATCAAGTTTGTCGGTAACAATTCAAACTGGTATTCCAAGTGTTCCGCTTGTGGATCCTTCAGTTTATTTTTATTGTACATCCGCTGCAACAATGCCTGTAAGTGCTGAATTGCCAGCAGATGGTGTTTGTTCCGTTACAGCAACGGCATCTGGAATAGACAATTCAGGAGTTGCTCCTTCAATTACAAATTTTTCTTGTGCAACTGGAACAATCATGGGTGCAACTTTAAATGCAACTATTGGTGGTGTTTGTCCAGGTTGGTATGATTATGACATTATTGTTAACGGAGTAACCGTTGCAACAGGTCAATGCAATCAAACTGGTTTTAATTTAACGCCGTACCTTCCTTTAACATCTGTTTCTTTGTTGTCTTACGATAACGATGTTTTTGGTGATTTTATTAACATGTCAATGACGGTTAATTTAAATTTCCAAGCAGGCACTTCATTGTCTTGGTATGATGCTGCAGTTGGCGGAACGCCTTTCGAAACTGCTTTAACAGCTGAAACAGTTGGTTCCACGGCTATGCCAATTCCTGCTGCAGGATCATACACTTATTATGTAAGAACTGATTTAGGTGCTTGTTCTAGTGCTTCTTCTGAAGTTACAGTTAATGTAAGTGATGTAGTTGTTGAAATTTTACCACTTAATGTTACTTGTAACAATGGAAATAATGGTTCATTTGTTGTTGCTTCTATCGACTGTGGAACTGCCCCGTTTACGTTCTCTGTTGATGGTGGCGCATTCGGTTTGCCAGGTGCAATTCCAACGAATTTAACAGTAGGAATACATACCGTAACAGTTATGGATGCAGCATCAAACGAGAGTGATGAATATACATTCACAATTATGGATGCATTAGCGCCATCAGGGATTGTTATAAATACTTTTAGTAGCAGTATTGTTGATCTTTCTTGGATCGCAAATGGCTCAGAATCAGAATGGAATGTAGAATGGGGATTCCCTGGATTTATTCCTGGAACAGGTACTGAGGAAGGTTCAGCAACAGCTTCAGCCACAAACTATCTTGTAACAGGTTTAGATGGAAACACATTATATGATTTCTATGTGTCTGCAAATTGCGGAATAGGAACAACAGTAGGGTCTTGGATTACGATTCCACAACTGACTCTCTGTAATGCACTAGCAGCTCAAGGTTTCTGTGAGAGTTTCGATGCAGGTTCTTCAACTCAAGCATGTTGGTCTGTTTTAAATGCTAACAATGACTTCGATTCATGGACGATGGACGGAACATTAGCGCCATTTGG
>Ga0105045_10006012_pt1 | contig 10737 bp, 10 predicted proteins | sample MAT02_FD_78089 | JGI IMG/M metagenome (GOLD analysis project Ga0105045, IMG submission 78089) | Freshwater microbial communities from Lake Fryxell liftoff mats and glacier meltwater in Antarctica - MAT-02 (megahit assembly) | ecosystem: Environmental > Aquatic > Freshwater > Ice > Liftoff... | reverse complement strand
ATTTCGGAGTTCTGAAAAATACGAGATAATAAGAAAGGCAATACATCAGGAGGCACGTGATAGATCCGAAATCTTGAAACTCCTTAAAGGCGACAAGAGATATATTGCTCGCCTCGGTGAATTAGCTGATATGGGAGCATTGATAAGTTCTGCAAGATGCTGGTATCAATCCAGATAACTTAAATATTCTGAAAGTTATAACCCCAGAGGCGATTGCCCCAAATAGAGTACCGCTCAGCGAATCGGCTGAACGTGGTATCAGATCTCTTGAAAATCAGATTGCAAAGCATCAAAAGAAACTCGAGGACTTTAAGGCCAATCCGACACCACGGCCTGGAACAGAAGGATTGTCGAAAGAGATCCAGCAGCAATCCATCGACGGACGCATTAAGCACCTACAAAAGGAAATCGATACTTTCCGTGAAAACATAGAAAAGATACGAAGAGGCAACCAATGAATTCCATGAATCACTCAAGTAAATTGCAATTCCGATTCGTTTGGCCAGACATTTTTCTGGCAAAATATATCGGTCAACCAACGGCACTCATCCTAGTCGCAGATTGTCTCGATGACTTCGAGCGAACAATGATTACATCTAGGAGAGCTATATTTCTGGCAAAAAATTGCGTCGATATGATTTCATTGATAGGCGAAGATTCAGAGAGATCTCATGATTCTCTCGACCAGTTACTTGAAGAATCTGGGATCTACAACGTGGTTACTACCTACCACGCGTCCAACGAAATGGAAGATGCTGCGGCACTCGTCGTCGCAAGTGCTCAGGCAAATTGCTTCAGACAGATTCTTGTTGTCATGAATCCTTCAACTGCTTTGGGCATCAGAATGCGTGTCTGTCTTGAGGAGTGTCTACCGAGCACGGACCTAAGCGAAAACTAACCTTTCCCCTCGTTCCCACGCTCTGCGTGCGGAATGTCTTCTCTTGACGCTCCGCGTCTTCGTGTTGTGTCATCGGCCATTCGATTCAATTGCCAATCGCGAAGGCCGCAGAGCGGCCGAAGAGCGTTCCCACGCGGGAGCATGGGAAATAGAAAAAGCCTTCACTTTACGACATTTGGGGCAGGCACAATAAATGCCAACTTTAAAAAGGTGCCCGTCCCCTTTTCTGATTCCCATTTGGTTCCGTAAATTGCAGTAACGGAATTGGCACGAATTACCCAAAGTTAAGCACCATCTCAGCCCAGTGCCATAATTCAGGGCAAGACTGGCAACCGCCCAATCCTGCCATCTTTGTTGTGCCAATCTTTAACTTTGTGCTGTTCGTGCCCGTCCCACTTTTTAACTGAACCTCACCCCACAAGGCCCTTGATGGGGTCAGCGCCTTCGACACCCACCAACTTCTGATCTAGGCCGCCATAGGAGTAGCTGAGCTTATTCGGATCGAGGCCCATTTGCTGCAAGATCGTCGCGTGCAGATTCTTCACATGGAAGCGTTCACCATCCGGCTGTGCGCCGAGTTCGTCCGTCTTGCCGATGCTCACGCCACCCTTGATGCCACCCCCCGCAGCCCACATCGAGAACGCATAACTGTTGTGATCGCGGCCTGAACCTTTTGGATATTCAGCAGTCGGTTGCCTGCCGAACTCCCCACCCCAGACAATGATCGTGGAATCGAGCAAGCCTGAACGCTTCAGATCTTTGAGCAAACCCGCGATGGGCAAGTCGGTATTCCCGGCGTGCTTATTGTGGTTCTTTTCGAGGTCGCCATGCGCGTCCCAGTTGTCGTCGTTGTGCGCGCCGCCGGAATAGATTTGCACGAAACGCACGCCGCGTTCCACGAGTCGTCGCGCGAGCAGGCACTTGCGGCCGAAGTCGGCGGTCGCGGTTTTCGTTGGCCCTTCGATGCCGTAAAGCTTCAGCGTTTCCTCGGTTTCCTTACTGAAATCGACCGCTTCTGGAGCGTGTTGCTGCATCTTGAACGCGAGTTCGTAACTGGCGATGCGGGCCGCAAGTTCCGAGTTGTCGCTGCGGGCAGCGAGGTGTTCATCATTCTTTTCTTTGAGTCGATCGAGCAAATCGCGTTGTTGTTCGCGGGTCACGCCGGGAGGCGGCGCAAGATCGAAGATGGGCGTTCCGGTCGCGCGGAGTGTCACGCCTTGGTATGCGGCGGGCATGTAGCCACTGCTCCAGTTCTTCGGCCCCGAAATCGGCCCGCCTTTGTTATCGAGCATGACGACGAAGCCAGGCAGGTTTTCGTTCACGCTGCCGAGGCCGTAGTTCACCCAAGAACCCATGCACGGTGAACCGGAGATGAGCTTGCCCGAGTTCATCATGAGCATGGCTGAGCCGTGGATTGGCGACTCGGCGTACATGCTATGCACGAAGCCGATGTCATCAACGCACGTGCCGAGGTTCGGGAAGAGATCCGAAACCCATTTGCCGGATTTGCCATACTGGTTGAACTTCCAGCGTGGTTCGACGATGCGCCCCGAATCGCGGTGCCCACCACGGCCAAAGGTTTTCACCTTGATAGACTTGCCATCCATGCCGATCATGTTGGGCTTGTAATCGAAGGTGTCGATATGGCTCGGGCCACCATACATGAACAGGAAGATGACCGCTTTCGCCTTCGCGGCGAACATCGGCTTCTTTTCAGCGAGCGGATTGAGAAACTTCCGTTTCACCTCGTTCGCTTGAGCTTGGCCGAACAAACCGTCGCCTTGGAGCAACCCGGAAAGCGCGAGGCCGGTGAAACCTCCACCGGCTTGGCCCAGGAATTCACGACGAGTTCGACCACAAAAATTCGGGAGTGTCATGGGTATGTCTCAGGAGTTATTGGGAATGAGAGTGATGAGGACAACACGAAATTCATCCAGCGTATTGCATCGTGCTGCGGCACGGTTCAGTTGGCGTAATTCGTTTTCGTCCGTGACGAGTTTGATGAATGCGGTAATGTCCGCAGGCAGCGGAGCAAATTGCTCCTCCAGCAGCTTCGTGATGACTTCATGTCGATCTTTGAGATTTGCCTCGGCAATCCATTTCTGAAGAATCGGAGATTCAATCATTTTGCCATTCCTCCATTTATAGGCAGTGTCTTCAACTCCAGATTTCCAAGTTGAGGTTGGGTACGAGTTCGTAATCGCGGCGGTTCCGCGAGACGAGCTTAGCGTTGTGTGCCAGAGCAATAGAAGCAATGCGAAGATCCTGCGTGCCAGTTTTCAATTTTAATGGCGCGAGGGATAAGTATGTGGCGTGGGCCGCTTCGGAATAAGGAAGAATTCCAAATGGCTTCACGAGCGCCATACTTCTCTCCAGCCACAGATACGCACTCGGCAGCGAAAGATTCGACCTAGACTGAACACGGCGAATGTAGTCGAGCCGACCACGCATCATTTCTTCGACAACTACGATCGGCAAGTAGATTTCCGCTGATGGTAGTTGCCGCACGCGTTCTACAATCTCCGGTTTATTCAATGCGAATTCACTCAGGACATCCGTATCGAAGGCGATCATCCCGGAAGCTCCTGGGTTTGCTCAAGATCTCGCTGGCGATAAATTTCTTCCAGGATTTCAAGCCATGTATCATCACCCACAAACAACCCCGCCCCCTCCATGATATTTCCACACGGTGCAATGGCAGTTTGCGAAGATGCTTGAACTTCCATTTCTAGTATCTTCCCCGATTCAAGTTCATTGCGCAACCTGGTTTGTAATGCACCGAAGGCGAGTTCCTGAGTCTCTCCGTTGGCAGTCACTAACGGAGAGCCAAGAACGCTAGCCACATAGTGGCCGTTTTCCGGTTTCACGCTGACGAGCAGTTGCATGGCGAATTTTCCTACTCCGTGTTTAATCGAGATAAACAAACTCATTCGTATTCAACAGCATTAATGTATATTGCGATAATGCTTTCGCGGGCGTGAGCTTATACTTCTCTGTCATCTTCTTGATGAATGCAATGTCACTGGCCACTTCTTCTTGAGTTGCCGTGCGGCCGGTGGTAATCGCAATGCCGAGTTGCACTTGCTTCGCCACGTCGTTGCCTGCCTCCCGCACGAGCCGTTCGGCGAATGCCGTCGCTTGTTCATTCGTGAACTCGCTGTTGAGCATGCCGAGCGCTTGCGTGGGTACGGTTGTGGTGTAGCGTACGGGGCAGGTGTTGTCGGTATCGGCTTGATCGTGGTTAATCAGAATCGGCACTTGCAGCGAACGCTTCACATGAACATAGATGCTGCGGCGGTTCCCCTCAGCATCTCGCGCGGCGTTGTACGGCCAGCCCGAACCGGGCACCGATTGCCCCGCCAGAACTTCGCGCGGGATCTTCGGAAAAACACTTGGCCCGTATTGCGTGAGGTCGAGTTTGCCACTCGCGTTCAAGATGCTGTCGCGCACTTCTTCCGCAGCGAGTCGGCGCATGTTGAAGCGCCAGAGGAACGTATTCGCGGGATCAACCTTTAGCGCATCGGCTTGGCTGCGCGACGACTGCTGATATGTCTCGCTCAGCAGCATCATCTTGTGCATCCGCTTCAGGGTCCAGGCTTTGCCTTGGCCGATCGAAGGTTGCATGAATTCGGCTGCGAGCCAGTTGAGCAAATCGGGGTGCGTGACCGGTTCACCGAATTTTCCAAAGTCGTTCGCGCTGGGTACTAGCCCTTTGCCAAAGTGATTCTGCCAGACGCGGTTCATCATCACACGGGCCGGCAGCGGGTTCTTCGGAGAAGAGAGCCAATCGGCGAAGATGGTTCGTCGGCCGCTGCTTTTCGACCCCGGTTTCGTTTCGGGAATGGTAGGCTCGGGGAAGCCAAGGATCTCGGGGAAGCCAGGCTTGACGGGCGTGCCTTCAGCGTGTGCGTTGCCGCGGATGTTCACGAAGACCTGCGGCGGGCGAGGATCGCAGTTATTCACTGTGAGAGCGAGTTGTTGCGTCGGCACCGGTTTGCTCTTGAGTGCATCGCGTTCGCGCTTGATTCGGTTGTATTCCATGCGCGTTTTCGCTTCGAATAGCGGGATCACTTTCTTGACGATCTCTGGGCGTTTCGGCCCTTCGGATGCCCGCTGATCTTCCGCAGGGAGGTTCTTAATCGCGGCATCTTCAATCGCAATCATCTGCTTCTCGAAGGCTTCCACCTGAGACATCCGTTCTGCGAGTTCCTCCTCATATTTCTTGCGTTCGGATGCCGGAGTGACATCGGTCATATTGGCCGCACTGCGGGGGTTGCGGTCGTTGCTGTAATGGCGAATATCGCGGAAGAATGCGACGAGTTTGTAGTAATCCTCTTGCGAGATTGGGTCGCCTTTGTGGTCGTGACACCGAGCGCAGTTGAGTGTCATGCCGAGGAAAGCTTGGCCGGCGATGCTCACGTAATCATCGTAGCCATCGAAGAGTGCTTGCTTCGGGTCCGAGGGTTCATCGTCCCACACCCCGAGGCGATAGAAGCCGGTGGCGATAATCTCTTCCGCAGTATCGGAAGCTGGCATTTCATCGCCGGCGATCTGCTCTTTCATGAAGCGCGAGTAGGGTTTATCTGCGTTGAAGCTCTTGATGACATAGTCGCGGTAGCGCCAGGCGAATGGTTTCGCTCCATCGCGTTCGTAGCCGTTGGTCTCCGCATAACGCACGACATCGAGCCAGTGCCTGCCCCATTTCTCGCCGTATTGCGGAGAAGCCAGCAGTGTATCAATCAGCTTTTCATATGCGTTGGGTGCATCGTCTTTGAGGAACGCATCAATTTGAGCGGGTGCAGGTGGCAGGCCGGTGAGGTCGTAGTATGCCCGGCGAATGAGAGTGAGTTTGTCGGCACGCGGTGAAGGCTTCAGCCCCTTCACTTCGAGCTTGCTTCGCACGAACGCATCAATCGGGTTTTGTACTCCCGCGATCTTCGGGACAGCCGGTCGCAAGATAGGTTGATAGGCCCAGTAGGCGCGTTGTTCCGCAGTGATGGCACGCTTCTTGGGTTCATCCACAACTACCGTGCCGATACGATCCGCCGGGTACGCGAATCCATCGTTCACCCACTTGGTAAGAACCGCGATTTGCTCTGGCTTCAGCTTGCCTGTCGGCGGCATCGCATAGCCTTCTTTGCTGTGGTTAATCGCTTGAATCAGCAGACTTTCCTTGGCTTTGCCAGGTAGCACCACGATGCCACTTTCGCCCCCTTTGAGTGCAGCGGAGCGCGTTTTCAAGTCGAGATCCCCGCGCAGTTTCTTCGGGTCGTCGCCGTGGCACTTCGCGCAATTCGCTTTCAGAATCGGATCAACTTGATCCTTGAAAAACGCGAGCTGTTCAGGCGTGAACTTCGCTTCTTTTGGTTCAGCAGCATCAGTAATCGAAGTGCTGAATATGAACAAAACAGGGATGAGTAGTTGTGGAAGCCGGTAGAGCATGAACTTCAACCTCGAAGAGCAATTTCGGTAGGTGATTCTATTTTACACGATAGGCGGTGCGTTGTGCGAGATGTTTTCTAAAGATACTTGCGAAATATAGTAGCTCGCGGAAAACCTATTTATACTCTGCGCGGGGAAAACTGAGACATCGTGTGTTTTCTCAGCCCACCCAGGGTTTTCACCACCCTATCTATTACCCACATCTTCGCAAAGGTTTGCTTGGTCAGCTTTTTTGTGGAGAGAATTTCTGGCACAGGCGGACTGACGTCGCGCCGTTCGCCTGTGTGGTGTTGAGTGGATTTTGCCTGATTCTCGTGTGCAGTTCCAGGCGAACGGCGCGACGTCAGTCCGCCGGTGTCGTATTACTTCACTTCAATCTGTTCCAACAATTCAAATGCGATGCGTTCCAGCCCACCAATTCCCGCCTGAGAACAAAGTATCACCACCGCTGTTCCGCGATCCGGGGTGAGTGCCAACATACTTTGGTAGCCTCCCGTGCGGCCATTGTGCCATAGGCAAAGGCGTTCGCCTTTGAGCTGCGAACGATGCCAACCCAGACCAACCCCGACGCTCTTGCTCGCGGCTTTGCTTCGTTCTTCGTGGCTCATCTCGATGCTTGGCCACAAGGCCGACTTGCCGACGTTCATATTCGCCGCTGCATAGCGCAGCAGATCTTGCGTGCTCGAACGCAAAGCACCGGCACCAGAAAGCGTGGCGAAGTCCCAGGGGTCGGTCGGCTTCCCCCCGGCATTGTGTCCCCAAGCGAGTCGGAGTTTCTGCGCGCCGGTCTGCGCTTCGGATGTATCCTTCAGCGCGAGCGGTTTACAGATACGCTCACGCACGAGTTCGTTGTAACTGTCGGCCTTGGCCGCGTATACCAAAGCATGACCGAGCAGCCCCATGCCGACGTTGGAGTACTCGTATTTTTCGCCGGGTTCGCGCAACTTCCGATCGAGCTTGAGAAAAGCCGAGAGCTTCTTCTGGTCGTAATCGACATATGGGTTCAACGAGTTGTGCGCGAACAGCCCTAATAATGGTGGTTCAACAGGAAGCCCGCTCCGATGCGTGGCAAGGTGCAATAACGTAATCGCCTTTTCGGTTTTCGATGATACTTGAAAATCCTTCGGCAGATGCAAATTCACGGGATCATCAAGTTTGACTTCTTTCCGCTTCACTGCTTCCGCGAGCAGGATTCCCGTGAAGGTCTTTGTGATAGAACCGATTTCAAAAAGTGTATCGCCATCGGGTGGGTGCTCACCGTTTGGCGTTTGAACCTTCCCATAGGCGAAGATTTGCGGCTTGCCGTCTTTCCAGATTCCCACGACAATTCCGAGCGCATCGTGGTCTTTCAGCAGTGGCTTCGCGCGTGCATCGACGAGTTCTTGAAGTTCATCGGCACCAACATCACTTGCCATCAATATAAGAACAACAAGAACACGAAGCCACTTCACAGTCACCATCCGAGTTGGGAACGCAGAGTATCGAGGCCGCCTTCAAATGCGGCATCAGGGGATGAATACCGCGTGAGCGAATCATCGAGTTGTTTGCCGTTGATTGTCTGCGTGACGTTGCAGGTGAATTGCCCAACGGCAGGGCGGACATCGAGCCGGTACTGGGGTTGGTTGTTCAACAGCACCAAGAGGGTGAAATCGCGGAGGCCCGGCTTGAGCGAGCCTTCGCGTTTCGAGAGCCATTCGGGGGTTGTCGGCAGGGCCATGAAGATCGAACTCGTAGTTGGAGAACTGCCTGTTTATTCCGGCAGCGGTTTGTCTTTAGTTTCGGGAAGGAATGGCAAGACGACTAGCCCCAAGACGAAGCAGACGCACATGGTCACGCCAGCATAACGCAATGGCAACGGCTGTTCGTAACCCGCATAAACTTGCGCGGTGAGCAAACCGAGTGCGAACGGACCACTCGCCGCAATGAGCCTACCCACGTTATAGCAGAAGCTGGTGCCCGTACTACGTAGGCGAGTCGGGAAGAGTTCCGGGAAGTAGATCGCATAGCCGCCGAAAAGCGCCAACTGGAAGAAGCCCATTATCGGCACCATCCACAAGATGTCGGACCATTCCTTGAGGAACAGGAACACCATTGCGGTACTCAAGCCCGCCGTGACAAAGAAGAACGCAAACGTAATCCGACGACCCAAATAACCCGTGATGATGCTGAACGCGAAGATGCCAAAGAACGCGCCGGCATTCTGCACCAGCGACGTGATGCCGGCCCAATACGCTTTCTGGCCATTCACGTATTTCTTGGCTTCTTCGGGTAAGGCGTTCTGTTTCACTTGCTCTTCCGTAGCCAGTTGCTTTTCGATTGCTTCACGTTTGTACTGCGGTTCCGCGACATACTGTTGAAGATCCGGCGAAAAGAAGCCGATGCCCCATAAGCCAATGACACCCGACAGCGCGAGGACCAACCCGAGCAATGCGTTCTTGCGCCATCTCGGATCGCCGAGGAGTTCCGAATACTTCCCGGCATGTTTCAGTTGGCCAGCGGCTTTTGCGGCAAGCCAGCGTTCCGGTTCGCGGAGTTTCATTTGAACAAGCACAACGAGAAAGCCAGGAATCACGCCGATGAGGAACATAATGCGCCAAGGCACGAGCGGGTTGCCGAAGAGCGTTTTGCCCGTGAATGCACCTTGTTCTTGCAACGCGCCAAGACCCATCGAGATGAATGCCGCTGTCACATTACCGAGAACCGAAGATGCTTGAAACATCCCGAGGATGTACGGCCGCGCATTGTTCGGCATGGTGTCCGCGAGCAATGTCACGGCTGCGGCAAAAGCACCCCCCACGCCTAGCCCGGTCATGAAGCGGAAAAAGTAGAAGTCGAGTGTTGAATTTGAGAGTGAATTCAAACCGGTAAAGAGCGAGTAGAGCAGAATCGTGAGCATGAGCGTGCGCACACGCCCGATCCTGTCACCAGCAATGCCGAAGCCGATCCCCCCTACGGCCCAGCCGATCATGAAGAAGGAGGTGGCGTATGTCGCGGCGTTGCCAATTTCCGCAGCGTTAATTGCCGACTTCACCTGTTCCAAACCCGGCGCGGGCCGGCCATCTTCCGTGGCTTGCTCCGTGAGTTTTTGAGTGTATTCGGGAATGCGTGCATCGGTATCGGTCGGCTTCGCAATGAGTTCCGTCATCGCGGGTCGGCGGGCAAGAACAAAGAGTTGCTGATCCATGCAATCCATGTCCCAGGCCAAGCAACAGACGATGAAGACGAACCACTGATAATTCGTGAGATCTTTCAGGCTGGCCCAGCCGGTGCGCGGGGCATTAGGGTAGGTTTGAGGTGTTGACATGATGCTCGTGGGGCGGGTGAGGATTTTCGTTTCCTTGGTATACCCGCTTTGCCCGAACAGTTCCAGCGCGAAGAATCGAAACAATCCGGAAGAACTATGAAGATAAAGCATTCCTTATCATATTTTCACGGTAAATTCAACTTCATGCTGTAGCATCTCCACTACCGAGGGGGCAATTGAACCTTTTCAGATGCAGAGCCTTGGCCTTCCAGATGGAGTATCTCATGCGATCGATGTTGTTAACAATGGTGGCGTTGGTTACGGGCATCTGCGTTACGGCGAATGCCGATGAAGTCGCGGTTCCGCTCGACAAAGTACCGAAAGCGATTCTCGATGCTGTCAAGAAGCGATTCCCGAAAGCAGAACTCGTCGAAGCGGCGAAAGAAACCGAAGGCGACAAAATCGAATTTGAAATGAGCATTAAGGACGGTGGAACAAAAATTGATGTTATGCTGAACTCCGAAGGGAAGATCACTTTAATCGAAAAGATGATCAATGTGAAATCACTGCCGAAAACCGTGCTTGCCACCATCGAAGAGAAGTTTGCCAAAGCCGTGATTAAGACCGCTGAAGAAGTCATCAAAGTGACGGACGGCAAAGAAGCTCTCGATTTCTACGAAGTGCTGCTGACCACCTCAGAGAAGAAGATATTGGAACTCAAGATCACCGCTGCAGGCAAGATCACAGAAACCGAAGAGAAGAAAGAAGAGAAAAAAGACAAGTAACCCTTGTGAGTTCACAACTTAGTCTGCCGAGTTGTTCCTATTCGAGTACTCCCATGAGCCTGCGCATTTTGGTGATCGAGGATGAAACCGCCATCGCCCGCATTGTGGGAACAGGTTCTCGATAATCTTTTGGAAAATGCTTTGAAATATAGCTCGCTGAATCAACTGGTGTTGATTCAAGTGAAAGATGCTGGAGAAGTGATTCAACTGAGTGTGATAGATCAGGGCATCGGTATCCCCACGAAAGATGTACAACATCTCTTCGAGCCATTCTTTCGTGCTGAAGAAACGCGCCAACGGGGAATCGTCGGCGTGGGTTTAGGTTTGGCTATCACCGCAAGAATCGTGGCGGCGTTCGGTGGGAGCAT
>Ga0105045_10006011_pt1 | contig 10739 bp, 9 predicted proteins | sample MAT02_FD_78089 | JGI IMG/M metagenome (GOLD analysis project Ga0105045, IMG submission 78089) | Freshwater microbial communities from Lake Fryxell liftoff mats and glacier meltwater in Antarctica - MAT-02 (megahit assembly) | ecosystem: Environmental > Aquatic > Freshwater > Ice > Liftoff... | reverse complement strand
GAAACCTATCCCAACAAGCTCACGCTGGTGCGGCCCGAGGACGTCAAGCGCAGCCAGCAGCAGGTCGGCGCACAGGCCGACGCCCGCTTCGCCGGCCTGGACGCCGAGCAGATCGCGCAGCGCCAGCTCACGGAATCGGTGTTCGGGCAGGGCAACCTGCGCCTGCAGAACATCCCGATCTACGGTTCGCGGGTCCGCATCGTCGGGCAGGACATTCCCGAAGGGCAGGCGTTGAGCATCGACGGCCGGTCCTACCCGGTGGACCTGGACCGCAAGTTCGCGGCCGAGTTCCTGCTGCCGGTGGGCAAGCACAGCTTCGAGATCGCCGTGGGCAGCGGCAACGAGTCCGTCACCCGCACGCTGGACGTGGATGTCACTGGCCGCTACCTGTTCATGGTGGCGCTGGCGGACGTCACGGTGTCCGAGAACGCCATCAGCGGCGCCGTGGCGCCGGTGGGCGTGGACGACCGCTACGACGACGTGGTCACCGAAGGCCGCCTGGCCATGTACCTCAAGGGCAAGGTGAAGGGGCGCTACCTGGTCACCGCGCAGGCCGACACCCGCGAGAATGAGATCAGCCAGCTGTTCGACGGCTTCCTGGATCCCGATGCGCGCGACGTCTTCCGCCGCCTCGACCCGGACCAGTACTACCCGGTGTACGGCGACGACTCCACCACGTATCGCGACGTCGATACCCAGGGCCGCATGTACGTGCGCGTGGACTGGGACAAGAGCCAGGCGCTGTGGGGCAACTTCGCCACCGGGCTCACCGGCACCGAGTACGGCCAGTACGCGCGCAGCCTCTACGGCGGCGCGGTGAACTGGCGCAGCCGCGCCAGCACGCCGCTGGGCGAGGCCCGGCACACCGTGCGCGCGTTCGGCTCGGAAGCGCAGAGTGCACCTGGCCACAGTGAGTTCCTGGGCACCGGCGGCAGCCTGTACTACCTGCGCCACACCGACGTGCTGCCCGGTTCGGACCAGGTGGTGCTGGAAGTACGCGACCCGCTGACCGGCCGCACCGAGACCCGCGTCAACCTCGTGCGCGACGTCGACTACGAGATCGACGAGCTGCAGGGCCGCCTGCTGCTCACGCGTCCGCTGGCGCAGATCGTTCGCGACAACCTGCCTTCGATCATCCGCGATGCACCGCTGGACGGGTTCGACAACCGCCTGATGGTGGACTACGAGTACATCCCACCCGGCTTCAGCGCCGACCAGACCGCGGTGGGCTTCAATGGCCGCACCTGGCTGGGCGACCACGTGGCCATCGGCGGCACGTACGTGGACGAACAGCGCGCCGGCGACGACTACCGCCTGGCGGCGCTTGACTTGACCCTGCAGGCGGGCCGGGGCACCTACCTGAAGTTCGAGCAGGCCAGCAGCGAGGCCACCAGTGCCCCGGTGTTCTTCTCGGACAACGGCGGCTTGAGCTTCAGCCAGCTCAACCCGGTGGCCGGTGCCCGCCAGGGCGACGCCCGCAGCATCGAGGCGCGCATCAACCTGCGCGAGCGTGGCCTCACGCAGCGCGAGTGGACGCTGGGCGCCTGGTGGCGCGACGTGGACGCCGGTTTCTCGGTGGCGCGCCAGGACGTGGGCCTGCCGATCGAGGAATACGGCGCCGAGTTCGCCGGCCAGGTCACCGAAGACCTGCGTTTGACCGGCCGCTACAGCGACGCCAAGCGCGGCAACGACGGCATCGAGCAGGCGCAGCTGATGGCCGAATGGCGCCTGGGCGAGTTCAATGAGCTCACCGGTGAACTGCGCACCGTCACCGAGACCCGCGCCGGCCTGGCGGCCACCGGCACGCTTGCGGCGGTTCGCTACAGCCACCGCATCGGCGACGCGTTGGATATCTATGGCGTCGGCCAGGTCACCCTGGACGACGACGGCGGCAGCTTCGACGGCAACGACGCGTTCACGCTGGGCGGCAAGTACCTTTTCGGCAACCTGTCCACGGTGGGCGCCGAGCTCACCACCGGCGAGCGCGGCGACGCGGCCAGCATCAACGCCGACTACCGCCTGAGCGACCAGCACTCGATCTACGGCAGCTACACCCACTCCACCGACACCACGGCGGGCGACCCGCTCTATGGCGCCGCGCCGACCGGGCTGACGTTCGGCCAGCGCTGGCGCGTGTCCGACCAGGTGAACCTGTTCAACGAAAGCCAGTTCCTCAAGGCGCGCCAGTAAACCGGCATCGCCCACACCTACGGCATGGACTTCTACCCGGGCCTGGGCTGGACGCTGGGCTTCACCCTGCAGAAGGGCGAACTGGAGTCCACGCTGGGCCTGGTGGACCGCCGCGCCGTCAGCATCAGCGCCGGCCGCACCGACCAGGACGTGAACTGGACCAGCAAGCTCGAGTACCGCGAAGACACGGGCATCGAACAGCGCACCCAGTGGGTCAGCACCAACCGGCTGAACTGGCGCGTGAATGAAGACTGGCGCATCGCGGCGCGCTTCAACTACGGCGACACCCAGGACGCCATCGATCCGATCGCGGATGCACGCTTCGTCGAAGGCAGCTTCGGCTTCGCCTACCGTCCCGCGGCCAACGACCGCCTGGCCCTGCTGGGCAAGCTCACCTACCTGTACGACCTGAGCAGCCTGGGCCAGGACACGCTGGCCGATTACGACCAGCGCTCACAGATCCTGTCCCTGGAGGGCATCTACCGCCTGAATCCGCACTGGGAAGTGGCGGGCAAGGTGGCGCACCGCCAGGGCGAGGCCAGGCTGGCTCGCGCCATGGGGCCGTGGTTCGAGACCACGGCCAACTTCGCCGCGGTGCAGACGCGCTACAACCTGATGGCCAAGTGGGACGCGCTGGCCGAGTACCGCTGGCTGCGCGTGGTGGAGAACGACAGCGACCGCGCCGGCTGGCTGGTGGGCGTGGACCGGCACCTGGGTGAAAACTTCCGCCTGGGCCTGGGCTACAACTTCACCAGCTTCAGCGACAACCTGACGGTGCTCGACTACGACCAAAAGGGCTGGTTCCTGAACGTTACCGGCACCTACTGATGTGACCCGGCGTCGCCAGCCGACGTTGTCCAGCGCAGGTGCGGTGCTTGCCGTCGTGCTGTTGGCGCTCGCGCCAGCGGCACGTGCGCAGGTCCAGCGCACGCTGATCAACCTCAGCTTCGAACAGCCCTCGCTCGGCGCCGCCACCTGCTTCCGCACCATCAGCGAAACGGTCGTGCCGGGCTGGACCACCGACCACCCGGTCATCGCCACCCAGACGATCAACTGCGACAACGTCAATATCCCCGGCGCGCCGGCCACCGGCGCGGCCATGGAGTTCTGGGCCAACAACTTCAACGCCACGCCGGCGCGCAGCGGCGCGCAGCTGGTGGAGCTCAATGCGTCCGCCGTGTCGCGGCTGTCGCAGACGGTGTGCCTGATCAACGGCGAACCGGTGAATTGGGTTTTCAGCCACCGTGGCCGCGGCAGCGCGACCGTCCAGGACGTCATGGAATACCTGGTGGGCGCGGCGCCGATCGTGCGCGTGGGCACCACCAGCAGCGGCACCGGCGGCGTGCTCGCCACCAGCCAGGGCACCGCGGCATCCGTCGCCGGCCCCAACGGCTGGCGCGACTACTCGGGCAGCTTCACCTACGCCGGCGCCTCGGGATCCACCAACCTGGGCTTCCAGGCCATCTCCACCGGCAGCGGCAGCAACACGGTCGGCAACTTCCTGGACGACATCCAGATCAGCCTGCGGCCTTTCGTTGAATTCGTGCAGCCCGCCGACACCAAGTCCCAAGCCACGGCCGGCAACAACGCCAACATCCCGCGCATTCGCGTGACGGGTACGGTGCCCGCCGGCGGCATGGTCGTGGCGGTCACCATCACCGGCGGCACGGCGGTGCTGGGCGTGGACTACACCACTCCCGGCAACAGCACCTCGCTGACGGTCAACGTGCCGGCCGGCGTCTACGACGGCCTCACGGCCGCCAGTGAGTTCGCGCTGCCGGTCACGCTGGTGATTGACGCGCTCGCCGAGCCCAACGAAACCATCACCTTCGTCCTGCCGGCGCCGGCCGCGCTGCCGCCGCCCTACCTGCGCTCCAGCACCACCGCTTGCGGCGGCGTTGCGCTGGTGGCCAATACCCTGACCATCACCGACGTGGTGGCCCGGGTGACGCTGGCCAAAACCGTCGCGTCGCGCCCCGTGGCCGGCACCAGCGGTTTCGACATCAGCATCGTGCAGAACGGCGGCACGGTGGCCGCCGCCAGCACCGGCGTAGGCAGCGGCGCGGCCAATACCAGCGCCACCACCGGCCTGCAGCTGGTGACCGCCGGTACCGTGGTTACCCTGTCCGAAGCGCTGCAGGCGGGCAGTACCCAAGCCTTCAACCAGTTCAACGCCACCATCGCCTGCAGCAATGCCACCGCGGGTTCGCCCACCGTGCTGCCGTCGGGCCTGAGCGCGGCGGGCAGCTGGACGCTGACGCCCGCGGCAAACGACCAGGTCACCTGCACCATCGCCAACACCGCGCGCCCTCCGACCGTGGCCGTGACCAAGACGGTGGCGTCCCGCGCCAACGCGGCCGACCAGTTCCGGGTGTCGGTGCTGCAGTTGCCGGGCACGCTGCTGGGCAGCGCCGCCACCGCGGGTGCCGGCACCAGCGCCACCACCGGTGCGGTGACCTTGCCCGACCTGGCCGGGACCTACGGCATCACCGACGCGATGGAACCGGGCAGCGTTTCCGTCATCAACCAGTACACGGCCACCATCAGCTGCAGCAATTCGCGGCCCGGCGCGGTGGCCAGCGTGCCCGTCACCGGCACGGCGCCCAGCTGGGGCATCGCTCCGGCGGCGGGCGACATCGTGGCCTGCACGGTCACCAACACCCGCACGGCGCCGCAGATGGTGCTGGCCAAGCAGCTGGCGGGCGCACGCCTCAACGCCGCCGACCAGTTTCGCATGGCCATCACCGGCCCGTCGGGCGGCAATGCCACCACTGCCGGCGTGGGCGCCACGGTGACCGGCGGTACCGTGACGGTCGGCAGCGCGACGCCCGATACGGCCTACACGTTGGCCGAAACGATGGCGGCCGGCAGCGTGTCACCGCTGGCCTCGTACTCCGGCTCGATCACCTGCAGCAACAGCCGGCCCGGCGCGACCACGCCGCTGCCGGCGGGTGCGGGCACCAGTTTCGTCCTCACGCCGTTGGCGGGCGACAACATCAGCTGCACGCTGACCAACACGCCGGGGCAGCCGGTGCTTTCGGTGACCAAGGACAACGGCACCGTCACCTACACGCCCGGCGGCAGCGCGACCTACACCATCGTGGTAGGCAACACGGGCACCGGCACCGCGACGGGAGCCGCCGTTGCCGACACCTTGCCGGCTGGCGTGACCCTGTCCGCGCCCTGGACCTGCGCCGCCAGCGCGGGCTCCACGTGTCCGGCGAGCGGCGGGGTTATCGGCGGCAACACGGTGAGCCTGTCCACCACCGTGCTGGCGGGCGGCACGGCCACCATCACGGTGCCGGTATCGTACAGCGCCAACCCGGCGAACTACTGAGCCGCGCCGGCCAGGACGAGGAACATCATCATGGGCAGGCGCGCGTTTCGCATGATCGTCAGCCGGCGGCTTCGAAGCGGTTGGCGGCGACGTTCTTGCGGACCTTCAGCGGGTCCCAGATGCGGCCGTTCATGGCGATGTACACGCCCGGCGGCAGTGACTGCACGGCGCCCACCGCCGTGCCGATGTTGAACTCGGCATCCGAGCCGCGGAAGCCCGCGGGATTGAGCGCGCCGGTCAGCACGATCACCTTGTGCTCCAGGCTCGAGAGCACCCGGGCCGTTTCCACCATGGTGTCGGTACCGTGGGTGACCAGCACGTGCTGCGCGGGCTGCGCCGCGATGGTGGCGCGCAGCAGCTCGCGATCGGCCTCGTTGATGTGCAGGCTGTCCTTTCGGATGATCGGGATCACGCTGAAGCGGAAGGCCACGCCGAGGGCCTGCAGGATGCGGCCGATCTGCGGTTCACCCACCTGGTAGTCCGACTTGTCGTCGAAGTACACCTTGTCGATGGTGCCGCCGGTGGTGACGACCAACAGCTCGTCCATGCGGAGTTCCTTTCTGGCGATGCGGGGCAGGCTTGGATTATATGGCCGGCGGCGCACGCGGCTTGTTGAACCGGCCCCGCATGCCGTCCCAGCTCGCGGCCACCACCAGCACGGCCGAGAGGGCGGCCTGCAGCAGCCCCAGCCACCCTTCGCCCGGCGTGGACCAGGCCGCCATGACGCCGTGGCTGAAATACAGCAGCGCGGCCACCGCACCCCAGAAGCCCGCCCGGCGATGGCGCAGCAGCGCCAGGACCAGGGCGGGGAGGATCGGCAGCGCGAAGAACAGCGCCAGTGCCCACGGGTCCGCCTCCCGCGGGGGCGACAGCCAGCCGTGCCACGCCAACTGCAGCACGGCCAGCGCGACGATGGCCGCCGTGGCGATGCGCGAGGCGGTGCTCACGCGCCCAGCTTCCGGGCCGTGTCGGCGAGCCGGCGGCCAAGCGCTCGGGCCAGCTGCTTCTCGTCTTCGGTGGGCGTGGGATCGTCCTGGCCCCCGGCGACGTGGCTGGCGCCGTACGGCGTGCCCCCGCTTCGCGTCGTGCTCAGCGCGGCCTCGGTGTACGGGATGCCGACCAGCACCATGCCGTGGTGCAGGAGCGGCAGCATCATCGTCAGCAGCGTGGATTCCTGGCCGCCGTGCATCGTCGCGGTGGCCGTGAACACGCAGGCGGGCTTGCCCACCAGCGTGCCCGACGCCCATTCGGCGCCCAGGCCGTCGATGAAGTGCTTCATCGGCGCGGCCATGTTGCCGAACCGGGTGGGGCTGCCCAGCGCGATGCCGGCGCACTCGGCCAGGTCGCGCCTGCTGGCGTAGGGCGCGCCTTCGTCGGGCACCGGCGCGGCGGCGGTCTCGGTGATCGGCGCGACCGGCGGCACGGTGCGCAGCCGGGCCTGCATGCCCGGCACTTCCTCCACGCCGCGGGCGATATGCCGGGCAAGCTGGGCCACGGAACCGCCGCGGCTGTAGTAGAGGATCAGGATTTCACTCATGGCGGGCTCCGGCAATGCCGACAGCCTAGCCGATGCGCCGGCGCACCGGGTCAGCGCGGCGTCATCGCGCCTTGGCGTGAGCCTCAAGCATCTCCAGCACAGGCACCTGTTCAAGCGCCGAAAGCGAGCGGAAGGCCAGCAGCAGCCGCTCCTCGCTTTCACTCTGCGCGATGTAGTCCATGACGATGGCCGGCGGCGCCTGGCCCTTGCCGCCGATCACGCGAGGGCCGCGGCCGGTGGCCAGCCATTCGAAGGATATGCCGGTGGCCAACGCGATGGTGGTGAGATGCGCGACGGTGGGGCTGGCGGCGCTGTTGCGCTCCCAATGGGCTACGGCGCTGCGATCCACGCCGAGCCGTTCAGCCAGGCAGGCCTGGGAGAGGTTGGCATCGTTGCGCGCCTGCCTGATGCGTGCCGATTGTTGGAACATGGGGCAATGGGTCCGCTTGCGGGTGTCCACCCAAGCAACGAAAGATGCCTGAAGGCACGGCCAGCCGTCCACGGTCCCGGTCACGGTTCCGGGCCTGCGCCCGGTGGTTTGCTAACATCGGGCCATGGCATTGACCGCGCAGCTTCGCGCCTGGATCGTCCGCATCGACCGCGAGCGGGTGCAGTCGTTCGCGCAGTTCCTGTGGACTCGGTTCCTGGACGACCGCTGCTTCGAGACCGCCGGCGCGCTGGCCTACACCAGCCTGTTCGCGCTGGTGCCGCTGAGCGTGGTGGTGTTCGGGATCCTTTCGGCGTTCCCGCTGTTCGACACCTGGAGCGAGCAGCTTACCGGCTTCATCTTCTCCAACTTCGTGCCCAGCTCGGCGCGGGTGGTGGAGGACTACCTGCGCGAGTTCGCGGACAGCGCCAAAAAGCTCACGGTCACCGGCATCGGCGCGCTGCTGGTGTCGCTGCTGCTGACGATGTGGAGCATCGAGTCCACCTTCAACCGCGTTTGGCGGGTGCCGACGCCGCGGCCGCGCCTGCTGCGCTTCCTGGTTTACTGGACGCTGCTGACGCTGGGGAGCCTGATGGCGGTCGCCAGCCTGGCGGTCACGTCCTACCTGTTCTCGCTGCCGGTGCTGTCGGGCGTGGAGCAGCTGGACTGGAGCCAGCGCCTGCTGGGCTACCTGCCCAACCTGGTGGAGCTGGCGGTCTTCACGTTTGCGTACTGGCTGATCCCGCACCGCAGCGTGCCGTTCCGGTTCGCGTTGGCCGGCGGCCTGTTCGCCGCCGTGCTGTTCGAACTGGCCAAGCGCGGCTTCGCCGCCTACCTGCTGGGCGTGCCTACCTACGACCAGCTGTATGGCGCGCTGGCCGTGGTGCCGATCTTCCTGATCTGGATCTACCTGAGCTGGGTGGTGGTGCTGCTGGGCGCGTCGTTCTCGGCGTCGCTGTCGTCGTTCCGCTACCAGCCGCGGGCGCTGCAGCTGCCCCCCGGCATGGAGATGTACGGCTACCTGCGCCTGCTCGGCCGCATGGACGAGGCCCGCCGCAGCGGCCTGGGCCTGCACATGCTCGACATCCAGGCGCGCGAGCCGATGCTCACCGACGACCTGCTGCAGCGCATGCTGTCGGGCCTGAGTTCGCTCAACATCGTGCAGCGCGCCGAAGACGGCAGCTGGCTGCTCAGCCGCGACCTCGCCACCGTCACGCTGGGCGAACTGCACGGAGGCCTGGGCCTGCGCATTCCCGGCCCCTCGGCCGGCCTGCCGGGCTTCGACGACCCGATGGGCCGCCGCGCCACGCGCGCGCTCGAACACCTGCGCCAACCGCTGCAGGGGCCGCTTGCCCGCAGCGTTGGCAGTTTCTTGACCTCCGAACTGGATAATCCGGGCACATGAAAACCACCCTTTGCCTGATTCCGCTCCTGCTGCTGCTTGCGACCTGCCAGCCACGGGCTCCCGAGGCTGCCGCGGAGGCGTCCACCGCGCCGCTCGAGGCGCCTTCGGAGCCGTCGCCTGCCGCACCGCCGCCGCTCGAAAGCGCCCGGATGGCGCCGGCCAGCGCGTCGGCCAACGCGCCCACGCACCCGACCCTGGTAGTGGATACGCTCGACCACGGCCCGTTCGACCTGCAGTCCAAGCGCGGCGGCTGGGTGGTGGTGAACTTCTGGGCGACGTGGTGCAAACCGTGCCTGAAGGAAATCCCGGACTTCACGGCCTTCGACGCCGCACGCGACGACGTCACGGTGATCGGCCTGGCCTACGAGGAGATCGAGCCCGACGCGATGCGCGAGTTCCTCAAGCGCCATCCCGCCGGCTATCCCATCGCGCTGCTGGACGTCTACAGCCCGCCGGCTGATTTCGCCACGCCGCGCGGCCTGCCGATGACGTACCTGATCGCGCCCGACGGCACCGTCGCCGAGCGTTTCCTGGGCCCGGTCACCTCGCAGGACCTGGCCGCGGCGATCGAGGAGGCGGGCGCGAAAGCCGGCTGAGCGTCGCGCTTCAGTACTTGCCCTGGATGGGTTTCACCGGTCCGGCGTAGCGCTCCTTGCCGGGCTTGGTGGTGAGCGGCGGCAGCTCGTCCCGCGTCTCGGGCACCGCCTGTTCGGGCAGGTGGTCGAGCAGATGCCGGAGCAGGTTCAGCCGGCCGACCTTCTGGTCGTTGAAATCCACTACGTACCACGGCGAATACCGGTGGTGGGTGGCCTTGAACATTGCTTCGCGGGCGCGCCCGTACTCGGCGTATTTCTCGCGCGCCTGCACGTCGATGGGCGAGAGCTTCCAGCGCTTGAGCGGGTCAACCTGGCGCTCGGCGAAGCGCTTTTCCTGTTCGGTCTGGTCCACGGACAGCCAGTACTTGAACAACAGCACGCCGTCGTCCACCAGCTGGCGCTCGAACACCGGCGCCTGCTTCAGGAACGCTTCCACCTGGGCCGGCTTTGCGAAGCCCATCACTTTCTCGACGCCGGCGCGGTTGTACCAGCTGCGGTCGAACAGGGCCACTTCACCCGCGGCCGGCAGGTGCGGCACGTAGCGTTGGAAATACCACTGGCCGGATTCGCGTTCGCTCGGCTTGGCCAGGGCGACCACGTGGCACTGCCGCGGATTGAGGCAGTTGGCGATGGCGTGGATGGCGCCGCCCTTGCCGGCGGTGTCGCGGCCTTCGAACAGCACCACCAGGCGCTTGCCGGTGTGCTGGAGCCAGCGCGCCATGGCGTTGAGCTCGACCTGCAGCAAAACGAGTTCGGCTTCGTATTCCTTGCGCTTCAGCTTGCTCATGGCGGGGTTCCTGGTGGCAGGGTGTGTCAGGACTCGCGCAGTCGCGGCCTGAGGTTGGCGAGGTTGCAGGGTTTGGTGCGGGCGTCGAGCTGGGCCTGGATGAGTTTTTCCCAGCCCGTGCGGCAGGCCGAGGTGGAGCCGGGCAGGGCGAACAGGAAGGTGGCGTTGGCCAAGCCGGCGAAGGCGCGCGACTGCAGCGTGCTGGTGCCGATCTCGTCGAAGCTCAGCGCGCGGAACATCTCGCCGAAGCCGGGCATTGGCTTGTCCAGCAGCGGGCCCAGGGCCTCGGGCGTGGAGTCGCGGCCGGTGAAGCCGGTGCCCCCGGTCACCAGGATGCCGTGCACGGCCTCGTCGGCGATCCAGCGCGACACCAGCGCGCGCAGGGCATATTTGTCGTCGCGCACGATGCTGCGCTCGTGCAGGTGGTGGCCTGACTGGGACAGCGCGGCCACCAGGTAGT
>Ga0105045_10006008_pt1 | contig 10741 bp, 12 predicted proteins | sample MAT02_FD_78089 | JGI IMG/M metagenome (GOLD analysis project Ga0105045, IMG submission 78089) | Freshwater microbial communities from Lake Fryxell liftoff mats and glacier meltwater in Antarctica - MAT-02 (megahit assembly) | ecosystem: Environmental > Aquatic > Freshwater > Ice > Liftoff... | reverse complement strand
GATATAGAACCAAAAAACAGGCTTACTATACCAAAATTATTATTGGATTGAAATAAAAAATAGGCGAAAATAAGTATCAATATCCCAACTGAGATGCCGGTTATTGAAATTACATAATCAACAAATGTTGGTTCTAACTTATTTTTAGTACTGCTTTTTAGTTGCAGGATTCGTAGTCCCGTACAAGTCAAATAAAAACTAAAGAAACCTATTAGCAATAAAAAATGATTCGTTTTCATCAAACACATTAATGTACTTGTGATGAAAATAAATAACTTAGCATAAAAAAATACTTTTCCAGCAATTTTATGTGTTTTGATCGAATTGGTTTTTGATATTGCGACAGTTCCTGATGCTAAACCTGCGAAACCGCTTATGATGTGAATGATTAATACTAAAGTATAAATTGTTGCATACATAACTTTCTGTTTTAAATTGTTTCGTTGAATTTGAACAAGACAAAATTGCGAGAAAAAAAGGTGCAAGAAATAAATTAGGGCTGTGTGGCAACAAAAAGCGCTAATATGTTACAAATGGGAAGTTTTGGGTTAAAAAGGAGGGTCTTTTAGGGACAAACGGGAAGCTACTAACCGATGAAATACCATTAAAGCGTTATTTTTTGCTTAATAGTCGCATTTAAACTTCGACTTACCGGCACTAAAAATGGTAGAAGATTAATATTTAATTTATAACCCTGCGCATTACCAGAAAGTTGTGATACATTATTTAAGTTAACATAAAAAGATTTGTGGCAACGAAAAAAATAATGAGGTAGATTGTTTTGATTTTCTAATTTTTTTAAGCTCATTCTAAACATTACCTTTTTTAAATTATGATTATTTAAATAGTAAATCGTGATGTAATTTTCTTCCGCTTCAGCGCATAAAAAATCACCCGCTTCTATTTCTAATTCTTCGGAAATATTATCTCCAATAAATCGAACAATTTCTATTCTAGGAGTCATTTCTTCTGAAATAATATCTTTTTTTATTCTGTTTTCATTAATATTCTTAGCTTCACTCTTATATTTTTGAACTAATAATTGTTGTTTAAAAAGTACTGAAAACAGCACTGGAAAAAGGGCAAAACCAAAAGTATATTTTAGTATTGAAAAGAATCCACTGAATGAAAAAGACAACTTATAAAAAAATTGCGTGGCCAATAAATTGACTATTGCAATAGAGCCGACAATAAATAATAGAAAAACAATTTCCTTAATTACGGTCCATTTTTTTTCATCAAAAGTTTTAGGAAATAGAACGGGTAAACCAACTGCTATCAACAGCGATATAATAAAAGTTATCAATCCATATAAAAGACCAATTTTGAGTATTAGGTTTTGATTTTCATTCTTTAACCCAAAAGGTTGAAAGAAATAAAAAATAGAAAAAATAATAATTCCTGCAAAAGAACAGATCAAAAAAGCAGTTTGCTTATTATTTTGGAGCGGGTAAGGTTGCGTAAATATATTTGCCATTATGAAATTATTTCTCAAAGTTTAAAAATACACTAAAATCATCTACGACTTAGAGAAATAGTTTGTATTTTTCCTAAAAAACTAACTTTTTTTAAATAAAAACACCATTTTTTCAATATTTTGTTTTTCATTTGACTAAAAAATTCTTGTGCAACCCTGCGCTTCTCCAAGCATTTTTTAAAAAATGGACGTTTTTAAAAATACAGGCTGCAGTGCTAGTGCCTGCGCCTTCGCAAAACGCTCCGTAAAGAGTTAATTTATTGTATTGTGTCCGCGTAATCGCTCTGCAAAGTTTCCAACTTTGAGTATGTCATTTTCAGTTTTAAACTGACCTTCAAACGATAATCCCATTAAGCGGAGTGTTCTTTAAAAATTACGTTCTTTAAAAGTACAAGTTGTCACGCGAAAGTGTCTGACTTCGTAATTACAAAATTAAGCAAGCAAAGCAAATTAAAACCAAAAACCGCACAAATCGAATACTTTTTTATCTTAAAAAAAACTTTTGTATAATCTTCACAATAATAGACGATTAACCGCCACCTATTCCCTTTCTGGAGTGAGCAATAACAACTCTTATGGCGAGACTATTTCCTACGTTAAAAACGGTGATATTTCGACCTTGTTGCGCAATGGCATTTCCGATGGCAACTTGGAAGTTTTTCATATTGATAATTTAAATTATAGCTATCCCAATAATTCTAAATAACTGAGTAAAGTTGCTGAGATAAACACTAACCCTCACGGTTTTAAAGACTTCACAAATACCTATTACAATTATGCTTATGGTGGGCAAGAGTAGTAATTTGATAGTGAAAAAAGTGAGCGCGAAAAGCCAATGTCTCGAGGGAAAGTATGTCAGAAGGCGGTGGTTTAGAGCTTGGAACCAACTTAATAAAAATAAAGCTTTACACTAAAAATAAAAAATCACTTTGAGACACTTACAACGCCAAAAGAGATTGAAACCATTTCTAAATAGCTAAAAACTAAGCTAGATTTTTAGAAAACTTACTATAAAAATGACACTATAACTATAGCTCATCTTCATCTGGGTATAATGATATATTTGCCGGCAAATACGATGAGAGATTAATTGAAACATGACAAAATCAAGCACTCTTGGCGAGAAATAATGCGGATAACAAATACTTCATTTAGGAACTAACCCCTTCAAACTTGCAAAAAACAAAAGATAAGAATACTTGCTTGCAAGGAATTACTGCAAAAACAGCCCAATTTAAAAATTATCGCATTAACTAATTTTGAAGATAGTATATTCATTAAACAAATTTTAAAAAATGGTGCGTTAGGTTATTTGCTGAAAAACACCAGCAAGTCAGAGTTGACTGAAGCCATAATACAAGTGAATAAAGGCAACCGTTTTTTACCAAAAAAAATAAGTGATATTTTACTAAATGATTCTATTGGTGTCGATAATTCAAGTTTTTTTACATCAAAATTAACTGTTCGCGAAAAAGAAATTTTGGCTCTAATAATAAAAGAATTTACTACAGATGAAATTGCAAACGAACTTTTTGTAAGCATAAAAACAGTAGAATCGGATCTAAGCAATTTAATTCAAAAATTGGGGGGTGAAAAATTCAGCTGGCTTAGTAAGAGTGGCTTTTGAAAAAGGGTTATTGTAAAAAACGTACCTAAAAATGAGTATGTTTTTAGTATCGGCATTAAAACACTAGATAAATTTTAAAAATAGCTTTTTAAAATTTTATATAATTAGTGATCCAAGAAGAATATGCGATATTTTTTATAGAATAAACGTTGTATATTTGATCAACAATTTTCAAAAGATTTAGAATGTCTCAAAATTCACAAGAGTTAAAATTAGCTGTACTTATAGATGCTGACAATGTTCCGTACAGCAACGTAAAAGGAATGATGGAGGAAATTGCTAAATATGGTACCCCAACAACAAAACGCATTTATGCCGACTGGACTAAGCCAAATGCTGGCGGCTGGAAGAGCGTTTTATTAGAACATGCAATTACTCCTATTCAACAATATAGTTACACTGTGGGTAAAAATTCCTCAGATTCAGCCATGATCATTGACGCGATGGATTTATTGTATTCTGACAAAGTGGATGGTTTTTGTATTGTTTCTAGTGATTCTGATTTTACTCGCTTAGCAATTAGATTGAGAGAATCAGGAAAGAAAGTAATAGGTATTGGTGAACAAAAAACACCAAATTCTTTTATTGTAGCTTGTGATCGATTTATTTATATCGAAGTTCTTGATGGCGCAATTAAGAAAAAAACTAAAAAACCCGTTACCGATTCGAAGAAACCAATCGAAAAAGCTGTTGGTAAAACCGTTGAAAAAGCTCCAAATAAGATTGAAATACAAACAATTGAACTTATTGAAACTACCATAGAAGATATTTGTGATGATGATGGATGGGCATTTCTAGGTGATGTGGGAAATCTAATTGTGAAAAGAAAACCAGAATTTGATCCTAGAAGTTATGGTTTCACAAAATTAACTCCCATGTTGAAATCGTTAACTGACATATTGGAAATCGACGAAAGAGAATCAGATAAAAAAGGAATCAAACATGTCTATGTGCGGTTGCGCTTTAGTTAAAATTGTACCTGATAAATTCTAATTCTCTAAGCAGACCTCGTAAAATAATAATCTAAAAATCAAAAAAAAGTCCCAATCTGAAAAATCAGTTGGGACTTTTTTAAACTCTTATTAGGAATTATTTTTTGGCTAATGCAGCACTCATCTCCATTGAAATAGCAGAACGTTCCATTTTAAGTTTTCCTGACATAGTTTCAATTACGACAGTAGTATCTGCTAATTCAGAAACTTTCCCGTGAAGTCCGCTCTTAGTGATAATTTTATCACCTACTTTTAGTGCACCTTCAAATTCTCTTTCTTGTTTTGCTTTTTTCTGTTGTGGTCTAATCATGAAAAAATAGATTACCACAAACATTAATATAAAAGGCGCAAATTGAGTTAACTGTTCCATAATTTTAATTTTCTTTTTTGTTGGTTATTACATCAAACCTCTACCGGCTTTAATGATTCTTTTATTAGCATTTAATTCTTTTACCAAATTATCCAAAATTCCGTTGATAAAAATACTACTTTTAGGTGTAGAATATTCTTTTGCAACCTCTAAATATTCGTTAAGTGTTACTTTTACAGGAATTGAAGGAAATTTCAAAAATTCGCATATTGCCATTTTCAAGATTATGGTGTCAATTTCTGCAATACGATCGGCGTCCCAATTGGGCGTTTTATCAAGATATTCCTTTGCCAATTCTCTTTCGTTCAATACTGTTTTTCGAAATAAGTCTTTTACAAAATCCTTATCTTCATTGTCTTTGTACAATTTTGGCACTCTAAAATTATCATTCTCACCTGCCTTGATTGCTTTCAATTGCTTTATAATGTGAGTGTTTACAAGCGGAATATCGTCAACCCAAGTTAGTTTATCATCTTCTAGATAATCGTATAACTTCTCATTAGGTACTACAACATCGATGAATAAATCAACAATAAATTGGCGATCTTCTTCAAATGTATTCACTTTATTGACCATGTAATCCGCATATAATTTACTGGCTTTGATATCATTTAAAAGCAGTAAAATATAATCATCGTTTAAGGACCAATTATTAATTTTACGAGTTTCCAGCGCAATACTCAGGGAATTGTTGTCAGATAGAATTTGGAAAATTTGATTTTTAATGAATTTCTCATTTGGCTTACGCTCCTCGGGAGTTGCAAGATGTTTTAGACTAGATTTGTGCAAAAATATAGCTTCTGTTTTGCAAATTTCAATTAGCGAGGATAACATTATAAGGTATAAATCTTGAATGTTGTCGATACTGTAAAAAAGAAATTTCTCTTCCTTCTCTAAATTATCAGAACCGCTTTGATGCATCGCATAAATGGACTGCATAACTTTAACGCGAATGTGTCTTCTATTTACCACCTTGTAAGAACTTTTTATAAATTAGGGTGCAAAAATAAGTATTTCATTTTTCTAAATAAAATATATCAGTACTTTATTTTGAAGTGTTCAGTGCCCAGATTTACGTTATCAATTGCTAAAGAAAACGAACTGTTTATTCATTTTATGCGATTAATATTACAATCTTTCGGCACTTGTTTTCGGCGAACACTAAACAAAACACTAAAACACTGATGACTGAACACTACCTCCTACTATTCTCTTTTTTTCTTTGGTCAATACGGTTTTGAGCAATGGTCAATGCTGCGTTATGAGTTGTCATTTTATTTGCAATAGCAAAATCAAAAATTTCTAATGTAGTATCATATATATTTTCCGTTCTACGTGTAATCTCTGCTTTGTCATAATGCGCTAATTCGGCATATACATTTATAATTCCACCAGCGTTAATCAGGAAATCTGGAGCGTATAAAATTTCTCTTTCTTGAAGAATTGCGCCGTGAATATTCTCATCTGCTAATTGATTATTAGCCGCACCAGCAATAACTTTGGCTTTAATTTTGTAAACAGTATCATTATTTATTGTAGCTCCCATTGCACAAGGCGCATAAATATCGACATCAGCACTGTATAGATATTCGCCTCTAAAAATTGATACATTGTATTTTGTAGCAACTTCATCTAGTTTTTGTTCGTTGATGTCAGCAATGGTAACAATAGCACCATCTTTTACTAAATAGGCAACTAGTGTTTCACCCACATGACCTATTCCTTCCACTAAAACTTTCTTACCGTCCAAGTTATCAGAACCAAATTGCTTTTTAGCAGCCGCTTTCATCCCCATAAATACACCATAAGCTGTGACTGGTGATGGATTTCCTGCTCCACCTCTTTCCTCAGAAATTCCTGTTACATAAGGTGTCACATCCCTAACAATATCCATGTCTCTAGTTTCCATTCCCATATCTTCAGCAGTGATATATCTTCCGCTTAACGAATGAACAAACGCTCCAAATTTTCGCATCAATTCTGGCGTTTTTTGAGTTTTTGGATCACCAATAATAACTGCTTTTCCTCCGCCTATATCCAGTCCTGTAATGGCAGCTTTGAAAGTCATACCACGAGAAAGTCGCAATACATCATTCAGTGCTTCCCATTCATTTGCATAATTATACATTCTGGTACCACCTAAAGCAGGTCCCATAACTGAATTATGAATACCAATAATTGCTTTTAAACCTGTATCTTTGTCGTTGCAAAATACAATTTGTTCGTGCTCATCAAATGATAATTGACCAAATACGGGATCCATTTTTTGAAGTTCCTTACTAGTTGTGAAAGTTGCGTCCATAGTATAATTTTTAGATTGATGAAATTATGAATTTGTTAAAAATACAATTCAAAAATACGTAAAAAATAAATTCGTATAGCAGTTTAATAAAATAAAACGATTATTCCTTAATTTTTTGATCATTTATTCATTTTTCAAATATTAAATTAAATAGCTAATATTCTAAAATAAATATCGTTTCAACACAGAATATCCCAATACAATGAAAGAATTACAATATTTAAACAAATACTTTGTCAAATACAAATACAGTTTTTTACTAGGTATCGTTTTTACAATTATTGCGCAAATCTTTATGCTTTTCACACCAAAATTGATAAGCAAATCCTTTAAAGTTATTGAGGCTTTCGCCAAAGATAAAACCATTGCCAAATCAGTTATTCAAGAGGAGCTAATTTCGAATATACTTTTGATCATCGCAACGACAATAATTGCGGGTTTCCTAACTTTTTTGATGAGACAGACCTTAATTGTTATGTCGCGCCACATCGAATTTGATCTAAAAAATGAAGTTTTTAGACAGTATGAGAATCTATCTCAAAATTTTTATAAGCAAAACCGTACGGGAGATTTAATGAACCGGATAAGTGAAGATGTTTCTAAGGTGAGAATGTATGTTGGTCCCGCAGTTATGTACACCATAAATACGGCAATTCGTTTTACTATAGTTATTGTTTATATGTACAATGTTTCACCTAGATTAACGCTTTATACCTTATTACCATTACCCATCTTATCGTACGCGATTTTCAAGTTAAGTTCTGAGATAAATGTTAGAAGTACCATTTTCCAGCAGTATTTATCTAAAGTTTCTAGTTTTTCACAAGAAATATTTTCTGGAATTCGAGTTATAAAAGCGTATTCACTCGAAAATCAACACCAAAACAATATGGTGAATTTAGCTAACGAAAGTAAAAGCAAAAGTTTAAATTTAGCTAAAGTACAATCGTTATTTGGACCGTTAATGTTGGCGCTAATAGGAATTAGTAACTTAGTAGTAATCTATTTTGGCGGATTGATGTATATAGACGGAACGATAAAAAATATTGGAACCATCGCTGAATTTATTTTGTATGTCAATATGCTAACGTGGCCAGTTGCGTCCTTAGGTTGGGTTTCCTCGATGGTTCAAGAAGCAGAAGCTTCTCAAAAAAGATTAAATGAATTTTTAAAAGTAGAACCAGAAATTAAGAATAAAAACGAAAGCAAGTCGGTTATTGACGGTTCTATTTCTTTTGAAAATGTAATTTATACTTATCAAGATACTAATATAACTGCTTTAAAAGGAATTTCGTTCTCAGTAAAAAAAGGCGAAACTTTAGCGATTTTAGGCAAAACTGGCTCTGGAAAATCGACTATATTATCGTTAATTTCGAGAATGTATGACGTTTCAGGTGGAAAAATAACGATAGATAATAGTGAAATTAGTACTATTAATCTTTATGATTTAAGGAATCATATTGGAATTGTTCCACAAGATGCTTTTTTATTCTCAGATAGTATCAAGAATAATATCATGTTTGGTAAAGAAAATGCAACTGAAGAAGAAGTAAAATCAGCGGCTAAAAGTGCAGTTGTACACGATAATATAATGGGGTTTAATAAACAATATGAAACTGTTCTAGGAGAAAGAGGTATTACACTTTCTGGCGGTCAAAAGCAAAGGGTTTCTATTGCCCGAGCAATTATTAAAAATCCACCTATATTGTTATTTGACGATTGTTTGTCAGCTGTTGATACGCAAACAGAGGAAACGATATTGAATAACTTGCAAGAAATTTGTAAAGATAAAACAACCATTATTGTGAGTCACCGCGTATCATCAGCAAAGAATGCGGATAAAATCATTATCATTGACAACGGACAAATTGTACAACAAGGTTCTCATAATCAATTGATAAATCAGGAAGGCTATTATTCCGCCTTGTATTTGAAACAACTTTCAGAAAAAGAAATGCAATAAATGTTGTTTTATATCTATTTTTTATAGATTTTTGATTGCTAGTTAACAACCATAAATTTGATAGAAAGGATTATGAGAGAACATGACATGTTAGAAAAAGAAGAAATATTTTCTAAAGTTTTACGTGCTGGAAGAAGAACGTATTTCTTTGATGTAAGGGCTACAAAAGCTGATGATTATTACATTACTATTACTGAAAGTAAAAAATTCACAGAAGAAGATGGATCTTTCCATTTTAAAAAGCATAAGATCTATTTATATAAGGAGGATTTTACTTCTTTTGCAGAGATTTTAGCAGAAATGACGTCTTATGTGTTGAACCATAAAGGCGAAGAAGTGATATCAGAAAGACATCAAAAAGATTACAAAAAAGATTTTATATCTGAAAAATCAAATGATTACATCATACCTGAAACCACAGCTTTTACAAATTTAGAGTTTGATGATATTTAGAAATATAAAAATACTTAAACGATAGTTAAAAGCCTGAAGTTCACTTGAACGTCAGGCTTTTTTTATTAAATTTGACCATACAAAAAACCAGATGACAGAAAAAAAATCATTATTTTCATTTTTTTACGCCGCCCTTTTATCAGAAAAGACAAAAAAAAGAGCTGAAATTTTCTTTGTGTCACTTGCAATAATTAGTTTTTTACTACATTTAGTAATTATCGCCTTAATTGATTTTGACTTACTTTTTGTAAAGGATCATGCAAAATTATTTATTGATCCGATAACTGCCATTTATACGCCATTCTCTTTTATCTTAATTTATGAGGTTTATTTGCTCGTGTATTATTTACCAAAGTCGACCACTATTTACATAGGGAAACAATACGAAATAATAACTTTAATAATTATTCGTAGAATATTTAAAGACATGACTAAATTAGAGTTTAGCTCGAACTGGTTTAGCGTACAAGCAAATGTAAATTTCGCTCTTGATATTGTTGCAACATTAATTCTATTTTATTTAATTTTTATATTTTATAACCTCAACGGTAAAAATGAAATTATTCAATCTAAAATTCAAAAAACAATTGTAGTTACTAAATTTATTAAACTCAAAAACGTTTTTGCGATGGTACTAATACCAATATTTTTGGGCCTATCAATTTATAGTTTAGGACATTGGATTTACGAAAGTTTCTTTTCATTAACAGAAATAGTTGATAATATTAAGGATATAAACAAAATTTTCTTCGAAAAATTTTTTACAATTCTTATAATTATGGAAGTACTTTTATTACTCTTTTCCTTCTTCCTTTCTGATAACTTTAGTAGAGTAATTAGAAATTCTGGCTTTATAATTTCAACGATACTAATAAAAATTTCTTTTGGTACAGAAGGAATTTTAAATACAATTTTAATTGTCTCAGCTGTTTTGTTTGGTGTGCTAATTTTGTATATCCATAATAAATACGAAACTATAGAAGCTAAAAAAATTGTAACATTCGAAACTTAGGTTAACTAATTCTTAAACCGTTTTCTATTTTAGAGTCAGGAGCAAGTAAAATTACTTCTCCTTCGTCATTTACGGCACCTAAAACCAGACATTCACTCATGAATTTTCCAATTTGTTTTTTTGGAAAATTTATTACGGCAACAATTTGTCTACCACTTAACATTTCCTTTGTATATCGTTTAGTGATTTGTGCAGAAGACTTTAGCATTCCTATTTCGGAACCAAAGTCTATCGTGAGTTGGTAAGCTGGTTTTCTCGCCTCAGGAAAATCAATTACTTTTAGAATTGTTCCCACTCTCATTTCTACTTTTTCAAATTCAGTCCACGTTAATTCCATATTAATCGTTATTAGTCATTATTGAAAGATTGTAAATAAAAGTATTTTTTCAAAAATAACCTTTTATTCTATGTTTACAGTTACTCCCTTTTCAAATTATTCTTAGCTGCTTCGTTCAATAGAATTGAATCCCAGTAAAACAAAAAATGAGTTAACATTCGTATTACGAATTTTGCATTATTATAAATTATTTCTGGAATACCAAGAT
>Ga0105045_10006007_pt1 | contig 10741 bp, 10 predicted proteins | sample MAT02_FD_78089 | JGI IMG/M metagenome (GOLD analysis project Ga0105045, IMG submission 78089) | Freshwater microbial communities from Lake Fryxell liftoff mats and glacier meltwater in Antarctica - MAT-02 (megahit assembly) | ecosystem: Environmental > Aquatic > Freshwater > Ice > Liftoff... | reverse complement strand
CGCGCCCACCAGGTAGACGATGCCGGGTCCGCTATCCACCAGGCGTCCACCGAGCGGTGATCCGATCGCCACTCCGATCATGAGACTCGAGCCGAGGAGCCCGAGTGACGCGCCGCGGCGCTCACCGGCAAGGCGGTTTGCAGCCACCATCAGCAGGGTTATGGCGGGCAGGTGCAGCGCGCCGTCCAGAATGCGCAGGGCGAAAAGTGCTGACAGCGAGGGCGCTTCGTGCATGCCGAGAAATACCACGGCATCCAGCACCAGCAGTGCAGCGACCCACTGTCGCACGCTGCCGACCTTCCGCTGCCACCGCATGACGAGCGGGACGGCGATGATGCCGCTCAGCATGTTCACGGTCATGAACGCATGGGCTGCCGACGCGCTGCCACCATGCGCCACCTGCACCAACTCGTGCAGTCCCGGCACGAGCAGCGTGACGGGAATCAGGGTCAGGATGGTGGCGAGCGCGATCAGGAGCCGTGGCATCGCCGGAAATTAAAGGTCATGCAGCCAGACAGGGAAGAGAGCGCCAGGCAGCCAGCGTCCAGGCGCTCCGCGCCGAGTCGATGACCGCCGGATTCATGGGGGCACCCAGCAGCGCGAGCCGTAACAGGGACGCGTCAGCGGACAACTGCGCAGTATCGGCCGCGCGCGCCCATCGGTACATGCCGCGCTCGATCCGCGGCTCGATGAAGCCGCGCGCGACCTCACGAGCCGTACCGAGCATCGGGGCGAGGCGCAACCGTGCCAGCGGCGAACAGGATTTCCCGCGCGAGGCGGGGATCATCGACCGTGACTGCGGCAGGTTCAGGATGGCGGCCGACGGCAAGGGAGCGAACCAGACCGCCCGTGCAATGGTACCCAGATCCGGCTCGCGCTCCGCGTCGGTTCGCGGCGACACTGCAGCCCGCACGGCCAGCGTCGGCATCGCGTCGAACAGCGCCGCGAGTGCAGCCGCATGGTCGCCAAACGCCGCCGGCCCTGACGCCGAGGCATATCCACGAATCCAGCTGTCCTGCACCGCACTCAGCGCGCCATTGACTCGGCCATGACGGGCCAGCGCACTGGCCAGAAACCAGTCCGCGCCTCGAGCCAGCAGCTCAGCCGGACGGCGCGCCTCGGTGTTGTACGCGTTGCTGACGATGCTCGCGGGCACGAATTCGGCCAGCCGCGCCAGATTGGCGGCGATCGGCTGCGTGCGTGAGACGCGCACGGCGTTGTCGGTGGCATACGTCCCGCGACGGTTTGCGTAGGTGCGCGCCGCCTGCCAATCCAGGTCGTGCATCAGTTCATGCCCGACGGCACCGAAGCCGGTGGCAAGCGGCAGGGTCAGCGTGCGCGTCCGCGGGTCGTGCATCGCCAGCGCGCCGGAGAGTACCGTGTCGCCGATGTGCACGTGCAGCCCAGGGAAGCTCGCGCGTGGGAACACCTCGCTCACCGCATCCACTGCGGCAGCGAATTCGCGCGCATAGAACGGTTGCCATGCGGCGGGCACGTCCTTGCCGAACGTCAGCGACGCGAGGCCCAGGCGTGCCACCACCTGTTCGGGACGCAGCGCCACCGTGCCGGGGTGGAACGCCGCCTCCTGCGCGAGCGTGCGCATGCCCTGCGCTGCCAGCAGCGTTGCCGCAGCGGCCATCGGTGCCCGCACCGAGTCGCCAGCCGCGTTCGCCAGCGTGATCACCAGCGTCTCCTCGTTCGTCGCGCCTTCCAGCATCCGCGTGATCGGAGGGGAGAGCGCAACCTGCCGCTCGACGGCGACGACGCGCGCATCGAGGACAGCCAGCCGCACCTGCGGCTGCGGCGGGCGCTGCCGGATACTGACGAGCATCGAGAGCGCCCGTGCAGCGTTCTGCGGCATCGCCGCGACGCTGCCCGGTATGGCGACACTGTCACGCGTGCGTGCCGCGGCCGTGATGGCGGCGAGCAGCATCGGCACGCGGGTGGCGATCCTGCGAGACGACGGAGCCGGTTCCGCCAGCAGCGGGCGCTCGACGGAAAGGCGACGCTCAGCGCGCCAGAGCGCCACGAGCTGCAGGAGGTCGCCATCACGTCGCGACGCGGCCATGATGGCACGCTGGAGGTCTCGTCGCGCACGCACCCGGTCGAAGGCGAGCAGGGCGGCCGCGTCGAGGAGCGGTACGACGCCCTGTCGCACGATCCCCCCTGCGCTTGCCTGCGCTGCCGCGATGCGCACGGCGTTCAGTGCGAGAGGTGAGTCGCCCTCGAATTCCATCACACTGTCCACGAGCTGGAGGAGCGCCCTGCCGGCACCACTGTCGACCACCAGCGCAACATTGAGCGCCTCACGGTCAGGCCGCATCGACGCGGAATCGCGCGCGAGCCTGGCCAGAATTCCGTGCGCCACGCGTGGACGCCAGGCAACCGGCAGCCGCGGATCGGTCCGCGCCAGGTCCACCAGCCGGAACGGACTGCCAAGGCCGAGCTCGGCTCGCGCGAGATAGCCGATGGCGAGCGCCGCAGGAAACGAGATGCGTGCCGTCGGCAGCGCACGGGCGGATGTCACGAGTGAATCCGCGAACCGCCCTCCGTCGTCGAGCGCCGAGCGCACTTCTCTCCGCGCATCGGCCCTGTCGGTCAGCCGGACGCCGGCGATCGTGAGCACGACGAGTGCCGCGCAAAGCAGTGCGGCCTTGCAGGCAAACGTCGTCGTCGCGCGGGACAGGGAGATCACGGCGCACCTGGGAGATGACGGAACACGAGTCTCTCGACGACCGCTGAGCGGTCAGTGCTGAATGCGAAGTTGGCAGCCGGTGCGGTGCGTTCGCGCACGTCGACACATGCTGCAACATACCCGGCTCTTCGACACGAGTGCCGCGCTCGCGAGACCATGGGTGTCGACACCCGTCATCGCTTGCTGAAACGGGAACGGCCGTCGCGTTGCCGCGTCGGCCGTTCCATGCCTCGACCCGCCACGGGACCAACGCAGCGTCGCGTCAGCCCCTGCTGGCAAGGTCGTGAGTGCTCACGGGGTCTCTGGACACCTGGTATGAGCCCATCCCAACGTATCCAGCAGTTCCCTACTGGTTCGAAGTGGTGGTGGCCTGCGTGACGCGAGCGTCAGCGCTTTCGATCACGAACACCACGCGACGGTTGCGAACGGCACCCGGATCATCTTTCTGGGCGCCCGGCACCACCTGACGAAGCGAACCGAAACCCATCGTGCGGATCAGCGACGCATCCATTCCTTTCGCGGCCAGTTCGCGCTTCACGTTCTCGGCGCGCGCCAACGAGAGACGCTGGTTGTACGACGATGAGCCGGCAGGATCAGCGAAGCCTTCGACCGTGACCACGGAACCAGGGTAGTACTTGTTGGCGATCTGGGAGAAGCGCTCGAGTGCGGCACGATCGCTCTCCTTCACCATCGCATCATCGAAGGCAAAGTTCACGGGCAGCATCACCTTCATCGAGTTGCCGGCCGCGACGATCTTCGCGTCGAACTCGGTGCGCAGGTCAACCAGTTCCTTCTTCAACTCCGTACGCAGCCCGGCCAGATCCTGCCCCAGGATGCTGTCGGCACGGATCCGATCTGTGCGCTCCGTGGAAATCTCCGCACGCGTGGCGGTGATTTCGCGGTTGAACGTCTTGCTCGAGACACAGGCCGTCATCGACAGGCCCGTCAGCAACAATGCCGACGCACGCAGCATCAGCTCCGGGCGGAACGAGGTGGTCATGGCAGTTCTCCAGAAAAGTGAGGGACGAACAGGGAGCTGCTCGTCGGGCACTTCCATGGAGTGCGAGTTTTGTGCCACCACTGGCCACTACTTGCCCAGCTTGGGCTTCGCGAGCCACTCCCCACCATCGATCACGAAGATCGATCCAGTGATCCAGTCGCCGGCCGGGCTCGCGAGGTACGCGACCATCTGGCCGATGTCTTCCGGCGTGCCCCACCGCTTGAGGGGAATGGAGGCCTTGGCCCACGACTCCATCGCCTTGTCGATACTGAACAGATCCGGCACCGGCGCACCCGGCGGCGGCGCGAATGCCTTGCGCACACCGTCCGTCGGAATGGGGCCTGGCGCAATCGCGTTCACGCGGATCCCATGCTCCGCCCACTCGACAGCCAGTGTTCTGGTGAGCGCATCGACACCAGCCTTCGCAGCGGTGGCATGGGCCATCAGCGGCCAGCCGCGGTAATGCAGCGTCATCGACGTGCTCACCACCCGCCCGCCGCCCTGCTCCTTCATGTACGGGAATACCGCCTGCGTGCAGTAGAACGTGCCATAGAGGTCGATCTCGATGACGCTCTTCCAGGCGTTCGCGCTCAACGTCTCGGACTTCGCGTAGAAATTGCCGGCCGCGTTGTTCACCAGCAGGTCGATGCGGCCGTGCGCGTCATGCACTTCCTTCGCCATCGCCTGTACCCGCTCCTGGTCGCGCACGTCGACGGTCACGGCGCTGGCCTTGCCCCCGGCTGCGGTGATGCCATCCACCGCGGCCTTCAGATTCTCCGGCTTGCGGCTGGCCAGCACGACATGCATGCCGAGCTGCGCCAGTGTCGTGCTGATACCGAGGCCTATGCCGGTGGCGCCTCCGGTGACGATGCCGACCTGGCCGGCGAGGAGGTCATCACGGAAGATCGGATGTGGGCTCATGCGAGTTGCTCGAGGGAAGTGAACAGGTCGGGCGCTGGGTTGCGCAGCGGGGCAAAGCTACGTCGATGATGCGGCGTGGGACCGCGCGACGTCAGGGCCGCGAGGTGCGCCGGTGTGCCGTACCCGGCGTTGGTGTGCCAGCCGTAGTCCGGGTGCCGACGGTGCAGCGCACACAGCAGCCGGTCGCGTGTCACCTTCGCGATGATCGACGCGCACGCGATGCTGAGGCAGCAGGCATCTCCCTTGATCACGTTCTGGTGCGGAAGTCCGAGCGCGCCGAATGGCGAGCCGTCCACCAGCAGCAGGTGATGTGGCGCCGGGATGCGGGCAATGGCACGCCGCATGGCGATGGCCGTGGCTTGATAGATGTTCACCCGATCGATCTCGTTCACGCTCGCGGCGCCGAGGCCGATGGCGAGCGCCGTGCTGCGGATGATCGTCGCGAGTCGGTCCCGTTCCGCAGCGCTGAGGGCCTTGGAGTCGCCCACGCCCGTGATCTCGCGGCAGTGGCTCGGCAGCAGGATCGCACATGCGACGACGGGGCCCGCGAGAGGGCCCCGTCCGACTTCATCCACGCCGATGATCCGGGTGTGGCCAGTCTTGCGCGCAGCAGCTTCGAGCGTGCCCCAGCTCCGCGTTCGTGAAGGCACCGGGACGAACCCTGAGACTCAGGCCTTGGCGACCACGCGCACCTTGCGCTCCTTGATGCGGGCAGCCTTGCCCGTCACGCCGCGCAGGTAGTACAGCTTCGCGCGGCGCACACGGCCGCGGCGGACGACGACGATCTCGCCGAGCATCGGGCTGTGGTCGGGGAAGATACGCTCCACACCGACGCCGTTCGAGATCTTGCGGACGGTGAAGGTCGCGCTGACGCCACTGCCGCGGCGGGCGATGACGGTGCCCTCAAAGGCCTGGAGGCGCTCCTTTTCCCCTTCCTTCACGCGCACGCTGACACGAACCGTGTCGCCCGCGCGGAACGGGGGAATTTCGCGCATCCACTCTTTCTGGGTCTCGATGAACGGGTGCATATCACGCTCTGCGGGGCGCCTGCGTACGATGGCGCCGGCTGGGGTTGTCTCGGTGAGCCGAGAAGGTTAACCCGGGAGGGTTCCGGATGGTAGTGGTCGTCGCGGCCAGAGTGTCGACGGGTCAGGGCGGCCTGGCGCGCCTCGCGCGGCGGGCGGCCACGCGACGATCCGCACTAGCGGTGGTACACGATCGCCACCACCGCCATCAACCGCTCCTCGCGGGTGGCGAACGGGGCCCAGAACGGCAGCCGCTCCGGGGCGAGCAGGAGCGGGTCCAGCGCGGTGGCGTTCCGCGCCTGCATCACCATGTACAGCGCTCCGCTGTCCGTCGAGGCCAGCGTCACCCCACCCTGCGCCGCCGTGTCCTGCAGCACCCGCATGGCGAGGTTGCTGTCGGCCAGCGTGGCGAGCGCGCCAAAGGAATGCCCCGGCTTCATGACGTAGCGCGTGACCTGCAGCATTGCCCCATCGACCAGCACCGGCGGCGCGCCCACGGTGCGCCGCACCGCCACCACAGGCGTGCTGCTCCCGAGTCGTGCCCGGAGCCCCGTGGTATCCGACGGCACCCGAAGCCACCCGGCCAGTGCGGCCGTGCCGCGGTCGGCCGCGCCATCATCCTGCCACGCCGCCAGCAGCACGAGGCTCGACCCGTCACCACTGCCCAGCAGCGTTGCGGACACGAAGCCGGGCACCAGCGCCAGGTCCGCCTGCAGGTGCTCCACGATGCGGCGCGTCTCGTCGAGCTGCGCGCCCGCCGTCACCGCCATCGGCCAGAGCTGCAGCACCACCGCACCCGCTGTGTCGAGCGTGATCGGCGGGCGGGCAGCGACCGGTGTCGCGAGCCGCGCGGCACTGTCCATCGTCGTCGACGGCGTGGCGTCGCGCGGGGCACTGCATGCGGTCAGCCACGCACTCGCGATCACGACACGGACAGTCGCACGCCGCCTGCACCTGGCGACGTCGCGCACCGCTGCCGCTCGCCGCAACCGCACGCTACTGATCCCGCGATTCGGTGCGGCGCGCGCCTTCCACCCGGCGCCACTCGGCAATCTTCGCATGATGCCCCGACAGCAGCACGTCGGGCACGCGCAGGCCGCGATACTCCTCGGGACGCGTGTAACTCGGTGCGCTCACACCGGCCCCGGCATAGAACGAATCGGTGGCGGCGGAGTCGTGATCACTCATCGCGCCCGGCAGCAAGCGCGCGACCGCATCGACGATCGCCAGCGCCGCCGGCTCGCCACCACTGAGCACAAAATCACCGAGCGAGAGTTCCTCGGTCGCCAGATGATCGGCCACGCGCTGGTCCACATCCTTGTAGTGCCCGCAGAGCAGCGTGAGCTCGGTGCCGGCCGCAAAGCGATGCGCGTCGGCCTGCGTGAACGTCCGCCCGCGCGGTGACAACAGCACGATGGGCGACGTGGCGCCAAGATGCTCCACCGCCTCGAAGAACGGCGTGGGCTTCATCACCATGCCAGGCCCACCACCATATGGATAATCATCCACGGTGTGGTGCCTGTCATGCGTGAAGCTGCGCAGGTTCACGAGGTTGTAGACCACGCTGCCTGCCGCCGCTGCACGTGACGGGATGCTGATCGACAGCGGCGCGGCGAAGAACTCCGGGAAGATGCTCACGATGTTGATCACCAGCGGCGCGCGTGGTGTCTCCAGCGTTGCCTGCACCTCGAGCGGGGCGTGCATGGCGTCGTCCGGCGTCTCCACGCTCACGATTCGTCCGACGGGTGTCCTTCGGCGTGCAGCAGCCCCTCGGGGAGCAAACCTTCGGGCGGATCGACGGTGATCACGCGCGTCGCCTCGTCCACGTGCACGAGCACTTCATCACGCCACGGAATGAAGTAGGTGGGGCCACCATTCACGGGCCGCACGTCGAGCATGAGCCCCTGCGGCAGGTCGTACGTGTCCGCGACGGTGCCGAGCGCGCGCCCGTCGACATGGACGACACGCATCCCCAGCAGGTCGTGGAGGTAGACCTCGTCGTCGTCGGGCGGCGGAAGCTCGTCCTGCGGCACCAGCAGGAAACGCCCGCGCCAGAGTTCGGCCGCCGTGCGATCCGGCACTTCGGCGATGGTGAGACGGATGGAATCCATGTGCTGCCGGACGGCCGTGATGTGCAATGCCTGGCCGTCGGGTGACGGGTCGCCGGTGGCGGTCCCCGCATACAGCCGACGGCCCGATACGAAGACCGTATCGGGCGCGTCGGTGATTGGCTCTACGAGCAGTTCGCCGCGGATGCCGTGTGCCTTGCGGACGCGCCCCACGATCATGAGCGCGCGCACGGTCACTTACTCGGCCTTCGCGCCTTCGGCCAGCGGCACGGCAGCGGCCTGCAGCTTCCTGGCCAGGCGGGCTTCATGACGGGCCTTCAGCACGCCACCCTTGCGGAGCAGCGAGCGGACCGTGTCACTGGCCTGCGCGCCGACATCGAGCCAATGATTGGCGCGATCGACCTTGATCGTCACGGCACCCTCAGTCAGACGCGGCGAGTATGTACCGATGATCTCGATGAACTTGCCGTCGCGCGGGCTCTTGCTGTCGGCAATGACGATACGATAGACCGGCGCCTTCTTGCGACCGACGCGGCGGAGACGAATACGAACCATCTGGGCATCCTCTGAGGGAACGTGAAATCGCACGACCGGCCACCGCAGCCGTCGTGCACGGCGCGCCATGCGAGTCTCGTGACCCACCAGCCGCCGGCCCGGGCTCCTCGCGCCGATCGACGATTCGACCGGTGCACCCGAGGTCCTGCCATCCTGCCTGTCCGGCTCTTTCGAACCAAGCCCAGAAACCTAACCCCGGCCGAAAGGGTTTCGGCCACCGCTGGCCGTCACCTTCTTCATCATCTTCTGCATGTCGCGGAACTGGTCCAGCAGTTTGTTCACCTCGGCCACGGTCCGGCCCGACCCGCGGGCGATGCGCAGCCGCCGCGACCCGTTGATCAGGTCCGGCTTTTTGCGCTCTTTCATCGTCATCGAGAGCACGATCGCTTCGACATGCTTCATGCGCTTCGGGTCTATCTTCGCCTGCTTCAGCGCCTTGGTGTTCATGCCGGGAATCATCTTCAGGATGCCTTCCAGCGGTCCAAGCTTCTCGATCTGCTTCATCGCGCCAAGGAAGTCGTTCAGGTCCATGCCTTCACGGCGGACCTTCTTCTCCAGCTTCTTCGCCTCGTCGGCGTCGAACGATTCCTGCGCCTTCTCCACCAGGGACAGCACGTCGCCCAGCTGGAGAATCCGGCCGGCCATGCGATCAGGATGAAACTCCTCGAGCGCGTCCACCTTCTCGCCGGTGCCGATGTACTTGATCGGCTTCTTCGTCGCGCCGTAGACCGAGAGGGCGGCACCGCCGCGGGCATCGCCATCCATCTTGGTCAGGATGATGCCGGTGATCCCGAGCGCGTTATTGAATCCCTCGGCGATCCGCACCGCATCCTGACCGGTCATGCCGTCGGCCACCAGCAGAATCTCGTCCGGGCGCGCCACGTCCTTCACGCGGCGCAGCTCGTCCATCAGGTTTTCGTCGATCTGGAGGCGACCGGCCGTGTCGATGAACACGATGCGATCACGCTCGCGACGTGCCACCTCCAGCCCGTTCCGCACGATCTGCACGACATCCATCGTGCCGCGCTCGGCGTACACCGGCACGTTCAGCTGCTTGCCGAGCGTCTCCAGCTGGTCGATGGCGGCGGGACGGTAGACGTCGGCGGCGATCAGGCGAACCTGCCGCTGCTCCTTCTGCATGCGCAGCGCGAGCTTGGCCGTCGTCGTGGTCTTGCCCGAGCCCTGCAGGCCGACCATCAGCACGACGGTCGGCGGCATGGTGCTGAGCTTCAACCCTTCGCGCTGCTCACCGAGCATCGCGGTGAGCTCCTCGTGCACGATCCTGACCAGCTGCTGCTCCGGCCGGACCGTCTTCAGCGCCGTCAGGCCGACGGCCTTCTTTTCGACCCGCTCGAGGAACTCGCGGGTGAGGCCGAAGCTGACGTCGGCCTCCAGCAGCACACGGCGGACTTCACGCAGGCCGTCCTTGATGTCGGCTTCCGTGAGCACACCCTTCCCTCGAAGCTTCGAGAAGGCGGCACCGAGTTTTTCACTGAGCTCGTCAAACATAGCCGAAAAACCTAGGCAACAATGTGCCGCCGAACAAGTTACGGAGTCGCTGCAACGCAGCGTGCAGCAGCATCACCGCGTCATCACGGCGCGCTCACCCGCACCGTCAGCGTTGCCGGGGCAGTCCCAGCGACGCGACCTCCGGCGATCCCGGCTCATCAGCGGACGTCGTGGCCAACGCGTTGGGGTTTCGCACGCTCGCGTTCGGTTGTCGCTCGTGGTGTGAAGGATGCAGAGCAACTGACTATCCGGGATGTAAGAATTCACACACCAGTACCGCGCGGTGTGAGCCGATACTGCGAACCGTCACGGCAGGACTGCCGCGTCACTGCGCAGGTGGCGTCAGGCGTTTTCGTCCGCGATTCTTGTCACATGCCGCCTGCGGCATACGTGAACGTGTTTTCCTTCAGTGAGACCAGATGACTCACGCGCACCGCCGGGACGAGATCCTCCGCGCCGAGCTGCCGCCCACGCTTCCACTGATGGCGCTCCGGTCGACGATGGTCTATCCCCTCGGCACGATTGCCGTCCAGATGGGCAGCCCGGAAAATCTCGCGCTGCTCCGTGCTTTCGAGGAACCCGGCGTCGTGGTGGCGCTGGTCGTCGCCGGGGGCGAACTGGACGATGCACCGGATGCCGGGGATTTCATCGGCAAGATCGGTGTCGCGGCGCGCGTGCACGAACGCATCAACCTGCCTGGTGACACGGTGCAGATCACGTTGCAGGGACTGCGTCGGATCAGCATCACGCGCATCGAGCAGTCCGCGCCGTTCGTCGTCGCCGCCTGCTCGCCGGCATACGACGTCCTGCCACCGGTCCACGAAGTCGAGGAGCTGGTCACGCGCATCGTCAGCGCAACAGAGACGCTGGCCAGCCTCGTGGATCGGATTGCGGCCGAGATCCCGGCAATCCTTCGCATGAACGTGTCCGACCCAGGTCGCTTTGCCGACCTGGCCGCGACGAACCT
>Ga0105045_10006003_pt1 | contig 10745 bp, 6 predicted proteins | sample MAT02_FD_78089 | JGI IMG/M metagenome (GOLD analysis project Ga0105045, IMG submission 78089) | Freshwater microbial communities from Lake Fryxell liftoff mats and glacier meltwater in Antarctica - MAT-02 (megahit assembly) | ecosystem: Environmental > Aquatic > Freshwater > Ice > Liftoff... | reverse complement strand
CTTTTGATACATCAGTTTCTGTATTGCAAAAAATCGAACATCCTAGTCTGTCAGCTCGACACGTTGGATTATTTATTAAACGAGATGATTTGATTCATTCGGAGGTTTCTGGAAATAAATGGCGCAAATTAAAATTCAACATTGCACAATTTCGAATTTCTAAAAAAGAACATATTCTTACTTTTGGTGGTGCATTTTCAAATCATTTGTTAGCTGCGGCAAGTGCTTGCAATCAATTTAATATTTCATCTATCGGAATTGTGCGAGGTGAGGAATTAGACGAAAATTCGAATCCTGTTTTGAAAAGATGTTCAGAACTTGGAATGAAACTTCATTTTATTTCTCGTGAAGAATATGCAATGCGTTCTGATAAAGAATACCTCGAAGAGGTGAGCATTGATTTTGCAAATTCATTCATTATTCCCGAAGGTGGAGCGAATTACTTCGGAATGATTGGTTGTCAAGAAATATTGAAAGAAGTGGATTTTGCTATAGATCACGTGTTTGTGGCTCAGGGAACCTCCACAACAAGTTGCGGACTCTTATTGAGCAACCAAGTTCGGAACTTACATGTTGTTCCAGCGTTGAAAGGGTATGATTCCATTTTAGAAATGTCGGATTTGTTTGCTAAAACAGGAATTGAAAATGATCTTGTAAAACAATTATTAGAAAAAGTTATTGTTCACGACGATTTTCATTTTGGGGGTTATGCAAAATCAACTCCAGAACTCGAATTGTTTATTGAAAAAATGAAGATTGAAATGAACTTAGCGCTTGATAAAGTATATACGGCAAAAGCATTTTTTGCACTTATGAAGGAAATTGAATCTGGTAAGTTAGATAATCAAGTTGTTGTTTTTGTTCACACTGGTGGACTTTTCCAAAATCATGCGTAAAGCAATTTGATGATTTCGGTCGCCGGAGCAACATCATGAACTCTTAGAATTGATGCTCCTTCAGCAAGTGCAAAAGCGTTTAGAGCAGTCGTGCCGTTCAACGAATTTTCGGGTGAAATCCCCAATTTTTTATAAATCATCGATTTCCGTGAAAGTCCAGCAAGAATTGGTCGTTCGAGAATTTTAATTCGGTTCATTTGATTTAGCAATTCATAGTTTTGTTCAAGATTCTTACTAAATCCAAATCCTGGATCCAGAATAATTGAATATACACCAGATTGAATCAATATTTCGACTTTTTCATGGAAATAGTTAATCACTTCTTGCGTCAAGTTTTCGTAAAGATGCGAATCATGCATTGTTTTTAAATTTCCTTTCGAATGCATCAACACATAAGCGACTTTATTTCGGGATACTACTTCCAATAATTTTGAATCGAAATTGAATCCGCTTATGTCATTTATCATTGAAGCTCCTTCGTCAATTCCACATTGAGCAATTTCTGATCGAAAAGTGTCAATTGAGATTAGTGCAGTTGGAAATTCTTTCTTGATTGAAGAAACACTCTGTTTGATTCTTTTTTGTTCTAAATTTAAAACAACTTTCAAGGCATTTGGCCGTGTTGACATTGCCCCAAGATCTAAAAATGTTGCTCCTTCCGAAAGCATTTTTTCTGCTTGTGTAAGTAATTGGACATCAGAATCGATTCGACTTTTTTCATAGAAGGAATCGTCAGTGATATTAAGGATTCCCATAATTTTGGGAATTTTGAAATCAATTAAATTACCGTTAATATTCAATGGGCTTTCGGTAAAATGTGTATCTTCAACGCTTAAATTTTGCATTTTTACTATTAAATGAATCAAACTGAGGAGCAATATACAAAAGTAATCGATGATTGCAGAGATATTTTCGCTAAAAAAACGAAGGATTACGGCACGGCGTGGCGCATTTTAAGACCAAGTTCATTGACCGATCAAATTTTCATAAAAGCACAGCGCATTCGCACAATTCAGATGACTGGTGAAAACCGCGTTGGCGAAAATGTGGAAGACGAATTCGTTGCGATTATTAATTATTGCATCATGGCGATAATTCAATTAGTTGAAGAAGATTTAGTTGACTTAGAATTAGATCCCGTTTTAGCGCAGAAGCTTTATGATTCTTACGCTAAAAATGCGAAAGATTTAATGATGAAAAAAAATCATGATTACGGCGAAGCTTGGAGAGATATGCGCGTAAGTTCATTGACTGATCTAATTCTCATGAAAGTTCTTCGCGTAAAGCAAATTGAAAACAATAACGGTTTAACGATTATGAGCGAAGGAATTGATGCAAATTATTATGATATGCTAAATTATGCTGTTTTCGCTTTGATTCACTTGAGTTTTGATTACACAAATAATTAATAAAACAATTACGAATAAAATCCAAATTTAAAAAATGGGCAACAACAATTTAAATCCTCAAATAACATTAGCAGGTAGATCGATGATTTTTAATGTGCTTTTTGTCATTTTAAACCTTGCAGGCTTGGCTTTGATAACGGTTGGAAGTCACCAAAGTTTGGATGGTTCTGGAGGCGGATTAAAAATTGCGGGATATGCCTTGCTCATTATTTCATCATTTGCATTAATCATTTTTAGAGGTCGCTTAATGATGACAGCAGTTGCTCGAGTTTTGGTCGGCGGATTATTTATCGTTTCTGGACTCGTTAAAGCAAATGATCCAATAGGATTTTCGTATAAATTGGAAGAATATTTTGAAGATGGAGCATTGGCTTTTCGCATCAAGGAATTCTTTGGTGCACCAGGTTTTTCATTGGAGTTTTTCATGGAATTTGCATTGTTGCTGAGTGTCATAATTTGTATCGCTGAAATCGTCTTAGGTGTGTTTTTAATAATCGGTGGTAAAATAAAACTGGTTTCCTACCTGATTGTTTTGATGATGTTATTTTTTACATTCTTAACTTGGCACACGGCAAGTTGCGATAACACTCAGAAATTCCGCGATCGAGATACTTACTCTCTTTCAATTTCGAGTGAAGCCGAAATAGCGAAGCGTAAAATCGAAGAAGCTAAAACGAATAAAGACCTTAAAGTTATTAGTAAGTCGAAATCAAAAGTCGTTATAGATGAAAAGAAATTGCCGCAATGTGTTGATGACTGTGGATGTTTTGGTGACGCAATGAAAGGTTCGGTTGGTCGTTCGCTTTCGCCATCAGAGTCTTTATGGAAAGATATTGTTGTACTTTATTTATGTATTTGGATTTTTATCTCTCAGTGGATAATCAAGCCAAATAACCGCAGACAAAACGTTATTCTTGGTGTTGCTTCTTTGGTTGTTATTGCATTTTTTGCTTGGATTTTCTCCTGGTATTTCACGATCTTATTCGCATTTATCTCGATTATGTCAGCACTTTGGATTAGACGATCAGGGGGGGGGATTCTAGGGAACTACTTCGGTAGCGCATTAATCGTTTCGCTTTTATGCGCCTTGTTTGTATTCTTCGTTTTGCGCTATGAGCCAATGAAAGATTATCGACCTTATGCGTATGGCTCAAATTTGATCGAAAAAATGAATGATGGTCGAGAAGGAAAATACCAAAGCATGCTTCGATACAAGCATAAAAAGACGAAGGAAGAAAAAATGTTTGATTCTGCTTCCAAGGCTTATATGAATTCTAAAATCTGGGAAGATTCCGACTGGGAATATGTTGACATGGTTCAAATGGCAATTGTTGAAACGAGAATTCCATCCATAACAGATCAATTTGGTCCTTTTGTGGCTGTGGAAGATTTAACAGATGCTGAACTTGCGCTTGATGGCGTGATGAAAATTATCGCTGATAATCAAATGCGGGTTGTGAAAGTTGAAAATCTTTCATCGCAAGAAGTGTATGATGTACCAATGGAAGAATTTTCAGAGGAAGAATATGATCCAAAATACTACACGGTTCTTGATACTGTTTTCCAAACCAATCCTGAATTTAGTGAGGTTGAAATTCGGGATTTCATCCTAGAATCAAAGGAAATTGTTGTTATCACTTCGAAAAATCTATTGGAAGGCAATTGGGCAGAAATAACTAAATATAAGTCAATTTATGCTGGTTGCAAAAAAGCGAAAATTCCTTTCGTGATTTTATGCAGCGCATCAAGAGCTCAAATTATTCACTTTAAAAAGAAATATAATTTCGATGCGCCGATTTTTGTGAATGACGAAACAGAATTAAAAGCAATTGCTCGTTCCAATCCATCGATGATGATTTTGAAAAAAGGAACTGTTGTTGGAAAATTCGCACATCGTTCAACTCCAACATTTGAATGGCTAAATACAAATGTTTTAAACTAGTAAAATGAGAAAGAAAATTGTTGCCGCAAATTGGAAAATGAATTTAAACCCTGTTGAGGCTAATTCTTTATTTGATGAAGTTTCTCAAATTTCTAATTCGGATGTTGAAATTTTGGTTTTTCCATCAGCGATTTACCTCTTAGGTTTTAATCAAAAGAAATCTGGAAATGTGAAATTGGGAATACAAAATTTCTATCCTACAGATAAAGGCGCACTTACAGGCGAAATATCAATTTCTCAAGCAAAAGAATGCGGCGCAGAATATGCACTTGTGGGACATAGCGAACGTCGCGCGTTATTTGGAGAAACGCACGATTTTTTAAAACAAAAAGTTGATGCCTGCCTAACTCACGACTTAACGCCTGTTTTTTGTTGTGGTGAACCGCTTGAAATTCGGCAAGCTCATAAACACATTGCTTACGTAAAAAATCAAATTGTAACTGGATTATTTCATCTTGACGCAAACGAAATTGTAAAATGCATAGTTGCTTATGAACCTGTTTGGGCAATAGGAACTGGATTAACTGCTTCCACAAAACAAGCAGAAGAAATGCAAAAAGAAATAAGATCATGGTTTTCATCGAATTATGGCAATGACATCGCAGAAAAAATCTCAATTCTTTATGGCGGAAGTTGTAACGCATCGAATGCAAAAGAGTTATTCAGCTGTGCAAACGTGGATGGCGGCCTGATTGGCGGAGCAAGTTTAAAAAAAGAATCGTTCGAAGAAATAATTGAATCGTTTTAAATGGACTATATAGAATTAAAAGTTACGTTGAAGCCACTAGAGCCGTGGAGTGATATTTTAACCGCTCAATTGGTCGAAGTAGGATTTGAAAGTTTTGTTCAATTCGAAAATGGAATCTTATGCTACGGGCAAGTTTCAGAAGCTTCGCTTGAATCAGCGATTGAAAATTCATTTTTATCTGAGAAATTAGATGATGTTGAATTTGAAATAGCATCCAAAATTATTCAGCATCAAAATTGGAATGCACTTTGGGAAAGTGATTTTGAACCCGTTTTTGTTGAAGAATATGTGAGTATTTTAGCTCCATTTCACGATAAAAAAGAAGCCAAGGGAATGATTGTTGAAATTCTACCTCAAATGTCATTCGGAACGGGACATCACCAAACAACTTGGATGATGTCGAAAGGGATTTTTGAATTGCCTGAAATCGCAGATAATGTCTTGGATATGGGTGCTGGAACAGGTGTTTTGGCAATAATGGCTGAAAAACTCGGTGCCAAAAATGTTCTTGCAATTGATATTGAAGATTGGTCAGCAGAAAACGCAGCGGAAAATGCGACTCGAAATGGATGTTCTAGAATTACTTCGCTTTGCGGAGATATAGATCTCATTGATGGCAAAAAATTCGGCTTAATTCTTGCCAACATTAATAAAAATGTCTTAAAAGCACATTTGCCGCTGTATTCAAAATCGCTTGAAACCAACGGAACACTTATGTTAAGTGGTTTCTTTGACTCTGATGTGGATGATTTACTTGAAATTGCATCAAACTTAAGCTTGGAAAAAGTGAAAGTTTTACAAAAAGATAATTGGGCTGCGATTCAGCTCTTAAAGAAATAGTGTATGAAAAATTCTATACTTTTTGTTATAGTACTTCTAGTTTCAATGGCTTCATGGTCACAAACTTATTCAAATGAACGCCAAAAATTTGTCAAAGAATTTCAAAAGGCATTAAGTGATTTCGGAAAAGGGGAGTTCAGTGATTTCGTTAAAAAGGAATTGACACCTTTATTGTTAGAAACAAATGAGATTTCTGAACAGATGTTCACTAAAATGGTAAGCACATGCAATTTGTTGGAAACGAAAAAAATGGACGCTTATCCAGAAATCTATAATTACGTTTTTTCAGTTTATTCTCTTTCAAAAACGAAACAAACTGCTTCAAGCGTAAATGCTTGGAATAGTGCAATCGATAAATTGCTTGAAAGTCGAAATGTAAAACGATTTACAGAATTTGCTGAAATGTCCGCAGGGTTTTTCTCTGAACGAAGATTAACGGATAAGTCTGGTTTTGGTTGGTTTTATGAAGGTGGAACGTATGAATTTCTTTATACCGATAAGCCATTTATTAAAGTGAAGGATGGTAATTTAGTATGTCGTGTGATTAATAATGAAAGCGATGGCGGTCGAAACGATAAAGCATTTATTGATAGTTTAGTCGTTTATAAAACTTCAGGCGAATATGATCCAGTATTAAAAAAGTGGGATGGAAACGGCGGAACAATTAACTGGGAAAAAGTTGGACTTGATCCAGCTGCAACGTTTGCGAAAATTGGAAATTATCAGCTTTCCATGAAAACATCAAATATGTCGGCGGATTCGGTAATGCTTACTTCGCCTTATTTCTCTAATCCTGTTCTTGGTCAACTATCTGATAGAGCATTTAAAGTAAATCGAGAAGCAGATAGGCAATTTCCCCAATTTTTATCTTACGAAAAGACACTGAAAATTAAAAATATTCGCCCAAAATTGGATTATGAAGGTGCTTTTTCTATGAAAGGAAACACATTTGTTGGAGCAGGAACGATTGCAAATCCAGCAAAAGTGACACTTTTTAATAACAACAAACCATTTTTTATTGGTCGAGGAACTTCAATATATTTATCACCAGATAAAGTTTATGGAAACAATATTGCCATTTCAATTTATTTAAAATCAGGGGATTCGATTACGCACCCAGGTCTGAATTTGAATTATTTCACACAAACAAATATCATTGAATTTTCTAGACCAGAAGTTGGATTAGGTCAAGCGCCATTTCAAAATTCGTATCACCAACTTGAGATGTATGTTCCAAAAATCGTAATTGACGAAAAAGGAAATTTACTTCAATTCACTTATGAGCAAGGAACAAGTCAGGAGCAGCGTTCAGCCCGATTTGAATCCAAAGATTATTTTGATGCACGTTTGTACGATCAACTTCAAGGACTTGCATCAATGCATCCATTGGTTGCAATTCACAATTACAGTTACAAATACGATAAAACAACAATAACGGAAGGTGAATGTGCCACAGCGCTCGGAGCAACGCTTGAACAAGCTAAGTCATTGATGCTGCAATTGTCAAACTATGGTTTTATAAGCTATGATACAGAAGGGAAAACTGTCATCATAAATAAGAAGCTGGAGAATTTTGTGCGCGGTCGAGCTGGAAAAAAAGATTATGACAATTTGAGTTTTATCACCGATTTTAGACCGAAAAAATTAACGGGTTATGAACCAGAACAAATTAAAAAAGATATTTATTTACAAGAATTAGAGGTATTGTATCAGAAACAAACGAAAGAACGGAATTTAATACAAGATTTTGGCACCTTGAATCTTACAACCTTGGTTATTTCCTTGAATGCAGTAGATCGAATTACCTTGTCGAGTAAACTAAATTCTTATGTATTTCCGGATAATGCCACTGTCTTTGTTAAGAAAAACAGGGATTTTGAATTTTCTGGTTGGGTAAATTCCGGCAAGCTTGAAATAAATACAAAAACGGCGAATTTTAATTATGCCGAAAATAAAATTAATTTGGTTGAAACAGGTGATGGAATCTTCCGTGTTCGACCATGGAAACCTGAACATGGCACACAGGGAGTTCCAATGATTTCTTCTATTTCAGGAATTACAGGTGAATTATTTATAGATTCTGTAACCAACAGATCAGGGACAAATCCTAAAATCACCACCTTCCCACGTTTAGAATCAAAAACTCCCTCCAAAGTCTTTTATAATTCGAAAGAAATTTTTAAAGGTGCTTACGACAGTACGAGGTTCTATTATACACTTGCGCCTTTCAAACTGGATTCATTGGTTACGTTTGTCGAAAAATCCACCAAATTTAAAGGAGAATTGACCTCAGCAGGAATTTTCCCTATCATTAAAGAAGATTTAAAGATAATGCCAGATTATTCATTAGGATTTTCAACGGCTGCGCCAACGAATGGATTGGATTTTTACGGAACAGGGGCAAAATATGAAAATAAAATTTTGCTTTCAGGCGGAGGATTGCAAGGAGCAGGAACGATCAACTTTGTTCATTCAACCTCAGTTTCGAAAGAACTACTGAGCTTTTTACCTGATTCAACGCTTGGAGTTGTTTCATTTGTAAATAAACCTGTAGAAACAGGAATTGAATTCCCTGACGCTTCAACGGGTGAAGGGTACATGACTTATATTCCGAAGAAAAATATATTGAAAGTTACCTCCATGCAAAAGAATGATTTTGCCTTTTTCGGTGCTGATAAAGTGACAATGAAGGGAACAGTTTTCGTTACGCCTAAAGGTATGTCTGGAAATGGGCTGATGTCCTTTTCTACAGCAACGGTAAATTCCAAAAACTTTAAATATAAACGAAACGACATAGATGCTGACACTTCTGGATTTAGCTTGAAGAATACCTATCGAGAGGAAGGAGAAGACGCATTGGCTTTTGAAACCTCGAATGTAAAGTCGCATATTTCGTTTAAGGATCGAAAGGGTGAATTTATTTCTAATAAGGGTGAATCTAAGGTTGAATTTCCAGTGAACCAATACATGTGCAAGATGGACATGTTTACTTGGTTAATGGACAAAGAGGAAATCGAAATGCAGAAAAAAGAATCGAAAGAACTGGCAATTGAATCAGGTTTGGATTTGGTTGGACCAAATTTTTATTCAGTCCATCCGAAGCAAGATTCTCTTCAGTTTCGTGCTCCAAAAGCTCGATTTAGCTTAAAAGAAAAAACAATTTATTGTTCTAAAGTTGAGTTTTTAGATATTGCTGATGCACGCATTTATCCAGATAGCATGCTCGTTACTATACGTAAAAAAGCTCAAATGGATCGATTTGAAAATGCAAAAATTGTAGCTAATTACATTACTAAATATCATACATTCACAAAAGCCTCAGTTCAAGTTAGCGCTAGAAGAGTGTATAAAGGATTAGGAGAATATCCGTATTACGATCGGGATAGCATCCCAACTTATATCAAAATGGAATCTATAGGTTTAGATTCATCTTTTCAAACGATTGCTAAAGGTGCTATTGCCAAAGATAGAGACTTTAAACTTAGTCCTGAATTTGATTATTATGGGGCTATTTTAGTGAAAGCAGCAAGTCCTGGAATTGATTTTCAAGGAGCAACCAGAATTAACCATTCATGTGATAAGTTTGATCGCAGTTGGTTAGCATTTAACGCGGAAATTGACCCACGAAACATTCAAATTCCTGTTTCAGCTGAAATGAAAGATTTAGAAGGAAAATCTTTAGCCGCTGGAATTGTGTGGCGAGATGCAAATGTGGTTGATAGCATCATACTTTATCCAACGTTTTTATCTGCGCTGCAAAGTCCGAAAGACCCGATTGTAATAACAGCAAGTGGGTTTTTGACTTATAATAGCGACGCCAAAGAATTTCAAATTGCATCGAAAGAGAAATTCATCAATAGAAATGCAAATGGAAATTTCATTGCTTTGCACACGGAAAGTTGTTCAATGAACGGTGATGGAATAATTGCTCTTGGAATGGACTACGGTGATGTCAATATTGCGACCGTTGGAGTTGTAAACTATGACCAAAACACAGAAACAACCACGATGAACATCACCGCAAAAATCACAATGGCTGTTGATAAAGGATTGTTTGAGAATGTGGCTTCTAAAATCAATAAGGCTGAAGGTTTGAAACCTATGGACTTCAATTCGAATACCTTGGAAGCTGCTCTGGTAAATTGGACAAATCGTGCAACTGCTGATAAATTTAAAGAAGATTACACCCTAAGAGGAGAAGTAAAGAAACTTCCAAAGGAAATTGATAACTCAATTGTGATTGCTGGAATTAGATTACAGTCCTACAGTAATCCGCTTAATCCAACTAGAAAAGGATTGATTACAACTGTTTCGTCAGGAGTTTTAGTGAATGTCTTTGATACTCCAGTTATGAAATATGTTCCACTTAACGCTTTCTTCCAGCAAAAATATTCTGGTGCTGCTGGAGGTGATAAATTTGGAATTATGATTGATATTCCTGGTGGAATGGATTATTTATTCGATTATACCATGCTGAAAAAAGAAGGTGTTTTAGACATCGTTTCAGGTGACAATGAACTTGTTACAGCCATTAGCGGAATGAAAGATGAAAAATTGAAAACGAAAAACTTCTCTTATCGTGTTGGAATTAACTCTTTGAAGACTAGTTTTGTGAAATTGTTTAGTGAATAATGAATTTTATCATATTTGGTCTTATTGCGTATTTACTTGGTTCTATTCCAACAGCTGTTTGGATCGGAAGACTATGGTATGGAATAGATGTTCGTGACCATGGAAGTAAGAATGCTGGAGCAACAAATACGTTCCGCGTTTTAGGCAAGAAGCCAGGAAGAATTGTTTTAACAATTGATGTTCTTAAAGGTTTCGTTGCTGCGTTTTTACCTTACGTCTGCGGAATGGGACCTTGGGTGAGTGACACACTCATTAATTTACAACTTGTTGCTTCCTTG
>Ga0105045_10006001_pt1 | contig 10746 bp, 7 predicted proteins | sample MAT02_FD_78089 | JGI IMG/M metagenome (GOLD analysis project Ga0105045, IMG submission 78089) | Freshwater microbial communities from Lake Fryxell liftoff mats and glacier meltwater in Antarctica - MAT-02 (megahit assembly) | ecosystem: Environmental > Aquatic > Freshwater > Ice > Liftoff... | reverse complement strand
TTGATTCGTGAAAAAAAATGTAAGTTTGTGCACGCTGTATTGTTAGTTGTTTGCGCCCATGAAATGGTTGCTACCCCTTATCCCACTTTTGATCGGGCTGTGTTCACGCAGCACCTGTGCCCAAGCACGCCAACAAACCGATAAGCTGGAAAGCGAGCGGGCCCAAAACCAAAAGAAGATTGCGGAAAGCGATCGAATCCTCAAAGAAACCCAAGACAATCGCCTAAACTCGGTTACCAAATTGCGTGATCTTGGCCAAAAGATAGCACAGCATTCTTCTTTTGTGGCGATTATGGACGAGGAAGTTAAATTTTTGGACAGGGAAATAGCTGACAATAAAAGTTTGATCGATGCCCTTGACAGTGATTTAGCTGCCCTGCGCAAAGAATACGGTGAACTGCTCTATGAGCAGTCGAAAGCCCGAAATGTCTTGGCCAAATTATCCTATCTGTTTGCCGCTGAGTCATTTAACCAAGCTGCGGCCAGGCTCCGATACCTGAACCAATTGGTCAAACTCCGCCACGACCAACTTTTACAAATCAAACGGGTGGCCGCGGCCCTCCGTTCCCGCCGCCAGCGCTTGGCCGACAATCGGGCACGCAAAGAAAATCTCCTAGAAATCCAGCGAACTGAGGCCGTTTCCATCGCCGGGATGAAAAAGGCACAGTCGGAAATGGTCGCGAAATTGCAGCAAAGAGAGGGCGCAATACGCAAAGACCTCGCGAACCGGCAGCGAATTGACCGCGAAATAGCGGCGCAATTGACTGAATTACAGCTCAGACCCAAGTGGGAGGATGACTTTAATCCAAGCGAAGATAACAGAGCCAATGGAGCCAAGGTAAACAAGCCCAGCCGGCTTTCGCCCAAGATCAGCCCCGAGTCGCAAAAGGTGATAACTGTGAAACCAGTAGAGAATGCTTCGGTCGAGGGGCCAGTCAATAACCGGATCGGGGCGGTGGTCGATCCGCCCCGGGCCCGGCCATTCGTGGGCCTTGGCGGGCGGATGGTCATCTCCAACACGCCCAAACCAGAAAAGAGCAATTTTTCTGCATTCTCGGCTGGCAAGGCCAATTTGCCTTGGCCAGTAAATGAAGGGGTGATCACCGGTAAATTTGGCAAGCACGAGCACCCCGTTTTTGAGAAGGTGATGACCGAAAACTTGGGGGTTGACATCCGCACCAACCGCAATGAACCGGCCCGGGCGATCTTTGCCGGCAAAATAGTGTCTATCTCGCAAATGTCGGGCCTTGGCTATGTGGTCATGATTCGGCACGGGGAGTTCGTCACCGTCTATACCCGCCTCAAAAGCGTGTCGGTGGCAAAGGGCGCAACGGTGGGCATGAAAGACCAAATTGGGATTGTGGGCCTCAACGATGAGGGCTTTCCCGAATTGCAATTTCAAATCTGGCGAAACCAGACCCGCCTCAACCCCGAAGAGTGGTTGGCCAAGTATTAGACTAACTCCGCCACAAAAAGGGGAACAGCAAATAGGATACCGCCACAATGATGACATTGATGGCCAGCAAGGTCCCTATTTCGTCATAGCTCACACTTCGGGCCAAGCCATCAATGGCATTTTTGGCAACTTTCATCAGCAAGAGCAGCATGGGCAGCACGATCGGAAAGCCCAACACTGCCATGAGTGTTGCGCTGTTGTTGGCCTTGGCCGCAATACCTGATACCATGGTCAATGCCGAGGAGAACCCCAAACTGCCGAGCAACATGTTGAAGAAAAACAAGCCGGTATCTTGCACCGGATTGTCCAGCACAAGGGAGTAAGTAGCATAGCCGATAAAGGACATCAGCAGCATCAAACCAGCATTGTAAATAATTTTGGACAAAATAATGCCTTCCGGGCTGACCAGCATGTAATAATAATAGTAGCGTCCCTCTGGCTCTTGGACAAAGCTCTTAGCCACAGCATTGGTGGCGGTAAACAGCAGGATGATCCAGAACAAAGCGTTCCATGTGATGGGGTTGAGTTGGTTGCGCTGCAAGTTGAAGCTCAGGTAGCAGACAAACACGGTACACACGATGTAGAGCAAAATCCCGTTGAAGGCATATTTGCGCCGCCACTCGATCAAAATCTCTTTTTGCAGCAACCCGTAAATTTCACGCAATAGCATCAGTTCCAGTTGGTAATGGCCTTGAAATTGGTTAAATAGCCTATCAAACCCGCAATCCTATCAATAAAATATCGTCAGTCTGTCGCTGGTTCCCCTTCCAGTTTTTAAAATTGTCGATCAGGCTGTCGCGTTGCTCCTGCATGGGCAGATCCAAGGAAGCGTTCAATAAATCCCGAAAGCGACGTGCCCTAAATTTTTGATCCATCCCCCCGCCAAACTGATCGGCATAACCATCGGAAGTGAGGTAGAAGCTATCGCCCTTGGCCAAATAGAAGGATTGCAATTGATAGTTGCGCTTGGTGCTGTCATAGTGCAGATCGCCAATGGGCGAGCGCGACCCGCGCACCAAGGTGATCGGCTCCCTTCCCTGCCGGAGCAAGAGTGGCGTACGCGCACCGGCATATTCCAATCGGCCCGTGGCAGGAGCATAAATGCACGCGGCCATGTCCAACCCATCGTATAACTGGTCTTGGCGCTGGCGCAACACTTGCACCATGCGCAGGTGCATTTCGTCCAGCACCGTGGCGGTGGTCAAGTTGGGGACTTCATTGGTAATTTCCAACAGGAGGGAGTTGCACATGACCGTTAAAAAAGCCCCGGGAACACCATGTCCAGTACAATCGCCGAGCACAATCAAGACCTCGTTCTGATCGGGGTGGTCGGGCGGGGCGGTTCCTTTCAGTTCGGTAAACCAACAGAAATCCCCGCTTACAATGTCACGGGGCAAATTAATGAGGAAATGATCGTAGAAAAAGCGCAACTGCTCGGGTTGGGGCGGGAAAATAGCGTCCTGGATCCGCCGGGCATAGACGATGCTGTCCGTCAGGTTGAGGTTGATTTGCTCGATCACTTGCTTTTGCTGGGCGATTTCATCCGATTTGGCCTGAATTTCCTTGTTGATGCTCAGCAACCGGCGATTGGCCTTTTGTTTCAGATTGTTGCGGTTGACGAGCAGGGCCAGCGCCACCGCCGCCAGGGCAATGACCAACAACAGGGACAGCACAATGATCTGGCGCAATTCGTTTTCTTTTTGCAATTTGATAATGGCCAGTTCCCGTTTGGCCGCGTCATAGCGCGCCTCGCTCTCGCTCTTTTGGCGGCGCGAGTTGCGGTTTAGCAAGCTGTCTTCAGCGGCTTTGTAATTACGGTACGACCGCAGCGCGGCCGGCAAATTGCCCGATTGCTCATAAATATTGGTCAGGTTTTCGTAGGCATTGCGAATAATCGGCAATGCTTTGGCTTCTTGGCCGATGAACAACGCCTTGGTAGCGCAATTGATCGCCTCTTCATACCGCTCTCTGGCCAGATAAACTTCGCTCAAGTTCAACAGGCCAGAAGCAATGCCGAACTGGTTGCGCGATTCCTCACTAATGCTGATGCATTCTTGGATGTATTTTTCCGCGTCGTCCAATTTGTTGCGCTTGAGATATACTTTGCCCAAGTTGACCAAGGGCTTATAAATCACGTTTTTGTTCTTTCCTTCCCTGGCCGTCTCGAGCGAGGCAAGCAAAATGCTTAGCGCTTCCTCGTCTTTACCTTGGTTGCTCAAGATCAGGCCGCGCAAGTTTTGGGCTTCGGCCAACGCATTCCTGTCCTTTTGGTTGCGCCGGAGCAACTCCTCGCGCAGGGTAAACCGCAGGGCGGCATCAAAATCCATTAAAAAAAGGTAAGTAACCCCAATTTTGTGCAAAGCATCAGCCTGAAGCGTGGTATCGTTGAGGTCCTCAGCCTCAATTTGGGCTTTGACAAAATTTTCCAACGCCTCTTTGGAGTCGCCTCGGCTCCGCTGCACTACGCCCAAGTTGATGCGCGACACCACGGCGGCTTTGCTAAAGTTGCCAGCAATGGCCAATTGGAGCGCTTCAGTGGCATATTCTGTAGCCTTGTTTTGGTCGCGGTCACGGTATTGCTCGGACAGCCGGTTGAGCAACTCAACCCGGGCCTCGCCGGTGGCTTTGCTCAGGGATGCCTCCAACCCGCCTCCATCGGTTTGGGCATGAACAAAACTGGGCCAAAACCCAAGGGCCAGCAAAAAACAGAAGGTGCAGGTTTTCCGGTTCATTCAATATTGTATAAAATCAAAATGGCAGCCAGCTTTGTTGCCAAAGGCAAACCCCAACATCCTATAAGCCTGTCCCCAAAAGTACACCCTTGTCATCAACCTGACAAATACTGACATTTATTCTGGGGAAAACGGTAAAAGTGTCATGTTATGGCGTAATATTGCCCGGTTTTAGCCAGTGGCATTGAAAATGCTCAAGGTGAGGCCAGAGTGTTTCTTTATTTTGTTCCACAAAAAGTCAAAAATAACTAATTAATTAAATTATCAATAACAATGTCGACTGTTAACATCAAGCCATTGGCAGACAGGGTTCTGGTTGAACCCGCTCCGGCAGAAGAAAAAACCGCAGCAGGGATCATTATTCCTGACACCGCCAAGGAAAAACCCCAGCGCGGTTCAGTGGTAGCCGTAGGATTGGGCAAAAAAGACGAGCCACTCACCGTAAAAGTGGGAGACTCCGTACTTTATGGTAAGTATGCTGGTACCGAAATCACCGTTGAGGGCAAAGAATACCTCATCATGCGTGAATCAGACATTTTTGCTATCCTTTAATGGCTGCTCAATTGGCCAATTTGGGTTTCATTTTGACCAACCCAATCAACACACTGTAATCTAATTAGTAATTTAAAACGCTTTTATAAAAATGGCAAAGAAAATTTTATTCGACACCGATGCACGCGACAGGTTGAAAAGAGGCGTTGACACGCTGGCCGATGCCGTGAAAGTAACGTTGGGGCCCAAAGGCCGCAATGTGATCTTGGACAAGAAATTTGGTTCTCCGACCGTCACCAAAGACGGCGTAACAGTGGCCAAAGACATTGAACTGAAAGATGCCGTTGAAAACATGGGCGCTCAGTTGGTGAAAGAAGTTGCTTCGAAAACTGCTGACAGCGCTGGTGATGGAACAACCACTGCTACCGTTTTGGCCCAATCGATCTTTGCCCACGGTATTCGCAACGTAGCGGCTGGCGCTAATCCAATGGATCTGAAGCGTGGCATTGACAAGGCTGTGGCCAAAGTGGTAGAACACCTCAAGGCTCAGTCCAAGACCATCAATACCACCGCTGAAATTGCCCAAGTGGCTACTGTATCAGCCAATAATGACGAAGAAATTGGCAATATGATTGCCATGGCAATGGAAAAGGTGGGCAAAGACGGCGTTATCACCGTTGAAGAAGCCAAAGGTACCGAGACCGAAGTAAAAACCGTAGAAGGCATGCAGTTTGATCGCGGCTACCTCTCCCCCTACTTTGTGACCAACACCGAGAAAATGGAGGTTGAACTGGAAAACCCTTTCATCCTGATCTACGACAAAAAAGTTTCTTCCATGAAAGAATTGCTCCCTATTTTGGAGCAAGTGGCCCAATCTGGTCGCCCGCTGGTCATTGTGGCCGAAGACGTGGACGGCGAAGCACTGGCTACCTTGGTGGTCAACAAAATCCGTGGTGCATTGCGCGTAGCTGCCGTTAAAGCCCCTGGGTTTGGCGACCGCCGCAAGGCCATGCTGGAAGATATCTCTATCCTGACTGGTGGTACCGTAATCTCTGAAGAGCGCGGCTACAAACTGGACAACGCTACCCTCGACTATTTGGGCAAAGCCGAAAAGATCATCATTGACAAGGACAACACCACCATTATCAATGGGGCTGGCCACAAAAATGATATTTCGGCCCGGATCGGTCAGATCAAAGCGCAAATCGAAATTACAACTTCGGACTACGACAAGGAAAAAATGCAAGAGCGTTTGGCCAAGTTGTCGGGTGGAGTTGCCATCCTCTACATCGGTGCTGCCACCGAAGTGGAAATGAAAGAAAAGAAAGACCGCGTTGACGATGCCCTGCACGCTACCCGCGCCGCAGTGCAAGAAGGTGTAGTTGCTGGTGGTGGCGTAGCCCTCATCCGCGCTGCTGAAGCATTGTCCAAAGTGGAAACTGCCAACGAAGATCAAGAAACCGGCGTGAACATCATCCGTTTGGCTTTGGAGTCTCCCCTCCGCGCCATTGTGTTCAACGCAGGTGGCGAAGGCTCGGTAGTGGTACAAAAAGTGAAAGAAGGTTCTGGCGACTTTGGGTACAATGCCCGCGAAGACCGCTATGAGTCTATGTTTGCGGCCGGGGTACTGGATCCTACCAAGGTGACCCGTTTGGCCCTCGAAAATGCCGCTTCGATCGCAGCGTTGTTGCTCACTACCGAATGTGTAGTGGCCGACGAGGCTGAAGAAGGTGGCTCTGGCGCTGGTGCTGGCCATTCGCACGGCGGTGGCGGCATGGGCGGCATGATGTAATCCAATGGATGGCATCGCTAGTCATATTTCCCAGCCCCTGTCCGCTTCGGTGGACAGGGGCTCTTTTTTGGGTTTTTTGGGTGGTGGATTTGGGCACTGGCCAACTCCTCTGCACGATACAGCGGGCGAAAAGCCCGCTATTGCCCGATCTGACCACCTTCAACTGTGCTCATTTGGGATGCTCTTTGTTCGCCCAATCAGTAGTTGGGCAATTTTTGCCACCTTCGTCGCAGAGGATGGATATTTGAGCTAACTTAGTGGAGGGCAGCACCGCGAGTGAGGCAGATCCAACGGTCTGGTCCGATCCCCAAGTCTATCCAGTTTGGCTGCGATCAGGAATATGCCAGCCAATCGCGTTACGGTCGGGCCGCTCCTGCACAATCAGGTAAGCGATCTTCAACCCAACGTTGCCATTTTTACCCTAATCACAATTGGTTTTCTACTAAATGGAAAACCAAATCATTGAAAATTAGAATAATCAACCATTAAAATCGTTCAGCTCATTTTAGTCTTGGTGCCGTTGGGCCGTTATATACATCTTATCCGCAATCTGAGGAGGCATTTATGATCAATCCGGCCCGTTTGTTCCCTTGGCTGCTCTCGCTCGTGCTGGGCGTGGGGCTGCTGTTGGCCCTGCGTTTGTCCACCAGTGACCCGGCGGGGGAACTCCCTGCCCAAGTAACCAAGTCGGTTTCTCTCATTGAAAAAATTGAGGCAGTGGGCAAACTTGAATTGGTCAAATATCAGATCAAAGATGTGGTGGAGGTGACCAAGCCCAGTGGATCGGCCTACATTCCCGATGCTAAAGTACTGTTGATAGTGAGTGGCGAAGCCGTGGGCTGCCTAGACCTGACCAAAATGCAAGCGTCCCACGTGCGCGAAGGGGCCGACTCGGTGGTGGTGGAACTGCCCGCGCCCGAGCTGTGCTACTATAAAATTGACCATGCCAATTCCAAGGTGTACGACACCAAGTTCACCCTGCTCAACGGCGAGGCTGGGCTGGTGGACGAAGCCTATCGCAAGGCCGAGCAACAGATCAAGGCATCAGCCGAATCGTTCCATATTTTGGAACAGACCAAGATCAACGCCCAGTTGGTATTGCGGCCAATGCTGGAACAGTTGACCGATAAAAAAGTCATTTTGGTGTTCATGCCCTCCCCGGCGAAGATCGGGCCGGTAAAGTGAGCCATTGGGAAGGGAATAAACCGGCAAAGTGATTTGGGCGATCAACCCGCAGTGGCCTCCCAATTTTTTATTGAAGTTGGTTTCTGGCTAGTGGAAATCACCAAAGTTTAATACCTTGCCGATGATCAACAACTTGCCTATTTCTACGGAATTGGATTGAAAAGCAACAACATCATAAGTCGAGAGCCACTCCATTTCTTGAAGAATAAGCAGAAAATAAGTTTATTGAGCGTATAAAACTGATTGGAATAATTTTAAACTTATTGATTGTTAAAGTACAAATACTTTAATTTTATTTTGGCAACACTTAACTGAAACTGGCCCGAGGCCAAAGCAGTGAATCCCGAAAATCGCGATCGACTTTTGATCTTGGGACAAATGTTCATCAAAAATTCAATTGGCATTGCTTAGAATACCAATTTAGATTGCCAATTTTGCCGAGCCATTTTTCAGGGAGCAAACTTAGCGACGGGAGGCCCTAACGATTGCCAACCATTCATACCGGCTGCGACAAAGAGCTGTCCGGCAACCGTCTGTTGCCCGCACGGGAAAGCCAATGAAACGAAGTCGGCGCCACTGGCGCATCATCAAAAAAACACGCAAGAAAAAAATGCTAGAACTGACCCGCGCCCAAGAATCTAGGGCCGCTATTGAAAAACTTTACATAGAAATGCGCCACTTGTTCAACCGGGGGTTCTACAAGCCATTTGGCGTATCGGGCCGCGAGGTGAACGAAGCCCTGCTGTCGCTCCGGCCAGAAATTTATGGCTCGATCAACGATGCCAAAAAAGTGGAGCTCGACGGCCTCGTGTATGTGATCGACCGCCTGCCCAAGGGAATCGAGGAGTGCCGCTACGTGCGGTTCATCACCGAAGAAGGCTACCAAGCTTCCAGCTTTGCGCCAGTGATCCCGCCCAAGCGGGTCCGCAATTGTTATCGGGTGGACAAAAGCCTGATGCTAATGGAGATCACCCGGGGCCGCAGCGAGATCTATGATTCACTCACCCACTTGACATTTTTATACAACGAGGCAGAAAAAATTCGCCGCCGGGCAGTAGACGACAAGACCCGGATGAATTTTTCGCGGGAATGGATCAAATTGGAAGAAATCATCCGGGGCGAAGAAACCATCACCGAACACAACAAGGACATTGCCTTCACCTACCTCAGCACCCTGCTGGGCCGCACTTTTGAAGAAACCAAACTGGCTTACGAGCGGTTAGAGCAAAATCCGGCCAGCAACAACGGCCTGTTCCATGTCGTTTATTGGTTGGGCAAAATTGCCATTGATGAGTTTGGCGATGGAAAAGACCGGGAAATAAGTTTTTCGCCCGCCCTGCGGGACCGCATCGGCCACCACATCTACGGCGAGCGCTGGGCCACCAGCATCAAAAACTTGCTGGCCGAAGAGGGGCTCCTCGATCGCCCGCTGCATATCATCAGCGCCAACCCGCACAGTGTGCTCAACAGCCTGTTTGCTCACCCAGCCTTGCGCGATACTTACGGCAACCTGAGCCAAGAGGAATATGCGCTGGAACTGAGCCGGCCCGACAAAAAGATAATCCGCCGGGAAGTGGAACAGTTTAGCGAGTTTCACGGCATGTTCTACCTCTATGAAAACTCAGGGGCCAATATCCCGGTACAAATATTTGACACGGCCAAACTGCCTTGGGAAGCACTTCACCCCGCGCTTAACTGCAACCGCGAACGGCTCCAGCGCGAAAAACCGATCATTTTGGTGATGGACTATGCTTTTGGCGAGCAGGCCTACGAAACACTGGACGAACTGCTCAAGCCCCACCGCTCTGAAAGTGGCCAAACTCGGCTCAATGTGGTGTCTATTTCCATCATGGGCAAGGCCGGGATTTTGGAAGGCGACAAGGGCGATCTGATGATCCCCACCTCGCACGTGTTTGAGGGCACGGCCGACAATTACCCATTTGTCAATGATTTTACCAAGGCTGATTTCGAGGGGTGTGGCCTCCAAGTATTCGAGGGGGCAATGATCACCGTGCTGGGCACGTCGCTCCAAAACCGCGATGTGCTGTCTTACTTTAAGCACTCCTCATGGGCCGCCGTGGGGCTGGAAATGGAGGGTGCGCACTACCAAAAAGCCATTCAGGCCGCCGCCCAAGTGCGCAAGCATATCCGCCAAGACGTGATCCTGCGCTATGCCTACTATGCCTCGGACAACCCACTGGTGACTGGCGGCACTTTGGCCTCGGGCAGCTTGGGAATGGTGGGGGTGCGACCGACCTACTTGATCACCGAAAAAATCCTCAATCGGATCTTGGGATAAGTCGGACATCAAGCCAGTGGCACATTCATTGGTTGGGAAAACCTGGGATCGCTGAGTTCATCCGCTCAAACCTATCAATTAGAAGGTTTGATGTAGCGTATACCCCCCCAAATCACCAATAGAATCAGTAGCATGGCGAACAAAAGCCCAATGCCCGCCACCTACTGAAGAATTGGTGGCCCGCCTCGGTATAGGTTTCGGATCGATGATCTTTGGGTTGGCAGAGTACTCAGGCACCCCCCTATACTTGACATAGTGAACACTACATAGGGGAATTTACCCATTATTTCTTCCAGAATGATCACCGCGAGCAATAGCGGGTGCACCAGCTAAGCTTTGACCCACTGCCCAGTAAATTTTTTTGAGTTTTAGTCAATAAAGACAAATAGATAGTCCAAAGCTGCGGGTATTTACATCTAGTCGGCTTTCACGGGTTCCTGTTAGGTAAAATTTTTACCCCGTTGTTGGTGTTAGCGAAGCGCACCAACAACAAAGCAGAGATGAAGTTCCTCGTTTTTTGCCTGCCCAAGCAAGCTGGCAAATGCGTTCAATCGAAACACCGGTCAACCCGTTTTTCTTTGTACTTGGACACCGGAGCATCTTACTGGGTATTGCTCATGGGTTTGGCTATTTTGGTTCTTGATAAAACAAAAATAACCCCCGGCTGTACTTTACAAAAGCTAGTGCCGTGGAGGTGTCATTCCCGGCATCAAGCAGTTGCCATTGGCAATGAAAAAGTAAAGGTGCTCCCTTCGCCTTTTGTGCTGTTTGCCCAGATTGCCCCGCCATT
>Ga0105045_10006000_pt1 | contig 10747 bp, 11 predicted proteins | sample MAT02_FD_78089 | JGI IMG/M metagenome (GOLD analysis project Ga0105045, IMG submission 78089) | Freshwater microbial communities from Lake Fryxell liftoff mats and glacier meltwater in Antarctica - MAT-02 (megahit assembly) | ecosystem: Environmental > Aquatic > Freshwater > Ice > Liftoff... | reverse complement strand
TTTATAAATATTTTTTCTCTACGCGATTTCTAAGCTCTTTTTTGTAATCCAAATCTTTTGGCATTTTAAATGAACCCTTTAAAAGAGTAAGTAACTGGACTAAATTTATTTGATTTCTTTTCTGAAACATCCTTAGTTAATGACTTCAAATAATTTTCAATTAAATCAGATAAACTGCGGTTTTTTTCTTTCGCATAGTTTTCAACTCTTTCAATTATTTTATGTTCTATTGTTAAGGTCAATTTTGTATTCATGGCTTTAAATCTTTTTCAGAAGAAAAAACAAGCACGATATAATTGCAACTAGTAGAATTACCGTTCTAGCAATTAAATCATAACGCCGTTTTGGCAGTTTATGTTCTGGATATTCAATATCCCATTTTTGTTTTGCGGCGATTCTGAGAAGATCGAAAGGAGTAATCTTTATGCGCCTTGCTCTGTCATAAGGCGGTTTAAAAAAGATGCTGCCAAAACTGAATCCTTCTTCTTCATTATGAAAACACCATAGATATGAAGTCATTTCAACATTGTATTTTGAACCGAATTTTTCAATCATTTCGTGCCAATCATCCGCTGTAACGGACAATTCACCCTCAATATCGACAGATTCGTGAAGCCCTTTTTTTGCGGAAAATTCAGCAACAAAATCTAGAACGTTTTCAATTGTGAGATTCATTGCATAGGTTTGATTGGTGATAAATAAATTATGTTTGTAGCAGTAGCATGTGACGACTTGCTCACAACTCTACTTCGATGTTGTTATGTTGTTCCAATAATCCTTTTCTACAGGTTTTATTAGAACGTAAATTGAGTCTTTTTTATTTAAATTTTGCAGACGCAACCGATGTCATAAAACTAACTGCTAAACTGATATCTAAATCCATTCCAAGCAATCGAAACATTTAAAAGTATTCCCAAGCCAAGTTCAATTAATTTATGGAATGCTGGGGATTCGAAAAACCAATAACTATAATAGCAACCGATTCACTGCACTATTAATCCACAATTTCGTTATTTTTGTCGAATGCGATTTGACATTTTAACTGTTTTACCTCAATTATTGGATAGCCCGTTTTCGGCTTCGATTATGCAACGCGCACAAGACAAAGGTCATGTGGAAATTCATGTGCATAATATCCGTGATTATTCGACGAATAAGCACAAAAACGTGGATGATTATCAATACGGCGGTGGAGCGGGAATGGTTATGTCGATTGAGCCGATCGCTAAAATCATTGAAAAATTGAAGTCAGAACGAACGTACGATGAGGTAATTTATATGTCGCCAGATGGTGAAATTTTGGAACAAAGACATTGCAATCAACTTTCCTTAACCAAAAATCTGATGATTCTTTGTGGACATTATAAAGGTGTTGACGAGCGAATTCGTGAACATTACATCACAAGAGAAATTTCTGTCGGTTCTTATGTTCTATCTGGTGGAGAAATAGCTGCAGCTGTTGTTGTTGATGCGGTTGTGCGTTTGATTCCCGGTGTTTTAAACGACGAAACGTCTGCTTTGACTGATAGTTTTCAAGATAATATGCTTGCACCACCTGTTTACACGCGTCCGCCAGAATTTAATGGTTGGACAGTTCCTGAAATTCTATTATCAGGCGATTTAAAAAAAATTGATTTGTGGCGCGAAGAAAAGGCTTTTGAGAGAACTCAAGAGAGAAGACCCGACTTGTTGGATTAATTATGAGTTAAGAATTCTAAATGATTAACAAGATGTTGATTCGTATTCACTAGTACCATAATTCTTTAATTCAATGCTTTCGCCATCAAAAACAACATAAGAATTATAATTAATCCATTCACCAAGATTGAAGTAAGTTGCGTTTTTGCCAACTTTTATTTCTAAAGGCAAATGTCTATGTCCAAAAATGAAGTAATCGACGTGCTTTGTTTTTAGAACTTCTTTGCAATGAATTGCGAGCCATTCTTTGTCTTCACCTAAAAATATTTCATCAGAAGTTCCAGTTGATGCCCGACTTGTTTTGGATGACTTCTCTGCTAACCACATTCCGAAATTGGGATGCAAACGAGCAAAGCACCATTGACAAAAGCGATTGGCTAATACTTTTTTCAAGAATTTATATCCTATATCTCCAGGGCCTAAACCATCACCGTGACCAATTAGAAAATCTTTTCCGTAAAAAGTTCTAGAAACAACATCCCGATGAAGAGTGATCCCAATTTCTTTAGGTAAATAATCGAAAATCCACATGTCGTGGTTACCGGTAAAAACATGCACAGGAATTCCGCTATCCGTTAATTCAGCAATTTTACCTTGCAATCTAACAAATCCTTTCGGAATTGCACGTTTATATTCGAACCAAAAATCAAAAATATCGCCTACTAAAAAGATTTCTTTCGCTGTAGGTGCAATAAAATCAAGCCATGCAACAATGCGTTTTTCACGTTTTAAACTTTCTTCGTAATTCGGCGCACCCAAATGGAAATCGGAAGCAAAATAGATATTCTTTCTTTCCATTAATGATGATTATTTTCCCAGAATTTGCTCCAATGCTTGTTCTAATTGTGGTCCTCTTAAATTCGTTTGAACGATGTTTCCTTGCTGATCAATTAACACAGTAAAAGGAATTCCAGAAACGCCGTAAATTTTAGCTGAAGCACTCGACCATTTTTTCAAATCACTGACGTGATAAGGCCACGTTAATTTATCAGCATCGATAGCTTGCTGCCATCTTTGTAAATTATCATCCAAAGAAACGCTTAAAACTGTAAAACCTTTGCTTTTATATTTCTCATATAATTTCACAACATTCGGATTTTCTTTTCTGCATGGTCCGCACCAAGATGCCCAAAAATCAAGTAATACAACTTTTCCTTTCAAATCGGAAAGGCTCATCATCGTTTTTCTGTCCAGCATCATTTCTGTAAAATCTGGAGCCGGTTTTCCTGGCGCCAAAACATTTTCAGCTTCTTTTTGCGCTTTCATTCGTTGGTAATCTGCTCCAATTGACTGAACAGTTGGAGATTGCGGAAATGAATTATATAGTTGCTGAACGATTGATTCATACGTTGCAAAATCAGCATTTGGGTCTGTTGCTCCGAGTGCTGCTATTAAGGCTGGCGAGCTTGAGTTTTCCGCTAAAAACGATTTATAGGTGTTTTGAAATTCAGTAAAAGCACCTTGCATGTCTGTATTCACTTTTTGTGCTTGCGAATTGTCTGCTTGAATAATTGCCATTGCAGAATCTTTCTTTTGATTCCAAGCCGCTAGTGCATAAGCAAATTTATTCAAATTTGCACTTTCGTCTGATCCAACAATATTGCTGAATTGTTGCAATTTTGCTCCATCGCCATAAATTTTGAAGTCAGAACCTTTACGAAGGATTACATTCATATTCACATCTCCTAAACGAACAACGTAATAATCTTCAGCTGGAACTGTTCCTTTTAGGTCAAAATTTCCGTCTTTATCCAGACTAGCTTCAGCAAAGTTTACAACTCCAGCTTGGGTTATTTGCGAAAGTGCTATTTTATCTGATTTTGCATTGAAAATCATTCCACTAACATGAAAGTCAATTTCGCCTTGCGCAATGCTTGTAAATGTAAGTAATACAGTGATAATCGAATAAACTAATTTCATTTTTTTTATTTTTTAAAGGATGCTTACCAATTTTCGTTCCAAATCTTGTCCACGCAGTCCAACTTCAATAATATTCCCACTTCTATCTAGCAGCACAGTGTGCGGAATCCCTTGAATTCCATAAGCTTGCACTAACGGCGTATTCCACCCCAATAAATCGCTTACGTGATTTGGCCAAACCAATCCATCTGACTCAATTGCTTGTTTCCATTTTGCCCCATCTTCATCCAAAGAAACAGAAAAAACAGTAAATCCTTTGCTTTTGTATTTATTGTATAAACGAACAACATTTGGATTCTCTTTTCGACAAGGTCCGCACCAAGATGCCCAAAAATCAATCAAAACAACTTTACCTTTTAAAGATGATAAACGAAGTTCATTTCCTTCAGGAGTTTTTAAGGCAATTTCAGGAGCCAGTTTTTTCCCATCTTTCATTAATTGATAATCGTTGAAACTTGCCTCAATAGAAGTAATTTGTTGTCCAAGCGACTCAGTTATTGGCGAATCACTGTACTTTTTAGCATAAGCCGTATACATTTTCTTTAATAAATATAAATTCTCTTGCGGATAATCCTTAATTCCATTTGCAGGCATCAAAGAATTTGAAAGCAAGATATTAAATGGACTTCCAGGATTTTTATTGATTTCCTTCTTCGCAAAATCATCAATCGGCTTTTTTAGTTCATTGTATTTTAATTGTAAAACTTCATCCGAAACTTGACCACGTTGAGCCATTAATCCTTGCTGTGCAGCGCCAAATTCATTGATTAACTTCATGTATCCAGAATACGCTCCACCCCATTCTACTCCAGTAATTTTAGTGTCTTGCGTAAAATTAGAAACAGATGAAGAAATGTGAATATTATCTCCACTCGCAACAGAAAGTGGAATTGCCATATCTTCTTGTTCACCTAAACGCAATTGATAAATTCCCATTCCTGGAATATTTCCTTCAATAACAAATTTAGAATCCGTTCCAACTTTTGATTGTGCAACGGCGATTGTTCCTTGATCTGAGATGGTTTCAAAATACACATTCATTCCTTCGGCACCAGAAATTGATCCATCAACCAAAAAATTATTTTTCAAAACCTCTTGACCATCTGTAGATTCAGAATCTGAACCGCAAGAAGCTAAAGTCATAAGGCAAGCGCCCAAAAATATACTCTTTATTAATTTATTCATACTAATTTTCTAACATTTCACGCATTAACTGATTGGACTGTTTTGGATCTGCTTTTCCTTGGGAAACTTTCATCAATTGTCCCATGAAGAAACCAACCAATTGTTTTTCTCCACTTTTATAACGCTCAACTTCCGCTGGATGTTGCAAAATAACTTGTTCTATATATGTCTTAATAGACGAAGCATTGGAATCCTGAATCAAATTCAATCGTTGAGCAATCGCCAAAGGATCTTCTTTTGGTTGCTCAATCATTGCTGGAAATATTTTCTGAGAAGCAATTGACGAAGAAATTTTTCCATCATCAATCAACTGAATCAATTTCGCAATTTGAATTGCATCAATGGGAAAATCGTTAATATCCAATCCGTTTTGATTTAAATACGATTTCACATCACCCATCACCCAGTTAGCCGCAACTTTAAAATTAACTGTATGCTTGATGATTTCTTCATAAAACAAAGCAATTTCTTTCGTGTCGGTCAAAACATAAGCGTCATATTCCGACAGACCCAATTCCTTTGAATATTTCAAGAATAATTCCCTTGGAAGTGGCGGCATTTCACTTTTCACCTTGTTAATTTGTTCTTGACTTACAAATAAAGGTTGTAAATCTGGTTCCGGAAAATAGCGATAATCATTAGCAGCTTCTTTCGAACGCATAGAAATTGTCAAACCTTTCAAAGCATCAAATGCTCTTGTTTCTTGAAAAATCGGCTCACCGTTTTCTATTGCTTCAATCTGACGAATGATTTCAAATTCAATTGCTCGTTGAACGTTACGAATTGAATTCATATTTTTCACTTCGACTTTCGTTCCAAATTCTTTAGCACCAGCAAGATTCACCGAAATGTTTGCATCGCAACGCATAGAGCCTTCTTCCATGTTTCCATCACAAATATCGAGATAACGAACAAGTTTTCTCACTTCAGTAACATAATTATATGCTTCTTGAGAAGATTTAATTTCTGGCTCAGAGACCATTTCCAACAAAGGAACTCCAGCTCGATTAAGATCGACTAATGTGTCGTATAAATCAACATCATGAATACTTTTTCCAGCGTCCTCCTCCATGTGGATCCGAGTCAGACCAATTGCCTTTTCGTTTCCAGCATCGTCTTTGATAATAATTTCACCACCCGTACAAATGGGCGTTTTATCTTGCGTAATTTGATAACCTTTCGGTAAATCTGGATAAAAATAATTCTTGCGTGCAAAATATTGATAACCAGCAATAGTGCAATTACAAGAAACGCCCAATTTAATAGCGTTTGTAATTGTCTGCTTATTCATTTTTGGCAATGTTCCCGGATGACCAAGCGTTACAATACTCACATTGGTATTCGGCACGGAGCCAAATTCATTCACATCATTTGAGTAAGCTTTGGATTTAGTGAGCATTTGAACATGCACTTCTAATCCAATAACCACCTCATATTTATCTCTGATAGATTTATCCATAGTTTATTAGATACGGGAAATTAATTCACGCATAATTAAGGTCATTTGAGGTTCTTGACGATTCGCAACATCGATTACATCTTGTAAACTCACTTCGTGAATTTTACCTGGAACACCAAGATCTGTGATAATTGAAATTGCAAAACAAGGAATCCCCATGTGGCGAGCAACGATTACTTCGGGCACCGTTGACATTCCAACCGCATCTGCTCCAATTGCGCGAACATAGCTATATTCCGCAGGAGTTTCTAACGTTGGTCCGGTTAAACCAGCGTAAGTTCCAACAGCAACACGAATATTATTTTCCGCTGCAATTGTTTTCGCCAACTCAATCATTTTATGATCGTAAGGTTGACTCATATCTGGGAATCTTGGTCCTAATTCGTCAAAATTCTTTCCAATTAAAGGATGCGCTGGAAATAAATTGATGTGATCGTTTTGGATCATTATTTCACCAACTTCGTAATCAGGATTCACACCGCCAGAGGCATTACTTACGAATAATCTTTCGATTCCTAAAAGTTTCATAACTCGAACAGGGAAAGTCACCTGTTTCATATCATAACCTTCGTAGAAATGAAAACGTCCTTGCATCGCCACAACAGATTTTCCACCTAAGTTTCCGAAAATTAATTTTCCAGAGTGACTTTGCACTGTTGATACAGGAAAGTTTGGAATGTCTGTATAGTTAATTTCGTCGATAATTTCGATTTCTTTAACCAATCCACCTAACCCAGTTCCAAGGATAATTCCAATTGTAGGCTTAACTTTTGTGCGCGACTGAATAAAATCCGCTGATTCTTTAAATTGTGTCAACATACGTATTAATTAAAGTTTTAAATTTTTCTTCTTCATCAATTTTCACTGAAATTGCTTGATAAAACCAAGGATAATCCAACTTATCCATTTCGGCGAGCAAAGGCTCCAAACGAACATAATCTTTTTCCGTGGTTATTATTGCTTTTTCATCACTTGCAAAAATATCAAATTTTCGCAGAATTTTGTCAATATCGCCCTTAGTATAATTATGATGATCGGGGAAATATATCAATTCGACCTTATATTTTTGATTTAACATTTCATGCAAAGGTTTCGGATTTGCGATTCCTGTTACTAATAAAACATTTTTAAAATCAATCGTTTTTTCTCCAAAAGGAACTATATCGCCATAAATCATTTTAGAAAAAAAGACATTTTCATTCTTCCATTTCAGTTTTGACTTAATTTTTAACTTCGCAATATCTGAGAGCTGATCTGGACATTTTGTAACAACGACACAATCCGCTCTGTTTTTTCCGCTTGACCATTCGCGCAAATCGCCAGCAGGCAACATAAATGAATTGTAATATGGATTGCTTAAATCGGTCAGCAAAACAGAAAAACCAGCTTTTACATGTCGGTGTTGAAAGGCATCATCGAGTAAAATGATAGATTTTGGATTTTTAGCAAGAACGAAATCTACGCCGATTTTTCGTTCTTCAGCAACAACCACTGTTACATTTTCTTTCAATCGTTTTTTGAACATCAGAGGTTCATCACCAACTTGATCGGATAAAGATTTTTCATCAACTTCAATTAAACCTTTGGTTTTTCTGCCATATCCACGACTGATAATTGCTTGTGGCGAATTATTACTGATTAAATCTAAAATATATAAAACGTGAGGACTTTTTCCAGTTCCACCAACGCTAAGATTACCTACAACAATTGATTTGGATGGAATAAGATATGAATTTAGAAAACCACTATTGAATAGGAAATTTCTAAATGCCACAATACAACCATAAATGAATGCAAACGGAAAAAGAAGAATTCGCCAATTGAACATGTGACAAAATTAAGAAAATGTTGGAGCTTACTGAAGTTGGCCAGTGATCAAAATTGTTTTAAGGTTAAAACCAGAGCATCTATTACCTTGGCCATGCGATTGAAATCAATTGTATCAATTGTGTCAGTTGATTTGTGGTAATTCTTATTTCGATAAAAAGCGGTATCAGTTAGCATCAAAGTATCGAATCCTAATTCCCAATAATTACGATGATCTGAGAAATCTATACCAGTAACTGTTTTTGGAACTCCCAACTTGCGCGTTTTGATTAATCCAGAACCCATGTATTTTTTGGTGAATTTTCTCACAAAAGAACCATTTGTCGTTTTTCGAGCAATGAAAATGTAATCCGCCTTTTCACCATAAAACCAACGCATAAAACCGTAAGGATATTTTTGTGAATCTTCGGCATCTGAAAAGAAACCAATCATTTCAAGGGAAATCATTCCGAACACTTTCCTTCCGGTAGCTTTCAAATTACTCGCATGTATGCAACTTCCCATCGCTTTCGTTCCAAAAAAGGGCGGTTCTTCGAGCGTATATGCAACGAATTCCAAGCAATAATCGCCTTGATAATTTTTTAGTTGATTTAAGGCTTCAAGAAGTCAGACGACTCCGCTTGCGTTATCATCCGCCCCTGGAGTTTCACCACAAACATCGCAGTGCGCACCAATAACAATTGTCGGTTTATCCATGGAGCCAATTCTCGCAACTACGTTTTTATAATTTACGTCATTTACCCTAAAATGCTCGAATGATGTTTCAATACCTGTTTTAACAAATTCTTCAAAAATAAGGGAAGCGACAGCATTAAGCTTTACTGTATCGTCGTATTTTCGGAAACCTCCACCAGAAAGGATTTTTTCCATGTTGGATTTTAGGCTAATCGAATTTGTTTGAGCAAAATTTGATTAAACAAAAAAAAGTAGAATAAATCCAAGCAAAATAGTTTTCATGTTCAATTAGTTAAGGAATCAATGTTCAGAAATATACATATTATATCGACTTATTAACAATTTAAAAATATGAAATCGATGTGAAATCAACCCATCTGAACTATTGTTCAAAATAGTTCATTTTTTAGGGATGAAAAATGTTGAAAAAAAAACAACCAAACACCATGATCTTAAGCACAACTTTCAAACTCCTTAACGAATAAATACTTAATTTCGTCGCCAATATTTATCGACTGGTCAAGTTTCTTGGTTTTGAAATCTGTCATAAATGTAAATAATATTTAAGTAAAATTCGCTTATGAATAAGTTATTTGTACTACTATTTTTTTCTGTTTTTTTAACAGCGATGTCTGTTTATTCGCAATGCACAAGCCCTACAACCCCTGCGATTACTGGTCCCGCTCTTGTGTGCGAAGGAAACCCAACAGCATTAACCATAACAGGTAATTTAAATGATGCAACCGATTGGTTTATTTATTCAACTTCTTGCGGAGGAACATTGCTAGGAAGCACGAGCGGAAGTAGTTTTGTAGTAACCCCAACGATTACAAATTTCACTTTTTTCATTAGAGGAGAAGGTGGATGTGTAATCCCAGGGATATGCGGAATTATTTCAATGACTTTAAATCCACTAGATAACTCTTCTTTCAGTTATGGAAGTGCAACTTATTGTATAAGTGGTTTAGACCCAACTCCAACAATAACAGGAACTCTCGGAGGAACGTTCACAAGCTCTCCTGCTGGAATCAGTATAAATTCCACAACTGGAACAATCGACGTTTCTGCCAGTACACCTGGCTCTTACACTGTAACTTATACAACGAGCGGAAGTTGCCCTACTAGCACTAATTTACCTGTTACAATTACAGGTTTAGACAATGTTGCATTCAACTATTCGACGCCCACTTATTGTGTAATTGCTTTAGATCCGACACCTACAATTAGCGGTGTCAGTGGCGGAACGTTTACAGCTTCCCCGTTTGGTTTATCTATAAATTCTACAACAGGAACCATTGATGTTTCGGCAAGCATCCCAAACACATATACTGTCACTTATACTACTTTTGGGCCTTGTGGAAATTCTTCGAACGTTTCTGTTCAAATTGTAAATACATTTGACAACCCAGCTTTTAATTATAGTTCCTTTTTATTTTGTTCAAATAATCCAAACCCAACACCAACAATTACAGGCTTGCCAGGAGGTTCATTTTCAAGCTCTCCAGCTGGATTGTCTTTAAATTCTTCAACAGGAGAAATAAATATTTTGGCAAGTGCAATTAATGCATACTCTGTTACCTATACGACTAATGGAGCCTGTCAAAATAGTTCAAGTGTACTTGTAGTTTTGAACACAGCTCCAAATACAGGTTTCACTTATCCATTAACGACTTATTGTCCTACGGATACAGATCCAACTCCAACAATTACAGGAGTTTCAGGCGGTGTTTTTTCAGGCTCACCTACAGGATTATCAATTAACGCAACATCTGGTCTAATTGATCTTTCAGCAAGTGTAACAGGAGCTTACACTGTCACTTACTTCGTTGCGGGGGTTTGTCCAAATAGTTCCACTTTTGTGCTGTCTATCGAAGACACTGAAAACCCAGTGATTATTTGTCCAACTGCAATTACGATAAACACAGACGCTGGAATTTGTACTTCAACGGCTTCCATCGGAACAGCAACAGCAACAGATAATTG
>Ga0105045_10005999_pt1 | contig 10748 bp, 11 predicted proteins | sample MAT02_FD_78089 | JGI IMG/M metagenome (GOLD analysis project Ga0105045, IMG submission 78089) | Freshwater microbial communities from Lake Fryxell liftoff mats and glacier meltwater in Antarctica - MAT-02 (megahit assembly) | ecosystem: Environmental > Aquatic > Freshwater > Ice > Liftoff... | reverse complement strand
GGTAGTCGTGGCAGAATGGAAAATAGATGCTTGAAGTCAAGCAAACCCAACGAATGAATTGCCCAAATCACTGGAACTTGATGTAATTTAGCAATATGCAACCATTTAGCACTGATCATCTGGCCACCCATTTCCCGGTATCTGTCAAGGGGGTGCTGTTGGTGGGCGATCAAGTAGTGTTGCTCAAAAACGAGCGGAACGAATGGGAACTGCCCGGGGGCAAACTTGAGCGGGGCGAGGATCCCGTCGCTTGTTGCGAGCGCGAATGGCTGGAGGAAACGCACTTGGCCGTTCGGGCCGTCCGCTTGCTGGATGCTTGGCTCTATCAGGTGTCGGCCGCTACCCAAGTGCTGATCCTCACCTACGGCTGCGAACTGGTTGATCCCGTCCAGCCCGGCGAATTTCGGATCAGCCACGAGCACAAAGAAGGCCGTCTGTTTGACTTGGCCCATTTGCCCGAAAGCAACACCCCAGCCGGTTATCTGGCTTCGGTGAGGGCGTGGGAGCGGCTCAGGGCCAGCTTGAGCAATCGACCAAATTACCATGCTAACAACCATTAAACACTACCAATGATGAACAAACTCAACATTGCACTCCTCCTGTTTACATTGGTCCTCGGGCCGATCCGGGGAATGACCCAAGACACGCATTATCCCGATAAAATTGGGGTGGTGCGGCACAACCACATTGCTTTGCAAGTGGCCGATATGAAGGCCAGTGCCCAATTTTATGGGGAATTGCTCGAGTTGGAGCGGATCGAGCTCACCGACCCCAGACTGAAGGACATCCGGGCGTGGTTCAAGATCGGGGATCAGCAAATTCACCTGCTGGCCGGGCGCACCCAGCCCGTGGTCAACGACCGGAACGGCAGCCATTTTGCAGTGTTCGTGGCTGATATAGCCCAGACCGAGGCCTACCTCAAAAAGCGTGAAGTGACTTACCACGCCCAGACTCGTTTTGACGGGGTAAGACAAATTTACATTGCTGATCCCGATGGCTACTTAGTGGAGTTTAACCAACTGGTAAAATAGCCTTTTGTACAATTAATTTATCTTCTATGTCCGTTTTATATGTTTGATATCGATAAGTGGAAAGAAATTTATGCCACAGTGAGCAAGCACAAACTGCGCACCGCCTTGACTGCGTTCGGGGTTTTTTGGGGCATTTTTATGTTGATCGTGCTGTTGGGCTCGGGCAAAGGCTTTGAAAACGGGATCAAACAAAGCATTGATATTTCCCCAAATTCCGTGTTTATGTGGAGCCAGCGCACCAGCGAACCCTACATGGGCCTGAAAGCTGGCCGTTTCATCCGCTTTAAAAACGAGGATGTGGCCGCCATCCGCGAAAACGTGCCCGAACTGGGCGTGCTGTGCCCACGCAATGTGCTCGAGGGCACTTTCACCGTGACGCGGGGGATGAAGAGTGCTGCCACTTTCCAGATTTATGGTGATTATCCCGACTGGGCGCGTCTCAAGAAAATGGACATTCTCAAGGGCCGGTTCATTAACCAGATCGACATCAGCGAACGCCGCAAGGTGTGCGTAGTGGGCGAAGAAGTGGTCAGTGTGCTGTTCAAGTCCGACGAAGAACCGATCGGCCAGTACATCAGCATCAAGGGCATTTATTTCAAAATCGTGGGCATCCAACGGGGCCTGGGTACTCGGGGCGAAGATGTGCGGCAAGATCGGAACACCATTTACATGCCCCAAACGGCCATGCAACAAGCGTATAGTCAGGGCAATTCCGTCTTTTGGTTTGGGATGCTGCCCAAGCCGGGGATCGCCTCGGCAGTGGTGGAGCAGAAGGCCAAAGAAATATTGATGCAGCGGCACAAGGTGGCCCCCAACGATCTCAAAGCCATTGGTTCAGCCAATGTAGAAGAGGAATTTAACCGGATCAACGGTCTTTTTCTCGGCATTGCGGGTTTCAGTTGGTTGGTCAGTTTGGGCACCATCATTGCCGGGATCATCGGGGTGAGCAATATTATGCTCATTGTGGTGCGGGAGCGCACCAAGGAAATCGGCATCCGTAAAGCCTTGGGCGCCACCCCGTGGAACATTGTCAGCCTGATCTTGCAAGAGTCGGTCGTCATTACTGCCGTGGCCGGTTACATCGGCTTAGTGGCGGGCATCGGCCTGATCGAGGGGCTGAACTATGCCCTCAAAAAATTCGAGGCCGAGGGTGAGTTTTTTGCCAATCCCGAAGTCAATACCACGGTGGCCTTGTCCGCGCTGGTCTTGCTCATCATTTCCGGGGCCATTGCGGGCATTATCCCCGCCGCCAAAGCCGCCGCTGTGCGCCCAGTTGTGGCCCTGCGGGATGAATAACCGAGGGCAAAACTGCTTAACCTACCGCTTTCTTGGGCTTCAAGCTGGCGGCTTTTACGGTCAACAACACCAGTAAACCCGCAAAAAAGAAGGCTGAAAGGGCCAGGGTGCTCCCCCGCATCGATCCGGTGATGGCCACAATGGTGCCATAGACCGACGTGCCCAGCACCGTCGAGCATTTGTCCAGCACGTCGTAGAAGCTAAAATAGGAGGCGGTGTCGGTAGTGTTTTCGGGTAAAAGCTTGGTGTAAGTGGCCCGCGAAAGCGACTGCACCCCGCCCATCACCAAGCCAACCCCGGCTGCCAGCAGGTAAAAAGCCATTTCAGAATAGACAAAATAAGCGGCAATGCAAACCCCAATCCAGATTATCAAGATCACGATCAGGGCATATCGGTTGCCCTTGCGGTCCGAAACTTTGGCAAATAAGTAGGCCCCAAAAATGGCCACAACCTGTAACAATAGAATGGTGCCGATCAATTTGCCACCTTCCATTTTCAATTCCTCGGAGCCAAACAAGGCCGCTAAATAAATGGTGGTTTGCACGCCGGTGTTGTAAAGAAAAAAGGAAACCAAGAACCGCAATGTATCTGGCTGTTGCTTGACTGATTGCCACACTTTGCCCAGTTCATGAAACCCCCGCACCAAAATATCGGGGGTGATGGGTTTGGGATTTGGGCTGTCGGGCAGGCGTGAAAAAGCAAGTTGGGCGAAGGCTACCCACCAAATGCCCACCGTCAAAAAAGCGGCCCGGGTAAGCCACAAATTATCGGCAAAGCCGAGGGCCTCATAGTTGAGGATGAGCCCTAAGTTGAAGATCAGGAGGAGCACGCTGCCACCGTAGCCAAAGGAAAAACCCCGGGCACTGACGGCATCGTAACGGTCGGGGGTGGCGATCTCGGGCAGGTAGGCGTTGTAGAATACGAGTGCGCCCGCATAGCCGATGCTGGCCACCACCGAAGCGATAATGCCCAGTTCTACATTTTCGCCCGTGAACCAAAACAGGGCAATGCAAGCTGCCGATCCCAGCAAAGTGAAAAACCGCATGAACATTTTCTTTTTGCCCCCGTAATCGGCAATGCCCGAGAGCACCGGTGAAAGCCCGGCAATGAGCAAAAATGAAAACGAAATCGCGTAGGAATACAAGGCTGCCCCCTCGAACGGAATGCCAAAAAAGCGGACGGGCATCTGGTCACCAAAGGCCTTGGTCGTGACCGCACCGTAGTAAACCGGGAAAATGGTGGCGGTGATGACCAAAGAATAGGCCGAGTTGGCCCAGTCAAAAAAGCACCAACCATCAATCGTGCGTTTGTCGTTGAGTAGCATAAACGGGAAAAAGCGTGTTTGCAAGTTATAAAAACCCTGCACAAGCGGCCAAATTTCCCCCAAATTAATCTTCGGGCCTTGGCCCGCCTTTCTCAGGGAATTGAGATGGGGCCGGACAGGGCTGTTGGCCCGGACGGTGATCGGACTGCCCGTGGCCAGTTGGGCCAGCAGGCGTTGGTGGCAAAACCCTAGAAAAGGGGAAAAATCACTTACCTTTGCCCACTGTTCATCAAAAACACCTTTGGTATGTCCAACATTTCGCCAGCGGTATTGGCGCAATATGAGTTGGTGGTAGGGCTGGAAGTACATTGCCAACTGCTGACCCAGAGCAAGATTTTTTCGGCGGATCCTACTTCCTTTGGCGATGCGCCCAACACCAACATCAGCGTGATCACCCTTGCCCACCCGGGCACACTGCCCAAGTTCAACCAAAAGGCTGCCGAGCTGGCCATTCGCATGGGCTTGGCCTGTGGCAGCGAAATTTCGCGCTACAATATTTTTGATCGAAAAAACTACTTTTATCCCGATCTGCCCAAAGGGTTCCAAACTACCCAGGACAAAACGCCAATTTGCCGGGGCGGCCAGGTGTTGGTAAAAATCAAAGATCCTCATACCAAACTTGTTCATTCTGAGCTGGTGCAACTCAACCGCATCCATTTGGAAGAAGATGCGGGCAAATCGATCCACGTGGAGGGTTCGCCCGAAACGCTGATCGATCTCAACCGAGCGGGCACGGCCCTGATCGAGATAGTGACCGAACCAGTGATCCAGCAAGCCGAAACTGCGGCGGCCTATTTGGCCGAAATCCGCCGGTTGGTGCGCTACTTGAACATCTGCGATGGCAACATGGAAGAGGGATCCATGCGCTGTGATGCCAACGTGTCGGTGCGCCGCTGGGGCGATCCCCAGCTTGGCCGCAGAGTGGAAGTAAAAAACATGAACTCGATCCGCAACGTGCAGCGGGCCATTGAGCACGAGTTTGTGCGCCAAGTGGCCTTGGTGGAGGCTGGCAGCCCGATCGCCTCGGAAACCCGGCTGTTCAACGCCGATTCGGGCCACACTTTTTCCATGCGGAGCAAGGAAGAAATGAACGACTACCGCTATTTTCCCGAGCCCGATCTGGCCCCTTTTGTGGTGACCGAAGCTTATTTGGCCGAAATTCAAGCCAGCCAGCCGCCATTGCCCCAAGCGTTGCAGGCCAAATTTATGGGGGAGTATGGCCTGCCCGAGTACGATGCCAGCGTGCTGATCGACGACAAAGCGACGGCGCTGTATTTTGAGGAAACGGCCCAAGGTTGGCCCGCGGGTAGCCTAGCCCACTACAAAGCCGCTTCCAATTGGATCATGGGCCCGTTCAAATCGTACCTGAACGACAGTGGACTGGCCATATCGGCCACGCTCGATCCCGGGAAGTTGCGCGAGTTGGTGGATCTGGTGGAAAGTGGCAAAGTGCATTTCACGGTAGCCAGTAAATCGCTTTTCCCGGCCATGTTGCAGTCCCCTGGCCCAACTGCGCTGGCCCTGGCCACTGAACTGCATTTGATCCAGGAGGACGGCGCGGCCACTATCATCCCAATCATTAAAAGAGTATTGGACAAATTTCCCAACGAAGTAACCGCTTACCGAAAAGGCAAGAAAAACTTATTGGGAATGTTTATGGGCGAAGTAATGAAAGCTACCAACGGTAAGATAGACCCCAAGAAAGCCAATGAGATGGTGCGGGAAGCGCTTGACGCTTAACTTAATTGGCTTATTTTTCCACCACCGCAAACCAGTCCAAGCATTTTTCCAGCTCGCGGCTGAGGAAAAAATCTTCTAGCCCAATATTGCCCACCAGATCATTATTCTGTTTCATCAACGAGTTGCGGTTGAGTCGGTTGAGCAAGTCATAGGGGATTTGCAGCAGGCGGCGAGGCAAGCGGTGCTGGAGGTCGAACAAATCAAAACGGGTGATTTTCTGAACCGACCGGCGATTTTCTTCATGGTACTCCATCACTTGGTCGCTGCCCTGGATCCCTTGAAAATCAACCTTGGAGAAAACTTGGGCCAATAGGCGCTGCAATTGATCGGCTGTGTATTCACGCACGTGCCAAGGATTGCGCGACAAGCTCATGCGGGCGTTGGGCGTGGCAATGATGGCCTTGCCACCGGGCTTGAGCACTCGCTTGATCTCGCGCAAGAAATACTGGTCGTCCTCAATGTGCTCGATGACCTGTAAAGTGACCACCACGTCAAATTTATTATCGGGCACGTCCTTGAATGGCGGAATGAAGCAATCAATGAAAGTAAACTTGGGGTAAAGTACCCCCAAATGGTGCAACAGTTGGGTGTTTTTATCAATGGCCGTGTAGTGCGTGCAACGTTCGGCAAACACCGTCAAGCCTTTGCCGGTGCCACAGCCTACTTCCAGCAGGTTGCCATGCACCAAACCTGCCGCTTTTTTATAGGCAAAAAACAACCGGTTGTTCAGCACATTGTCGCTGGCAATCTCGTACGAAGTGACCTCGGAGGTCTTAAACATGGCCATAGTCGGGCTTTTGGTTTTAAAAGCCCCAAATTTATGGCAAATCCTTTACATTTGACGGTAATGGCTGCCCAACGAACTTTAGGCCCGCGACAACCCATGCACATCACCCAGATCAAAGAAACTTGCCTCTATGTGTCGGATTTGGAGCGCACCCATGCTTTCTACGCCGAGCTGCTGGGCTTCCCGCTCTTGAGCATAGTGGTAGGCCGGCATGTATTCTTCCAAGCGGGCAGCTCGGTGCTGCTCTGCTTTTTGCCCGAAGCGACCAAGGCCGATCTGGTGCTGCCCCCGCATTATGCGCATGGCCACCAACATTTGGCGTTCGAAGTGCTCCCGCCTGAATACGAAATCACCAAGCAGGACCTTGTTGCCAAAGGGATCAACATTATCCATGAACACGAATGGCCAAACGGGTTTCATTCCTGCTATTTCCTTGATCCGGATCAGCACGTGCTGGAAATTGTACAAACGGGGATGTGGCGCGATTGAATATAGCTTATTTCACCTCTTCGTAGTCGACATAGTCGCCACCGAACTTGTCCTTGCGGGCACTCGGGTCAGTGCGGTTGACGCGGACGTCGCCCTCTTTTTGGTACCCTTCGCCCACCCAACCAGACAAGCGCTGGCCAAACCTCAAGATGGCCCGCCCAAATCGGTAGCACACATAGACGAAAAGACCAAGTATAAGCAAAAATTTCATTGCAAAATGGGATTTGGGAAACCAATTTGGTGCAGCACCTTACACGGTAGATGGGCAAATATAAGCTTAAATGTGACATTTTCCTCACCCGAAAACCCCCAACTCTAAACCTTTATGGATTTTAACAGTCTAAAGATTTTGTTTCACTCAGTTTTTTTTCTATATTTGCCAAAAGACCAGTAAAGCCATGACGCTATCTATTTTATTATTTCTCGGAAGTTTGGGCGGTTGGGAGATTCTATTGATTCTCTTTGTTGTCCTTTTGTTGTTTGGTGCAAAGAAAATCCCTGAGTTGGCCCGCGGTTTGGGTCGGGGGATCCGTGAGTTCAAAGATGCCACTAAAGACATCAAGGACGAACTGGAAAAAAGTGTACAGGACGACCCCAAGCGCACATAATACGATTGCAAGACTTGTCAAATCTCACCCATTTGACAAGTCTTGCAGTTTTAATAGCTCATCCGTTTTTCTCGAACCCATTTGGAAACGGTGGTTCGGGTAAATGAAGACTATTCGTTCACAAACAATTATCAACTAACCTATTACCAGACTTGTACTCATCGTATCAAAAAATGCGTGCGGCACTGGATCAAAAACAAACCACTTGTCAAGCAATCGTTCGCCATTATTTGGGTCAAATTGCCCAAATAAACGACCAACTGAATGTTTTTTTGCAAGTTTATGCCGACGAGGCATTAATACAAGCCGAACAAATCGACGCAAAAATGCAACAGGGCAAGGCGGGCAAGCTCGCTGGCATGGTGGTGGGCCTCAAAGATGTGATCTGTTACAAAGATCACCGATTACAGGCCGGTAGCCGCATTTTGGATGGTTTTAAGTCACAATTTTCGGCCACTGTGGTCGAGAGATTGATGGCCGAGGATGCTATTATCATTGGCCACCAAAATTGCGATGAGTTTGCCATGGGGTCGTCCAATGAAAATTCCGCTTTCGGCCCTACCCGCAATGCGCTTGACCCCTCGCGGGTGCCTGGCGGATCTTCGGGTGCTTCGGCGGTGGCCGTTCAAGCGGGCATGTGCACGGTTTCACTCGGGTCAGACACGGGCGGATCAGTGCGCCAACCGGCCGCTTTCTGCGGTATTGTCGGCGTAAAACCCACTTATTCCCGGGTATCCAGGCACGGTTTGTTGGCGTACGCTTCTTCCTTTGATGTGATCGGAATTTTGGCCACCGAAGTGGCTGATGCCGCCCTGGTGCTCGAGGTGATTGCCGGGGCCGATGAGTTTGACAGTACGATTTCCCAGTTGCCCGTCCCAGCTTATGCGGAATTGCGGCCACTGGCACGCAAACCGACCATTGCCTACATCAAAGAAACAGTTTTCAGTACTGGGCTGAGCCGCAGTGTACAGCAGGCCACCTTGGCCGCGCTTGATGTGCTCCGAAGCGAAGGCTACACCGTGGAAGAGGTGGATTTTCCCTTGCTCGAGTATGTGCTGCCCACTTATTATATTTTGACCACCGCCGAGGCCAGTACCAACTTGGCCCGCTACGACGGGGTGCGCTATGGCTATCGCAGCCCCAATGGCACCGATCTGGAGTCGATGTACAAAAAAACCCGATCCGAGGGTTTTGGCGAAGAAGTAAAGCGCCGGATCATGCTTGGCACGTTCGTGTTGGGGTCAAGCTACCAAGATGCCTATTTTACCAAAGCCCAGAAAGTGCGCCGCCTAATCCAAGAACGAACCAACGAACTATTGGCCCGCTATGATTTTTTGGTGTCGCCTACCACCCCGACCACCGCTTTTAAGATCGGGGCCCTCGATGGCAACCCGTTGGAAATGTACTTGGCCGATATTTTTTCGGTTCAGGCCAATGTGGCGGGTATCCCGGCCATTTCAATCCCCAACGGGGCAGATGATAACGGGCTGCCCATTGGGCTACAGTTAATGGCCGGCTATTTTGAAGAAGAAAAACTGCTGACTTTCGCTAGTACGTTGACCAAATTTTTATCCAAAATTTCAGTTTTGACATAGTATTTTATTTTATTAAACTTTTACGAACAAGATGTCAACACATCTGACCAGATTTGCGCTTAGCACTGCACTATTGGGATTTCTTTACTTTGCTGGCTCAAACCAGCAAGCCCAAGCGCAAGCAGCATTCAATGAAAAGGAGTACAACAAAGCAAAAAAACTTACCGACTCGTTGTTGATCAAAAGGCACGCAGATGTTGCGGTAGCCTTGTTCACCGATTTTTTTGAGTTCATCTATCCCATCGAGCAGGCTCCGGGCTTTCCCGGGGAGCTCTCGATTGCCGAAGCTCCCGAAGAGATTAGCAAAGACCTGTTGTTTATCCCCAAACCGGACATTATCCACTTTGAGGACGAAGATCTGGTGTACGACTATGTACCCAAGTTTGCCGACGATGTGCTGGAAGATCGGCTATCCTGCCTGAGCGGCTCCATCCCGTTGGCCTTCAACCCCCAAGTGCGCGGTTTTATTGATTATTTTGCCCTCAAACGCCGTGATTACACCCTTCGGATGCTGGGCAAGAAGAATGTTTTCTTCCCCTTGTTTGAAAAATACTTGAAAGAATATGGCATACCCGATGAGCTCAAATACTTGTCCATCGTGGAATCGGCCCTCAATCCCAAGGCTCGTTCGCGGGCCGGCGCGGTTGGGTTGTGGCAGTTTATGCCCGCCACTGGCCAGATGATGGGTCTCAAACAAAACAATTACGTGGATGAACGGATGGATCCTGAAAAAGCCACGATTGCAGCTTGTAAATACCTCCTTCAACTGTATAATTATTTCGGGCAAAATTGGGAGTTGGCCTTAGCTGCTTATAATTCTGGCCCCGGCACTGTACAGCGCGCCATCCGGCGCTCTGGTGGGAAGACCGACTTCTGGAAAATCTACCATTTGCTGCCCGCCGAGACCCGTTCTTATGTGCCCATGTTTACGGCCGTCACCTACATCATGCACTACGCCGAGGAACACAACTTGATTCAGGATCAGCCCTATTATTCCATCCCGTACGCCACTGTATCGATCGATCAAACTTTGAACGTCAAGGCATTGGCCCAAAAGTTAAACATTTGTACCGATGATTTGGAAGAGCTGAACCCGGAATTGAAGAAAGGTGTGGTTCCCCCCACTGGTAGTTATGCGCTCCGTATCCCCGCCGACCGGGCAGAGTATTTTTATCAGAACAAATGGGAAATCTTGGAAAGTTCGCGCACCTTCAGCCGCGACGTACCTGCCAAGCGCCAGAACAAATATGCTCGCTATGCCAACGCAAACCGTTCCGAAGCGGGCGAGGTGGGCGAGGAACTAGAGGTCAGCAATAAGCGCACCACTACCCGGACCACCCTCCATACCATCCGCAAGGGAGAGTCCCTTGGGTTGATTGCTCAGCGCAATGGGGTAAGTGTCAAGCAATTGCGTCAGTGGAACCATCTTTCGGGCAATAAGTTGATCGCAGGTAAGAAGCTCAAGATCATCAAAGCCGTAAAAGGGGCGGTAGAAATTAATGACCCAGAAAATAACGGGGAACTGCTGGCTGTGCAGAAGTCTAGCGCTTCCAAGCGCGACAGTAAAGTAATTGCACCGGCTGGCCTGACCAAAAACCAAAAGGCCAAAGCCGAAATTCCAAAAGCTGCCGTAAAGCCACTCACCGAAAATAAGAAAAATGGCGAGTCCTGTCATGTGATTCGCAGTGGAGATTCGCTTTGGGCCATCGCCCAAAAATATGGCCTCAATGTAGAGCAATTAAAAAAGCTCAATGCCATGCGGGACAACAAAATCAAAATTGGCCAAAAGTTAAAAGTTGGTTGATGCCATTGGTTTTACTTTGACCAAAAGACCTACCCCCAAGGATTGTTAAAATCCTTGGGGGTAAATATTGGGGG